>Ga0335072_10005323_pt1 | contig 18952 bp, 24 predicted proteins | sample Lox_Sample_21_FD_206725 | JGI IMG/M metagenome (GOLD analysis project Ga0335072, IMG submission 206725) | Soil microbial communities from Loxahatchee National Wildlife Refuge, Florida, United States - Lox_Sample_2.1 | ecosystem: Environmental > Terrestrial > Soil > Wetlands | place: USA...
CACGTCAATTTTCTGCACTGACTGAGGAGTCGGTTATGGGCATCATCGCATGGATCGTTCTCGGGCTCGTCGCGGGCCTTATCGCCAACGCGCTCATCCCCGGTCGCCGGCAGCAGGGCCTGATCCTAACCTGCGTGATCGGGATCGTCGGGGCGCTGCTCGGCGGCTGGCTGGCCACCAAGCTCTTCCACATCCACACCCTGCACGGGTTCTTCAACCTCGACACCTGGCTGACCGCCATCATCGGGGCGGCGATCCTGCTGCTGGCCTATCACCTGGTCACCTCCCGGGGCCGCACCGGCACCAGTCGCGGCCGCAGCCGCAGCCGCCGGTACGCGCGCAGGTAGAAGTGCCGGCCTGACCCGAGGACCGCGTGGTCTGCCGTCTCCACCGAGGCGGGATCACGCGGTCCGCGTCCAGTTCCGGAACCGCTGATCAGCACGGCAGATCGCCGTAGCCGGTTACCCCGGACGAGCCCTATGCTGGCAGTATCGAACTGCCCGGGACCCCGGCGGCCCATGTAGGCGTAGTGCCGGAGGAGCAGACCAGATGCGGACTTGGCGGCGGGCATGGAGCTACGGCAGCTTCGCTATTTTGTGACGCTGGCTGAGGAGCTGCACTTCGGGCGGGCGGCCGAGCGCGAGCACATCGTCCAGTCGGCGCTGAGCCAGCAGGTGCAGCGGCTCGAACGCGAGCTCGGCGTCCGCCTTCTCGAGCGCAGCACCCACCACGTCGCGCTGACCGCCTCCGGCGTCGTCTTCCTGGTCGACGCGCGGCAGATCCTCGCCCACGTCGACCGCGCCGCGCAGGCCGCCAGGAGCACCGCGGGCGCCTCGGCGCCGTTGCGGGTCGCCATCATCGACTCCAGCTACGACTCGATGCCGCAGATCCTGCACGAGGTCCAGGCCCGCTACCCCGGCCTGGTGATCAACCAGGTCGAGGCCAGCGTCCCCCAGCAGTACCAGCAGCTCCTCGACGGCCGCCTGGACGTCGGCGTCGGCCGCGCCACCCTCGCCCCCCGGCAGATTGCGTCGCTGCTGTTCCGTCGCGACCCGCTCGGCGTCCTGGTCCCGACCGGGCACCCGTTCGCCGACCTCGACGGCGTCACCGTCGCTGACCTCGCTAAAGAGCCCCTCCTGCTCGCGGAGGAGGCCATGGCGCCGGAATTCAACCAGTTCACCGTCGAGATGTGCCGGGCGGCCGGCTTTACCCCCACCGTCTACCGGGGAACCGTCGAGAGCATCCGCGCCGCCGCCGCCCTGGTCGCCGCCGGACGCTGCCTGTACTGCGTCCCCTCCTCCTGCATCGCCGCGCTGCCCGGCACCATCTGGCGGCCTCTCACCGAGCCGGCCTCCGACTACCCGTGGTCGGTCCTGTGGCGCGCGGCCGACGACTCCGCCCACGTCCAGGCCGTCGTCAACTGCGCGCAGGCCATGTCCAAACGGCTCGGCTGGCTGACGACCGCCGACCAGACGACGCGCTGAGCCGGGCAGGCGGCTCATCGGGCAGGCGGCCAGGAAAGGGGCTGCGCGTGGGCCGGCTCAGGCCGTGACCATCGCCCGGTGGCGGTCCGGGTCCTGCCGCGTGGCCAGCGCGGGGACCGGGCGCGGCTCCGGGCCGTAGAGCCGGGCGCGCAGGCGGCCGAGGGCGCGGGCGCGGAGCCGGGAGACGTGCATCTGGGAGATGCCGAGCCGCTGGCCAATCTGCGCCTGGGTCAGGCCGTCACCGAAGTCCATGATCAGGATCTGCTGCTCGCGCGGGGGAAGCTCCCCCCAGTGCGCGGAGACGGCGTGCATGCCGAGCATGTGGTCGAGCCGGGAATCCTCCGCGCCGAGGGAGTCAGCCAGGGTGATCGTGGCGCCGTGGTCGGCCTGCGGCGCGTCCAGCGAGGACGGTTGGAAGGCCAGCTGCGCCTGCCGGGCCTGCCGCACCTTGTCCCCGCTGACTCCCAGGTGCCGGGCCAGGTCGGAGTCGGCCGGGGTGCGGCCCAGCTGGTGGGTCAGCGGCTCGGTCGCGTCGCGGACCTGAAGGATCAGCTCCTGCACCGGCCGGTCGACGTGGAGCGCCCAGCGCTTGTCGCGGAAGTACCGCTTGAGCTCGCCGCTGATGCAGGGTCGCGCGTAAGCGCCCAGGCTGGCGCCGGCGGCCGGATCGAAGTGGCTGATCGCCTTCAGCAGGCCGTAGTACGCCACCTGCATTAGGTCCTCGGTCGGCACCGGGCTGCCCCGGTAAGCGCGAACGCAGGACCGGACCAGGACCTGGTAACGGGCGACGAGCAACTCGCACGCGGCCGCACGCCACTCGCTGGCCAGCGGCAGCGACTGGACCAGGGACAGCAGCGCCAGGTCATCGAGCCCGGCCAGGTCCGCCGTAGCGGGCCGGCCGGGCTCGGCCGGGAGAGCAAGCACAGGCGCGACCTCGGGCGAACGCGCTGTTTCTGAAGAACGTGCTGCCATGTTTACCTCGGCTCGCCTAGCGGGTGGGAACCGCCGGGTCCGGGGCAGCCAGTTACGCGGTCTTGGGTGCGACCAACAGACAACGTTTACCCTGTAACCCCAAGATTAGGGCACGGTCATGGTGGCGGCAATGCCGCTGGTGATCGGTCTCGGTGATGGACCGTGCTCGGATCGCTGGTTTCCGTCGCTTACTTGCGGGACTTGAATGGACGGGTGTGTTTCTCGCCGCAGGCTGGATCGGGCACGTCGCGCTCTGGGCCTACCTGCTGATCGCGTTCGTCGTGCTGCCGGTGTTCGTCCCGCTGGCGGCCATCGCGCTCGAGCCGACGAGGCGGCGGAGGGCGATGATGGCGCCGTTCGCGCTGATCGGGACCGTGTTCGCGGTGATCCTGTTCGCGGCCATGGTCCGCGGCCCGGTCGGCGTGCAGCTCGCCCCGTATCACCTGTCGTACAGCATCCGGGTCCCCGACGGCCTGCAGGTCGTCGCCCTCTACGTCGTCGCCGTGTGCGGGCCGCTGCTGATGTCGGGGTACCGCAACGTGGTGATCTTCGGCGCCGTCAACCTGGTAGCCGTGATCGTATCGCCCGGCTCACCTCTCCGGGTTCGCCTCCGTGTGGTGCGCCTGGGCGGACCGTCTCAAGCGCCGCGATCGCGCTGCACTGCCGATTCGCCGAACCCGATGCGCAATCGCGCTTGAAGCAAGCGTAGTGTCGCCAGCGCGGATGAACGCATCAGCGGCCGGGGCAAGCAGTCGCAACGGTCCGTTCGGGCGAAAGATTTTAAAAGCTTTTCTCATTCGGGGCGGCCGCGGGGAGGAATGAAGAGGCTGCCGCCAGATAAAGTCCGCCATTCAGCGTAGTGTTCAGGCGGGAGCCGGGAAATCAGCCGCTGGATCCCGGGCCGCGTTCTTGCTGCTGAGGGGAGGCGGTCCACGGTGAACGCGTATCTCGGCCCGGCGGCGCGCTCGCAGGCGGGCGGGCTGCCGCCGCGGGGCCGGTGGCGCTGGTGACGTACGTCGAGCGGCGGGGGCGGGTCTGGGGACTGATCGCGGAGCAGGCGGCCGCGCGGGGCGGGCGGGTGTCGGCCGCGGACGTGTGCGCGGCGGTGGTTCCCGAGGTTGAGGTCACCGGCGCCTGGCTGAGCGCCGGGCTTGACGCGCTGGCGGGTCACCTGCTGCAGGTGACCGATGAGGTCGCCAGGCAGCTTGCCGACCTGCAGCTGACCCTGGGCGAGGGACCCTTGCTTGACGCGTCCGGGTCGAGCGGCCCGGTGCTGGCCTCGGAGTTGGCGGACGGGGAATGGGGGACCCGCTGGCCGGCCTTCGGGTCGGCCGCGAGTCAGGCCGGGGCGGCCGCGGTCTTCGCGTTTCCGCTGGTGGTTGGGGCGATCCGGGCCGGTGTGCTTGGCCTCTACCGGAACCGACCCGGCCCGTTGAGCGACTTCCAGCTCGGCGACGCGCTGGTCTTCGCCGATACCGCCACCCTGCTGCTCCTGGACGCCCATGACCGGCCCGCGGGCCTGGGTTCATACCGGGCGGAGATCGACCAGGCGACCGGCATGCTGACCGAGCAGCTCGGCGTCGGCATCACCGACGCGTTCGTTCGGCTGCGGGCCTATGCTTATGTCAACGACATTCAGCTGGCCGATGTCGCCCGCGACATCGTGGGGCGCCGCCTGCGGCTCGTTCCCGATCCTGATCTGCCCCTAGGTGACAAGACGTGAGGCGCACGCTGACGGCTGCGGCACGCGGCTGCAGGTCCGCGCTGCGGGCCTCGCTGATTCGTGGAGAGTGAGCGGATGGACGGACAGCTCCTGTCGGCGACCTTTGTCGAGCTTACCGACACCATGGTCGCCGATTTCGACATCATTGACTTCCTGCACGTGCTGACCCAGCGCAGCGTTGAGCTGCTTGACGTGTCCGCCGCCGGGCTGCTGCTGGCCGACCCGCGCGGGGAACTGCGCGTGGTGGCGGCCTCGAGCGAGGCCGCCCGAGTGCTCGAGCTGTTCCAGCTGCAAAGTGACCAGGGACCGTGCCTGGATTGCTTCCGGTCGGGCCAGCCGGTGGTGTGCATCGACTTGAGCGCCGATCCGCGCTGGCCCCAGTTCGCCGACCAGGCCGGGCAGGCCGGCTTCTCCGCCGTGCAGGCCCTGCCGATGCGGCTGCGCGATCAGGTCATCGGCGCGCTCAACCTCTTCCGCGGCACTGTCGGCGCCTTCGACCCCGAGGTCGTGCACGTCGGCCAGGCGCTGGCCGACGTGGCCACCATCAGCCTGCTGCACGATCGCAGCATGCGCCGCACCGACACCCTCAACGAGCAGCTGCAGACCGCGCTGAACAGCCGGGTCGTCATCGAGCAGGCCAAGGGCAAGCTCGCCGAGCGCCTCGGGATCGACGTCAACCAGGCGTTCACCCTGCTGCGCGACCAGGCCCGCAACCGCAATCAGCGGCTGTCCGACCTCGCCCGCGCCTTCGTCGACGGCACCCAGGTCATCGCCGCTCCCAGCGGCAGCCCGCGAACTAGTCGGCCCGGTCGCATTAGGCAGCCCTAGACCCGGCGTCCGTCAGCAGCCGGATCTTGGCCCGTTCCGCCCGGGCGGGTCAGTGCCCGGAGGCATCCTTGACCTTCGCCCCGGCCTGCTTGATGGCGCCCTTGGCCCGATCGACCCGGCCTTCGGTCCGCAGACGCCGGCTGCCGGTGACGCGGCCGACCATCTCCTTGACGCTGCCCTTGATCGCTTCTGCGGTATGCGAGATCTTCTCGGCGATACTCATGGCGTCCTGCCTTTACTGACTATTGCGCGGAGGCTGATGGGGGTGGTGGGATTCTGCGCGCGTAAAAAACTCCGGTTCCACCGCCGTCTCCGCCGATATCGCGGGGACGGCTGCCGTGGTCCGGAGCAGTAATTCTTTAGCCTACGCTCTTTCTAGCTTCCTGAATAGAGCAGGGCCAGTCCTTCGGGTGGACTTTAGGGCTGCGGCCGGGTAGAGTAAGAGCATTGCTCCGGTACCCGGCAGCTGAACCCCGAATTTTGGGGCCAGCGCAGGACCGGAGTTTTCTCATTAAAGGGCAAGAGCCCGCGGGGAATTATTTTTCCTTGTCCGATCTGTCGCGCCGGACCGGCTACCCGTACGTCACGTTTCTCCACTAACTGAGGAGTCGGTTATGAGCAAAATCGCGTGGATCGTTCTCGGCCTGGGCCGGGCGCACCGATGATCGGGCTGACCGGGGGCGACGGCACGGCCGACGCCGCGGGGAATCTCCCGGCGGCCGACTGGTTCTACCGGTCGAAGGCCGCCAGCGTGCTATGGCTGGTGGCCCGGCTGTGGCTGGGCTACGGATGGCTCAGCGCGGGCTACCAGAAGGTCTGGGGGAGCGAGAAGGCCGTGTTCTGGAACGGCGGCGGCGCCGGCGTCAAGGGGTTCGCGACCGCGGGAGTGTCCGGATCGGCGGCGGGCAAGGGCGCCGGCGCGTCCTACGGCTGGTGGGCGGCCTTCCTGCACGACTTCGTCCTGCCGAACGCGTCCTGGATCGCCAAGGTGGTGACGCTGAGCGAGCTCGTCATCGGGCTGCTGCTGATCCTGGGCCTGTTCACCGGGCTCGCCGCCTTCGCCGGCCTCACCCTCAACGTGGTCTACATGTTCACCGGATCGGCCGGCGTGAACCCGGCGTACGCCATCGTCGCGGTCTTCCTGATCCTGGCCTGGCGCAACGCCGGCTACCTCGGCCTTGACGGGTTCGCGCTGCCGATGGCGCGTGAGCGCCTGCACCATAGTCGCCCCGCGACCGGCATAACGGCGCCGCCGCTGCCGGCCGAAGAGCCAGTCAGCTGACGCCCGGGCGTTGAACGGCCTCGAGTCCGCGCAGCAGGATGTCGAGGCCGGACCCGAAGCGCCGGTCGCGGTCGGCTGACCAGGCGTGGATGCCGTGCGCGGCGAGGGCGGGGAAGCGGCCGGCGGGCAGCGCGCGCAGGAACGCCCGCAGTTGCTCCCTGGTCGCGGCGTCACGGAGCCGCTGTTCCGCGGGCGAGGTGGGATCGGCGACGGCGAAGCCGAGCGTGTAGTCGTAGATCAGGCGGAAGGCCGCCGCAGCGTCGCGGCCGGGCAGTCCGGCTGCGAGCAGCGGTGCGAGGAATGCCTCGGCCAGGGCCAGCGAGGCCGGGCTGAGGGGGTCGCGGATCTTGAGCAGGGCGGCCACGCCCGGGCGGTCCTCCAGGACCGCCCGGAGGCGGTGCGCGAGCGTCGCGATCTGCGCCGTCCAGGGCTGGCCGGGATCGACCTGGCAGTCGACCTCGGCCAGGACCGCGTCGAGGATGAGGTCGTACAGCTGCTCCTTGTTGCGGACGTGGCGGTAGAGCGCGCCGGGAACGACGCCGAGGCGCGCCGCGAGCGCGCGCATGCTGAGGGCCTGCGCGCCGACAGCGGCGATAGCCGAGAGGCCCTCCGCGACCACGCGCTCGCGGGTGAGCGCGCGCCGACTGGTATTCGCCTCGTCCGGTGGGTTGAACCACAGCCCGAGCGCGTCCGTTTCCGCTGGCTGCCGACCTGCCATTCCTGCCTCCGCACTGGGGCCGGGTTTGACAGTGAACAGAGTTCACTTTAATGTGAACAGTGTAGCTCGGAACTGAATAGTGTTCACGTGACGGTGTTCTTCCGGGTCGCCGGGCCACTGGCCTGGCCAGACGCGAAGGAGCACGCCATGACAGTCACCACTCCCCGGGAAGTGTCCGACGACCAGCGAGCCGGGCTGAGCGAAGTTCCGCCCGCGGAGTTGCGGCTCCGGCTGCAGCCGGATCGCTCCGGCCGCGGGCCGCTCGACGGCGGCTGGTGGCCCAGGTCGGCCGACCCGGCCGCTGAGCTGCCCGGGCTCATCCTCGCCCTGGACAAACAGCACGACCGGGTCGCCAGGGTCATGCTCGGAACTGCCGACTGGGATGCCAGCAGGCCCAGCCGGGTACGGGTCGGCGGTCCGGCGGGCGGTCGCGTGGTTCGGGTCGGCTGGTTCGCCAGCATGCCCGCCGGGCTGCTGACCGCGATTTTCGCCAGCGGCCAGCGAACCGACCTGGTCACCATTCCCCTGCTGGCCGGGGAACAGGATGCGGCAGCGGCCATGGAGCAGGCCGCCAAGGCCGGCAACCTGGACCAGGCCCCGGCCATCCTGGCCGCCGTCGGGCCGGGATCGTCATGACCGGCGCCGACGCCGCCCGGCCGGGCCGCAGCATCGTCAGGCTGCGCGGTCCCCTTGACTTCGGCGCCGCCAAGGAGCTGCGGGAACGCCTGATCGATGTGCTTCATCGCGGCGCGAACCCGCTGATCATCGACCTGTCCCGGGTTCCGTCCTGCGATGCGGCCGGGCTGGCCGTCCTGATCGGCACTCAGCGCCGGGCCAGGCTGCTCGGCAGCGTCATGCTGCTGGCCGCCCCCGGCGTCCCGGTCGCCGAGCTCCTGCGCTCAACCGGCCTGCACCGCCACTTCACGATCTACCCCGACGTTCACGCCGCGCTCGCCCATGCCTCGTCAGCCCGGGCGGGGCAGGGCGAGGCCGCCTTTCCCGAGCTCGCCGTGGGCTAGCGTTCTGGCAACAGGATTCCCCCCGGCCGGGGATTTCCTTCCATTCTTCTGGCGGCGCCGGGCAATGCGTCGGCGTAAGCGCGGGCTGATAAGTAATTCCAGGGCAGGGCCGCGGCCATTATTTTCCCGGCGCCGGCGCCGGCGCCAGTGGCCCGCATTCTGCTTCATTTCTCCTGTACTACTACAAATAGTCGACCGCAAGGTCAACATGCAGATCATCGTCGCCGGGGTGCCCGCCCAGGAGGCCATCACCCGCGACAACGTCACCCTGAAGGTCGACGCGGTCGTCTACTACCGGGTCGTCGATCCGGTCAAGGCGATCATCAACGTCCAGAACTACCCCTACGCCGTGTACCAGGTGGCCCAGACCTCGCTGCGGTCGCTCATCGGCCAAAGCGACATGGACCAGCTGCTGTCCGAGCGGGACAAGGTCAACGCCCACCTCAATGACGTCATCGACGCGCCCACCGAGGAGCCGTGGGGCCGTACGGGTGGAGCTGCTTCGCTTCTTCGACCGCATGGCGCCGACCGCCGACCACGCCAAGCCCGCAGCCGACGTCGCCGACGACGACGGCGCGCTGGCGCCAGTGCCGACGTGCCCGCGGTGACAATGCCCGCGTTCGCGGTCCCGGCCGGCCTAGCGGCCGGCCGGGACCAGGAACGCGCCCCTCAACGCGGCGCCGGAAGCAGGGGTTACCGCCTGAATGCTCCCCGCGAGGCGCCTCGCCGCGCGCCTGGCGGGGAGCATCACGCCTGCTCCTGATCGGCCTCCCCGCCCATCAAGACGGCGAGGATGTCGCCGATCGCGGGCTCGGGGCCGACCGGGTCGGGCAGCGGCAGGTGCGCCTGGATCTGATAGCGGTTGCGACGGCCGTCTTTCTCCTTGACCACGTAGCCGGCCCTGGTCAGGTCGGTCACGATGCCGTACGCGCTGCGCTCGGTGATCCCCAGGGCGGCGGCGATGTCGCGCAGGCGGGTGCCCGGGTCCTGGGCGATGCGCAGCAGGACGCGGGCGTGATTGGTCAGGAAGCTCCAGCTCTCCATGCGTGTGAACCTATCATTTCCGGAAATAAATTGCTAGTTTTCTGATTCCGATGTAGGCTGGGTGTTAGGACTCAGGAAGAAATGACCCGGCCGGTATCGGCCAGGCGCCTGGGTCAGCGACGGACGGCTGGGTGCTCCTATCCGGTTCCCCGTTTCGGAGGATGAAGAGCCATGACCGAGCCAGCCACGCACGCCACCACCCTGCCGCCGCCCTCTCCCAACGGCGACGCCCCGCCCGCGCCCGCCCCGCCCGCGCCCGCCCAGCCTGCGTCCGCCTCGCCCACGCCCCGCCGTGGACGCCTGGGGAGCCGGATCGGCACCGCCCGCACCGCGCTGATCGCGGGCGCTCTCGTCCTCATCGTCGTGCTCATCTTCATCATCGAGAATGCGCACGCGGTGACTATTACCTTCTTCGGCGCGCACCTGCGGATCTCCCTCGCCGTCGCGCTGCTGCTGGCCGCCATCGCCGGGGCCCTCATCATGGCCGCCGCCGGGACAGCCCGCATCACCCAGCTGCGGATGACCATGCGACGCAACCGACGCGCCCCCCAGGCCAAGTAAGCCGCCCGCGAGATCCCAGCCTGAGGCAGCACAGGAAACGGACTCTGTTATGGCCGTCTAGCGCGTCGTAAACGCGCAAGGCGGCCACGCGCAGACCGAGTTCGACCCCGATCTGGTGGCGGTCCCCGTGGACGAGGTGGGCGACGCGAAGTTCACCGCGCCACCTCTTCTTGTGGTCGAGATCCGGTCGCCGAGCACCGGGCTCTTCGACCTTAACCGGAGGAAGGCGGAGTACGAGAAGTTCGGCGTCCCGTCCTACTGGGTCGTGGACCCGGACCTGGCAGCGCCCCTCCTTGGTGGAGTAGCCGCCGAGGTCGGTGACGGCGGACTGGAAGCGGTCGGATCGCAGCCGCGACGATAGCGGCGCGAGTTGCGGGCTGTCCACCCGCGCCGGGCGCGATCACGAGGTCGTACGGCTCCCGGGTAACCGGCACGAAGTCGAGGCCGAACGGCTTGGCGGCGGCCATGATGCCCAGCCCGGCGTCGGCCCGCCCGGCCGCGATGGCGGCGGCCCGGCCGGGTCAGGTCCGCGATCCCGCCGATGCCGAGCGGGTTGCCCGCCGCGACCAGCAGCCCCTGGTCCCGGTGCACCAGCGGGGGGACCGTGCAGCCGCCGACCAGGCGGAGGAGGTCCATCCCGATCAGCCGGAAGACGACGAGCGCGGAGCGCGGGTTGCCGGGGAGCCCGGTCACCGGGATCGCGGCTTGGCCGGGAACCGGGGCGCACGCGAGCGGGGCCAGCGGGCCGAGCGGGTCGGCCCCGGGCGGGCCGAGCCGGTGCAGCAGCCAGGTGCCGAGGCCCGCCCGGCCGAGGTAGCCGCGGAGCACCTCGTCGGGGAGCGGTAGGGTCCGCGACGACCCGTCGGTTGCGTCGACGACGAGCGCCCGGCCGAAGTAGCCACTCGGTGGCATCTGGCGGCCCCTCAGCCGCCCGCGTCGGCGGACAGGAAGAAGACGGTGTCGCCGGCCGCGAGCGGGGCCGTGCCGTCCCGGGTGATCTGGTCGCCATTGAGCGCGGCGCTGACGTGCCGGTCGAACGTGAGGCCGGCCGCGGCGGCCGCCTCGTCCACGGTGGCGGCGCGGACGGTCCGCGGGCCGCGGCCGGCGTCGGCCCGGGCGAGCGCGCCGAACAGCTGCACGGTCACCGCGGGCGCGGGGCGGGCGCGGGCCTCCTGGTAGTCGGCCGGCGTGTTCACGTTCAGGACCGAGTCGAGATCCGGGTCGAGCGCGCTGATCAGCGCGTCCGCCTTCAGCGCGGCGTCGTCCAGCCGCTCGACCACGCACTCGTCGAACAGGAACGCGGGCCGCAGCCGGTCCTCCTTCACCAGGCGCTCGGCCTTCGGGGCGAGCCGGACCCGGTACGCGGCCGCCAGCGGTTGCGGGTATCCCCGCGCGACCGGCAGCGCCACGTCCGTTTCCTCCCGCTCGTCGAGGGTGCGCAGCACCCGGCGAATGAAGGCCGGGTGCAGGAACGGCAGGTCGGTCGAGCTGATGAAGGCGGCGTCGGCGCGCCCGTCTAGGGCCGCCAGTCCGGCCGCGATGCCCTGCACGGGGCCCCGGCCGTCCCGCGGGTCGTCCACCACCAGGGTGTGCCTCGGCAGCTCGGGGAGGTCCTGGCCGGTGGCCCGAACGACGACGACGGGCCCGCCGGTCGTGCGGGCGAGGATGCCGACGGCCCGGGCGAGCAGGGTGGACCCGTGCCATTCAAGCGCCGCCTTGGGCGCGCCCATCCGCGAGGACCGCCCGCCGGCCAGCACCACACCTGCGGAAGCCGCCATTTCCTCATCGTACGGGCCCGCGCCGCCGCTGCCAGAAATCGCATGGTGGCCGGACAGCGCGCCAGCGCCGGGGCGGCAAACCCCTATAGTTGCCCCGTGGCTGAGGAAGACGACGAGAATCGCCAGCCGGACGCGGCCGGGACAGCGAAGAAGCCAGCGGACAACTCCCTCGGCCGGCTGCTTACCCTGTCCGACGGCGTGTTCGCCATCGCCATGACGCTGCTGGCCCTCGACCTGCGGGTGCCCACCAACATCCCCGCCCATCCGACCAGTCAGCAGCTGATCCACGCCCTGGCCCAGCACACGGACAGTTACTGGTCTTTTCTTCTGAGTTTCTACGTCATCTCGATTTACTGGGGTGGCCATCGTCGCCTGATGCGATCGGTTGGCGTCTTCAACGCCAACCTGGTCCGCGACACGGTCTTTCTCCTGCTGATCGTGGCCGCGCTGCCGTTTCCGACCAGCGTGCTCGGCATGTACGGCAGCACCGGGTTCGCGGTGGCGCTCTACGGGGCGTTCAACGCGCTCGCCACCCTCGCGCTCATCCTCCTCGCGTACGACGTGCGGCGGTGCGACCCGGCCGCCCGCAAGGCGGAGACGCCCGCGGATGAGGTGGCCGCATGGACGCGTTGGGCCAACCTGGCCGTATACCTGTTGTGCATCCCGGCCGGTTATCTGCTCGGCGGCAACGGCCCCTACGTGTTTCTGCTGCTGTTCCTCTCGAACCAGCTTCCGCTGCTGAGAAGCATGGCCCATCGATGCCGGAGCCGGCGAAGCAGTCGGCTCAGGCCTGGCAGGTAAAGGAACTGCGTGGACGAGGCGGTCAGCGCGGTCGGCGGCGCCCCGCCTGTCCGCGTGGTGACCTAGGCGGCAGTCGGCGCGGACTTCGAGTTCAGGCGTATGTGCAGCCTGATTACGGTCTCGCCGGGGGCGCTGCGCAGCTCCACCAGATCGCAGACCTGGTGCCCGAGCCACAGCCCGTGGCCGCCGGCCGCGTTGCTGACCGCCGCCTTGCGCCAGGTCGCTCACCGGTCTCCCCCTCCGCTGGCTGTCAACGCCGGGACTGCGCCACTACCCGCGTTGGCGCAGCTAATCCGGGCGCGAGCAGATCTCGCGCGGACCTGTGGCCGACCGGTTTGCGACCGTTGTTGTCTGGTAGTCAATGGAGGCCGTCCCTGCCCGTACTATGCTGTGCGCTCTGTGGCTGTCTGCGCCGTGCGGGACGCGACGGTTGTCCCGGGTCCCCCAAGAGTGGTGTGATGGCAGCTGAGGCGCAGCGGGTGATGGTGGAGCGGATCAGGGTCCTGCTCGTCGAGGACGACGACGGCGACGCCTTTCTGGTCGAGGAACTGCTCCGCGAGGCCGGCGGAGGAGTCGAGGTGCAGCGGGCGCGGCTGCTGGCCGACGCCAGGAAGCCGATTCACGATGCGGCCTGCGTGCTGCTCGATCTCGGCCTGCCCGATTCGCAGGGCCTGGACGGCCTCCGCTGGCTGCTGCGGGAGCGGCCGGACGTCGCCGTGGTCGTGCTGACCGGTCTGGCCGACGAGTACCTGGGCGAGCAGGCGGTCAAGGCAGGGGCGCAGGACTACCTGGTCAAGGGCGATGTGAGCGGGAAGCTGCTGCTCCGAGTGCTCAGGTACGCGATGGAGCGCCGCCGCTGGGACGAGGCCCAGCGGCAGCTGCAGGTCGCCCGGCTCAGCGCCGAGGAGAACGCCCGGCTGGAACGCGGCCTGCTGCCCTCCCCGGTGCTCGACGACCCGCGGTTGAGCGTCTCGACCCGGTACCGGCCCGGCGGACAGCAGCGGCTGCTCGGCGGCGACTTCTACGACGTGGTGCAGACGCCGGACGGCTGGGTGCACGCGCTGATCGGCGACGTCTGCGGGCGGGGGCCGGCCGAGGCCGCGCTCGGGGTCTGCCTGCGGGTGGCGTGGCGGGCGCTGGTGCTGGCCGGCCGGCAGCCGGCCGACGTGCTCTCCGCCGTCCAGCTCGTGCTCAGGCACGAGCAGCAGGACGAGGCCATGTTCGCCACCGTCTGCATGGTGTCGGTGGCGCCGGACCGCTGCAGCGGGGTGCTGCGGCTGGCCGGCCACCCGCCGCCGCTGCTGGTCACACCGGACGGGATCACCGAGCTGACCGCGCCCACGTCCCCGCCGCCGGGGCTCAACGACCCGGACAGCTGGGCCTCCCGCGCGGTCGAGCTCGGCGACCGCTGGTCGCTGCTGATGTACACCGACGGGCTGATCGAGGGGCGGATCGCCAAGGGCCCGTACCGGCTCGGCACCGACGGCCTGATGGAACTGGTGCGGGACGCCCTCGGAACGCCGCCGTTCGACCTCGGCGGCGTCCATGACGACACCCTCCTCGACTGGCTGATCGATCAGATCCGCGATCTCAACAGCGGCGAGCTCGACGACGACATCGCGATCCTCGCGCTCAGTCGCGCATGACCGGGTCGCGATCGGCCGTCAGCCGCGGCCCGGCCTCGTCGCCCTGGCCGCTCGGCCGGGTTATCGGCGCCGCCGTCCTGCTGATGGGGCTGTTCTCGGTGGCGGCGGTGGTCGTCGGCGTGCTCGCCCTCGGCCACCTCGATACCGAGCGACAGCGGATCGAGGGCACGCTCGACCCCGCCGCGCTGGCCTCGGAGCAGCTCTACAGCGCGCTGCTGAACCAGGAAACCGGGGTGCGCGGGTACGCGCTGACCGGCCAGGCGGACTTCCTCGCCCCGTACACCATGGGCTACGCGGCAGAAAAAACGGCCGCCACACAGCTCCATCGGCTCACACCGCAGCTGCCCGCCGCCAGCGCGGCCGAACTGCGGGCGACGCTCACCCAGGCCCACGACTGGCGCACCCGCTACGCCGAGCCGACGATCAAGCAGATCCAGGCGGCCGGGAAGCCGGTGGTGAGCCCGGACATCATCGCGGGCAAGACGGAGTTCGACGCCCTCCGGGTCAGGTTCGCCGCCTTCCAGGCCGACGTCTCCTCCACCCGGGCCCAGGCGCTGGCCGCGCTCGACGACGCCTCCACTGAGCTGCACGTAGCCCTGCTCGCGATCGCGATCGGCCTGGTGCTGGTGGTGGCGGGCCTGGCCGTGGTGCTGCGCAACTCCGCGATCCGCCCGGTGCACCGGCTCGCGGCCGAGGCCCGGCGGGTCGCCGACGGCGACTTCGGCCACGAGGTCGCCCAGACCGGGCCGCGGGAGATCCGCGGCCTGGCCGCCGACATGAACACGATGCGGACCCGCATCCTGCGCGAGCTGGCGACGGTCCAGGAGGCGAACGAGGCCCTCGCCGAGCACGCGACCGAGCTGCAGCGCTCCAACGCCGAGCTCGAGCAGTTCGCCTACGTGGCCTCGCACGACCTGCAGGAGCCGCTGCGCAAGGTCACCAGCTTCTGCCAGCTGCTGCAGCGCCGCTACGGCGGCCAGCTCGACGAGCGGGCCGACCAGTACATCAACTTCGCGGTCGACGGCGCCAAGCGGATGCAGGTGCTGATCAACGACCTGCTCGCGTTCAGCCGGGCGGGCCGGTCGGCCGAGGAACTCGGCCCGGTGAACTGCGACGCGGCCCTGGCGGCGGCGACCGCGAACCTGTCCACCGAGATCGCCGAGGCCGGCGCCATAATCGAGGCCGGGCCGCTGCCGGCCGTGCGCGGGCAGCTCACGCTGATGACTGTGGTCTTCCAGAACCTGATCGGCAACGCGCTCAAATTCAGGGGCGACCAGACGCCGCGGATCGTCATCACGGCCGAGCGCGACGGCGCATTCTGGTCGTTCTCCGTCACCGATAACGGAATCGGCATCGAGCCGCAGTATGCTGACCGCGTTTTCCTGATCTTCCAGCGCCTGCACGAGCGGGCCGCGTACCCGGGGACGGGAATCGGCCTGGCGATGTGCCGGAAGATCATCGAGTACTTCGGTGGCCGGATCTGGCTCGACGCCGGCGTCGCCGACGGCGCCAGGTTCCGCTTCACCGTGCCGGCCGTGACCGACGACGAGGCGAACGAGCGGAACGAGGAGACCGATGGGACCGATGGGACCGAGGGCTGACCGGGACGGGCTCAAGCTGGTCGACGTGCTCCTGGTGGAGGACGACGAGGGGGACATCCTCATGACCAGGGAGGCCTTCGAGTTCCATAAGATCCGCAACCCGCTGCACGTGGTGACCGACGGCGAGCAGGCCCTGCACTTCATGCGCCGGACCGGGCCCTTCGCCGACGCGCCGCGGCCGGGGCTGATCCTGCTCGACGTCAACCTGCCGCGGCGGTCGGGCCTCGAGGTGCTGGCGGAGCTGAAGCAGGACCCGGAACTGGCCGTGCTGCCGGTGGTCATGCTCACCACCTCGCAGGCCGAAGAGGACATCCTGCGCAGCTACAAGCTGCACGCCAACGCGTACGTGACCAAGCCGGTCGACTTCGACAACTTCATCGCCGCGATCAGGCAGATCGACGACTTCTTCCTGACCTTGGTCCAGCTGCCGTCGCCCCCGGCCGTGCAGTAAGGTCTTACACGGCGTCCAAGAAAACTTCCGCACCGTGAAGAGGCGTGGTCGTGGCAGGTGAACCGGAGAACGGGCTGGCGATCGGCGAGCTGGCCGAGCGCGCGGGGGTGCCGGCCCCGACGCTGCGCAGCTGGGAAACCCGGTACGGCTTTCCCCGCCCGCGGCGGCTGGAGGGCGGCCACCGCCGCTACGAGCCGGGCGACGTAGCGCTGATCCTGGAGGTGCTGCGGCAGCGGGCGGCCGGGCTGAGCCTGGAGGCCGCGATCGGCGTCGCCACCGCGCGCGGCGCCGAGGGCGAGTCGTCCGTCTTCGCCGGCCTGCGCCGCCGCCAGCCGGACCTGCTGCCCCAGATCGTCCGCAAGAGCACGCTGCTGGCGCTGACCCGGGCGATGGAGGACGAGTACTGCGCGCGGGCGGAGCGGGCGGTGCTGTTCGCCAGCTTCCAGCGCCAGCGGTTCTACCGCCGGTCCCGCGACCGCTGGACCGAGCTGGCCCGCACCGCCCTCGTCACCACCGTGTTCGCCGACTTCACCGAGCCGCCCGCGCCCGGCGCCGCGCTGCTCGAGGTGCCGGTGCCGGACGGCGCGCCGCTGCGCCGCGAGTGGACGCTGGTGTGCGAGGCCCGCGACTATCCGGCCTGCCTGACCGCCTGGGAGTTCCCCGGCCAGGGCGGCGTCGCCGACGCCGACCGGCGGTTCGAGGCGCTGTGGACGCTGAGCCCCCCCGCAGTGCGGGACGCGGCCACGATCTGCGCCCAGCTGGCGGACCGGTTCTCCCCGGGCCTGGGGCTGGTTGGCCGGCTGCCGTCGGATCCGCCGCCGCCGGTCTCGGCCGACCTGCAGCACGCGACCGGGCTGCTCGGCCGGATGATCAGCTACCTCGACGCGGCGGCCCCACGGCCGTAGGCGTCGCCGCTGGCCGGCTTTTTCGTCCCATGCGCACCATGCGGCGCTTAAGCCCATGGGGGGCCACCTAATCCGGTGGGGCCGGCGCGTGATCGCGAAGGCTTTCATCATCGCGAAGGATAATTGTCGTATAAGTGCAAAAATCATTCGCGCTAATAAAATTCTCGGCGATCATGGCGCTTTTGCGGAAGGAACCACGGTCCGTTCGGTACAAAGCCTTTGAATTCAAATTCTTTTATATCGAACGGACCGTGGGCGACTCTGCTCAGATCCGGTTCCCGCACGTCGGCCGCGACCCCTTTAGGCGATGGCGGGGTCGTCAGTCGGATCGGTCACGGCGCTATCGAAGTGGGTGGCGCCGGCCCGCTGTTCGTGCACCTCGACCGTGTGCTCGAGGTCGGCCTCGATCTCGGCCAGGATGCCGCGGCGGCGGCGGCTGAGGATGAACAGCCACGTGCCGCCGGCCGCGATGTAGGCGGCGAACAGATAGGGGAAGATGTTGATCGGGAACGGCGGCACCGGGTAGAAGCTGCCCTCGGTCGGCACCAGCAGGCACAGGCAGGCGATGACCGCGATAGCCACGTGCTTCGCCCGCAGCTCGCCGCGTCGGTGCAGGTAGACCGGGGCCGCGATGGTGATCAGGAAGTACGCGAGCAGGAAGCCGAACGCCGCCAGCGTGCCGGCGTCGCCGAACGTGGTCACCGGGTTGGTGACGAGCTCGAGCACGACCGGGATCGCCAGCATGATCACGATGTAGACGGTTAGCGCCACGTGCGGGGTGCCGTTCTTCGGGTGCGCCCGACCGAGCTGGCGCGGGAAGACGTGGTGCTCGCCCATCGGGTAGAGGATCCGCGCGCCCGCGTTCAGGCACGACAGCGAGAGCGAGAAGAAGCTGATCATCGCGCCGAGCGCGATCGGCGCCTTGAAGAACGTGACGTCGTAGAGGCTGGAGAGCACGGTCAGCGGCGCGGTGATGCCGCTCAGCGGGCTGCCGTAGTGCCGGGTGCCGAAGACCTCGACGTAGCCCATGATGATCATGAACGTGCCGGTGATGATCAGCGACCAGACCACCGCGCGGGGCACGGTCCGCAGCGGGTTCCTCGCCTCGCCGCTGAGCGCGGTCGCGCTCTCGAACCCGACCAGGCTGAAGATGCAGGCGACGACGGCCAGGCTCATCCCGTGCGGGGTGACGCCCTTGAGCTTCAGCTGATCGGTGTCCACGGTGAAGCCGTGCTTGAACAGCACCACCGCCGCCAGCGCGAGGATCAGCGTGACCGAGATGCCCTCGAACGCGAGCGTGATCAGGGACGAGATCCTGATGTCCTTGTAGGCGATGTACCAGCAGGTCACCGCGCTGATCGCGAAGAAGACGTCGGGCGGGATGGTGACGGTGGCGCCGAGCGCGTCGAGGAACTGCTGGCAGAAGATGGCGAACCCGGTCAGCCCGGCGGTGCCGATGAACAGGTAGCACCACAGCAGCGTCCAGCCGGAGACGACGCCGGTGGCGGGGCCGAGGCCGCGGGCGGTGTAGGTGTACATCGCGCCCGGGGCGGCCGACCGCTTGGTGAACTGGTTGAGGCACAGCACCACGAAGAGCAGCATCACGGTGCCGAACAGGTACGCCAGCCAGGTTCCCTGGCCCGCGCTTGAAAAGGCGAGCGGGATGATGAGGACGGCGGTCATCGTCGGCGATATAAGCGCCACCGACTGCGCCAGCAGCGCCGGGAATCCGAGCGCTCCGGTTCTTAGTCCGGTTTTTACGGGGGCGTCCTTAACTGGAGCGACGGCCATTTGCCGGTCCTTCCTCCGAGGTAATAAGAGGAGCTGAATTTTGCTCCCTCAATTCATTGTCCCTAGCGAATTAGCGAAGAACAATGGCTCGGATGTTAAGTCTTGGCCGGCTTATGTTACGTCGAAATAAAATGATTTCCGTCGGGTCTCCAATTCGGATACGGCCGGGGGAGTCGGGGATGAGGTTCTGGCCGAAGAGGAGGTTGTGGCCGAACCGGCGGCGGGCGGCCAGCATCTTCAGCGGCTGGCCGCCGCGTTCGCCGGTGGTCTGGTCGGTGGTGGTGACCACGCAGCGGGCGCACGGCTTGGCGACGCGGAAGCTGACCGCGCCGATGCGGATGCGCCTGC
>Ga0335072_10005325_pt1 | contig 18950 bp, 38 predicted proteins | sample Lox_Sample_21_FD_206725 | JGI IMG/M metagenome (GOLD analysis project Ga0335072, IMG submission 206725) | Soil microbial communities from Loxahatchee National Wildlife Refuge, Florida, United States - Lox_Sample_2.1 | ecosystem: Environmental > Terrestrial > Soil > Wetlands | place: USA...
CTCCGCCCTGGCCGGCTCTGCCGGCAGACCCAACCCCAACCCCAGAGCGGTGGCGGGATGAAGTAAGTGAGTTAGTAAGGTGGGCATAAGTGGAAAGCGCCCACTTAGTAAGTGAGCGCCGGAAGTTCTATTAGTCAGTAAGGGGGGGGGGGTTATTCTTCAGTCCACTCAACCGATCCCTTATAGTTCAAGGTTTGAGCGAGTGGACCTGGTGAACCTAGGCAGAAGAAATCACTGTTACCACGAAGAACAATGGGTTGTTTTAACTCGGCATCGTAATCCCTAACATAGATTGCTTGCAGTGCGTTACCTGTAGGAAACACGGGAACACACAATTGTGTGATTCCTAGAACGGCAACAGCCACACCTAATGCCGATGAAGTACCATTGCCTGGTATGGCTGTAGCTACTGGATTAGTCGGATCGTTAGGTGCACCAGAAAAATTAGTAAGCCCTGTATCTGTCGTGCTTCTCCTAGTTGCTGTAATTTGAATGCTTGTTTGAAATGAGTTGGCGAACACGGAAACTTGATATCTTCTAATTTTTACCGTTTTAGTTGCACTTCCAATGAGTTGGAAGAAATCAAAGGTAGCGCCAGGGGATGCGGCTACAATATTAAATGTTGAGACATAGGTTGCCTTAGTTGAATCCGTTAAACCGACTGATCCACTTACTGGCTGAGTAGCTGGGAAGTTCTCTACCTTAACAGCTACATCACCACCATCTAATGGACCAGTTATAATCGCATCCACTATACCACTTACCGGCTGAGTAGCTGGGAAGTTATCAACATCTACATGAAGATCAGCGCCGGTGGGTTGGACTACGGTCACGTCGCCGGAAACTGTTACCGCTGGCGTGTTCTCCACAGCGACCTTAACATTCCCAGCGCCGTCGAGTGGCGAAACAATATCCACATCGACTGGTTGCACCACTATGACTGTGCTGTTCGGTTCGGGTGAAAAGATACTAGAGCTTGCCATAGGCCGGTTTCCATCTTACATCAAATTTGACCGCTACGCTAGCCGAAAGATTCAACACAAGATCAAATGCCGGCGAGATGACGCGGCCAGGGATAGAGAATTTCTCGCCCGCAGTGAGTACGAAAATCGCCGATGCCGGCTGGTACTCTGCTTTGAGTTGAATTGTAACGGCGGCGCTTGCCTGGCCTGAAACTTCTAGCACTTCAACGCCATATTGCACTTGACGCGGCAGGATGATGTTATCGCCGGCTTCTGCTACTGATCCAGATGTGTGTTGTTCGTTGAATCGATTTTGAAACACCTGGCCAGGTGGATCAGGTTCAGGTTGAAAATCGCATTCGTCGGTTTGATCCGGATAAGGGTTAGGATGAGATGCCGGATAAGGTCGCACCCTGGCGAGTAATTGATCTAGTAGGCTGGGCATCAGGAAACCGAAATTATGTGGTATCGGATGATAACATTCATGGTTCCGTTGCCAAGGGTGAGTGCCGAACTCAAGAAAAAGACTATAGGCTCATTGGCTAAACTGCTAGTAACCACATTGGCGGTAGACTGAACTGCAGGTGGAAGGATTCCAACTTCGTTCGCCGTGGCTTCATAGATCGTGTTCATCTGGGTGCCACCAGAAATGGCAGTTTGCCCCGTGCCTGAAACATAACGCAATGTTGTAACCGGCGTTCCGGTATAAGCGGTTCCACCGTACAGAAGATTGAACTGGGCGCTTTCCACGATAATCATGTTCCCCGAACCGGGCGCGGAAATCATCGTTACCGGAGTGACATTCGCAGCCAGCAGTTGTGTGGAAGTGAGATTGATGGTTGCCGTCAGTGACAATCCTTGCGCCTGAACATAGGCAGTTGTTGCCACCTTCGTGGAATTGTCGCTAGTCGCCGGCGTCGTGGTTGTAGGAGCGCCGGGAAGCGCAAGATTGGAAGCCAGGCCAGGATTGGGATAGGTTCCGGTAAGGACTCCACCAGCAGTGCCTGAAGGTGAAATGCTTGAAAGCGGAAGGCTTAGTTGGCCTGTGGCTGCATTCCAACAGATCGTTTGATGAATGACGCCATGGCTATCGGCCAGGATACCGGCAGGAACGGCAAATAGGCCGGCATTGCTGCATTCGTTCTGTGCCCAGGCCGGCACCATCAAAAGGATGGCCAATGCGGCGCATAGGCTGCCGAATTTGAGGCTTTTGGTCATGACAACCCCCAGAACTGTGAGCATTTAGGACAGGCCTTTAAATTGCCCAGAAACGGTTTTTCAAACGCCACCAGAGACGCCGGCTCGACGCGGCCAGGATGTAAGGCGCGATCCCAAGCGCAAAGGCCAACCACCAGGTACTTGAGCGCCAGAAGTCCGCCAATGCCCGCCACCAGACCCAACGCGAAGCTGTAACGGTCATTCATTGGCCTTTTTCGGTTACGTTGGTCACCGGGTTCGGGTTGGCTGGAATTGCGGCAGTGGTGACCGGCGTGGAATATGCACTTTCCGCACCACTGGCCTGGGCCGTCACCGCGTAAACGTAAACCGTTCCTACGGTCACCGTGGTATCAACATAACTGGTGATCGGCGCAGTTGAGCAAAAGATGGCCGGCGGCGCTGGTGTGGTGCCAGATCCGGTAGACCTATAAACACAATTCGCCGTGATGCCCGTGGTTGTCGATTGGGTCCACTGCAGGGTAACCGATGGAACGGTGGGACCATTTTGCCCGCAAGAGTAAGCGCAGCAGAAAAGGGTAACAACGATAGCCAGAATAAGTCGTTTCATTTTTCCCAGCCAGGTAATGATCTGATGACGGTAGTACGTTAATCCAGTTATGCCGGCAGAACCTGCCGCGATTATCTGTGGTCAAAGCTGGCACATAATGAAAGCCTAGAAGCGCCAGGCTGGCGAGATGGCCAGCGATGGAATGTTGTGAGCGATCCCAGGGAAATTATTCCATTCGGCATCGATAGCCACCGAAAAGCTGGTAGACCCAGCCGGCGCATATTTGAGAAAAATGCCGGCGCGTTCGCCCCAAAATTCCTTCCCTGAATTCACCACGCCGGCGCTTGCGGTAAGGCCAGCCTGAAAATTGTAGCCGGTCAGCGCCGTGTGATTCTGCAGGTAATTAGCAATGGAAGGAATAGCGCGTTCGTAGCGTCCACCCACAAACGGCGAGCTACTGATAAGAGTAGTCGCACCCAACGCATTGTTGGTAGTGATCGAAACCAACATATCGGTTTCAGCGCCGGCCAACGTGGTGCCTGTGCGCGGTAGAGTGATCGGCGTCAGATTGAAGGTGTAGGTGGTTTCCGCAAATGCGCTCTGTGGCTGCGCCGCTTGCGCCTGGCTGCGATACGGATGGCAGGTCAGGCAAAAGCATAGAAGCATGGAAAGTAAAAAAGTTTTCATCGTTTTTTGTCCTTCAAAACCAGATAGCGCCGATGCCCGCGAATGCTGGCCGTCCTGATGTAGCCATGCACGCGGCGCTCTTTTCGTTTCGCCGCGGCCTTCGAAGCAAAGGCACCATGGAATGTAACCCTGCGCCCGCGTCCTGCCATAATTTCACGCTCCTCTAATAGAATCCAAAGTGAAGTCGCAAAGCGCCCTTCATTGTCCCGATAGCGCCAACTCATTGTAGCTCCTCTTTGCGCTCCTCAAGTAATGTGTCCTTAAGCGACGTGTCAGATAATCCCAGCCTTTTCATCAATGTCGTGCAACCAGTTGGGTTTAGGTTTGTGGACCTCGACTGATCGCAAGGGCTCTGTAACGTGTTCTGCCCATGATTTCACGGCTTCGCGAACATTCGCGCATTCAGGGCCGCGCCATCCGCAATAACACAGAGCTTGGTCTGTTTGCTCGTTATGGCGGCAAGTGATTCCTTGGAGCCAATGCGAGGTCAACAGGCGAACGATGGCCGTGCTATCCATTGGAGACTCCCTTCGGTTGATCAGAGCATTTGATGCAACCACCGCCGTCACAAAATGCGCAATCATTAAACAGGCAGACTCCGCATAACTGACCTTTCTCAGCAACGCGATATTTCCCGCAGTGATCGCACCATGGCCCATCGTCTGAGGGATCGCCGTAGAGTTCCCCCGGTGCTGCATTCCACCAATTCGCGCTCATATTCTAAACCTCTCGTAGATGGCTTTGGCAAGGTTTCATAGATCACACGCGCGCGGTTCACTTCTTGTTAGCTGTGATCGATGTGGCGTCGGCAGCGCTCGCACCTAGCAGGATCACGGCGATTCCCGCCACCGCTTTCCAAATGGAAACATGAGGACCGTTCAAGCTAGCCTCATAGGTTGCGCCGCTTGCGATAAAGCCGAAAATTGTCGTTTTGTAATTGTTGTAGGCGTTCACTAGGTAATTCATGCGTTCCCCTTTTTGCTGTTGAGCCTGCCGCGTAGTTCTGCGATGGCTTCGGAGTTTTGTTCTGATTTGCTTCGCAGTGCAGTAAGTACACTTCGTACATCAGCAAGCACCCACTACATAAAGCACATAGCGATAACAGCCACTCCGCTACTACCAGTAGCGACAAGATGCATGATGGCATCATCCACATTCTAGCTCCCTGGTGAGTAAGGTGCGGCAAGCCAATAAATATCTGCGTTGGCGTCACCGATGACTGCAAAAGTATTGCCCGTCTGTGGCGTGCATGAAAGCGGGATAGATCGTGGAGCGGCAGCGCCATTCGTGTTGTATGTGCACTGCAACGAAAATTCTGTCCCGCTCGGGTAAGCTGTGGGCATCGTTACGGTGAGAGTGCCACCACTGCCGATGGTGCCCGTGCCCGTTTCGAAAAAATCTTGAGCCTGACCTTGCAAGGTGCTACCACCACCGAAAACAGGTGGTACTTCCACCCATGCAGCAATGTTCGATGTACTTACTGTCCAATTGGCAACCTGTAAATCAGGACCACCAGCGAAAGGCGGGAAGGTTGAAAAGTTTGGCGTTGGGGGAACTGGTGTTCCGTTGACATCGATCCCGCCGCCACTGCTGGCGCTGGCTGTCAACTGTGATTCCACGATCACCAACGATCCGATATCGGTCGCCGGGCTGCCGGCTTGGCTAGTGGTGAGTGTTACGAGCGCCGCGCCACTAACGGTAATCGTGGCTGTAGCTGTAGGCGCGCCCGTGCCCACTACTAAAGTGCTTGATTGGCTGGTGTCAACCCAGGACTGCTGACACTGTACCGAACAACCTTTGAAGCCGGTAAGAGATGCATCACCCGTGACCCAGGCATCATAATCGAGTGTGTTGGGACCAACGTCATTATATAGATTGACATAGATCGCAATTTTTTCATAAGCGAAGGAAGGTTTGAAAACAAAATTATTTCCCAGGCCGCCAGGTCCATTCGTCCAAGTCGCATTACGCGCCAGAGTGCGATTGGGTCCGATCTGAGTAACCAGAACATCAGTCTGCGCGAAGGCAAACGGGATCGGCAGAAGCGATAATTGCAACAGCCAGAGAATTACTCCGCGAAGGATGCGGTAGTTTCCATGTTTTCGATGCATGTTAGCTGACTATCCTTTTCTGCCGTCAACCCAGGAATGATGACAACGAACGATGTGGCTGGATCGGAACCCGCCACCCACAGTTCACCCTTCCACCAAAAATCGTAAGGCCGCGTGGTGTTGCCTGCGTTGAATTGTAAACCATCCTGGTTGATGCCAATGGCGATTCGCCCAGCCTCATCCTTCGATGTGCCCACAAAGATGGTGCCCGCGCCGGTCACCTGGATCAGAATTTTAAACCATTCTTTGAGCACCAGCACGCGCGCCGGGCCGCCCTGTTCGATGGTAGGGGCATTGTAGATCATAGTTTCCCGTGGATAGCACGTTTGTATTCCCAGCCAACGTAAGCTGAGATAACAAGAACGCCGGCAATGGACCACCAGAACGCCGATCCGCCGCCCAGCATGACGCCGGTAATTCCGGCAATCGCCACCGATACGGCAGTTGCTTCAAAGAAAAGTTGCATCACTTGCTGTTTATCTTTGTCGCATTTGGCGAACTTGGCAACCGACCAGGGAGAGGACAGACCCGCTGAAACCATATGCTCAGCCGTGAGTGTACCCACCGCAAAGCCAAGCGCATTTTTCAATGAGTCTGAATCCGCCATAACTCCCACATTCCTTAATCGAAGTTGGGAAAACGAAAAACTAAGCGGCTGTCGGTTGCGCCTTTTTACATAAAGGGCAATCGGGATGGCCGGCCACAGCGCCATTACCCACTTTGTAAAATGGATGCTTCGATTGGCCCGTTTGCTTACCCTGGCCATCGGCAGCGCGCGATCCCGGTTTAGTGTGATCGGTTTCAGTCTGGAAAACGATGTCGTGATACGGACAACGCATATCGGCCATTTTGCTTTTCTCCTAAATCAAATTTGCAACCGTGGTTACTGCCGAAGGCTTCACGAAGGTAACATTATACGCGGCGCGTGAATAATTGCCATAGGCGGGATCATCAGGTGGTGCCACCGCGACCACCTTCACAGTTTGCGGACCTTTGCCGGCGTCGGCCATAGTGACCGCCGCGATCGCGCCCATTATGATTCCTGATCCTGGTGGATTCTGGTTTGCTGCATAGGGTGCCGTCGATGTGTTCCCAGCACCTACCACATTGCGCCCGTAGATGGCCGGGCGAAGATCATTGAAATAAACACAGCATGAAACCGTGCAAGTTTTATCACAAGGCGCGCCATAGGCAGGATTGATCGGACCTAACGCGATAAGCTGTTGGGTGGTGACATAGCCGGCGTTTGCCGGGCTGGTTTGCCAAGCCGTTCCCGCCGCACCTATAAACCCGCGCATCTCTGTATACAGTTGCAAGTCCATTGCCTCAAGCGCCGCCACACATTGTGCCGCCGTAGCTTCCCCCTGGTTGTAGGCGTTCACCAGGTCGGTTAGATCAGCATCAAAGGCTTGGACACATTGCGGAATGACTTGATTCTCTGCGATTGCCCCTTTAAGCCGCGCCAGGTGCGCGCCCAGGATTACCCCTTCCACCGCTGAAATTGCGCCACCCACGACAGGAATTTGCGCTGTAGCGGTTTGGACTGCCGTGGTTTCTGTAGCTGCCGTGCTAAGCGCCGCCGCGCCGGCTGATGACGGTGGTGTAGCGACGACAACGGGCGCAGGCGCCTGTACTGGCGTAGTAGACTTTTTCTCGGTCAGAAAAAGTAAGGCCGCCGCCGCCGCCACTACGATGGCAATGTAGATCATTTGCAGCCGTACCCACCTTCCGATTTTGCACCTGGCGCTGGTGATTTGCCTGGGCAATTGTTCGGTGTGGTATCTTCTGGCACACCTACCACACTGATGGAATTGTCCGCCGCTGTGCTCACATAGGCAGGCGCGCCGCCGCCGCCAACATTCAACACTGCTGGGCTCATGGCTTGAGTGCGAGTAGACCACCAGCGTAAAAACAAAACGGCGGCGATAATGACCGCCACCAATCCCACGGTTTTTTCTGTATCGTTCATTGGGTGCACATCCTAAAAATCATCCGATCCCGATCCGCTGGCAAAATCGGCCAGGTCGCTACCGCTTACAACAGCCGTGGCATCGGAAACATCGGTGTAACTGCTGCCGAGTTCGCTCGGTCCGAATGCGTCTGAAACTTCGGTCGGTATTACCGATGCGGCCAGAGTAGTGGCTGCGCCTATGGCCAGGCCGGTATTGTTCGATGGTGTGGCCACGTTCGAATAGATGGGAACGCCAGGCACAGAAGTGCCAGCCGGCGTGATCTGGCCAGGCCGGCCAAATAAAGTCGATAGGCCGGCATTATTGGAAAAAAGTTCATAAATGGCGTAGAGCACGACTGCCGAAACCAGGACAATGGCGAAAGTTTTCATCGGTTACCTTCCCTACACCAAAACTTCATTAGGATCGGAGTATTGAGCATAATCGGAATCTTCCGGAGTGGGACCATAGGTGATTCCGCCCGCCGTTCCCGTGCTACCCACATTGTAAGCCGCTTCGGTCTGAACAGTGGTTTGCGGCTGACTGCCAGTATCAACATCCGATTCATCGCTGATGTAGATATTTCGAGTGGCGGCGATGGAATTCTGTGGCGCTGCAGCTACGCCGGAAGGTGTAACCACCGTTGGCAAACTTGGAGCGGATACCGGGCGTGATGGCACCACGTAAGAATCCAGTAGATACACCACCACGCCGGCACCCACGGCAACGAAAAATGTAATCCAACCTTCTTTAGTGGTCATCGATTCACCGCAAAAATAAAAGCCAGATCAGAAGCGCAAAGATCAGATCAGCGCTGCCATCGATTACATTCCCGTTGGCCGATGATCCGAAAAATGGGTCCACGGTGATCGATGCCAAGCTGGGATACTGCGCCACACTGGCCAGGGTAGTGTTTCCCGTGGAAACCCAGGTCAATTCCGAAAGTCCGACCACCGCTTCATAAGCCACCACTGCCCACAAAAGTAAACGCATTTTTATTCCCCTTCTCCATCGTCGTTGGTGGGTGCATCGCTCATGTCGCCGGAATTGTCGGCCAATTGGTCTACAGTGGCCGGCGCTGGCACTTCCGCCGCCGCCGCCGTGGCCGCCGCTTGTGGATTTTGAATTTGTCCAATGGGTGTGGAAGATGGCACGCCTAAGACCGCCGCAACGTTCGCCGCCCAGGCCGATTGGTCCGTAGTCGTATAAAATTTCGATATATCATCGATGGTGGAATCGGAATTCGCATTGGCGCTGGTGCCGTTGAGCCATTCGTTAACTTGATCTTCGAGCGCTGCGTATCCTGTGGCGTCATCTGGGTAAACCACGAACCCAGCATTAGAGCCAGTACCATTGCCACTAACATCCACAGTAAGATCACCAGGATTATGATTTTGAGATGGAAGAGTTCCATTACCCAGATTGTTGCCATTTGCATCGTATCCACCTTCGGCCACGCCAATGGCCAGCGCGATCTGGCTGGCTGCAGTTCCCGATTGTACGGTTTGATTCGGCATAGCCTCAAGTAGAAAATATGCAATGATGATAACCGCGCCAATGGCCAGGTACGGAATCACTCCGTTTCACCGCCAAAAGCGCGAATGATTGCCGGCAGAACGAAACCAAAAAGCACATAGGCCACAGTCAGATAGAAGAAAATATTTTCTTCATCTAGATCGGGCAAAAGGCTGCCGCGTTTTTCCACTGCAGCCAATCGGCGTTCGATGCCGGCGAAACGGCGCTGATAGGTTTCGTGATCGCGCGCCTGATCTTCGATGAGGAAATCTTTCGGCATCTCTGGCGGAAAGTCCTCACGAACCGGCTTGAACCCTTTCGAACCATCTTCATTGTTTAATTGCATGATCGTTTACTGATCCGAATCGCTGGAACTGTTAAACAAATTGCCAACCCAACTGAATAGGCCGGTAATGGGTGACAAGATCGATTGTACATCCGATCCCGCGCCGCCGATGATCTGATCTGCACCCTGCAATTGATTGTTCACGATGTACAGAGCATAGAACAGAACGGCAGCGATCAAACCGACGCCAACCACCAAAGGCCAATTGGCGTCGGGCAATTCGCTAACACGAATATCGCTGGGCATGGAACCCCTTTTCTAAGTGAGCGCCGCCCACAAGTGGTCATGGAGCACGAAGAAATAGAGCACAAGCGCCGTGCCCAGGTCCACGCCACCGGCCACCGTGTTCGATACGGAAGTGCTGGATTGCACCAGGCTACCCACACTCGGCAGAGTGGCCAAGGGTGCGAGTGGATTGAAACTCGGAGATGCCACGGAAGCAATCTCTGAAATTCCGATCAGCCCTTCATAAAGTATCACCGCCGCCAAAATCCAGCGCCATAGCTTCATGTTGTTTTTCCTCACTCTCTACCGGGCATGAATACAATCAGCAAAATTACCAGAACCAAAACACCGGCCACCACAAAAGGCGTAGTCATGCGCGTAGCCGGATGGAAATAAGGTTGCGCTTTTGCCTTCGAAACCGATGACCGCGCAACGGCCGGCATATTCGTGCCGAAAGCGTTGACGATATCTTCACCCCATCGGTCTACCGCATCCGAATAACCGAGTAGATCATCGACGCCACCTTGCTGGGCTGGGTTCTGATCGTCGGTTTGCAGATCGGGATCAACCGACTGCAGATCGATATTGTTGGGATCACGCATTTTAATTAGTCAACACCACCCATTTTTCGTAGGGTGCTGGCGTTACTCCGATCCGCTTACAAAATCTCACGTAATTTTCGTAAACCGAAAACGATGTCATTCAAAAATCACCATAGCCAGGATCACACCAATGATGAAAAACAAAACCAGGTTGCCGGTAAAATTCAAACCCTTTTGGTTGGTTTGCATCAGCACTGTGGGCGCTGTCGATTTGCGCGGCGCAAACAGATTATCCGCAACCGTGTTTCCAAAATGAGAGATACCGGCCAAGGTGCTATTGGCGGCCAACTGTACAGCCTGCGATGAAAGCGCCCGTGAACGTACTTGCTGGGCGCTCGGTGAACCTGATCCATTGACATTTGGCCCAGAAGGGTTCGGCGTCATGGGTGATTCACTCATCCCGGTAAGATTCACCGTATCGGGATCGGTAAGGCCGGTTGCAATGTGTGTCGATCCGTAAGTGGCCGCCGTGGATTCCTGGCCGCCCAATTCCGGACCGCTACCCACCACGGGATCATCGTCTGTGGTGTCGTCGTTTAAATCGGGAACACTGCCGGTTAATGCCACCGCGTCACCGGAAACCCCGTCATAACGCACGGGAACTTCGTGCGCCGGTAGTACGTCGAAATCTTCCAGGGTCATCATAATAGTAGTTTAGTCGGTGGCCAGGATCGGAGCGATTTAAAATCCTAGCCACCGAACGATTCAGCACGCATACCCAACGAAGATTATCCCCGCTAATGCGTGTAATCGAGAAAACTAGCTGCCGCTTCCCGTGGTGGCAGCCGTGGATGAAGCTGTAGTCGGAACACCAGCCGCTTGATTCAGGCCGGCACGTCCGAACAGTAATTCTTGTGTCACTTCAGCAATCTGATTCGAAGCCGATGCGGTGTCACCATTCAATTGCAGTTTGCGGGCTGCCGTGTACTTCGAAGATGGCAAACTAGCCTTAGCATTGCCACCACCGAAACCACGGTTTTCCATGAAATCGATCACCTTGTAACCGGCAGCGACTAGCCGGTTTGTAGATCGGCTCATGTAATCCTGCAAACAAGCATCACGATTCGCACCCTGGAAACGTAGACCGCGCGAATCCAGCGAGAAAAACGTGTTGGTTACAATCTGATCGCTGTAACTGCCGAAGGCCACCACGCCGGCAGAAGTCGATGCCAGTTGCGTGCCGGTTTTCAAAAGAATTCGCGTAGTATCCTTACCTACGATCAAATCGGCCAGGTCCGAACCTGCCGCACCACCAGCCTGTACCACCTGAGTGGGTTGCTGGAATACGGAAGTACGGAAGGTGATTGCCGGGCGAATGTTGGCGGCCATTTCCTTTCCGACCAACGGACGTTCGGTCAAAATGTCGCAAGAACCATTGCCCGCCGCCGAACCATAGGCTGTGATCGCGCCACCGTTGGCCAGGCTGGCTAAGGTGACACCCAACGCCGTGGCATCGGCAAAAGTGATATCAAGGAAAAGATTGCCTGGCCAGTCTGGACCGTGCAACGCATAAAAGGATTGCTCAGAAGGATTCAATGACAATGGGTAAAGTGGAATCGGCAGAACGAAGGCGAAGTCGTTCGTGTCGTTTTCAGCGCCGCCCAGCGGACCATAAGGTACAGGCGTAGCGCCGTTAATGGAAACGGTCCAATACGGAATGTAATTGGCCGTGAATAGAGCATCCCATTCCGCTTGACTCTCACCCCTCATTAAGATCGGGGTAAGGGCACCGTAACGCGCGTGCTGTCCGCGAACGTCAAACTGCTGAATCAAACGAAACAGCGCTGCACCCGTGTTGGCCGTGCCGTGTGGACTCAACAATAAAGGACCATTGGCGAAAGTGACCGGCGCACCAGCACCAACCGTCAATCGTCCCTTACAGAACAATAGAATAGTGGTGATCTTGCGATCTGTTCGTAGGCTGGTGGGAGTGGTAACCGAAGTGGTATTGCTCATGGCCAAAGTTTGTTCAAACTCTGGACCTTGATCGCGGGTGATATGAGCAATGAAGCGCCGTTTGTTCGATGCCGCGCTGGCTGCGCCGGCTGCCGGCGTAACTGCCGGGGTTGCGAAACAGAACATCAGGGAAAACATCTGTGAGCAGAGCAACGATAGGCAACGCATCGGGGGGAAGGACCTTCCTTGATCGAATTTTTACCTCTACATCAGGATTTGTCTATTTGTTCTTTTGGATGCGTGGACTCAAATAGGAATAGAGCGTAAAGCCAGCCACGATTCCTACTGCAGTCCACAACATTGCGAGCGCTAAATCTTCCATCAGAGATTCACCTGTTGAGCGCGCGCCGGGATGATGCTAGGAAAAAGGCTGGCCACCAATAATGCCAGGACGGTGGAACCTAATCCGAACAGCGCCCACATCGCTGCGCCGCGTAATGTTTCGGGGTCCATAGTGGTTCCATCCTAGATCGTGTCCTGAACAACGTGTCAAGCGAAATCGACAAAAAAACCAAAAATAGTCTGCCAGGTGCTAGAGCCTTACCGAAGGTCAGATCGTGGCTGTAATGGGCTGGAAAGTGGCCTGTTTTTTCTACCATATATTGTGCTTCGCGCCGGTACTTTACGGAGCAAAGCGCAATATATGGTGTGGTCAAAAGGGAAGGCTGATTGTCAAGGGAAAAATGGCCTATTCCGCGAAGGGGTTGAAGCCTTTTTTCTTTTTCTTCGGATCGGGTGGTGTGGTGATCGATTTGTAGATGTGGTCTACACGCGCCCGCGCCCGCGCAATAGCATTGGCTTTCTCTTCTTCTTCATCATCTTCTAAAGGTTGGTCTGGTGTCCAAACTTTCGGTGGATCGTCCTTTGCCATGGTTTCCTCACTTTCAAAAAACGGAACGGATCACTGGATCAGTAACCCGTTCCAAGTCTCAGACTCCGGTTCGATTTCTACGCCTTCCGCGCCTTCACTGTCAACCGATCCTGTAGCCGCGCCGGTTGTACGTACATACCAAACGCTAGGATCATTCCAAAGTTCCCACTGCGAAATTCCTTCCGCCTGGCGACCGTATTTATAACGAACACAACAATGACGCGGCAGCGCTTTCACGGCTTCGGAAATTTCTTGCTGGCCATCGGTGTGTTCCGCAAGTGCATCCAAGTCACGCGGGTGGGTGGTCTGGAAAATATAAAGTTCATTCATCAGCGCTTTACAGGTGCCATTGAATTCACTCAAACGGTGATTGGTCTGGATCACGGTCACAGCTTCATTAGCTGGGAAGGTAGGATGCTGTTTCACTACACGCGCCAGGTTCTCATCGATAGAATTGAACCCTTGCATCATACCGGCTTCATCGATGATGAAAGCAAAACCACCTAGAGGAAAACGCGGCGGAAAAAGAATCTCGGTTACCTGGCCGAATTGTTCTTTGTGGTCCGCTCCATCGTAGCGGTAAACGATTGGACCTTGCTGCCAGGCTTTGCGCTCGATAGCGTCCTGCAATTCATCAGGACCATAAACCACCACGCCTTGAATCATGCCGCGCGGATCGAATACCACGATACCCTTATGGCGTTGGCGCGCCAGGTACATGGCTAAAGTGGTTTTCCCTTCCTCACGCCGGCCACAGATGTTGATGTTCATATTGCGACAGTATCATGGCCGTTGGGCGGTATGGGTGGCGCAGTCTGTGCAGCCTGTTCCCGCTGTGCCTTTATCATGTTCAGTTGCACTTGCATCATCACTGCAGTTTTGATCTGCTGTGAAACGTACAGAGAGAACATGCCGGCCAGCGCGATTTCATCCTGGTATTTCAGCATAGCCGCCGATGAATATTTGTTCGCCAGTCGCGCGGCGCGTGGTGCCATCTCAGTCAGTTGCGGATCAGTGAAAGTAAAAGCCTGTTGGGCAATCTTCGGTTCGATCTGCAGTTTGAAAATGAACTTCATGGCGAAAGGAATCAGCATGGCGTCAAGCTGCGCCAGGCCGGCCAGCGCGGCGCGTGCATTTTCTTCGGTGATCCCCTGGCCTTGCGGCAGAAGCGGAGATTGTAAACCGATCAGCTTAAGCGCTTCGGGATCATTGGCGAAGGCCTTAATAATTTTGTCGCGCGTATCACCACGGTGGCTATCCCAATCCACCAGACCATCGTCTTTCAACTTGAGTGAAATACGTTCGGCTCGGTTCGGCGCTTCGTCGATATTGCGCCGAACGAAGGCATCTTCCTGCAATTGGGGTTCTGCCTCTGCTGTGGACAGGTTTGCCGGCTTTGTGGTTTCCGGATCGGAAGATGCCTTGGTTTTCGGTTTGCGTCCCATGAATGGAATTTATACGCTGGCAAAAATTCCACGTCAAGAGTGCTATTGACAAACTTTCCATCTGAGCCTAATGTGGTTTGCGCCCTGTGATTCCACATGCCTAAAATCCACAAAGGTGCTCCACACCTGCCACCACACATCGATCCAAAGGAAGCCAGCTTAACCAACCACACCGACATACATAAGCCAACCATAACCGTAAGTGATTTCCTTGAAGTTATATGCGCTCTACATTTTGCTTCGCTAGTGCCTGGACCAATCGATGATGCATCCGGACTAATGTTAATCGCACCTTCCGGTAGTTTGAAATCTTCATTACTGATGGTGCTGTCATCTTTGTATCCCGATACTTGCGTTTGTGATTCCAATTGGTATTACGGAAAGTTATTGAAGATGCGCGGCGCTTTTTACAATGGCGGGAAGCGATCTATCGTAATTCCAGAGCTAAGTAGCATCTTTGCGGGTGATCCACGCACGGGCGGAAGAATGGAACAAATGCTGCAACAGATGGCCGGCGAAGGTTCCATTTCTACCCAGGAAACAGACTCCCGCTGGGAACGTTACGAGATGCGCGCCCAAGTATTCGCTGCCATGACGCCGGAATTCGCCAATAAAAAGAACCGTGGTTGGGAAGAGGGTTTCCATCGTCGTTTTCTCTGGGCACATTTGGCTATGCAGAATGATGAAGTGCTAATGGATTATCTCACTGCCTGGCGGCGCGCCGAAATCGAAGTATCGCAACCCATGATAGAACCGGCTCAAAAGTTCATCCCTGACCTACTTAACTATAGCGAGAAAATGAAAGTGCGGCGCATGTTGGAAGCACAAAAAGATTTCGGACCTAACCATACTCGGTTCGTTTTCCTCTGCCGGGCGCTTTCAGTTTTGAAGTGGCATTACAAAAGAATCGCATCGAAGAAACGGGCGCTAGATACACTCCGGAAATTTTCCGTTTGCCTATCACGGCGCGCGGCGCTGCTAATCATTCCGGAAGAAAAAAACGCGGCCAGGTTCCGGCGTCAAGAGGAAAGCGACCGCATTAAAGATTTGCGCGCAGTGGCGAAGGTACATGAGTAAACAAACAGATTTCGATTTTGGCTGGAACACCAGTGGCGGCGATCCCCCCGCACCAGTGGATGAAGTGATCGTGCAATTTGTTCGGGAATCAATCGAGGAACTCACCGAAAAGGTAAAGGAGATACATTCAAATGGCAAAGACATTCGCTGGATCAACGAAGGAAGCGGGCGGGCAATTCCTGGGCGCAAATTTCTGGAAAAAGGGGGTGAAGATCGAAGGCCAGATATCAGGAACGTTCCTGACCGAAGTTGGCAAGAGTTACAACGCGCATTTAACGAAACCGGTGATAGTGAACGGCGAAAAAACAGACGTCGTAAGCATCGGCGGACTAAAAGGTCTGTCGATGGCTCTAAGGGCAAGCGGCGCAAATGAATTCCGCGAAGGCGACCTGTTCATCATCGAATGCATTGGTCATACACCAACCAACAAAGGCAACGCACAAATCGATTTCAAGGTGGTTGTAAACCGGCCTTGAAATCTAGGTAGACCGTGACAGATATAAAAGGACATTGCGACTGCCACGGTCTACCGTTCAAACAATGCCCTGGGCTACGCTTACGAACGATCACCAAAAAAGAGCGAGCAGAGTACACCAAAAAATTCCTAGCACAGCCGCGCGAAAAAGTTTTGTTGGATGGTTCCTGGCTAATGTGCCGATGCTCTCAAGGTCCGCAACCTGGGCACCAGGCACACAAAAATCTCTATGAATGGAGCGAACTAAAGGACTATGTACCAAATTTCAAATCAAAATCTAGATCGCTTGCTGGCAGCGATCCACACCTTGCAGAAGCAACTAGAAAATCTTCCACTGATCCTTTACACACAAGTGCTAAACGATCCCAAGGTAAAAGAGTTCAACATGGCAGTGGCCGCCGTGGAATTGGAAATCAAAAGGCCGCAGCTCACCTTCGCACCCGAAGGCGACAACCCCATGCCACCGACAACAAGCGCACCAGAAAAAAGCACAAACGAAAATCCAAAGGTGTGGAGTAATGCCAGCGGAAAAATCCAATGTATATGGCAGGGCGCGCATGGGCGCTGTATTTATGAACTAGGCCACTTTGGTGACCACAAAGAAGAAATCGCAGCCAAGCCGTAAGCGGCCAATTTTCCATACGCCGAAACATGCGCGTTGGCGGGCATGGAAAAAAGTTTTTCGGGCGATTCGCCGGACGATAGCAGGAACCGAAAAAAGGCATCCGATAGAGCCGGCTTTCTACCTGGCTTGTGTGGACTGTGGTGGCGGACCTTGCGAATACGATCATCAATGGGGTTACCGCTGGTGGTGGAAAGTGGTGCCACGGTGTGTATCCTGCCACCGGGCGCGTCATCGCATGGTAACCAAAGCCAGGTTACAGAAGTGATCTTGCATCCTACGCCGGCCTGGCTAGAATGGGATTATGAACAGGCAAGGAGGGAGATAATCTATGACAAGCGCACAGTTTGACATCGAAACTGCCGAACGCCTAGGTCGCATCCGATCTAACCCGAATCCACGCGCCGAAGGCTGGTTGCGGCGCATTGCAGCCGGTTTTAAGGCCTCTATGTCATGGGGAAGGAACTTAGACCGCGCTGCAGCTATCGACAGCTTTAAAAACGTTTGTGCCGTGATCGGTGTGGGTACCATCCTGGCCGATTTCGGCACCATGCGCGTGTGGATGGCCGCGCCGTGCGTCCTGGTGGCCGGCCTGGCCTGGTATGCGGACTACATGAGGCACTTCTAATGACAGTTAAGGAAATGATCGAAACTCTACAAAAATACAGTCCGACAAGTGAAGTCGAAATTCTTGTCGAAATGGACGAATGCGATACTTGCGCGCGATTAACCAAGGAAACTTGCTCATTGCAGGGAAAATGTCGCTTAAGCTGTATCGATTTTCACTATCGCGCAGACATTCTGACAATTGAGGCTTACTGACATGACCGAACTTGAAGCACTCAAAAAAGCACTAGATGAATGGATTGCTGCCGATCCGACCGATCGGCAGATTCGCCCGTTAGATGTTCAGGAACTCAGAGAGTGTCTGGACCGCGCTGCCGAACTACGAAAACAAAATGGCTAAGCTCACTAAACGCGCCGCCGCCGCTCGCGCCCGCAAGGCCGCCAAAACACGCGCGTTCAATAAGCGATCTAAGGCTGCAAAAAAGGGTTGGCGAACTAGGCGGACTGGTGGCGTTCGAATTGTTCTGGGATATGTTTCCGACGACAACGGCTTTACGGTCTTGATTCGTATTCGTCCATTTAAACGCCTGTCCGATCCGAATTTAGAAGCACTTTGCATTCGATTGATCCGCGAAGGCCACTTTGATGATGCTGATGTAGACGGCTTGCCATCAGATTTGCAATGGGCTGCCGGCCTAATCACTTATTCGCGCGTAGTGGAACGAAAGATCAAAGGAATGCAAAAAGGGGTTGCAATCCTTGAGGAGTTTGAAAGGGAATCGCCAGTATGATCCTATGAAAAGAAAAGCTAAAAAATATCCACTTTGCCCGATCTGTGGAAATCAACAGCGCTGGCATCGGCGTTGTCACCCTTTGGCGATCCCTTGGCCTAATCTCACTCCACAGCAACGCGCAAAGGCTCGGGAATCATGCCCGTGGCAATTTTGGACTACTAGATGCACCACCCAACACTGTTTAAATCGCCGTGGAAAACATGATCCACTTGGAAAATGTGATAAGCATTCTATCGGAACATGCCACGCTGGGAACGGAAGTAACCGTTACGCTTACGATGAGAATTTAAATCCAATCGATTACCGGAGTGAATCATGTTAGTCCTTGACTTATGTTGCGGTGCTGGTGGTTCTGCCATGGGAATTATGCAAGCATGGCCAGGATGTACCATCGTTGGTGTTGATATCAAACCGCAACCACATTTCCCGTTTGAATTTATTCAAGATGATTGGAAAAATTTTCTCCAGCGATTTGGACGTGATTTCAATTTTATTTGGGCCGGTCCAGTCTGTAAACGCTACACCCGAATGACAAATTGCCGGCCTGGCCGTTCCAGTTTTCATCCCGATGATATTTCAATCATGCGAACCATGCTCCAAAAAATTTATCGACCATGGGTAATTGAAAATGTACCTGGTGCACCACTTCAAAATCCAATCATTCTTTGTGGCCAGATGTTCAATCTACCAATCTACCGGCATCGTCTTTTTGAATGCTCATTTTTGGCGGATCAACCAAAACACCCACAACATAAAACACCGGCATCACGTGCCGGCCACTGGGAACCTGGAACTATCTTAAGTATCGCCGGTAACTTTTCCCCTGTCTCGCTCGCCCGCGAAGCTATGGGTATCCCTTGGATGACCCGCAATGAACTTAGTCAAGCTATACCTCCAATCTATTCCAAATACATTCTTAAGTATTCTACTAGACATTCCACTTACTAACTCACTTACTCATCCCGCCACGGCGGTTTTGGTTTTGGGTCTGCCGGCAGAGCCGGCCAGGGCGGAGCCCGC
>Ga0335072_10005326_pt1 | contig 18947 bp, 15 predicted proteins | sample Lox_Sample_21_FD_206725 | JGI IMG/M metagenome (GOLD analysis project Ga0335072, IMG submission 206725) | Soil microbial communities from Loxahatchee National Wildlife Refuge, Florida, United States - Lox_Sample_2.1 | ecosystem: Environmental > Terrestrial > Soil > Wetlands | place: USA...
TCACACGGTTTATCAGCACGCGCATTTCGAATTTGGCCTGGAGAACATCAGCCGCCAATTCGTCTGGTCTTTCCTTCACGCGCATCCCTTCTACAATTCCGAGCAGCAGAGCCAGCGCTACGTCCGTCTCGATCGCGCGCAGGCCTTCGTTCCTCCTGCATCTGAGCGCTTTGGCCCGGAGGAGCGCGCGATTTACGAACGTGCCATCGCCCACGCCTGGGAGCATTACCGCTCGCTCACGAAACTACTCCAGCCGCAGGCGCGCGAAATTCTCGGCGATATCTGGCACGTCGGACCGATGTCGCACCCCAAGCGCGCCGAAAAAGTCGAGCGGCAATCGGAAAAACGCGCCATCGAAGTCGCCCGCTACGTCCTGCCCGTCGCCGCCTTTACCACGATGGTCCACACGCTTTCCGGCATCGTTCTGCACCGTCTGTGGCGCATGCAGGCGGCGAGCGATACGCCCTGGGAAGCAGCGCAGGTGATTGGCGCGATGTTCAAGCAGGTGCGCGCCGTCGATCCGCAATTCTTCGATCGTTTCGACAACGCGCCGATGGAGGATCCGCCCGAGTGGTCAGGCGCGCCGCGCAGTGGCGACGCTTTCGCCCGCGAATTTGACGCGCGCCTGGGCGTACGCACATCCCTCTTGATCGATTATTCTCCCGGCGCTATTGAAGCGATGGCGGATGCCCATCGCGCCGTTGTGGGGCTCACGTCCAAGGAATGTTCCGACGCCGAAGCCGTCGATCGCCTGCTCAATCCCGCGCGCAATCCCTACCGCCGCGAAACTCTCAACATCGGGGTGCATGCGCCAATGATGCGCGCTCTCCAGCACGCGAATTTTACGTTCGCAAAAAAAATCAGCCACACCGCCGACAGCCAGGACCAGCGACATCGCATGGTTCCCGGCTCGCGCCCTTTGCTCACACTCGCCGATACGCGCCAGCCCGACTACGTCACGCCGATGCTGGTTCGTGGAAGCGCCCGCGCGCAGGAGATTTATCACCAGGCGATGGAAGAAGCGTGGACGGCGAAAAACGAGTTGGTCGATCGCGGCGTGCCTCTCGAATTTGCGCTCTATGTTTTGCCCAACGCGAAATCCATCCGCCTCGTCGAGACCGGCGCGCTCCTCCACCTGCTCCACAAATGGACCATGCGAACCTGCTTCAACGCGCAGGAGGAGATTTATCAGTCTTCGATTGAGGAAGTGGAGCAGGTCCGCGAAGTGTTTCCGCAGCTCGCGCGCTACATCGGCCCGCCGTGCTATCTCCGCGCGGGAATTTCCACGCCCATCTGCACGGAAGGATCGCATTTCTGCGGCGTCAAGGTCTGGCAGGATTTTCCCACGATTCAGCGAAGGATCTGAAAGTTCGCTAGCGCTTCAAAATCCGCGTCGTATCCGGCGAAACCAGTTCGTAGCGAATACCGCGCCAGCGAATCCTCTTCGTCGTCAGCGAAGTCAGAAAATTCCAGGCGAAAAGAAATGGCACCGCAGGCGCCAACGCACTCCACACCCACGCCCACTCACTCAGCTTCGCTTTCTGCTCCGGCAAGAGTTCCAGAATCGCGATCGTGCGTACCACTCCCTTCATGGCTGCCAGCAACGGAATCGCCAGGGCGAGCAGAAAGAGCTGCCCCCACGGATCGCCGCCCGTCATCGTCACCAAAATCACAATCGCCGCAAATATCAGCGTCACGGCATAGCTCAGATGCGCCACGGCTCCATACGCCCACCGCTGCGGAGAATACACGCGGGTGATGATGATCTGCCGGTCGGTAAATTCCAGCAGCTCCGCCGCCGTCCAGGGATGCAGCGTCGCCGCCAGGCATTCCGGACAGAAAATAATCGGCAGGCCCGCCTGTTCGAGCGCCGATGTCATCGCAAAATCGTCGCTCACGGCGCCCTTCCAGGCTTCGAGCACGTTCGCTTCTTCAAACGTCTTCCGCCGGATCGCCGTGCCACCTCCCCAGCAGAAATTTCTCTTTGGATCGCCCAGCATCGTCGCCACGGCCGCGTTCCAGGTGGACGCCATCGCGCTCGCCAGTCCTCCGCCGCCGATACTTCCGCTCGGGACGATCCAACGGTAGGCCGTCGTCGCTCCGATGCGCGGGTCCTGCAAAGGGGCAATCAGCTTGCCCATCCACCCGCGCGGCAGCCGCACATCCGAATCGGTGAAAACGATCACGTCGAATTTTTCACCCAGCGATTCCACCGCGCGCCGCAGGTTGTACACTTTCTCGCCGCAGTCTTCCGGCGGCCCGGCGATCACAATGTGCACCGGCACTTTGCTCGCCGCCTTCACTCGCTCGATGATTTTCAGCGCCGGGTCGAGGCTCGTCGCCAGCGCGAAATAAATTTCATAATTCGCATACTCGAACCGCGTCAGCGCCAGCAGATTATCTTCCAGGCCCCGCTCGTTTCCTTTACACGGACAAATCAGCGCCGCCGACGGCGCGTAGAATCCCGCGTGCGATTGCAGCCGCTGCCGCACCATGCGAAACCATCCGAAGCCGTCCCACAGCGAATAGACCGCCACGGCGATCTGCGCCAGCACCAGAATATAAAAGACGATTTGCATTACGGCGAGAATAACAAGGAAATCAGCGGGCAATACGGGTGTTTGCAGCCCGCTTGACGCATCAGGCATCAAGCGCGATCCATTTCACCGCGTAAAGCAAGGGCATCCTGCTAGATTTTTCGCGAGGCAAACGCCTTGCGCAGCACGCGGTCTGCCGCGGCAAACAGTTCGCGCTGAAAGTGCGCCGCCGCCCGCCGCGCCTGCTCCATCAGCGAAGGGTCCAGCAGAAACGCCGTGCGGTCCACAAACGGCCCGGACACCGTCATCTTCGTGCTGGCGCTGCGCGCCGTGCCCCCGCTAAGCGATTCGTATAGCTCTAGATCCCGCCAGAATTCGTTGGCGTCGTCCTCCCGCCAGTTCAGCGCCTGCCCCAGCGCGACAAAAAACTCTTCGCGAAACAGGTCCAGCAGCGGAAGCCCGATTTCGATGCCCGCGTCCTTCTTTCGCCTCGCCGCGGATTTTTTCTTTCCTTTCTTCGCTTTCGCGCGCCGCGTCTTCGCTTGCTTCACCACCACGCGCACCTTCAGCCGCGCCGGCAATGCCGATTCAATCCGAGCCACCATCGCCAGCACGGCTTCCCGCCGGATCGTTTCCCTCTGTTCGCGGTAGTGCGAAGGCTGGTCGGCGCGCCCCGGCCGCCGGTTTTCCGCCGCATATATGTCCAGAAAGCGCTCCACCATCTCGTCGCGGTCCAGCGTTGCCAGGAGCAGCGAAGCCGCTTCGCGCGCGCGAATTACCAGTTCTCGAGGTCGGTAGAGCATCGCAGGAGTCTACTCGTAGACGATTCTACCTGTACGCGAAGCGCTGCACCGCCGCAATGGAAAACCCGCCTGTGCGCTCCAAAAAGAAAAGGCCCGGAAGCTGGGCGGCTCCGGGCCTTTTCTGACAACGATTTGTTTGAGTTCGCTTTAGTGAACCGGGCTCGCGATCGGCCTCTGCTCGCCGCGCGATCCGCCGGCAATTCCCGTCGGCGGGCGCACGTCGAATTTCCCAAGCGCGATTTCGAGCGCCTGTTCGGCGGTCTTCACGAAATGGACCTGCATTCCGTCGAGCATCTCCGGCGGCAGATCCTCCTGGACGTTTTGCTCGTTTTCCGCCGGCAGGATCACTTCACGGATTCCCGCCCGCTTCGCGCCGAGCACCTTCTCCTTGATTCCTCCCACTGGCAGCACGATGCCGGAGAGCGAAATCTCTCCCGTCATCGCCACCCGCGGGCGAATCGGCCGCTCGGTGAGCAGGCTGACCAGCGCCGTCACCATCGCGACTCCCGCCGACGGGCCGTCTTTCGGCACCGCGCCGGAAGGCACGTGAATGTGCAGGTCGTTCTTGCGGAAGAAGTCGGGATCGATGCCGTAACGATCGGCGTTCGACCTGACCCAGGACAATGCGGCGCGCGTCGATTCCTGCATCACTTCGCCGAGATGCCCCGTGATCGTGAACGATTTCCCGCCGCGCATCTTGCTGGCTTCGATGAAGACGATGTCGCCTCCCACCGGAGTCCACACGAGCCCGACGGAAACGCCCGGCTTCTGCACCCGCTCCTCCACCTCTTTTTCGAGGCGGAATTTCGGCATGCCGAGCGCTTCGCGAATCACTTCCGAGGTCACGACAAGCTTTTCCGTTTTTCCTTCGGCCAGCCGCCGCGCCTGTTTGCGCACCAGCGTACCAATTTCCCGTTCGAGATTCCGCACGCCCGCTTCCCGCGTGTAATGACGGATGAGGTCGCGCAAAGCCTCGTCGGTGAATTCGATCTGCTCGCCCAGCTTGATCCCGTGCTCCGTCGTCTGCCGCGAGATCAAAAACCGCTTGGCGATGTGAATCTTCTCTTCCTCGGTGTAGCCGGGAAGCTCGATGATTTCCATGCGGTCGCGCAGGGGTTCCGGAATCGGATCCAGCCAGTTCGCGGTCGCAATGAAAAGCACCTTTGACAAATCAAACGGCACGTCGAGATAGTGATCGCGGAACGTGTTGTTCTGCTCGGGATCGAGCACTTCCATCAGCGCTGCCGCAGGATCGCCCCGGAAATCGCGTCCGAGCTTGTCCACTTCATCCAGCATCAGCACCGGGTCCATCGTTTCCGCCCGGCGGATTCCCTGGATGATCTGTCCCGGCAAAGCTCCGATGTACGTGCGCCGGTGCCCACGGATTTCCGCCTCGTCGTGCATACCGCCGAGCGAAATCCGGTGGAACTTCCGTCCCAGCGCCCGCGCGATCGATTTTCCAAGCGACGTTTTGCCCACGCCTGGAGGTCCGACGAAACACAGGATCGGACCTTTCATCCCCGGCTTCAATTTCTTGACGGCCAGGTAGTCCAGGATCCTCTGCTTCACCTTCACCAGGTCGTAGTGATCCTCTTCGAGAATCGCTTCCGCCTTCGGAATGTCGATCTCTTCCGTCCCGGAAGTCATGTTCCAGGGCAGCGAGGTCATCCATTCGAGATACGTCCGCGCCACCATGTATTCGGCGGAGGCGGGCGTCATCTTCGCCAGGCGCTTCAGCTCACGGTCGCATTCCTTCTTGGCTTCGGCCCGCATTCCGGATTCTTCGATCTTCTTCCGAAACTCGTCGATCTCGGCCATCGATTCGTCGCCTTCGCCCAGCTCCTTCTGAATCGCTTTCATCTGCTCGCGCAGCAAGAATTCACGCTGGCTCTGATTCACCTGCTCCTGCACCTGCTCCTGAATTTTGTTGCGGAGCTCGAGGACTTCTTTTTCCTTGCTCAACTCGTTGATCAGCGTTTCCATCCGTTTGCGGACGTTGAAGGTCTCCAGCAATTCCTGCCGGATCATCGACGTCAGCGAAGGAAGCGTGGACGCCACGAAATCCGACAGCGATCCCGGCGAATCCTTGTGCAGCATTTCGTTCTGCAGGTCGTCGGAAAGCTGCGGCGAGCGCGCCACCACTTCGCGGAACAGGTCCTGCACGTTGCGTTCGAGCGCCGTCAATTCGGCGTCACGCTGCGTTTCCAGGTCCTCCTGCCGCTCCACGCGGGCGCGAATGTATGGAGTCAGCCCCACCACTTCCAGCACGCGGAAGCGTTCGAGCCCCTCGAGGAACGCCACGATGTTTCCGTTCGGCATCCGCACCATCTTGTGGACCTTTGCCAGCGTCCCCACGGAGTGCAAATCCGTTCCGGATGGCGTTTCGATGCGCGGATCCAGTTGCGCTACCACGCCTAGAATTTTTTCAGGCCCTTCCAGAGATTCCAGAAGCGCCAATGAACTTTCCCGGCCCACCGGCAGCGGCATCACCGCGCCCGGAAACAGTACGGTGTCGCGTACCGGCAAAATCGGCAGCTGGTCAGGAATCGATCTTTTGTTTCGGCTCACGTTATCCCCCTTGGCCCAAAAGACAGCAAAACCTTAAGCGGCTGATCGGCCGCTTGAAGGGTTAGATGCGGGAAAGGGCAAAAGGATTTTAAGTTCCAATGTCCTATATAAGACAATGTGAGTGTATCACGCTAAGACCAAAACCTCAACTCTACGCTGCCTTTGTTGACTCAGAACATATTGTCTTCTAACAACTTCTCTTTCAACTACATGCGAGAAACGCCCTCGGGATAATGCTCCCGCACGAACTCCTTGGCCTCCCCCGTGGTCCTTACCTCGCCGTTTAGCTGAGCCTCTTCGACCGCGTGAAGAATCTCCTTGAACATTGGACCAGGTCGAAACCCCATCTCTTGCAAGTCATCTCCGGTTATCAGCCGGGGAGGGCGCACCTGTTCAGGAGGGGTTTCTGCCAGGAACTGCCGGACATACTCGTAGTTCTGGAGGTTGCGGTGGCTTGAAAGGCAATCCAGCCGATGCAACTCCATGTGCTCCTCAAAGCGATTGAGGCGCACGAATCTCTTCAATGTCGCCGGCTTCATCTGCGGGACGTCCTTGAATCGCAAATGATTCGCCACGAGGGCTGCCACCTGCTCCGTATCGTCGTTTGAGAATCGCAGCCTGCGGCAAATTGCTTCCGCCATTCGCGTGCCTACACCCACGTGGTCGTCAAACCGGATGCGGCCGTTCGGCCCGACAGGGGGTGCAAACGTCGGCGGCTTACCCACGTCATGCAACAGCACGCCCCAGGCCAGTGTCGGGCTGCATCCCGGCCTCAACTGCTCGATCATCAGAAGCGTGTGGATCCACACGTCGCCTTCGGGATGAAATTGCGGCGGCTGCTCGACGCCTTTCATCTTCGCGACTTCCGGCAGCAGGACCTCAAGCAGTCCCGTCTCGTCGAGCAGCTCGAATCCTCGCCTCGCCGCACCCTCGGTCAGCAGTTTCGTCAGCTCGTCCCGGACGCGCTCGGCGGAAACCTGCGTGATCGCAGGAGCCACCTCACGAATCGCGCGAAATGTTTCAGGTTCGATCCTGTAGCCGAACCGCGCGGCGAATCGCACTGCGCGCAGCAGCCGCAGCTTGTCTTCCTGTAAGCGCCGCGCCGGCTCGCCCACCGCGCGAATCACCCCATCGGCCAGATCTTTGCGGCCGCCAACGAAGTCTAGGATTTCTCCGTTCGCAGGATCGAGCAAAAGCGCATTGATCGTGAAGTCGCGCCGCCGCACATCTTCTTGCGGCGTTTTCGCGTATACCACGCTGTCTGGATGCCGCCCGTCGCTGTAGCCGATGTCCGAGCGGAACGTCGCGACCTCGACTTCGTTTCGGTCTTCTCCATTGGCCGTGGTCTCGTCCGCCTTCTCAACAACCAACACCACGCCGAATTCAGCACCTACCGTGATGCTATGCCGAAACAGCTCCAGCACTTCAGCGGGAGTCGCATCCGTGGCGACGTCGTAATCCGCGGGGGTACGGCTGAGCAGAATATCTCGCACACATCCACCGGCAAAATATGCCTGAAATCCCGCTTCACGCAGACGGCGGCAGACCGATTCCGCATAGTGACGTTCATCCATGGCGCGATTATGAGCGAAAAAAGGGAATGTGGAAAGCAAAGCAGGAAATGCTCGGACCGCTTCGTGAATTATTCCGGGCGGAGCCGCACAACCATCACCGTGATGTCGTCGTGCTGTCGCGCGAAACCCGCGAACGCGTTCACGCCGCTCATCACTCGTTTGAGAGTTTCCGCTGCGGGTTCCGATGCTCCCGATTGAATCGCCGCCACCAGCCGCGGCTCGCCGAATTCTTCGCCCGCTTCATTCACGGCCTCGACGGCGCCGTCTGTGAAAATAAAAAGCAGATCTCCGGGATGGAGCTGAACCTGCCCCACGCCGTAGACAGTTTCTGAACCGGTCAACTCCGGCAAACCTAGCGGTGGACCTCCGACGGAAAGCCGCTCGATGTATCCCGTGGCTCGGCGCAGAATCGGATCGTTGTGTCCGGCGTTGACGTAGCGCATTTCTTGCGTGTCCGGATTGACTTCGGCAATGAACGAGGTCGTAAAGCGCCGTCCATCCAGGCTGTGCGCGCGTCCATAGCGGTCGAGACCCGTGACAATTTCTTCGAGCGAAGCCGGCGTGCTCGCCAGCGCGCGTAGGCTCGCCTGGAAAGTGGCCATCAGCAAAGCCGCCGGAACGCTCTTTCCCGCCACGTCTGCCATCACGATCAGCAGAGGTCGCACGCCGGTCACAGAATTTGCCACCGGCCGGATCAGCGCGTCGTAGTAATCTCCGCCGACGGTGTTCTGCGGGCGCGTAGTGAAGGCGATGTCGATGCCCTTCACATCCGGCGGGAATTCCGGCACCAACCATTGCTGAATCTCGCGCGCGATTTCCAGATCGCGCTTCATCGTCACGCGATCGGCTAGCTCGAAGGCGAGCAGCAAGAACAGGATCAGAACTCCGATACCTCCAAGATCGAAACTGAAGTTGTAGTCCTGCGAACGGAACTGCGGCTGAATCACGAGCAGCACGATCGCCAGCAGCAGCAGGACGCGGCGCGCGGGCGTCAGCTTCATCAGCATGGCCTGGAAGAGCGCCCAGCCGGTGAGCACGAGCCGCTTCCATTTCTTCTGTTCCTTTTTCAGCGCGTCCCAATCGACGTCCCGCGAATAGAGTCCGTAGCTTTCGCGGGCTTCGGCTTTGAATTGTCCCCAGAGCTGTTCGAGCTCGAAACCTTCGGTGATCTGCTGCCAGAATCTGCGGAGTTTCCCCGGAGCGCGCAAGGTGCTGCGCGGATCCGCGGGCGGAGAGGGATTCGTCGTGGCGGACATACCGGAAGAAATTATAAGTCACGCGAGACAAGGATTGAGAAATGATGCCGGAGCGTGTGACGATAAATATGAGGCACGTACTCAGGATTCGACGCTTAACGTTCGCTTTTCTTCTCCCTGCCCATAATTCAGTTTTCAGGATCATCTCGGTCTCGCGCTTTGAGCGATCCGCCAAACTGCAACTTTGAAAATCCGTAGCGGTCGCGCAGTTTGTCCGCAGCGCGGACCAGGCGCTCGAGGGCCTCGCGGCGCCCCGGATCGAGCAAATCCAATTGTGTGTCGCTGCCGGAAAAGTCGGCCAGCGCGACGCCCACAAGCCGCAGCATCGATTTTCCGTTCCATGCAGCGGAAAACAATTCGCACGTCGCGGCCAGAAAATCCGTATCGAGGTCGGAGGCTTTCGCGAGAGTGTGGCTGCGCGTAATCGTATGGAAATCGGCGAAACGGACCGTGAGAGTTACGTTGCGAGCGTGGAGCCCCGCCTCGCGCAACCGCTTTACGGCTTTCTGGCAGAGATAACTGATCGTCGCGTCGAGCAGTTCGCGGTCGTTGGTATCCTCGCCAAAGGTCTGATTGTGCGAAATCGATTTCGGCTCCGCGTCGATGAAAAATTCGAACGAATCGATACCTCGCGACTTGCGATAAAGCGCTGCGCCCCATCGCCCGAACTCTTGCTCGAGTTTTTCAGGTGACAGCATTTGCAATTGCACGACAGTTTCAATGCCGAGATTTTTCAGCGCGCCTTCGGTGACTTTCCCGATGCCGGGAATCCGCCGCACGGAAAGCGGAGCGAGGAACGACTCCTCGCTGCCGGCGGGGACCCAGACGAGGCCGCGCGGCTTGGCCTGGTCGCTGGCCACTTTGGCGACGAGCCGCGTGGCGCCGAGGCCGCCCGAACATGGCAACTTTGTTTGCGCGGTGATTTCTCGGAGCAGCTTGTCCGCGGCTTCGAGCGGCGTGCCATGCAAACGCTCGGTGCCGGCGAGGTCGAGATAGGCTTCGTCGATCGAAGCCATCTCGACGATCGGCGAATAGCGATGGAGGATTGCGGCGACGCGGTCGCTCCACTGGCTGTAAAGTTCGTGCCGCACCGGCAAAAACACCGCTTGCGGGCAAAGCTTGGCGGCGGTGCGCAGAGCCATCGCGGAATGCACGCCGAACTTGCGCGCTTCATAGCTCGCCGAGGAAACCACGCCACGCTGGTCGCGGTCGCCGCCGACAATCACAGCACGGCCGCGCAGCTCCGGTCGATCGAGCAATTCGACGGACACGAAAAACGCGTCCATATCGACGTGGAGAATTGCGGAGGAAAATCCGGCGGGCGCGCGATCGCCGGCCTTCGGCGGAACAGCGTCCTGCTTGGCGCGATACTGTGCGAACTTCGGCATGGCAAAATGCCTCGACGCGGCGCCTGAAAAATCACCCAGACAAAACAGCGGAAAGCACACGCGGAATTTCCGCGAGATCATTGGTGACACGAACATCGCGCCAGGCGCGCGAATGGTCAAGCATCGCACGAACGCGAGTGTGCGAATCGTGGCCGAGCTCCAGCACAAGAATTCCGCCGGGGTGGAGAAGGTTGCGCGCTTGATCGATCAATCGCCTATAAATTTCGACGCCGTTTGGGCCGCCGAAGAGCGCAGCATGCGGCTCATGGTCGCGGACTTCGCGCTGCAAGGAATGTTTCTCCTCACGCGAAATATACGGCGGATTGCTGACGATCATATCGAATTTCTCTGCGGCGTCTGACAAGCTTGAAAGCAAATCCGTCTCGAGAAATTCAATTTGCGACGCAACGGCGTGGCGCGCGGAATTGATCTTTGCGACTTCGAGAGCTGCCGCAGAAATATCCGCTGCAACGAATGATGCGTGAGGCAATTCGCGGGCGAGCGCAATGGCGATGCAGCCAGAGCCGGTTCCTACATCGGCGATGCGAAGCGGAGCGCTTGGCTCGCCTGTGTCCATTTTGATTTTGATTCCGCGAGTGCCCAAGCGTTCGAGCGCGACTTCGATGACGTGTTCGGTTTCCGGGCGAGGGATGAGCACGGCGGGAGTGACCTCGAATTCAAGGCCCCAGAATTCCTGTTTGCCGGTGAGATATTGCACGGGCTCGCCGGCGGCGCGGCGGGCAACAAGAGAAAACAATTTTTCGGCTGCTGCAGAATCGACGATTTCGTCCGGATGCGAATAAATCCACGTGCGATCGCGGCCGAGCGCGTGCATCAGGAGCAGCTCGGCGGCCAGCGTGTGCGAAGGAACGCGCGCCGAGCGCAGGCGGGCCATCGATTCCTTCAGCGCGGAACGAACATCGAGGCGGATTGCAAGGACGGGAATCATTTTGCGAGGACCTCAACACAATGATGAAAAACTGTCCGCAAAGGTCTTACTTCAGGGGTTAAAACCCCTGATAAGGGGGTCCGCCTTATGTCGGAGCTAAAGCTCCGACCCCCTAAGAAGACGCGCTCTTTCGACATCTTTACGCCTCCACCAGCTCTTGTTTGAGCCGCTCGGCTTCGAAATGGGCCGAGAGCGCGTCGACCAGCGGCCCGAGCTTGCCGTCCATCACCTGATCGAGCTGATGGAGCGTGAAATTGATGCGGTGATCGGTGACGCGGTTCTGCGGAAAATTGTAGGTGCGGATTTTTTCGGAGCGGTCGCCGGTCTTGATCTGGCCGCGGCGCTCGGCGGCGATGGCCTGGTGCTGCTTTTCCTGCTCCATTTCATAGAGGCGAGCGCGGAGAACGCGCATGGCCTTGGCGCGATTTTTGATCTGGGATTTTTCGTCCTGCTGCGAGACGACCAGGCCCGTGGGGATGTGCGTGATGCGCACGGCGGAATAGGTGGTGTTGACGGACTGGCCGCCGGGGCCGGAGGAGCAGAACGTGTCGACGCGCAAATCCTTGGGCTCGATTTTGATGTCAATTTCATCGGCTTCGGGAAGGACGGCAACGGTGGCGGCGGACGTGTGGATGCGGCCCTGCGTTTCCGTTGCGGGCACGCGCTGGACGCGGTGCACGCCGCTTTCGTATTTCAGCTTGGAATAGACTTTGTTGCCCTGAATCGCGGCAACGAGCGCCTTCACGCCGCCGATCGAAGAGGGCGAGCTCTCGAGAACCTCGACGCGCCAGCCCTGCGATTCGGCGTAGCGCGAGTACATGCGGAAAAGCTCGGCGGCAAACAGAGCCGCTTCATCGCCGCCCGTGCCGGCGCGGATTTCGACGATGACGTTTTTCTCGTCGTTGGGATCTTTGGGGAGCATCAGGAATTTCAGGTCCTGCTCGATTTTTTCGCGCTGCGGCTCCAGCGTGCGCGTCTCTTCGTGCGCCATCTGGCGCATTTCGGCGTCGTCGGTTTCCGCAGCGAGTTGCTTCGCTTCCTTCAAGCTCTTTTCAATCTGCTTCCATTCGCGGTATTTCGCGACGACGTCCGCCATTTCGGCGTGAGTCTTCGCGAGCTTCTGGTAGCGCGAAGTGTCCGCCAGGATTTCGGCGGAAGAAAGCTGCGCCGTCATTTCATCGTAGCGCGCCTCGAGTTGGTCGAGCTTTTCAGACAAAGTCAAATTCGCCATGGCCGTGCCTCAAGAGAAAAGTAGGGATCGGAGAAACTGGGCAAACCGGTTTGCAGACAGCGCCTGATCGAGGGCGGGAAGGAATCAGCTAATAGAACGGGGTGAACATCTTTTTTGCTTCTTCTAAGGTCAGGATAGGCGCAAGCCGCGTGCGTGTCAACCGGCGCGCCGAAGCGTTGCCAAGCTGTTAGATGCTGCGTGGCAGCGGTTCCGATGCGAGTCTCAGCGCTTGGCCGATAGGCAGGCCTCGGTCGCGATTCGACCTCCCTGAGGAACGAAGGGAGGGCGAGATGCAGACCCCTGGGGGGCCGGGAAATGTTGCGAACCGGAATGAGCCCGACCGTTTGTTTTCTGTGAGTTACGGCGAATCCGGTTTTTGCATGTGTTGCGAACCGGAATGGCCGAGGGAGGGTGTGATTGCCGCTGGTGGTGACTGAGCGACCGCAAACCTGGATCGACTTAAAGTCTCTGCACAGCATCTCCTGCCGGCCCTTCTGGCGCGGCGACTAAAGAATTGAATTCGACCATAGCAGGGTTTAAGAAAAGGCGCAAATCACCGTGGCTGTGGACTTTCTTCCGCCTTCGCCAAGTGCTGGCTTCGGCGCGACAAGTCCGCCCAATCGGGCGCTGGTTTCGGCGCGGCGAGTGTGCGCAACGGCGATTCATCGTTGCGAACGCCCGCGAAGTGTCGCTGAAAGGATGCGCGGATTACGTCGACCATGAATTACGGCAACTACGAGGATCGGCTTTCCATCCGGCGCGTAGGCGATCAGGTAGTCGCGCACGGTCACAAACCGAAGCGGAAGCGACGTCAGATCAGGCCGCTTGTGGCCCTGGTGAGGAAGTGCTACGAGCTTGCGGATCGTATCGAGAATTTCTTCGCGCACACGGCCCGCAGCTAGTGGACTGTCTTCGGCGATAAATTCTCAGATTTCGGTGATGTCTTGCGCTGCGCCAGGGAGAAGCTCAAAACCCTGGTGACTGGTCATTTCGCGGGTTTTTTGAGGAGTTCCTGTTCGCGGCGGCGCAGATTCTCAAAGAAGGCTTCTCCGTCGATGGGCTTCACTTTGCCGCTCTTGAACTCCTCATAGCGGGTGTCCAGCATGTTTCGCGCTTCCGCAACCTCGACCAGGTAGGCGGACATGGCATCTTCCACGAGATCGTCCGCTGCTCGTCCGCTTCGGTTGGCCAACTCTTGGAGCCGCGCTTCGGTTTCCGGTTTGAGGCGAACTTCCATGCCGCAAGTGTAAGTCCTGCCGGTCACCCAGTCAAAACCAAGAGGCGGAACGAGCGAGTCTAGACTGAATCCAAGGCATCTCTGCATGTAACTCCCCTATTTTGTGTATAAAAATCGATCTCGTGGCATATTGACAATAGATATATCGTACGATATAGTGCGTGAGATGTTGTAAAACATATAGGAGAACACACATGCATCGACATCGAGAATTTGAACATTTTGAGTGCCGCGGGCGCCACGGACATTTCGGGCGGCGCGGGAGGTTTTTTGGGCGCTTCGGTCCGGGCTTTATGGGCGGGCCGGGAATGCGGATCGCGAAAATGCTGGCGTCGGGCGATTTGCAGTTGATCGTCCTGGCGCTGCTGAGCGAGAAGCCGCGGCATGGCTACGAGATCATCAAGCAGATCGAAGAGCACACCAGCGGTGCGTATGCGCCGAGCCCGGGGATGGTGTATCCGGCTCTGACGTATCTCGAAGAAATGGGCTACGCGGAGTCGGAGACAGAAGGCGCGAAGAAGCTCTACCGCATCACCGAAGCCGGGACGAAACACTTGAATGAAAACCGGGCAGAGGTGGAAGAGACGCTCGAACATCTGGCGCGGTTCGGGAAGAGAGTGTCCGACTTCCAGAAGAGGTTTGCCGAAGAGGAAGACGCCGAAGAAGGATTCGGCGATCCGAAGCAGGGAATCAAGGCCGAATGGCGCGAGGCGAAGCAGGAATTTCGCGAGCTGCGCCACGATTTGAAGGCCGCGATTTACGAGAAGCTCGACGCGACGCCGGAGGAGCGCAAGAGAGTGTTTGAGGTTCTGCGGCGGACGATCGAAGAGATTCGGGGGAAGAAATAAGTTGAACAGAAGCCCCGTGCCCTGCATCACATCCAAGGAGCCCGATTCGGGGTTAGCCTGAAACTGGGGGAGTAGGGGCATCCCCCAGGATGTGCTGAGAAGGGAGAACGGAGATGAATGCTACACAAATGGCACCTGAAGTCACGCAAGTGAAAATCGTGGAACCAGAAACCTTGCTGGCGCGCGTGAAGAAGCTGTCGGAAGAATTGTCACGCCGCGCCTATGAAATCTTCGAAAAGAACGGGCGGAGATCCGGGCACGACGTCGAAGACTGGTACGAGGCGGAGTCCGAGATACTTCCTCCGATGGACCTGCGAATCCACGAAAGCGCCGAGGCGCTGACCGTGGAGGCAAACCTGCCGGGCTTCCACGCCAAGGAACTGGCGGTGAGCCTGGAACCGTGGCGACTGACCATCAGCGGCGAGAAGGAAGGCGCGAAAGAAGAGAAAAAGGGAGAGGTGATTTTTCAGGGGCATTGGTCCGAGCAATTGATGCGGGTGATCGATTTGCCGGCGGAGATCGACCGGGCAAAAGCGACAGCCACGCTCAAGGATGGACACCTGGAAATCAAGCTTCCGAAGGCGGCGAAGACCCCTTTGGCGCGCGTTGAAGCAAAAGGCGCGTAAAGCGGGAAGATCGTCGCGACGCCGGAGGAGCGAAAGAGGGCGTTTGAGGTTCTGGGGCGAGCGATCACACAGTAAGGATTTGCAAGCGCGGGAAGGCAGTGCGGTAGAGGCGGTCGTCGAGGGTGAGAAGTTTGTAGCCGTGGTGGAGGGCGTGGGCGCCGATGAGGAAATCGGCGAGGATGCGCCGAGGGGCGGAATTGCGATGGGACTTGCGCCGAACGGCGTAGTGCTGAAAGGCGCGGCCGGCCGAACGCCACACGGCTTCGGGAAGATCCGAATCCACGGCAATGCCAGTCTGAGCGCAAAACGAGTCGATAAAGGATTCCGTACGCATTGGGGCTCCTAATAGTTCGGCGTATACCGGAGCGGAGACCACCAAGTCGCCATTGCCGAGCGCCGCCTTAAGACCCACGCGCGCCCGTGAATTAAGAGTGTCGTCAGCGTCCCAAAGTGCAATCAGGACATTCGTATCAATGGCCGTTGTCATTGGCCTCGATCAGTTGCCGTAACAGATGACTTCTCTCAATGCCCGCGCATTTTGCGCATCCAGCGGATAACGCCTTTCCTGCCCTTTGGGATGCCCGGATTCTCGATTCCTCTGAATTTCTCAAATGGATCCCGGGCGCGTTCCGGCGTGACCTGAATGACATTCCCATCTTTTTTCTCGAAGACGAGTTTGTCGCCGGGCTGAACGCCCAGGGCGCGGCGGATTTCGTGGGGGACGGTGATTTGGCCCTTGCTGGTGAGTTTTGCGGTCTTTTTCATCGGGCGCCTTCCATTCCTTACTTTAGCATATTGCTCCTTACTTTTGGCGGCATCGAGGGAAGGCGTGTGAGGATCCGGGCAATGTGACATCCAGAGTCGCGGAAAAGGCGCCGCGAGAGGTGGGCGCTTCGCGCCGTTGAGTTTTTGGCAGGGCTGAGGCCCTGCCCTTCCACCAAAAGGCAGGAACATGCGGCAGGAGTTTGTGGACAGGTAGTTGGACATGGAAGCGGACTGCCGCGACGGGTGAAGAGCTCCGGGGTGGCGCGATGCTTTTTACGCGCCGTGGGACACGAATCCGAAATTGCCTGGGGAACCAACTCTATCCAATCACGTACTTCAGCGGCTAAAGCCGGTGCGTTTCCGATTCAAATACGTCGCGGCTGAAGCCGCGACCTACAAAGCTTCACTTACTCCGAGCTACGAGGCTTGCGGCACTTTGCGCGGCGGGAAGCATGTACTACGATACCGAACCGTGTACCCGTTCAAAGGCGCTACAGGTACCTTCTAAGGGCGCCCATTCGAAATCCCCACTGGGGATTTCTCAGGGCGAGCGATAACGAGCCATTCACTATGAGCAGCGATTCCGCGACAACTTTTGCTGCAGCGACAGCACTGACGAGGGCGAGCGGGGAATTTTTGTGGCGCGCGTGGTATCCGGCGATGCGAAGCGCGGCGCTGCGCGGGAAGAAGCTTGCGCGGGCGACGCTGCTGGAAACGCCGCTGGTGCTGGGGCGGGACGCGGCGGGGCGAGCGTTTGCGCTGCGGGACGTTTGCCCGCACCGCGCGTTTCCTTTGTCGTTCGGGCGATTCGACGGCGAGACGGTGGAGTGCGCGTACCACGGCTGGCAATTCGAGGCGCATTCGGGGCAGTGCCGCCACATCCCTTCGCTGACGCCGGATTCGAAGCTGAAATGCGAACGGATTTACGCGGGCAGCTATCCGTGCGCGGAGCGAGATGGGTACGTGTGGGTGTTCATGAATAGTGCGGAGGGGCGGGGAACGGAAGAAAATTTGCCCGCGATTCCGGCGCTGCCGACGTTCAGCGAAAAATTTCAGATGGCGCATCTCGCGTCGATGTTGCCGTGCAACGTGGACCACGGAATCATCGGGCTGATGGATCCGGCGCATGGGCCGTTTGTCCACCAGGCGTGGTGGTGGCGGACGCGGCGAAGCATTCGAGAAAAAACGAAGCAGTACGAACCGATCCCGAACGGGTTCCGGATGAGCCCGCACGCTCCCTCGGCGAACAGCGCGCCCTACAAGATTTTCAAATTTCTGACGGGCGAGCCGGCGACGACGACGATCGATTTCGTCCTGCCGAACTTGCGATTCGAAGTGATCCGCGCGGGGAAATACTGGCTGGCGAGCCGGACGACGGTGACGCCGATCGGGCGGGAGCTGTGCCGACTGGATTTTTGCGCGGCGTGGAATATTTTGCCGCTGGTGCCGGTGGTGCCGCTGATCATCCACGTGCTGGGGCCGAGGTTTATCCGGCAGGACGTGGAGGTGATCGAAAAGCAGGCGATCGGGCTGAGGCATCAGGAGCGGATGATGCTGATCGATGATGCGGACCGGCCGGCGCGATGGTATTTCGAGCTGAAGGCGGCGCATCTGGAGGCCCAGAAGCGCGGAGCGCGGGCGAATGTGGTGGTGGCGTCGCCACTGGACGGGCCGGTGACGCTGCGGTGGAGGTCGTAGGGTCTTTGTGAGTCGCTTCAGGGGCTAAAGCCCAACGAGGCCCAGACGGCTAATGTCGGAGCCCTTCGTCCCTCTGGGTAAACCAAAGCTCCGACCCCCTAAAGAGCGAAGAGGTTGGCGGGCGCGCGGCGCGCGGCCCTTCGGTGCCTCCACTGGAGGCCCCTCAGGACAAGCGGTCGAGGGCGCAGCGGGCGTGCTCGGCGATGACGGCGTCTTCGGCGGCTGACAATTTTTCAAGGAGCGCGACGGCGCAAAGGAAGGATTCGGAGCCGGGCTGCCAGGAAGCGTTGCCGAGAGCGACGCAGGCGTTGCGGACCAGGCCGCGCCATTTCGCGCGTTTCACGGCGCTGTGGCGGAAGACGGCCCTGAATTCCGATTGCGAGAGAGCGGCCAGGCGCGCGAGATCGGGAGCGAAGAAAGAGACGTCGTTTTCAAGCGGGGCTTCGGGCGATGCGTCGGAGGGAGCGGCGTCGAGCTGGCGCGGCTGAAATTCGGGGGAGAGTGTGAAGGGGGATTTGCGATTCCAAGGGCAGACTTCCTGGCAGATGTCGCAGCCGATGACATTCGCGCCGATGGCGGGGCGAAATTCTTCAGCGATGGCGCCGCGAAGCTCGATGGTGAGGTACGAGATGCAGCGGCGGGCGTCGAGGACGTAGGGCGCGGGGAAGGCATGCGTGGGACAGGCTTCGAGGCAAAGCGTGCAAGAGCCGCAGCGGTCGGGCGGAGGCGGCTGGCCGGGCGCGAGCGTGGGAGCGAGGTCGAGAGTGGTGACGATGACGCCGAGGAAGAGCCAAGAGCCGAGGCGTTCGTTGATGAGGCAGGTGTTTTTTGCGAGCCAGCCGAGGCCGGCATATTTCGCGGCGATGCGTTCGTTGATGGGGCCGGTGTCGACGTACCAGCGGGCGTCGAAAGGCTCGGCGAATTCGGCGCGCATGGCAGCGAGAAGTGCCGAGAGTTTTGTGCCGAGGACTTCGTGGTAATCATCGCCCCAGGCGTAGCGGGAAATCCAGCCGCGGGGAGAATCATTTTCGGGGGCGCGGGCAGCAGGGTCGGTTGAATGCGGCGGAGGGGAATTGTAATTGAGCGCGGCGACGACGACGCTGCTGGCGCCATCGAGAAGAAGCGCTGGATCGGCACGCCGAGGATGCGCGAGATATTTCATTTCGCCGGCATAGCCGCGCGCGAGCCATTCGGCGAGATGCCCGAGCTCGGGCCATTTTTCGGCGCGAGCGACGCCGCAGAGATCGAAGCCGAGAGATTTGGCGCGGTCGGCGATCCAGCGGGATTTTTCGGCGGCATCCACGCAGCTATTTTACCCGCAGTTTGCAGGTTCGCCGCTCAATCGCAGGGTACGCTAGGACCTGGCGGGCATGGGGCGCTCGTGGATGATCATCCAGGAGGTGCCGAATTTGTCGCGCAACATGGCGAAGCGTTGGGCATAGAAGGTCTCTTGCATGGGCATGAAGA
>Ga0335072_10005327_pt1 | contig 18945 bp, 20 predicted proteins | sample Lox_Sample_21_FD_206725 | JGI IMG/M metagenome (GOLD analysis project Ga0335072, IMG submission 206725) | Soil microbial communities from Loxahatchee National Wildlife Refuge, Florida, United States - Lox_Sample_2.1 | ecosystem: Environmental > Terrestrial > Soil > Wetlands | place: USA...
TCTTGAAGGGCATGACGCCCATCCCCTACAAGCTGATCACGATCGCGAGCGGCGCGCTCAAATTCGACCTCGTCGCCTTCACCTTCGCGTCCCTCGTCTCGCGCAGCCTGCGCTTTTTCCTGATCGCGGTCCTCTTGTGGCGCTTCGGCGAGCCCATCCGCGCCTTCATCGAGCGCCGGCTCATGCTGCTCACGACCCTCTTCGCCATCGCGCTCGTGGGCGGCTTCGTTGTATTGCGCTATTTCTGATCCCATATGAGACGCGGACGCGCCCTCGATCCCGATCCCGGCCCCAACGCAGCCCGCGTGAGTCGCCCATGATCCCCGCTCTCGCCATCCCGGCCAAAAGCCTCAACCGCCCGCTTCTGATCCTGGCCGCGAGCGTCGCCGTGCTCGGCGCCGCCCTCGCGTTCCAATATTGGGGCGGCCTCGCCCCCTGCGAGCTCTGCCTCTATCAGCGCTATCCCTACGGGGCCACCATCGCCCTCTCGCTCGTGGCGCTCGTGCTGCCGGAGGGAAGGCCGCGCGCCTACGCGCTCCTCGCCTGCGGCCTTGCCTTCGCGATCGGCTGCGGGATCGCGATCTTCCATGTCGGCGTCGAGCATCATTGGTGGCAGGGGACCGCCGCCTGCACCGGGAGCATCGATCTGAGCGGCACCATGTCGCTCCAGGAGCTCGAGCAACGCATCATGTCGACGCCGGTCGCGCGTTGCGACCGCATCGCCTGGTCCCTGTTCGGCGTCTCGATGGCGGGCTACAATGCGCTCGTCTCCTTCGCGCTCTCGGTGTTCGCGCTCGACTGCGCGCGCCACGAGCGCGACGAGGCGCGGCCCAGGGCGGGAGCATGAGCGAAGCGACCCCGAAATCCGACCACGAGTCCGATCCGAAGCCCGCGCCGCGCGCGCGCGTTTGGCCCGGCGATCCGGATTCGCGCGAGGCGGTCGCGCGCATGATCCGGGTCGACCATGCGGGCGAATACGGGGCGAAACGCATCTATGCCGGCCAGCTCGCCGTGCTCGGGAAATCGGCGGCGGGCGCCATCGTCAAGAAGATGGCCGACCAGGAGGAGCGCCACCTCGCCGCCTTCGACAAGCTCATCGTCGAGCGCCGCGTGCGCCCGACCGCGATGCACCCGATCTGGCACGTGGCGGGCTTCGCCCTCGGCGCGGCGACGGCGCTTTTGGGCCCGCGCGCGGCCATGGCCTGCACGGTCGCGGTCGAGGAGGTGATCGACGAGCATTACGGGCGCCAGCTCGCGGCGCTCGACGGCATGGGCGCGCGCGAGGCGGCGCTCAAGGAGACGGTCGCCGAGTTCCGCGCCGACGAGGTCGAGCACAAGGAGATCGGCCTCGCCGAGGGCGCCGAAGCGACGCCCGGCTACCCGGTCCTGGTCGGCGCCATCAAGGCCGCCTCGAAGCTCGCGATCTGGATTTCGACGCGGGTGTGAGCGCGGCGTCCTCGCACGCCCCAACGCCGCGCGTGAACGGATAGTGAAAACATCCTAAAGAATTCGTAACCGAACGCCTTTCGATCCGCCTCATTTCGCGATTTATAATTGCCGCGGCCGCGATCGGGCCTCGAGGGGATCATGTCGCTGCACGGCAAGAAGGGCCTGATCGTCGGCATCGCGAACGAGCACAGCATCGCCTACGGCTGCGCCGAGGTGCTGCGCGCCGCGGGCGCCGAGCTCGCCATCACCGACCTCAACGCCAAGGCCGAGCCCCATGTGCGGCCGCTCGGCGAGACGCTCGGCTGCCCCATCGTCGCGATCGAGGAAGTGGGCCAGCTTGCGGCGTTTCTCGCGAGCGACGCGGCCGCGGCCCTCACCGGCAACGTCGAGTATGTCGATTTCGGCTATCACATCATGGGCTGACGCGGCGGGAACCATTAGCGCGGAGACCGACATGACGGAAACGAAAACGGCACCCGACGTCGCCGCGAGCGGCACTCCGGGCCCGAGCGCCACCGACGCAAAGGGCCTGAGCGAGGCCGAGGCCGCGAAGCGCCTCGCCCAATATGGCGAGAACGCGCTTGCCGAGCACCCTGTGAGCGCCTTCGAGCGGCTCGCCCATTTCTTCTGGGGCCCGATCCCCTGGATGATCGAGATCGCGGCGATCCTCTCGGCCTTGCTCGGCCATTGGGCCGACCTCGTCATCATCCTCGCCATGCTGCTCATCAACGCGGGCGTCGGCTTCTGGCAGGAATTCAAGGCCGACAATGCGATCGCCCTCCTGAAGCGGCGCCTGGCGCTCAAGGCGCGCGTCCGCCGCGACGGCGTCTGGAAGGACATCGAGGCGCGCCTCCTGGTGCCGGGGGACGCGGTGCTGGTGAAGCTCGGCAACGTCGTGCCCGCCGATATGAGATTGGTCGAGGGCGCCTATCTGAGCGTCGACCAATCGGCGCTCACGGGCGAATCGCTTCCCGTGGACAAGAAGCCGGGCGACGACGCCTATTCCGGCTCGATCGCGAAGCAGGGCGAGATGACCGGCGTGGTCACGGCGACCGGCATGAAGACCTATTTCGGCAAGACCGCCGGCCTGGTGCAGCAGGCGAAATCGGTCTCGCATTTCCAGCGTGCGGTGCTGCGTATCGGGAATTTCCTGATCCTGGTGACCATTGGGCTCGTGCTGGTGATCGGGCTCGCGGCCCTGTTTCGGCGCGACCCGCTGTTCGAGACCATCCAGTTCGCGCTCATCCTCACGGTCGCCTCGATCCCGGTGGCGCTGCCCGCCGTGCTCTCGGTCACCATGGCGATCGGCGCCGAGCGTCTCGCGCGATTGAAGGCGATCGTCTCGCGCCTGGTCTCGATCGAGGAAATGGCCGGCATGGACATGCTGTGCAGCGACAAGACCGGAACGCTCACCAAGAACGAGCTCACGCTCGGAACACCCCAGCCCTCGAAGGGCGTGGCGTCCGACGAGCTTTTGCGCGCAGCCGTGCTCGCCTCGCGGCGCGATTCTCCCGATGCGATCGATTCCGCGATCCTCGCGGGCGGGCCGAGCGAAAAGGATCTCGCCGCCTACGCCGTGAAGTCGTTCCAGCCCTTCGATCCGGTCTCGAAGCGCGCCGAGGCCGAGATCGAGCAGGCGGGGAAGCGCTTCAAGGTCGCGAAGGGCGCGCCGCAGGTGATCCTCGATCTCGTCGAGCCTGGCGCCGAGGAGCGCAAGGCCATCGCGGCCCTGATCGACCAGGATGCGGCCAAGGGCTTCCGCACGCTCGGCGTCGCGCGCAGCGACGATGGCGGCAAGTGGCGCTTCCTCGGCCTCCTGCCGCTGTTCGATCCGCCGCGCGACGATAGCGCCGCGACCATCGCCAAGACGCGCGCCATGGGCGTCGACGTGAAGATGGTGACCGGCGATCATGAGGCGATCGCCAAGGACATCGCGGGCCAACTCGAGCTCGGCCAGAACATCCTGGTCGCGGACAAGCTGTTCGGCGCCGACGGCGCGGACCCGGACGTGAGTCGCATCGTCGCGGCCGACGGCTTCGCGCGCGTCTTCCCCGAGCACAAGTTCAAGATCATGAAGGCGCTGCAGGGTGCCGGCCACATCGTCGGCATGACGGGAGACGGGGTGAATGACGCGCCCGCGCTCAAGCAGGCCGACGTCGGCATCGCGGTGAGCGGCGCCACCGACGCCGCGCGCGCGGCCGCCGACCTCGTGCTCACCGCCCCCGGCCTCTCGGTCATCACGACCGCGATCGAGGAGGCGCGCCGCATCTTCGAGCGCATGAACAGCTACACGATCTACCGCATCGCCGAGACCATGCGCCTTCTGCTCTTCATGACCGTGAGCATCCTGGTGTTCAATTTCTATCCCGTGACCGCGGTCATGGTGGTGCTACTCGCCCTCCTCAACGATCTCCCGATCATGATGATCGCCTACGACAACGCGCCGATCGCACCCGCGCCGGTACGTTGGGACATGATGCGCGTCCTGACCGTGGCCTCGGCCCTCGGACTCTACGGCGTGATCGAGAGCTTCGGCCTGTTCTGGATCGTGCGCGACTATCTCGCCCTCGCCCAGCCGGTGGTCCAGGCGCTCATCTTCCTGAAGCTCCTGGTGTCGGGCCACATGACGATCTATTTGACGCGCAACAAGGGCGCCGTGTGGGAGCGGCCGCTGCCGAGCTTGAAACTCGTGGTGCCGTGCGAGGCGACCCAGCTCGCCGGCACGCTGATCGTTGTCTACGGCTTGTTCATGGCGCCGACCGGCTGGCCCTATGCGCTCATGGTGTGGGGCTACGCGCTGGTCTCGTTCTTCGTCGCGAGTGCGATCAAGATCGGCGTCTACCGGCTCATCGACCACCGCGCGGCGCGCCAAACCCGCCATCTCGCGCGCATCGAGGGGCACGTCGCGGCATGAGCGCGCACCCGAAAAAGCCCGCGGCCAGGAGCGCCGAGTTCGCGCTCGCGAGCGTGCCCGCCTTCTGGCCCATGGCGATGGCGACGGCGTTGGTCGAGGAGGGGGCCGAGCTCTACGCCAAGAACCTCAAATTCGTCGAGGAGGAGATCAAGATCCACGACGAGCTGCGGCCGGTGCTCGCGACGGCGAACCGCGCGCGCCTCGACCTCCGGACCATGGTGTTGCGCGAATACGGCAAGCCGGGCGGGATTCCGACCCTGGTCGACGCGCCGCACGCGGGCCATACCGCGATGATCGCCGACTACCACAAGGGCCAGAGCCTGATCGAGACGCTGCTCGCGAACGGGCTCGGCCACGTGCTCCTGACCGATTGGAAATCGGCGACGCTCGATATGAAGGATCTCGAGATCGACAATTACCTCGCCGAGATCCTGGCCGCGATCGACGATCTCGGCGGGCGCGTCAATCTCGTGGGCTTGTGCCAGGGCGGCTGGGTGTCGGCGATGATCGCGGCACGCTTCCCGGGCAAGGTCCATTCGCTCGTGCTGGCGGGCTCGCCCATCGACACCGACGCGGGCGACGGGCCGCTGAAGCGCATGGTCCACGAGTCGCCGATGTCGTTCTATCGCGAGCTGGTCGCGCTCGGCGACGGGCTGATGCGCGGGAAATTCATGCTCCAGGGCTGGAAGAACATGCATCCCGGGCAGCATTACATCCAGGACCATGTCGATCTCTACGAGCACATCGACGATCCCGCCTATCTCAAGAAGGAGGAGACGTTCGAAAGCTGGTACGAGAACCCGATCGATCTTCCGGGGCGCTGGTATCTCCAGGTGATCGAGCAGCTCTTTAAGGAGAACCGGCTCGCCAAGGGCCGCTTCGTCGGCCTCGGCCGCACGCTCGATCTCGGCGCCATCGAATGTCCGGCCTATCTCCTCGCAGGCGCCGCCGACGACATCACCACACCCGAGCAGGTAGTCGGCGCCGAGAATTATCTCGGCACGCCCAAGGACCGCATCGTCAAGAAGACGGTGCCCGGCGGCCATATCGGCCTGTTCATGGGGGCGCGCACCTTGAAGGAGCATTGGCCCGGGATCGCTCGGTGGATCGCCGCGCAAGAGGCGTAAGCGAAGCGGCGAGGCCGGATCGGACGTTCGGCGCGCGTCTCGTCGCGCTCGGTCGCGCTCAGCTCTGATCGAGCTCGCTGTCCCAATACAAGAAGTCGCGCCAGCTTTGGTGCAGGTAATTGGGCGGGAAGGCGCGCCCGTTCTCCTGGAGCTGGTGCGTCGTGGGCGGCACCGGCCGGTGGCGCGGGAACATGCCCGCCTCGTTGGGCGCGCGGCTGCCCTTGCGCAAATTGCAGGTGCCGCAGGCGGTGACCACGTTTTCCCAGGTCGTGCGGCCGCCGCGCGCGCGCGGCACCAGATGGTCGAAGGTGAGCTCCTGGGTCGGCCGGCGCGCGCCGCAATATTGGCAGCTGAAATGGTCCCGAAGGAACACGTTGAAGCGCGTGAAGGCGGGCCGGCGCGAGGCGGGGATGTACTCCTTGAGCGCGATCACGCTCGGGAGGCGCATCTGCATGGTCGGCGAGTGCACCGCCGTCTCGTATTCCGAGACGATGTTCACCCGCTCGAGGAACACCGCCTTGATCGTCTCCTGCCAGGACCAGAGCGAAAGGGGAAAGTAGCTGAGCGGGCGGAAATCCGCGTTCAAGACCAGTGCGGGCCAACTGTTCGGTGCGAGCATCTAGCCTCGTGCCTTTCCGCGGGGGACCGCCGCAGCCCCTGGATAGAACCATATTGTGACAAGGGTATGAAGTGAAGCCCTAAAAATCGCGATTTTCCCGGATTTGGAGCCAAAATCTGGGGGTTCGCGGGCCGAGCGCCCGCGTTGCGGGGTCACGGCCTGGCGCCAACGCCGAGCCAGCGCTGGAGCGCCTGGGCCCCCGCGACGAGGCCCATCTCGTCGATGCCGTGGCCCATTCCCGGCCGCTCGAGGGACGCGACCGGAACGCCGAGCGCCTCGAGAAGCGTCCTGGCCTGGCGCATCGCCGCGATCGGCACCATCTCGTCCGCCGTGCCGTGCACCAGGAGCACCGGCGGCTTCGACGCGATCTCGTCGGCGAGCGCCGCGTCGCCGATGATGCGCCCGGAATATCCGACGACGCCGGCGATGGCGCGCTTCCGCCTCAAGGCGACGTAAAGCGACACCATGGTCCCTTGCGAGAACCCGACCAGGGCGAGCTTGTCGTCGCCGAGCTTGCGCTTCGCGAGCTCGGCGTCGAGATAGGCGTCGACCACGGGGGCGACCGCGCGCATGCCCGCGAGCAGCACGTCCGGATCGCGGTTATCGAGGCTGAACCATTGACGCCCCATGCCCATGTCGTGGGGGAACGGCGCGTGGGGCGAGAGGAACTCCGCGTCGGGCAGAATCTCGGCCAAGTGGGGCGCGAGCCCGATCAGATCGTTGCCGTCGGCTCCCCAGCCATGCAGCAACACCACAAGCTGCTTCGGCGCCGCTTTCGAGCGCGGCGCGTAGCCCGGGCCGGAGAGTTGGAAGAGATCGGACATGGTCATTCTCTCACGGTGAGTCCGGAAATTCGCGGCGCCATCCTTCGCTCTCCGTCATTCCCGCGCAAGCGGGAATCCAGACCATCAACGAGCGTTTCGGACCGGTCGCCGCCTGGACCCCCGCTTTCGCGGGGGGCGACGGTTGGCGTGATTGCCCGCTGCGGCTCGCGCCCGACGGCAAGGATTGGGCGCCAATCACGATGCCGGCCCCGCGAAGCGCTTCTCCATCGCGTTCCAGCGTTGGAGGCTGTTCCAGAGCGCGAACAGGATCATCGCCGCCACGAGCACGGCATAGATCGCGGGCGCGCGCTGATTCATGAAATAGCTCACGGTGCAGGCGAGGATCGCGCCGACGACGCCGTGGGGCAAGCCGTTCGCGAGCACGAAACGCGCGCGACCGAGCTTCCGAAGCTCGAGCCATTTCGCGCGGTCGATCGACCGGGTCGGGATCATGCGGGTCCCCCATTCGGCGCGCGCACGCTCACTCCTGCACCAAGGGCGCGTTCGAGTAATAATGCCACATGAGGCGCGCCGCATAGCTGCGCCAGGGGCGCCAGGGCTCGGCGAGGCGAAGCATTCTTTTGCGGTCCGGGCGCCGGCGCAATCCCTTGACGCGCTGGACCGCGGCCGCGACCGCGAGATCGTCGACCGGCCAGATGTCGGGGCGCTTCAGCGCGAACAGGAGATACATCTCCGCACTCCAACGCCCGAGCCCCTTGACCGAGGTGATGCAGCGGATCGCCTCCTCGTCCTCGAGGCGCGGAAGAGTCTCGAGGTCGAGACGCCCGTCGCCCACCGCGCGCGCGAGGTCGCGCCCGTAGGCGATCTTCTGGCGCGAAAAGCCAATCGCGCGTAGGGCCGCGTCCTCGAGGGCCAGGAAGCCGTCGGGCGTCGGCATGCCGAGCGTCTCGACGAGCCTGCCGTGGATCGCGCGTGCCGAGGCGGTCGAAAGCTGCTGGGAGACGATGACGTTGAGGAGGGTCGCGAAGCCCGGATCGCGATGGCGCAGATCGGGCGTGCCCGAGACGCGATGCGCCTGGGCGAGGTCGGCGTCGCGCCGGCCGAGCTCGGCCATCGCCTCCTCCATCAGCTTGGGCCCGAAGCGCACGCGCTGCGCCATGGTCGATCCCACCCCTCGCTTCGTCTGGTTTCGCGCTCTTCCCTTAGCCCAAACTTTGGATTAGTGCCATCGCCATGAGCCTATACGCCAAGGGCCAGCCTTTCGCCGAGACCACGCGCTTCGCGCCGAGCCCCACGGGCCGGCTCCATCTCGGCCACGCTTACGCCGCGCTTTATGCGCGGCGTGCGGCGGCGGGCGGGCGGTTCCTCTTGCGTATCGAGGACATCGACCGCGGGCGCTCGCGCCCCGAATTCGAGCAGGCCATCTATGACGACCTCGCCTGGCTCGGCCTCGATTGGGAAAAGCCGGTGCGGCGCCAGTCGGAGCACATGGACGACTATGGCGCGGCGCTCGACGGGCTGGAGGCGCGCGGGTTGCTTTATCCATGCTTCTGCAGCCGCGCCAAGATCGCGGCCGAAGTCGCGCGCGCGGGTGCCGCACCCCAGGGCGAAGCGGTGACGATCTATCCCGGCACCTGCAAGCGCCTCTCGCCCGACGCGCGCGCCGAGCGTCTCGCCTCCGGTGCCGCCTACGCGTTGCGCCTCGACGTCGCGCGCGCGCGCGCCGAGACCGGGCCGCTCACCTGGCGCGATCGCGGGCGCGGCGAGCAACGCGCGACGCCCGAGATGTTCGGCGACGTGGTGCTGGCGCGGAAGGACCTGCGCACGAGCTACCATCTCGCCGTTGCGCTCGACGATCATCTCCAGGGCGTGACCTTGGTCACGCGCGGCGAGGATCTGTTCGAGGCGACCCATGTCCATCGCCTGTTGCAGGCATTGCTCGGCCTTGAGGTGCCGGACTACGCCCATCATGCGCTCCTGCTCGATGCGAGCGGGCGGCGTCTCGCGAAGCGCGATCGCGCCGCCACGATTCAAAGCCTGCGCGAGGCGGGCCGCAGCGCCGCCGAGGTGCGCGCGCTTGCGGGATTTACGAATTGAACGCGCGCGAATGTCGCAATGCCCCCCACCCTACCCTCCCCCTCGAGGGGGGAGGGTTGCGCAGGGTTGGCGAGGCGAAGCCGAGCCCTACCCGGAGCTGGGTGGGGGTGAACATTTCGGCCGGAGTTTGTGTCCCTACCCCTTGAGCCCCTCGACGAGCTCGCGATATTCGGGATGGTCGCGCGGGATGAGCCCGTGGCGCAGGAGGAAATCGATCACCACGAGGTTGCAGTTGAACTTGAACTCGAACGTATGGCGCACGAGTCCCGCGACGCGCTCGATCGGCCAGAGCATGAAATCCGCGATCTCGCCGTCGAGATTGCGCGGCACGAAACCGGCCTCGAGCTCGAGGTCGTAGCAGAAGAGCGTGTCGGGCCGCAGGCCCTCCTCGGTCTCGAGCGTGTAGGAGATCGCCCCCACGGCGACGGCGCGACGCGCGAGCGCTTCCGGAATGCCCGCTTCCTCGTGCGCCTCCTTGACGAGATTCTCGAGGAGCGTGAGGCCGGCGGGCTGGCCTCCCGCGACCGTATTGTCGAGCATGCCGGGATAATTGGGCTTGTCGAGGGCGCGTTTCCCGATCCACATCGAGATGCGCTCGCCCTCGCGCACGAAGCCGTTCAGATGCACGCCGAAGGCGCGGATGCCGAAATGCTGCGCCGCCGCGCGTTCCATCTCCATGAGCGGCGGCTTGCCCCATTCGGTCACGACCGGATAGGGCTCATCGCGCCAGGCGTGGATGAGCCCCTCGTCCGCGAGCGAGCGGAGGGCGGGCTCGACCGCTTTCGTGCGCGCCTCGGGAGTCGCGAGCGCGGGATCGAGGGTCACGGCGTGCGCGTCGATCTGGAAGAGATCGGGGAATTCCCCGAGGGTCGAGAGGAACGGCTCCTTGATCCACCCCACCCGCTCGCCCGCGACGACGAAGGGGCGGAAGCGGCTCATGTCACGCTGGTTGCAGCGGCGGAGATGATCGAGATAGCTCAAGGGTGCTTGCTCCGGCATTCGGGAGCGCCGGTCTAGCCGGTCCGCGCGATCCTTGCAATCGCGCCCGCGTGACAGGCGCCCGAGTTTCGCGCCTCACGCCTGGCGCGTTACGCGCTTTTCCGAGGTCAGCACCGCCTCGACATCGGGAATTTGGCGTAGGCAGCGCGCGATGTAGTCCGCGAGCTCGCGGCTGGCACCCTCGAGCTGGATTTCGATGTGGAGCTCGTCGCGGCGAGCGCCCGCAAGCGTGCTGCGCCATTGGGCAGGCACCAGGCCGCGCTTTGCGAACGGCTCGAGCACGCGCGGCATCACGGCGGGCTCGGCGTGGGCCTGGACCGCGAAGCAGCTGGTGACGGGGTCGGGGGTTTCAGCGGCCGGCTGGGCCGACGGCGCGGACCGAGACTTAGACTGAGGCGAGGACTGGGACGACATGGCAAGCGATCTCCACGGATTCGGCGAACGAACGAGCACCAAGGACCGGCAACCCAAGGGGGGCCGGGGTGCTAATTCGCCGAATTAGGACCTGCTTGCGCATGGGCGGGATTATAGGCGCGAACGGCGAGGCGTCAAGGCGGGGTGGCGGTTCGACCTCATCCTTCGAGACGGGCGCAACGCGCCCTCCTCAGGATGAGGGAACGAGGGAATTCGCTCCTCATGCTGAGGAGCGAGCAACGCGAGCGTCTCGAAGTATGAGGAGCGAGCAACGCGAGCGTCTCGAAGCATGAGGGGCGCGATTTGCCCTACGCCGCCTTTTGCGTCCTGCGATCGACCAGCGCCACGATGTCGGCGACGATCGCGTCGAGCACGCAGCCCTTGGACGTATCGATGCGCGCGACACCGGCCGCACCGGGGCCGCGCGTCATTTTTGCGCGCTCGCGTAGAAAGCCTTCACGCGCCGGGCCTTGCCGTCGCGGTCGAGCTCGACCACGTCGATAACGCGGTTGCCATTGTCGCGCCGGTACAGGACGGCGTAGCCGCTCGGCAGCGTGAAGACCTCTTCGAGATCGAAGCGCAGCCCGGGCGAGAGCTCGAGACCGAGACGGAAATGCTCGCGCAGGGCCGCAGCGCCGACCAATTTTCCGTCTTCCTTGTGCCAGCGGCGCACGACCGTATTCGCCTCGAACTCGACGTCCACGGCGTAGTGCTCCATGATTCGATCGAGGTCCCTGGAGTTCCAGGCTGCGATCCACTGTTCTGCCAGCGCACGCCCGTCGACATTCCTTGGCGGCATGATTTCGTCCCACCCGTGCCATTGCCCGAAGCGGCCATTCTATTTCGATTCGGAAAAATCCGGAAACGTGGCGCCTGAAGTCGCCGGCCTTCGCCCCTACGCCGCCTTCTGGGTCCCGCGGTCGACCAGGGCGACGATGTCGGCGATGATCGCGTTGAGCACGTAGTCCTTGGGCGTGTAGATGCGCGCCACACCCGCCGCGCGCAGGAGCTTCGCGTCGGCGGGCGGGATGATGCCGCCGATCACGACCGGGGTGTCGGCGATGCCGAGCGCCTTCATGCGCGTCATCACTTCCTCGACCAGCGGCAGATGCGAGCCCGAAAGGATCGAGAGCCCGACCACGTGCACCGATTCCTCGAGCGCCGTGGTCGCGATCTGCTCGGGCGTCAGGCGGATGCCCTGGTAGACCACCTCGAGCCCGGCGTCGCGCGCGCGCACGGCGATCTGCTCGGCGCCGTTGGAATGCCCGTCGAGGCCGGGCTTCCCCACCAGGATCTTGATGCGCCGCCCGAGCCGCCGGCTCACGCGCTCGACCTCGACCCTTAGCTTGGCAAGCTCGCCGGGTGCGGCGGGCGCCGCCGCGGCCCCGATGCCCGTGGGGGCGCGGTACTCGCCGAAAATCTGGCGCAGCGCCTCGGCCCATTCGCCGGTGGTCACGCCCGCGTGGGCGCAAGCGATCGAGGGCTCCATCACGTTGCGCCCTTCGGACGCGGCCGCTTTGAGCGAAGCGAGCGACGCGGCGACCTTGCCCTCGTCGCGCGTTGCGCGCCAGGCCTTGAGGGACGCGATCTGACGCGCTTCGGCCTCGGGGTCGGGGGCGAGATAGCCGCCATCCTCGCCCGCGGTCAAAGGCGAGGGGGCCGATTCGGTGAATTTATTAACGCCGACCACGATCTGGGAGCCCGCCTCGATGGCCGCGACGCGGCGCGCGTTGCTTTCGACCAGCGCCTGCTTCAAATACCCGCTCTCGACCGCCGAGACCGCGCCCCCCAGCGCCTCGATGCGCGCGAGCTCGGCCCTGGTCTCGTCCTTTAGCGCGGCGACCTTGGCACCCACGACCTCGCTGCCATCGAAGAGATCGCCATATTCCAATAGGTCCGTCTCGTAGGCGACGATCTGCTGGAGGCGCAGGCTCCATTGCTGGTCCCAGGGACGCGGCAGGCCGAGCGCCTCGTTCCACGCCGGAAGCTGCACGGCACGCGCGCGCGCGTTTTTCGAGAGCGTCACCGCAAGCATTTCGAGCAAAATCCGATAGACGTTGTTTTCGGGCTGCTGCTCGGTGAGGCCGAGCGAGTTCACCTGCACACCGTAGCGGAAGCGGCGCAGCTTCTCGTCCTCGATGCCATAGCGCTCGGCGAGCAGCTCGTCCCACAACTCGGCGAAGGCGCGCATCTTGCACATCTCGGTCACGAATCGAATGCCCGCATTGACGAAGAAGCTGATGCGGCCCGCGACGGTCGGGAAATCCTCCGGAGGCACCGCCGCGCGCGCGGAATCGAGCACGGCCACCGACGTCGCGAGCGCGAAGGCGAGCTCCTGAGTCGGCGTCGCCCCCGCCTCCTGCAGATGGTACGAGCAGACGTTGATCGGATTCCATTTCGGGATTTCGCGATAGGCGAAGGCGACCACGTCGGTCGTGAGGCGCAGTGAGGGCTCGGGCGGGAAAATGTAGGTGCCGCGCGAGAGATATTCCTTGATGAGGTCGTTCTGGGTCGTGCCCGAGAGCTCGGCGCGCTTCGCCCCCTGGCGCTCGGCGGCGGCGACGTAAAGCGCCAAGAGCCACGGTGCGGTCGCGTTGATGGTCATCGACGTGTTCATGCGCGCGAGCGGGATGGCGTCGAACAGCGTCATCATGTCGCCCAAATGGGAGATCGGCACGCCGACCTTGCCGACCTCGCCCTTGGCGAGTGGGTGGTCGCTGTCGTAGCCGGTCTGGGTCGGAAGGTCGAAGGCGACCGAAAGGCCGGTCTGGCCGCGCGCGAGATTGGTGCGGTAGAGCTCGTTCGACGCGCTCGCCGAGCTGTGGCCCGAATAGGTCCGGAACAGCCAGGGCTCGTCGCGCCGAGGTGCCGCGCCCTTCCCGTCGATGGGCCGTTTGTCGTTCGCCATCCGCCGTCCCGCCCCTTGGGCTCAGCCTTGATTCCCTTGGGCTTTTTTGCGCCGCACCGGGCCTCACGCGGGCCCCGGCACGGGCCGTTCGATGCCGGCGCCGCGCTGCGCTGGATCGGAAATGATCATGGACCAAGGCGAGGTTATGAGTCCATATTTATGTTGCATTGCAGTATAATCCCTTCATCCTGACCGGACGCGCGTGCCGGTCCGAAACGAAGTCCAGAGCCGAAGTCCGGAAGCGAAATCCCAACGCGAAAGAGCGGAGGCGGTCGAATGGGCGAGGTCACCAAGTTACGCGAGCGCGGGCCCGCGGGTGCCGCACCCGGCGGCAAGGATCTCTACGAGGTGGGCGAGATCCCGCCCATGGGCCACGTGCCCGCGAAAATGTACGCCTGGGCGATCCGGCGCGAGCGCGAGGGCGAGCCCGAGAAGGCGATGCAGCTCGAGGTGCTCCCCACGCCCGCGATCGAATCCGACGAAGTGCTGGTCATGGTGATGGCGGCCGGCGTCAACTACAACGGCGTCTGGGCGGCGCTCGGCAAGCCCGTCTCCGTGTTCGACGTGCACAAAGCCGAGTATCACATCGCGGGCTCGGACGCGGCGGGCATCGTCTGGGCCGTGGGCTCCAAGGTGAAGCGCTGGAAGGTCGGCGACGAGGTCATCGTCCATTGCAACCAGGACGACGGCGACGACGAGGAGTGCAACGGCGGCGACCCGATGTTCTCGCCGACCCAACGCATCTGGGGCTACGAGACGCCGGACGGCTCCTTCGCGCAATTCGCGCGCGTGCAATCGCGCCAGCTCATGCCGCGCCCGCAGCATCTCACCTGGGAAGAGGCCGGCTGCTACACGCTCACGCTGGCGACCGCGTATCGCATGCTGTTCGGCCATCGGCCCCACACGCTCAGGCCCGGCGACAACGTGCTGGTCTGGGGTGCGGCCGGCGGACTCGGCTCGATGGCGGTGCAGCTGGTGGCCGCCGCGGGCGCGAATGCGATCGGCGTGATCTCGGACGAATCGAAGCGCGACTTCGTCATGCAGCTCGGCGCGCGCGGGGCCATCAACCGCAACGATTTCGACTGCTGGGGACGCTTGCCCGAGATCAACGCCGGCGGCGGCTACGGCGAATACATGAAGAAGGTGCGCGAGTTCGGCAAGGCGATCTGGGCGATCACCGGCAAGGGCAACGACGTCGATTTCGTGTTCGAGCATCCGGGCGAGGCGACCTTCCCGGTGAGCTGCTTCGTCGTGAAGCGCGGCGGCATGGTCGTATTCTGCGCCGGCACCACGGGCTATCACATCAGCTTCGACGCGCGCTTCGTGTGGATGCGCCAGAAGCGCATCCAGGGCAGCCACTTCGCGAACCTGCAGCAGGCGAGCGAGGCGAACCGCCTGGTGATCGAGCGGCGCATCGATCCCTGCATGAGCGAGGTGTTCTCCTGGGCCGAGGTGCCCTACGCCCACACCAAGATGATGCGCAACCAGCACAAGCCCGGCAACATGGCCGTGCTCGTGCAGGCGAAGCGCACGGGGCTGCGCACCTTCGAGGACGCGCTCGCCGAATAGACGCGCCCACGCGGCAAAAGGGGATGCCATGAGCCAGGCCGCCGCGAAACCCGATCGAGACGAAGCGGCGACGCCGCTCCTCCCCGATCTCTTCGAGCTGTGCGCCGACGCGGTCGACGCCGCCGAGGCCTATCTCGGCCATGCGCGCCTCGCGGTCGCGGACAAGGTGACGCGGGGCGGGTCGGTCGACGCTGGCCTTCTCGAGCGCGAGCAGCACGCGGCCCACGGCTACGCCTGGACCGCGACCTACGTCGCCGCCTTGCGCGAGATGCTCGCCTGGGCGCAGCGGCTCGAGAGCGAGGCGAAGCTCGGCGAGCTCGAGCGGCTCATCCTCCAGGCCGCGTTCGGCGAGTATCTCGCCCAGCTCAAGGGCGGGCTCGCCATGTCCCAGGTCGAGATCGTGCGCCCGGCGGATTTGGGCGTCGTCGAGAGCGACCTCGCGGCGTTGATGCGCCCGTCGATCACCCTCCTCGCCGAGCGCGGCAATTCCGCCGCCGCGCGCGCGCGCATCGCCGAGCTCTTGGTCGAGCATAGGAGCTTCGGCGACCCCGCCCTCGACGACGAGGCGCTGGTCATGATCCGCGACCAATTCCGCCGCTTCGCCGACGCCAAGGTGGCGCCCGCGGCCCCCGACTGGCACCGCGAGGACAAGCTCATCCCGATCGAAATCGTGACCGAGCTCGCCGAGCTCGGCGTGTTCGGCCTCACGGTGCCCGAGGCCTATGGCGGGCTCGGCCTCGGCAAGGTCGCGATGTGCGTCGTGACCGAGGAGCTCTCCCGCGGCTATATCGGCGTGGGCTCGCTCGGCACGCGCTCGGAGATCGCGGCCGAGCTGATCCGGCTCGCCGGCACGGAGGCGCAGAAGGAATTCTGGCTGCCCAAGATCGCGAGCGGCGAGATTCTGCCGACCGCGGTCTTCACCGAGCCCAATACGGGCTCCGACCTCGGGTCGCTTCGCACCCGCGCGGTGCGGGACGGCGAGGTCTACCGCGTGACCGGCAACAAGACCTGGATCACCCACGCGGCGCGCGCCGACCTCATGACGCTCTTGGCGCGCACCGACCCCAAGGAGGCGGGCTACAAGGGCTTGTCCATGTTCTTGGCCGAGAAGCCGCGTGGGGTCGAGGGCGACCCGTTCCCGGCGACCGGCATGAGCGGCGGCGAGATCAAGGTCCTGGGCTATCGCGGCATGAAGGAGTTCGAGCTCGGCTTCGACGGCTTCGAGGTGAAAGCCGACAATCTCCTCGGCGCCGTCGAGGGCCAGGGATTCAAGCAGCTCATGGCGACCTTCGAGAGTGCGCGCATCCAGACCGCGGCGCGCGCGACGGGTGTGGCTCAATGCGCCCTCGAGCTCGGCCTCAAATATGCGATGGAGCGCGTCCAGTTCGGCAAGCCCATCGTCAAGTTCCCGCGCGTCGCCGGCAAGCTCGCCTGGATGGCGGTCGAGACCATGATCGCGCGCCAGCTCACCTATTTCGCCGCGCGCGAGAAGGACAGCGACCGGCGCTGCGACATCGAGGCGGGCATGGCGAAGCTGTTGGGTGCCCGCACCGCCTGGGCCAACGCCGACAATGCGCTCCAGATCCACGGCGGCAACGGCTACGCCGAGGAATATGCGATCAGCCGCGTGCTGTGCGACGCGCGCATCCTCAATATTTTCGAGGGTGCGGCCGAGATCCAGGCGGGCGTCATCGCGCGCGGGCTGCTCGCGGGGCGGAACTAGGCGGGTTGCGCGCGCGCTCGATTGCGCGTCACACTGATCGCCATGAACTACGCATTTCGGCTGTCCTGCGCGCTCCTGCTCGGCGCGACGCTTATTTTCGGCGCCGCGCAATCCTCTTTCGCCGATCCGAGCGTCTGCGGCCTGCCCCAGACCGCGCGCGGACCCGAGGACGCGGCGCTGGCCGATTTCGCGCGCGCCGAGCGTCTCGGCGATGTCGCGGCCTTCGTCGCCGTGGTGGATGCGCTGGAGGCGACCGGCCGCCTCCCCGCTTGCTATCTCGCGAAGCGCCAGGCCGAGGCGCGCGGCTGGCACGGCGGCGCCGATCTCTGGGCGACGTCGCCGGGCGATGCCATCGGCGGCGACCGCTACGGCAACCGCAACGGCGCACTGCCGGCGGAATTCGACGGGCGCTATCGCGAGGCCGATCTCGATTATGCGGGCGGGCACCGGGGTGCCCATCGCCTGCTTTATGTCGAGGACGCGCCTGGGCGCTGGCTCGTCTGGGTAACCGTCGACCATTACCGCGACGTGGCCCGGGTTCCCGTGCCGCCCGCTCAATCCCGATAAGCCAAATCCCCGTAGGCCAAATCCCCGTAGGCAGCGGCACCCAGGCGCGCTATACCGGACCCATGCCCATGGCCAAGATCCTGGAATACGCGGTCGGCGTCGTCATGGCGCTGGTGGTGATCACGCTCATCACCGGCGTGGTCTCGATGTTCAAGGGCGGCGCCTTCAACAAGAAATACTCGAACAAGCTGATGCGCCTCCGGGTGGCGCTCCAGGCCCTGGCCCTGGCGCTGTTCGCGATTTTCATGCTTTTCTTCCGCCACGGCTGACGTCGCAACGCGGCCGAGGGGATTGAGATGGTCCGGCTGACCCGCATCTACACGCGCGGCGGAGACAAGGGCGAGACCTCGCTCGGCAACGGCGCGCGCGTGAAGAAGCACGCGCTGCGCGTCGCGGCCTATGGCGAGGTCGACGAGGCGAACGCGGCGATCGGCCTTGCGCGCCTCCATACCAAGGGCAAGGCCGACGGAATGCTCGGGCGCATCCAGAACGATCTGTTCGATCTCGGCGCCGATCTCTGCACGCCCGAGGCGCCGCCGCAGAAGGCGCACGGGAAAAAGCCCGCGGGTCAATTGCGCATCGTCGAGGCGCAAGTGACGCGCCTCGAGCGCGAGATCGACGGGATGAACGCCGAGCTCGCACCGCTCAACTCCTTCGTGCTCCCGGGCGGCACGCCGGCCTCGGCCTATCTCCATCTCGCGCGCACCATCGTGCGCCGGGCCGAGCGCGCGATGACGGCGCTCGCCGAAGAGGAGCCCGTGAGCGCGGCCGCGATCCGCTACGCGAACCGCCTCTCGGACCATCTCTTCGTGCTCGCGCGTTATCTCAACGGCAAGGGGAAGCGCGACGTGCTCTGGGTCCCGGGGCAGAACCGCTGACGCATCCTCGCGCGCGGCCGCGCCCGCCCTCGATTGACAGCCTCCCGGGCCGGGCCTAGTGTGCACCTGCGAAATCGAGGGTTTAACGAGGAAATCCAAGCTTTTCGGGGCGGCGCGTGGGGCGGTCGGCGGCTTGACAGGCCCCGGACCGTCTCCTAAACAAAGACCGCCTCTTAAACAGGCAGCCGTTTCGAGCCCAAGCAACCCAGGCTCCGGGAACGCGAGCGCGCGATCCGCGCCCGGCCCGGAGACAGTCGATCGATGGATGCCGCGATGAAGCTTCTGGTCCCGGTCAAGCGGGTGGTCGATTTCAACGTCAAAATCCGGGTCAAGAGCGATCAATCCGGGGTCGAGACCGCGAACGTCAAAATGTCGATGAACCCGTTCGACGAGATCGCGGTCGAGGAGGCGGTGCGCCTCAAGGAAGCGGGCAAGGCGACCGAGATCGTGGCGCTCTCGATCGGCCCCGCCCAGGCGCAGGAGACCATCCGCACCGCGCTCGCCATGGGCGCCGACCGCGGCATCCATGTCGAGACCGACCAGGAGGTCCAGCCGCTCGCGGTGGCGAAGCTCCTGAAGGCCGTGGTCGCGAAGGAGAACCCCGCGCTGGTGATCCTGGGGAAGCAGGCGATCGACGACGATTCGAACCAGACCGGCCAGATGCTGGCCGCCCTCCTCGGCTGGCCCCAGGCGACCTTCGCCTCGAAGCTCGTGGCGAAGGATGGCGAGCTCGAGGTCACGCGCGAGGTCGATGGCGGGCTCGAGACGGTTGCGATCAAGCTGCCCGCGATCGTGACCACCGATTTGCGCCTCAACGAGCCGCGTTACGCGAGCCTCCCCAACATCATGAAGGCGAAGAAGAAGCCCATCGACAAGCTCTCGCCCGCCGATCTCGG
>Ga0335072_10005328_pt1 | contig 18943 bp, 25 predicted proteins | sample Lox_Sample_21_FD_206725 | JGI IMG/M metagenome (GOLD analysis project Ga0335072, IMG submission 206725) | Soil microbial communities from Loxahatchee National Wildlife Refuge, Florida, United States - Lox_Sample_2.1 | ecosystem: Environmental > Terrestrial > Soil > Wetlands | place: USA...
CGCACTGCATCCTGGTCAGCGTCATCGACATCGCACTGATCGTCGGCATCGGCCGGCTCTACGGGGTGCCGCTGCCGTCGGACTGGCTGCCGATCGTCGCGATGCTGGTGCTGGGCGCCGTCTGTTTCTGCGCGCTGGGCGTGGCGGTCGCCTCGGTGATCGCCAACGCGGAGGCCGCTCCCGCCGTCGCCCAGCTGATCCTGTTCCCGCTGCTGTTCATCTCCGGCACCTACACGCCGATCCACTCGGCTGCGCTGAACCGGATCGCCGGGTGGCTCCCGGTGCGGCCCTTCAATGAGGCTCTGACGGGCCTGTTCACCGGGCACGGCGGTACCGACTGGCGGCAGCTGGGGGTGGTGGCGGCGTGGGGCGGCGTCGGCGCGATCGTCGCGGTCCGCCGTTTCCGCTGGGTCCCCAAGCCCTGATCAGTTCTGCGTGAGCAGCGCCGCCGCCGCGTCCGTACCCTCGCGCGTCCCGACGACGACCAGCGTGTCCCCGCCGGCCAGCCGGAAGGCCGCGGCGGGGGAGGGAATCGGGTTCGACCCGCGCAGGATCGCGACGATCGACGCCCCGGTCCGGGTCCGCAGCCGTGTGGTGCCGAGCGTACGACCGTTCCAGCGCGACGCGGCGGACAGCGCGATGCGCTCGGCGACGAGGCCCAGCTCGTCGGCGCGCAGCAGCCGGGGGTCGTCGTGCCCGGCCAGCAGCGCGTCGGCGAGCACGGCCGCCTCGTCCACGGTCAGGTGCAGCGAGAAGGCGGCGCCGTCGGAGCCGTCGCCGCGGTAGCCGTCCAGGCTCCGCGAGCCGTTCCGGTGCGCGATCACCGACAGGTGCTCGCCGTCCGCCGTGGAGAAGTCGTACCGAAGGCCGACCCCTGGCAGGTGTTTAATGCGGGTGCGCGGAGACACTCACGGCTCCCTTCCTGGTGGCGTGCTGGCCGCGCCCAAGTGAGTGAAAGGCCGGGGCCACCCCCCAAGGCGTATTCCGCCTCACCCCGGCCTTGGACGCCGCACATCGGCGGCCCCTGTGTCCCTGGGTACCGGCGGGGAAAGAAACCGGCGTGTGCGCGCGGTGCAGTCCAGATGGAGGCGCGAGGGTCAGGCGCCGGCCCCGCCGACCCCCGGGCCCGGGGCGCCGCTGGCGATAATCGGCCGGTGACCACGACCGAGCGCGCCATGCCGCCCCTGAACGCCGACGAGCGCAGCACCCTCGAGAGCTGGCTCGACTTTCACCGCACCACCCTGGCCGGGAAACGCATCGACGGCGCCACCGGTGTGTAGGAGAGCGCGTCGCGGCCCGGGATCTCCGCCCTTCGGCCGAGGCGCCGCTCGGTCCTGCGGCCGATGCACCGCGAGGCCAGCGGCACCTATCGTCCCCGTATGGACACAGTGCTCACCGCGAAGGAACGCGAGTACCTCGCCTCCTGCCGGCGCGGCTGCCTGGCGACGATCGGCCCGGACGGCGGCCCCGACGTCGTGCCGGTCAGCTACCGCCTCAACGCCGACGGGACCATCGACATCGGCGGGCCGAGGATGGGCGAAAGCCGGAAGTTCCGCAACGTCGAGGCGCGGCCCCGGGTGGCGTTTGCGGTCGACGACACCGTGCCCGACGGTCCAGGCGCGTTCCGCCCCGGCGTCGGCCGGGGGATCGAGCTGCGCGGAACGGCCGAGGCGCTGCGCGGGCGCAAGCCGCCGGGGTTCGGGACGGGCCTGTTCAGTGACGAGATCATCCGGATCCACCCCGAGCAGTGCGTGAGCTGGCACGTCGACCCTGCCCGCCCGTCCCTTCGGGTGCTGAGGGGCCACGAGGCCGTCTACCGCGATCAGTAGCCGGAACGCGGCCCTTGGGGCCGGCCGGGCGGCGCCGGACCCGGCCGTCGCGTCGGGAATGAGACCCCGGTCACACCGGTTGCTGGCGGGCATGAAGATAGCCGTGATCGGCAAGGGCAAGATCGGCGGAACGCTCGGCGCCAAGTGGAACGCGGCCGGGCACGACGTGGTGTACGGGGCCAGGGACGGCTCCGGCGAAGGGCCGGGCGGTGCGCCGCTGCGGAGCATCGGCGACGCGATCCAAGGTGCCGACGTGGTCGTCCTGGCCGTCCCCGGTCCGGTGGTGCCGGACGTCGTGAGCCAGCAGGGGGCCGCGCTCGCCGGCAAGGTGGTGATCGACGCGGTGAACCGGATCGGCGGCGGGACGGAGTACGACAGCCGCGCGCTGATCGCGGACGCGGCGCCGTCGGCCCGCTACGTGCGCGCGTTCAACTCGCTGGGCTGGGAGAACTTCGCCGACCCGCTGCCGGGCACGAACATGTTCTTCGCCGCCGACCCCGGGGCGCGGGCCGTGGCCGAGGAACTCATCGCGGCGGTCGGGCTCGAGCCGGCGTTCGTCGGCGACGCGAGCGCCACGGCGACCGTCGACGGCCTGCTGCCGCTGTGGTTCGCGCTGGTCGGCCAGAACGGCGGCAACCGCAAGATCGCCCTGCGCATCGTCCGCTAACCCCCGCCGCCCGCGGCACGGTCGCGTTCGGCGGACCTTGAACCCACGGTGGCCGCGAGCTCTCCGGATAACCCGGCCGTGATCAGCCGGCTGTGCAGATCCAGCAGCACCGGGATCTCCTCCCGGCCCGCGCGGCCCATCCCGCATTCCGTGCAGACACCCCAGTCGCGGGCGCCAGCCGGGCTGGCCGCGAGGGCGGCGTCGATCAGTCGCGCCTGCTCCTCGCTGGTGCCCGGCGCCTGCTCGGCCGGGTGGTACGGCACCAGCGCGAAGTTGAGCTCGGTGCCCGGGCCGGCGGTCAGCTGGGCCAGCGGCGCGAAGTAGCTCTCGTCGCGCTGGTCCTGCGGCACGGTGAACGAGACGAAGCTCACCGGCCGGGCGACCGCAGCGGCGACCGCGTTCAGCACCCGGACCTGCAGCGCCAGCGACTCCGGCTGCTTGAAATGCTGGTGGCCGTAGTCGCCGTAGCACAGGTGCATCCCGGCCGGGACGTCCGCGGGCACCTGGTCGACGCAGCGCACGAGAGCGGCGATGACCATGTCGAAGGCCTGGTCGCCGTTGGGTGTGAAGGCGTTCTCCAGCACGCCGAACTCGACGGCGACATCCCACTGCACCGCGACGTCGTCATGCGGGATCTCGCTGAGCAGCCGGCCGGCGTCGGCGAACATCGCCTGCTCGTAGGAGCCGATCAGCGTCTGCTGCTGCTCCGGGACGATGTAGCCGCCGATCGAGGCGAGCGGCGTCGGGTACTGGACCTGGAACCGGACACCGGCCGGGATCACGCCCTGGTCGCGCAGCGCGACGAAGGTCTGGTACGAGGCCAGGTAGGCGTCGGCGTAGCCGAGGTTCGGCCAGCTGACCTCGGCCGGATTCACGCCCTCGGCCAGCTGCAGCTTGGGCATGTTCTCGTAGTCGCCCTCCGCGGCATCCAGCCCCTCCGGGACCAGCCAGGGAAGCTCCAGGAACCGCTGCAGCTGGAAGAAAATCCAGTTGTTGCGGTCCCCGGTCTCCCCGTCGGGAAGCCGCCTCAGGCCCGACGGCACCCGCGAGGTGATCTCGCGCATCACCGTCTCGCCGTCGGCCAGGTTGACGCTCCCGTTGAAATGGACATGATCCGCCGCCATGGCACGCATCCCCTCCCACTGCGCTCGCTCAGTGGTCGTACAGCCTCCCACCCGGCAGTCACCCGTGTAAATACAGGTCAGGAGCGATGCGCACACGTACGGAAGGCCCGTCGTGTCAGTAGCTGAAGGTTGTTGCCCCTTCGTCGCCGATCCACTCCCACAGCTGGACGGTGCCCGCGAGCTCGGCGTTGGGCACCAGGTCGCCCTTGTCGAGCTGCTTGGCGTTGAAGCAGATCGGGCAGACCATGAACCGGCCGCCGGCCTTGTCATACCGCGCCAGCAGGTCGGGCAGCGGAGGGCAGCCATCGCACGCGACGCCCGTCGCCACCCCCTCCAGCGCCAGCCGCACGGCCTCCTTGGCCTGGAACATCAGGGTCGGCCGCCCGGACTCGGCGGCACCGATCGCGACGAGAAACGCCACGCTCACCTTCTCCGGATCCTCCAGCCCGGTGCTGAGACTGATCACCGCTTTGCCCGCCATGGTCCCTCCCTAGTTAGCACGATCGTTCGTACTTCGGCAAAGTACGACCGGTCGTGCTATGTTGTCAAGGCGATGACGGAGACAACAGAGCAGAAAGCCCGCATCCCGCGGCCCGAGCGGCGCCCGCGCGCCGACGGGGAACGCACCCGCAGCGCGATCTTGCACGCCGCGGCGTCACTGGCCACCGTGGACGGGCTGGAGGGCCTGTCGATCGGGAACCTCGCCGCGGCGATCGGCATGAGCAAGAGCGGCCTGTACGCCCACTTCGGCTCCAAGCAGGATCTGCAGCTGGCCACCGTGGAAGAGGCGGGGCGGATCTTCGCGCAGGAAGTGGTCCAGCCCGCCCTCGCGGCTCCGCCTGGCGTGGCTCAGCTCGAGGCGGTCTGTGATGCGTTCTTCGATCACCTGAAGCGCCGCGTCTTTCCCGGCGGGTGTTTCTTCGCCAGCGCGGCTCTCGAGATGGGCACCCGCCCCGGCCCGGTCAAGGAGGCGGTCGTCGGCTTCCAGACCGGATTCGTGGACCTGCTCCGTGGCTTCGCAGCCACCGCCATCGAACAGCAGGAACTTCCCGCTGATGAGGACCCGGCCCGGCTCTGCTTCGAGCTGAACGGGGCCCTTCTGGCCGCGGACACCAACTTTGTCCTGCACGGCGACCCCGCCGTCCTGGACCTTGCCCGCGATGTCGTGCGCCGCCGGCTGGGCCTGTCCGGTGACGTCACGGCCGCCAGGCGGTAAGCCCGCAGACCTGTGGCGGAACGCCGCCGGTGATCAGCGGCCCGCGGCCATCGCCTCGACCTCGGCCATCGCGGTGTGGTACCCGGGGATCGAGGACGCGGTGGCCACACCGTGCAGCCCCGGAACGGCCCGGAACGACGCCTCGATCGTGTCGCCGTCGATCTGGTACTCGACGACCCCGGACGGGCTCGGCCCGAAGCCGCGGTCGGGGTCGGCCGGCAGCGCGAACGTCAGCGATGGCGCCCAGACCGTGAGGAGGTCCCCAACGCATTCGTGCCGGTAGCGGTGCAGGTGGCCGTTCGCGACCACGCGCAGCCGGGTGCCGGCGAGCACGGACAGAAGCCGTTCCCGGTCGGGCTCGAGGATCGTCATGCCTGCCTCAGCGCCGCCGAGGAACCACAGCGGCTTGTGCAGGAACAGCATCACCGACTTGCCGCGCGCCTGCCCGGCCACGCCGGCGAGCCAGTCCCACTGCTCGTCCTCCTCGGGCAGGCCCGAGGACATGCGCTCGCTGTTGACGCCGATGAACGCCCAGTCCTGCGAGCCGGTCCCGGCGCTGCCGGCGCGGTAAAACCGGTCGGCGCCCCACGTGCCCGCGAAGCCGGCTACCCGCTCGCTGGTCACGGCGACGTCCATCCACACGTCGTCGCCGGACTCGCCCACGTCGTGGTTGCCGGGCAGCACCAGCAGCGGGGCGTTGATCTGCCCGAGCAGCCGCAGCGCGGCCTGGCGGTCGTCGGGCGAGTCGGGGTTGAGGATCACGACGTCACCCGTGTGGATCACCAAATCGGGCTGCAGATCCTCGTTCAAAAAGTCAACCAGGAGCGACATGTTCTCGCTCGGGGTCCCGCCGGAACGTGAGATGTGAGTGTCGGAAAACTGGACGATCCGCAACGGTCCTGCCCCTCGGTAGGCTTCCCTTCCGATCCCACTCCATCACGATTACCTGAGGGGCCGCTGTCCTCCGGATGGCTGGAAGGCGACGACCGCGGCCGTGATCAGGAGCAGGGCCGCCCCCACCCGCAGCCCGACGCTGGTGCCGCTGGTGAATGCGTCGCGGGTGGCGCCGAGGAGGTGCCCGCGGACGCCGGGACCCGGGGCGGCGGCCGCGTAGTGGAGGGCGGCGGTAATCGAGTGCCTGATCGCCTGGCCCTGGGCGCCCGGGACGTGTTGCAGCGCGGCGGGCAGGTGGCTCGCGAAGCGCGTGGTGAGCACCGTACTGAGCACGGCGACGCCCAGCGCGGAGCCGATCTCGCGGGTGGTGCTGGCCAGGCCCGAGCTCACACCCGCGTGGCTCGGCGGAAGCGCGTGCACGATCATCCCGGACAGCGGCGGCATCGCCAGCCCCATGCCGCCTCCGACGACCGCGAGCAGCAGGCCGTAGAGCGGGTACGGGTCGCGGCCGTGGCGAACGACAGCAGCACCAGCCCGGCCCCGAGGATCAGCATGCCGAGAATGATCGTGACGCGGGCGCCGGCGCGCGCGGCAAGCTGCGGGCTGCGCGCGCTGATGAACGGCATCAGCGCGGCGATCGGGAGGATGCACACACCGGTGAGCAGCGGCGAGTAGCCCTTGACGTCCTGCAGGTACTGCGCGTTCACGTAGTAGAGACCGAACAGCGCGAAGAACAGCGCGGTGATCCCGAGCGCGCCGGCGCGCACGCCGGGCAGCCGGAACAGGCGCGGATCGACGTTGCGTCTAGTCAACAAAGAGCATTGGGTCTCCGGGCGCTTACATCTGCCTCAGATCATCCTGGAGCGCTGCCGCCTGCCGTTACTCGACGTAGAACGGGCGAACCTCGATCGCGTGGTAGCGGGCGATCGGGTGCGCGACCGCGAGGTCGATCGCCTGCTGGCGGCTGGTGCAGCTGACGACGTCGATCCCGGCGATGAACTCCTTGGTCTCGGTGAACGGCCCGTCGCTGATCAGCGTCTCCCCGTCGCGGGCGCTGATCGTCCGGGCGGTCTCCGGGCCCTCCAGCGCGTTGCCCAGGATCTGCAGGCCACGGGCCTCAGCATCCTGCTTCCACGCCTCGCCCTCGTCCATCAGCGCCCGGTCGCCGACCGGCACCGCTGGGGTTCCGCTCATCCACATGATCAGCGCGTACGGGCGGGAGCCGCCGTCCTCGCCTCGCCCGAACGCGAGCGCCTTCTCGCCCACCTGGAGGCCGTCCATGAAAGGCCGGACCTCGATCCGGTGGAAACGGGTGATGGGGTTCTTGACCGTCACCTCGACCGCCTCGTCGAGATCGGCGCATTCGAGCACGTCGAAGCCGGCCATGAACTCCTTGGTCTCCGCGAACGGGCCGTCGGTCACCAGCGCCTCGCCGTCGCGCACGCGCACCGTCGCCGCCGTGGCGGGCAGGTCCAGCTCGCGGCCGAACAGCCGCACGCCGCGGCCGTCCATCTCGTCGATCCAGCGGGGGAGCTCGCGCTGCATGTACGCCAGGGCGTCCGGCGCCACGACGCCGTCGCTGCTGTGCTCGGTGCTTCCCGCGATCATCATGATGTACTTCATGTCAGCCTGCTTCCCGTGAAGGTGCCGGTGAACCGGGTCCGGTGTTTGCAACCACACGACGAACGGCAGCCGCCCAGAAGGACACCCTCCCAGGCACAGAGCCCGGCGCGGCGGCGCGGAAACCGGGTGGCCTGCCGGTGAGCGCTCCGACCAGGACATACACAATGTGATCGGAGGAAACGCCGCAGAGGAGGAACCCGGGTGTTCGTGGAGATCAACGACAACAGCCTGAACGTCGAGGTGCTGGGCCCGGACGGAGCCCCGGTCATCATCGTGCACCACGGCGGCGGCGGCATCGGCTCCCTGGCCGAGCCGAAGTCGAGTTTTGGCTGGCTGGCGGACACGTTCCGGATCGTGGTCTACGACGCCCGCGGCTGCGGCATCAGCGAGGGCAAGCCGCCGTTCAGCCACGCGCAGTGGGCGGCGGACCTCGACGGGGTGCGCCAGTGGGTGGGCGCTGACCAGGTCATCGTGGCCGGTGGCTCGTACGGCGGCTTCATCGCGATGGAGTACGCGATCGCCTACCCCGAGCACACGCGGGCGATGATCCTGCGCGACACCTCGCCGGACAGCTCGAACCTGAAGCGGGTGTTCGAGAACGGCCGCAGCCAGACGCGCGTGGAGCTGAACTGGGACAACTTCGAGCGTTACTGGACCGGTCACATCCGCGACGACGCCGATCTCAAGGCGTGCTGGGCCGAGCTCGCCCCGCTGTACTCCTTCGAGGACGACCGGGAGCGCGCGGCGGCGAGGGTGGAGAACGGCAGCTACCGCTACGAGACCCACAACTGGTGCTTCCAGAAGAACCGGCCGGTCTACGACGTCAAGCCGGCCCTGCCCGGCGTGCGCTGCCCCACGCTGATCACCGTCGGCCGGCACGACTGGGTGACCCCGGTGGAGATGTCGGAAACCATCGCCTCCCTCATCCCGGACTCACAGCTGGTGATCTTCGAGAAGTCGGGTCACTCACCGCCCAGCGACGAGCCCGAGCTGTTCCGGCGCACCGTCACCGATTTCCTCGAGCGGGTAGCCCCCGAGGCATTCGCCGGAACGCGCTAGCGGCGGGGCCGGTCGCGCCGGTCAGGCGAAGTAGTGCCCGGCGTCGAGGTCGGCGATGAGGCCGGGGTGGGTGGGTTCCCAGCCCATTCGCTGGCGGGTCAGCGCGCTGGAGGCGGGGTTGTCCGCGGCGGCGAACATGGCAAGGAAGCCGAAGTGGTCTGCCGCCTCATCGGCGGCGATGCTGGCCGTCGGCACGCCCAGGTTGCGGCCGATCGCACCGGCGAACTCGCGGAACGGCACACCCTCCTCGGCCACGCCGTGCAGCCGCGCGCCGGCCGGAGCTGACTCCAGCGCGAGCCGGAACAGCCGGGCGGCGTCCAGCGTGTGCACGGCGGGCCAGCGGTTCGCGCCATCCCCGACATAGGCGGCGACGCCCTTGTCCCGTGCGATCGCGATCAGGGCAGGGGTGAATCCCTCGGCATCCAGGGAGGAGTGGACCACGGGCGACAGGCGGATCACCGCGGCGCGCACCCCGCGTCCGGCCAGCGCGGCCGTGGCGTTCTCCGCGGCGGCCAGGGGGCCACTGGCGACGGTGTCGTCCTCGGTGCCCGGCCGGCCCGTGATGCCGCCCGCCCACAGCACCAGCGTGCCGACGGGTGACACGAACGGCTTGCCGGTGCCTTCCAGTGCGTTGCCGACCGCCTCGAGCACGGCCTGGTTCGCCGCGATCAGCCCGGCGATATCACCGGAGCGCATGAGATCGCGCTTGTAGGCCAGGTGGATGACGCCGTCGGCGTCGGCCGCCTCCTTGGCGATGACGTCGAGGTCGTCGAGGTCGCCGCGGCGGACCTGCACGCCGGCGGCCTCCAGCTTGTCTGCCGAGGCGTCGGAGCGGGCCAGGCCGGTCACCTCGTGCCCGGCGGCCTGCAGTTCGGGGATCAGCGCGGAGCCGATGTGACCGGACGCGCCGGTGACGAATACGCGCATGGATGCCTCCAGGTGGCTGTCGAAGTTGTCGTAGCCAACAATGTAGTCAGTGACTACTATGCTGTCAATGTAAACATTGAGTGCTACGCTGCCCGGTGTGGATGATCGGCCGTACCACCATGGCCACCTGCGAGCCACGCTGCTTGCCGAGGCCGAGCGAGCCCTCAGGGACGACGGCATCGATGCGCTGTCGCTCCGCGAGCTCGCCCGCCAGGCAGGGGTCAGCCACGCGGCGCCCCGCCGGCATTTCCCCGACCGCCAGGCGCTGCTCGATGCTCTGGCCGAGGCAGGGTTCACGCGCCTCGCGGACGAAGTGTGCGCGGCGATCGGCGGCGCCGGCGTCGACTACCAGGCACGGCTGCGCGCGGCAGCGGCCTCTTTCGTCCGCTTCGCGACTCGCGATGCCGCGCTCATGGAGCTGATGTTCGCCGCCAAGAACGCGGCGGACTCCGCCGGGACCCGGGAGGCGGCCGCGCGGCTGTTCGGCGTGATCGGTGACCTGATCGGGGAGGGCCAGCAGGCCGGTGCGCTCCCGCCGGGCGACCCCTACCGGCTTCAGCTGCTCTTCGGGGCCACCATGCAGGGCATCGCCGTGCTCGTCAGCTCAGGCAGGATCCAGCCCGGACAGGCCGACATGCTGATCAGCGACGCGATCGTCCTCTTCACCCGCGGCCAGCCGGGATCCTCCTGACCTCGTCGCTCCGTGCCTGGTCAGATCCGGTCCAGGCGGGGCGTGGCGCGTTCCCACAGCACCGCCGCGATGTCAGCGGGCAGCGGGAACGTCGAGCCCTGGAATCCGCGGAAGGGCCGGAACGAGGCGAGGCCGACCGTTGCCAGCAGCTCCACGCGCAGCAGTGGCGGATCGATGCGGTAGGCAAACCGGATGTCGGTCCGCCATCGCGCGGACGCCGGGTCGCCGTCGTGCCAGTCGCGATCCTCGTAGGTGGGAGCTGTGATCGCCGCGACGTAGTAGATGCCCGGGTCGTGCCGCCCGACGACCTGCAGCCAGACGCGGTCGCCCGTCGCGGTCCGGTCCCGGTAACGCGGCGTCCGCCAGGAGCGCAGCGGCGACGCGGCTATCGCGGCGTCCAGGTCGAGCTGCCTGCCGTTGCCCTGGAAGATCCAGTCGGTCATGGACGCATTCTGCCGCTTCCCAGGCGGCCGGGGGCGCCAGCCGGAGTCGGGCCGGCGGCTCGGGCTAGGCCAGGACGAGGGATGCCGGCTCGGGCGTGCTGGCTCCCATGCACCAGCCGGCGTCGTCATGGCACACCGGCAGCACCGGAGCGGAGGCAGGCAGGCTCAGCCGCACCGGCCCCGAATCGTGAGGTGTCGCGGCAGGGGCGGCGGCGAGGCGGCCGTCGGGATCACCGGGACGCCGGCGCCTGCCCGGGATTCCGGCCATCCGGCTGCCCGGGGCTCCAGCCATCCGGTCGAACGCGCCCAGGCGATCGATGCGGACCACCGTCTGCCGCTCCGCCCGCCACAGCACCCCTTCGTGCGCCCACTCGAAGGCCAGCACCCGGCCGGACAGCGCCACGGTCAGCGCCGTGAAAAGCCGGTCGCCGGGCAGTCCGGGCAAGCTCTGGCTCGAGAGCGCGTGGAAGCCGCACGTGCACTCCGGATCGGGAACGGCGTGAGCGTCTCGCGCGCCGCGGCGCAGGCACTCGGCCTTTGCGTCCGCCGGATAGCCAGCCCCGCCCCGCAGCGGGACGAACAGCTCGCCGCTCTTGCGGGCCAGCTTGTGGGCCCACACCACCCACAGCCCGTCCGCGGTCACGGTCAGATGGTCTTCGAGTCCTTCGGGCAGGTGCGGACGGGTACCGGTGCCGGCCACGAAATCAGCTACCAGGCGATCTCCTCGGCACATGGCGACCTCCTCCGCAAAGCAGCTAATCCGAGGGTAAACCCCGGGGCGAGCCGTGACGTCCGCGTCGTCACCCAAATGGTGTGACGACGAGTCAGAGAAGCAGAAGGAAGCCGCGCGGCCCGCCGACGCTGCCAGTCGTCGAAGTCCCACCCCGCCGCCAGCCCGGCATAGCGCTCCAGAGCCGCAATCCGGCGGTGCCGGGCGAACTCCCGCAGCGGCAGATCGACCCATGTCCTTCTTTGTCTTGATCCCGGACAGCCGCATGGCCTCGGCGAGGGCGTCGTCATCAATATCTATCTGTGTCAGCGCCACAATCCACCGCCATGTGTTCAGCCGGAGGCGTCGTGCCGGTGCAGTTCGGTTTCGAGCAGGTCCATGGCCTTGAGGAACGCTTCCTGCTCGCTGGGCGTGAGCTGGTCCAGGACGCGGGCCAGCGGCTTGGCGGCGCCGTCGAGCCACTGGCCGATCAGGACCGCCTGGCCGGGGATGATCTGGACGATCGTGCGCCGCCGGTCGGCCGGGTCCGGGCGCCGCTCTACCAGGCCCGCGCGGTCAAGGTCGGCGAGCACGCCGCTGACCGTGGGCATGGTCAGGCCCAGCCGGGAGGCCAGTTCCCCGACCGTGAGCGGGCCGCCGCGGATTTGCTCGAGCGCGGCGACGTGCCGCGGGCTCAGCGGGGCTGGCGCGTGCGCGGCGTGGTCGTGCCAGCGGCGCATTCCCCTGGTCACCCGGGGAAACAGCTGCATCAGGCGCAGGCACAGCGCGGAGTGCTCCGAGCCGCCCGCCGCGTCCGCCATCGGCCTGCCCTCCGGATGCGCTGTGTCGCCTTGACACTCGGGGCCAAGTCTATATGCTTCCGGTATCAAAACTATTCTGTTCCACGAACGGAATGTGCGGAGGATGGCATGGCACCGCAGGGACAGCTGACGGCCTCGGCGCTGCAGGCGCTGGTCAAGGACGGCACGTTCACCGGGTCGTGGACCCTGGACCCGGCCCGCTCCGAGGTGCTGCTGGAGACCCGGCACACCTGGGGCCTGCTGCCGCTGCACGGCGTCTTCCGCCAGGTCACCGCCAGCGCCGTGGTGACCGAGGGAGGGCAGGCCTCCGGCACCTTCACCGTCGCCGCCGGGTCGATCGACACGAAGAACAAGACGCGCGACAAGGACCTGCGCTCGGCCAAGGTCTTCGACACCGACAATCACCCCGACATCACCTACACCGTCGACGGCGTGCAGCCCGCCGGAGAGGGCGTCCAGGTGACCGGCGGCCTCACCGTCCACGGCCGCACCCTCCCGCTGTCCTTCGACGCGAAAATCTCCGTCACCGACGGCGAGGTGCGGCTGGACGCCGAGGTCCCGGTGAACCGGGCGGACTTCGGCCTGACCTACAGCCCGCTGCGCATGGCGCCGATGAACAACACCATCGTCATCCACGCGCTGTTCACCCGCGAGTAGGCCCCAGAATTGCTCCGAACGGCAGGGCAGCCGAACGGGGCGCCGGATGCTTCCATCCCGTCCTTACGACGGCTGGCCCTGCTGCTGCGCCGGAACTGGCACGGAGATCACCGGCCATGGCCGGCCCAGCAGCGCGGGGGACGCGGCGCGCCGCCTTCGCGGTTTCGCGCAGGCTGCCGCGCGCGATCTGAGGTTCAGGGCTGGGTCGCCGGAGTTTCGGCGCCGCACAAGGCCGCGGCAACGGCGGCGGCCACGCTCGCGTTGTTCTCGGCCAGCGCAAGGTTGGCCGGGACGCTCGCCCCCGCCGTCTGCTCCTCGATCCTGGCGAGCACGAACGGGGTCACCGCCGCGCCGGTGATGTGCTCGGCTTCGCAGGCGGCCAGCGCGGCGGCGAGCGCGCCGGAGAGTGCGGCCTCGTCCAGTTCGTCGGCGGGCGGGATCGGGACGGTCAGCAGCACTCCGGTCCGCTCGCGCATCCGGCTGCGCAGCACGTCTGCCACGACCGGCGCGCTGTCCACCCGGTGCGGCACGGGCAGCCCGCTGGAGCGCACGTAGAAGGCGGGGAACCAGTCGTGCTGCCACCCGAGCACGGGAACGCCGATGGTCTCCAGGTATTCGAGGGTCCGGGCCAGGTCAAGGAATGCCTTGGCGCCCGCGCAGACCGTGATCACGGGGTGGTTCGCGAGCGCGTCAAGATCGGCGGAGATATCGCCGGTGACCTCGGCGCCGCGGTGCACTCCGCCGATGCCGCCGGTGGCGAAGACCTCGATGCCCGCGGCGTGAGCCAGGGCGACAGACGCGGACACCGTGGTGACGCCGACCGCCAGATCCTGTGCCACGGCGACCGCGACGTCCCGCTCGGCCACCTTGCGGGTCCCGGCCAGGATCCGCTCCTCCTCCCCGGGTTCAAGGCCGACGCGGGCCGTCCCGTCGAGGATCGCCGTGACGGCAGGCTCGGCGCCCTCCTTGCGGATCGCGGCCATGCACCGCCGCATCGCCTCGCTGTTCGCGGGGGAGGGGAGCCCAAGGCGGGAGAAGATCGTGGACTCGAGGGCGACAACGGGACGCCCCGCGGACAGGGCCGCCGACACCGCCTCCGAGACCCGGACGGCACCCCGCTCCATCGTGCTGTTCATGAGTTCACCGCTCCCTCGTTGATCGCATCGTCTGCGTCCGTGCCGGCCGCGGCCGCTGCCGCCCCCGGAGAGACCGTCGCCGCGCCCGGCGAGAACAGCACCGAGCGGGCCAGCTCGTGCCCGGCGCTCGCCGCCTCCGCCGGGGTGGCGCCGCGCATGCGGGCGGCCAGGAAACCGGCTGCGAACGCGTCTCCGGCACCGGTCGAGTCGCGGGCAGGCGGTGAGGGCGGCACCGGCACGGTCTGCACCGCGCCGCCCGGCGGGGTCACCGTCGTGGACTCGGCTCCGTTCTTGACGACGGTCATCGTGTTCGCGAACTGCGGCCGCGTGACGTCGAGGAGCCAGGCCTCGGCCGCGTTGGCGAAGAAGACCGTGGGTGCCAGTTCGCCCACGAGGTCCAGGTAGCGGGTCAGCCCGTACTCGGAGATCATGCCGGTCGAGGAGGCGTCCAGCGAGACGGGCACGCCCGCCTGGGCGGCATGCCGGATCAGCCTCAGGACGGCGGTCGCGGCCGGCTCCGCCGCGAAGCAGTACGACGGCACGTGCAGGAATCCGGCGGACGCGAGCCACTCGGTCGGCACGTCGGTCAGCTCGGCGGCGGCGGCGCGGTCCGGGTACATGGTGCGCTCGCCCTGCTCATCGACCAGCACGACGATCGTCCCGGTGCGCCCCCGATGCTGCACCCGGACGTCGACGCCGCGGCCCGCGAGCTCGGCGGTCAGCATGTCGGCCACCGGGTCGTCCCCAACGCAGCCGACAAAGCGGGCACGCACCAGGCCGCTCGCGAACGCCGCCACGTTCGCCGCGCTGCCGCCCCGCGCGCGGTGAATGACCGAGGGGTTGTCTGTCGCGTACCGGGCTGGACCGCCGGACCAGACGACCACGTCCTCGACGAGGTCGCCGACGGTGACGAGGACGCCGGGACTCCGGGAATCGCGGGTGTCGGGCAACTCTGCGGAACCAATCTCTCGGTGTGGACAGGCGGCGCCCGGCTCGGCCTCCACCACGTTCAGCCTGCTGAAGGCCAGTATCTCTCCGTCGCTGCTGCTGATGATCCCGTACGTCGTGACGATCGTCGTCGTCGCCGGCGTGACCACACGGGGCCGGTCGCCGGCCGCGGCGGGCGGCCGGCTTGACGACTGAGAAAATCTCAAGGGACCCTGAAGGGAAGGCAATGCCGTACGTTCCGATCATCGATGTGTCCGCCGAACCCGGCGCCGTGGGGGAGGAGCTCGACGAGGTCTGCCGGACCGTGGGTTTCTTCCAGATAACCGGCCACGGCATCGACGACGCCGTCGCGGACCGGGCCTGGACGGCTGCGACGCGCTTCTTCGACCTCCCGCTCGCCGACAAGGTGAGCGTGGCCCGCCCGACAGAGGACTACCCGTACGGATACATCCCGGTGGCGGGGGAGTCGCTGAGCCAGTCGATGGCCGGCAGCGCGCCGCCGGACCTGAAGGAGGTCTTCAACATGGGCCCGGTCACCGCGCCCGCCCACGCGATGACCGACCCGGACGAGGCGTCCATCTACTCGCCGAACCTGTGGCCCGCTGCGCTGCCCGAGCTGAGAGAGGCCTGGACGAATTACTACGTCGCCATGCGCGACCTCGGCAACCGCCTGATGCCGCTGTTCGCCCGCGGGCTCGGCCTGCCGCCGGACTTCTTCACCGCCAAGATCGACCAGTGCCCGAACGCGCTGCGCGCCATCAACTACCCCGCCCGCGATTCGGTGCCGCTGCCCGGGCAGCTGCGGGCAGGGGCGCACACCGACTACGGAACGCTCACGATCCTGCGCCAGGACGCGGTGGGCGGGCTCGAAGTTCTCGACCTGCGCGAGAACTGGGTGGGCGTGGAGCCCGTCCCGGGCGCGTTCGTGATCAACATCGGCGACCTCATGGCCCGCTGGACCAACGACCGGTGGCGCTCGACCCTGCACCGGGTCGTAGACCCGTCGGGCGCGGAGGCGAGCCGCGCCCGGCGGCAGAGCATGCCGTACTTCCAGAACGCCAACTGGTCCGCGGAGATCTCCTGCCTGCCGACCTGCCTGGCGGCTGGCGAGACGCCCCGGTACGAGCCAGTGCTCGCGGGACCACACCTGATGGGCAAGTTCCGGAAATCGGTGAAGCTCTGATGGGACTGCCCGTCATCGACGTCGGAGGCTTCCTCGCCGAGGGACACGGCCAGCGCCCCGCGCGCCGTCGAGGCAGCCGCTTCCTCGATCGGTTTCCGCAGATCGTCGGTCACGGCGTCCCCGCGGGCCTGATGGACGCCGCTTACGAGGCGATGGCCCGGCTGCATGCCTGCCGGAAGAGGTCAAGCAGCTGAGCTGTCGGACTTCTTCTACCCGAACATCTGGCCCGAGATCGATGGCTTCAGGTCTGCCGTGCGTTGCTACTGATAATGCCTCGCCGCCCGCGACGCGAGATGACAGGCTGGTCGCCGTGACGCAGCAGAGCACCGGGGACGCCGTACCCGAACGCTGGAACGCGGTCGACCCGAAATCCAACATGTGGATGGATCCGGCGCAGGATCCGAGGTTCGAAGGCCCCGAGCTGGAAGGCGAGCGGGCGACGCTCCTGGACTACCTGCGCGCCTACCGGCTGGCGCTGGAACTGAAGTGCGCCGGCCTCGACGCGGAGCAGCTGGCCCGGCGTTCGGTACCGCCGTCCACCATGTCCCTGCTCGGCCTGATCCGGCACATGGCCGACGTGGAGCGCAACTGGTTCCGGCGGGTCATGGCTCAGGCCGACGCGCCGCCGCTGTACTGGTCCGACGTCCAGGATGCGGACTGGGCGGGCGCGGTGGCGGATCCGGCGGTGGTGGACGACGCCTGGCGCGCCTGGCGCGACGAGGTCGCCTTCGCGGAGCAGTTCGTTGCCGGCTCACCCGATCTCGGCGTCCGCAGTCCCATGCAAGACGGCACGACCATCGCGCTGCGCGAGGTGATCCTCCACATGGTCGAGGAGTACGCCCGCCACCTCGGTCACGCCGATCTGCTGCGCGAGCGGATCGACGGGCGCGTCGGCCAGTAACCCGCAGCGAGCCCGGCGCCAGCCTGCGATCTTGCTGGCAGCGGCGCTAGCCGCGCAGCTGGGGGAGCACCTCGGTGGCGATCCGCTCCAGCTGGTCCGGGTGGCCGGGGACCGTGATCGCGTTGAAGGCGTTGAAGCCTGCCCTGATGAACCCGCGCAGGCGCTCGGCTATCTGTTCCGCGCTGCCCGCCACCAGTTCCGGCTGAGCAGGATCGGGCCGGCCGCCGACGTGGATCGTCAGGTTGAGCGCGCAGGTGAAGTCCTGGTCGTTGCCGCGTCTGGCGGCCAGTACCTTGCGGCGCATGGCCAGGAGGTCGTCGTCTGGCACGTAGCCGAGGGAGGGGATCCAGCCGTCCGCGTGACGGCCAGTCACCCGCAGCGCCCGGTCCCCGAACGTGCCGAGCCAGATCGGGATGTAGTGTGCCGGCTTGGGCTCGAGGTCGGCGTCCTCGGTGCGGTACAGCCGCCCCGGGAAGCTGAACCCCGGCTGGGCCCACAGGCCGCGGATGACCTGGATTGCCTCCTCCAGCCCGTCGACCTTCTCTCTCGGCGTGGGCGTGGTCAGGCCAAAGGCGCGGAACTCCGCGTCGGAATAGCCGCCGCCCAGGCCGAGGATCAGGCGGCCGCCGCTGAGCCGGTCAAGCGTCTCAGCCATCTTCGCCACGATGGCCGGCGGCCGCTATGGCACGCCCAGCACGCGGGTGGCGACGCGAATGCGGGTGGTGCTGGCGTCGGAGCCGGGGGAGCAGGAAGTGGACGAGGGGGCCGATGGACAGCGCGTACGCGACGGTGCCGATGCGGTCGCCAAGGGCACCTGCGGCGACGACGGGCGCGGCGCGGCGGTGTTCCTCACCCTGCTCGGCCGGCAGGTGCTCGAGAACGCGGCGCCGCTGCACGTGAAGTCGGTCCGCCGGCATTTCATCGACCCGCTCAGCCCCGAGGAAATCGACCAGCTCGCGGCGATCACCGCCAAGATGCTGGACCACCTCGCCGCGAGGGCGACTAGCAGCGTCACCCGCCCGGCTGGGCCGCTCCCCGCCCTGCGGGCCGGTGGTGAGGCCAGCCGTCCCAAAATCATGATAGTTCCTCATATTAACGGCTCTTCGTAAGGATCTATGGTTAAAGAAGGATGTTGCCTGAAGCGACCGGGCCGGCTGGCCAGGCCAGGCCGGCAGTGCCTAGGTGCCCCCTGGGCCGAGCACTGCATGGAAATTCAGCAACCCTTCTGAGAAGGGTTCACCACCCTTGCAAAATTCAATTCGAATTGTGCGCATGCACGCCGTGGATGTCCTTGAGTTCAGGTCTGATCGCAGCCCCGCGTCCTTACTCTCGTTTAGGCTTTGGAGGTAGCTCAGATGGGTTCAGCAACGCCACTGCGCTCTCACGCCAGGTCACGCGGGGGAGTTGGCCTGAACCCCTGGAGACGTAAGCTTCGCCTCGGGGCGGTCGCCGGGGTGGCCGTGGCCGCGCTGATAGCCGCGGGCTGCTCGTCCAGTGGCAGCAGTCCGAGTTCGTCGGGCGGGCCCGTGAAGGGCGGGACGGCGACCGTCGCGCTGCCGGCCGACGTCACCTACAACTGGATCTTCCCCTTCAGTGCGATCACGAACTCCAGCGTCTACAACTTCGAGCAGTTTCAGTGGCTGATGTACCGGCCGCTGTTTATGTTCGGCGACAACGGGATCTCGCCGGCCAGCAATTACCCGCTCTCGCCCGCCGATGCGCCGGTGTTCTCCAACGGTGGCAAGACCGTGACGATCACCATGAAGGGCTGGAAGTGGAGCGACGGCGAGAGCGTTGACGCCAACGACGTGCTCTTCTACCTGCACATGACGATGGCCGAGAAGGCCAACTGGTTCTCCTACTCGCCGGGCCTGCTGCCGGATAACGTCGTCTCCGCCACGGCCACCAGCCCGGACACGCTGACGCTGCAGCTCAACAAGGCCTACTCCACGATCTGGTACACCTACAACCAGCTGGCCGAGCTCACCCCCATGCCCATGGCCTGGGATGTCACCAGCCTGGGCGCCAAGGCGGGCAGCGGCGGCTGCACCACCGACAGCGCAGCCGATGGCTGGGCGCACTGCAAGGCGGTCTGGGCATTCCTGACGGCCCAGT
>Ga0335072_10005329_pt1 | contig 18942 bp, 17 predicted proteins | sample Lox_Sample_21_FD_206725 | JGI IMG/M metagenome (GOLD analysis project Ga0335072, IMG submission 206725) | Soil microbial communities from Loxahatchee National Wildlife Refuge, Florida, United States - Lox_Sample_2.1 | ecosystem: Environmental > Terrestrial > Soil > Wetlands | place: USA...
CGGAGGACAGCAGGCGCTCGAGGCGGGCGCGCATGATCCGTTCCCTGAACGAGCCGCCGCCGCCGACCGGGGATCCCGACGCGCCGTGCACCATCTCAGCCAGCCAGTTGGAGTACTCCTGGTAGCGCCAGGTGCGCGCCAGGCAGGTGTCCGAATAGGCGCGCAGCGCCGAGTCGTCGACGGCGGCGGTGAAGTCCCTGACGGCGGCGGCGAACACCTCGGCGTCGAACAGGGCGAGGTTCATTCCCTTGGCGCCCATCGGCGGGATGATGTGCGCGGAGTCGCCGAGCAGGTACAGACGGCCGTAGCTCATCGGCTCGCGGATCGAGCTGCGCAGCGGGAAGACTTCCGTGCCGGTGATCGGGCCGGCCGGCAGGTCCGGGTCGTGCAGCCGGAACTTGAGCTCGGCCCAGATCCGGTCATGCGGCCAGTCCGCGACCGTATCCCCCTGCGGGCAGTGCAGGTAGAAACGGCTGGCCTTCGGTCCCCTGGCGAACTGGGCCGCGAACCCGCGCTCGCCGGTCGTCATCAGCGCATGCTTCGGCGCGGGCGCGTCCGCGAGGACGGTCAGCCACCAGACGCCGTAGTCGTAGGTGTGCGTGGTGAGCGCGCCCGCCGGGACGCTCGCCGCGCTGACGCCGCGGTCGCCGTCGCAGCCGGCCACGAAGTCGCATTCGATCTCGTGCGCTAGCCCGTCCTGGTCGGTGTAAGTGACCATGGGCCTGCTGGTGCCGAGCTGGCGCAGCCCCACATCCGGCACCTCGAACCGCAGGTCACCGCCGTCGGCGAGGAGCGCGGCAATCAAGCCGCGAACCAGGGCCTGCTGCGGGACCGACTTGCCAGCGGTCTCCAGGCCCGGCAGGTCCTCGGCCAGCAGCCGGCTGCGGCCGTCGACCCGGATCTCGAGGAAGTTGTTCGCGGGAAAGCCCTGCAGCACGTCGCCGAGACCCCACTGCTCGAACATGCGCACCGCACGGTGTTCAACCAGCCCGGCGCGCTGACGCTGCTCGACGTGAGCACGGGTCTGCCGCTCGAGGACGATGCTGTCGATGCCGCAGGACCGCAGCAGCGCCGCGGCGGTCAGTCCGGACACACCGCCCCCCACGATCGCGACCGTCGTGGACTCGCGCAGCGGTGGCGTCATGACGTGGAATGGTAGCCCCTCGCCTGGCGTCGGGCCGTCGTCCTGGTCCGGCGGCCGCCTCCGGTCCGCCTAGGGTGTTTACTTATGACGCCAATGTTCCAGTTCTGCCATGACTTCGTCACGCGCTGGGCGGCACTCGATCCGGTCGGAATCGGCGGTTCCCTCGACGAGCCCTTCGGCGCCGCCACCGACTACAGCCCCTGCGGCCAGGAGGCCTGGGCGGACCTGATGTCCGGCACCCTGGCCGCGCTCGGCAGTGCGCCGGTCACGTCCGAGCGCGACCGGCTGGCCGCCGCGCACCTCCGCGAGCGGCTGGAGGCCCAGCTGGCCCTGTACCGCACGGGTCAGCCGCTGCGTAACCTGCGCACCCCGTTCGGCCTCGTCAGCAACGTCCGCGACAGCGTGGACCTGCTCCCCCGCCGGAGCGACGAGGACTGGCGGAACATCGCCGCCCGGCTGCGGGCCATCCCGGAGATGTTCGCCGGCTGGCAAACCAGCCTGGACGAAGGCCTGGCGCGCGGCCTGCCCGCCGCGCGGCGCCAGGCGGTCGAGGGAGCGATCCAGGCCGACAAGTACGCGACGGGAACTCACGACGCGCTGGTGGCCGGCTACGGTGACGGGCCGCTGGCAGCCGAGCTCGCCGCGGCCGCCGACGCCGCGCACGGCGGCTACGCCGAGACCGCCCGCTACCTGCGGGACAGCTACGCGCCGCGGGCGACAGAGACGGACGCGGTTGGCGCCGAGCGGTACGCGGTCGCGGCGCGGCTGACGCTTGGCGCGGACATCGACCCCGAAGAAGCCTATGAATGGGGCTGGGCCGAACTCGCACGGATCGAGGCCGAGATGGCCGCGGAAGCGGGCCGGATCCGCCACGGCGCCTCGATCGACGAGGCCACGGCCATCCTGAATGAATCTGCCTACGTGGACGGCGACGACGCGTACCTGGACTGGCTCAAGGAGCGGCATGCCCGTGCGGTCGAGGCACTGGACGGCGTGCACTTCGACATCCCGCCGCCGCTGCGCACCATTGACGTCGTGCTGGCGCGCAACTCTACTTCAGGGGCCGCGTACTACACGCCGCCCACTGAGGACCTGTCCAGGCCAGGACGCACCTGGTGGCCGGTTCGCGACCGGGACCGGTTCAATACCTGGGACGACCTGACGACCGTATTCCACGAAGGCGTGCCGGGTCACCACCTGCAGGCGGGCGCCGCGGCGACGGCGGGAGACTCGCTATCCAGGTTCGCGAAGTGCACCTTCATCAGCGGGCACGGCGAGGGCTGGGCACTGTACGCGGAGCGGCTGGCCGACGAGCTCGGCTGGTTCGACGAGCCAGGCACGCGGCTTGGCATGCTCGCCGCGTCGGCTTTGCGAGCCGCCCGCGTGGTCATCGACATCGGCGTGCACCTGGACCTGCCGCTGCCGGACGGGTCCCGGTGGACCTTCGAGAAAGCATGTGACGTGCTGCGCGAGCGAGGCCGCGCCGAGTCGAGCAGTGTGCGCGCCGAGATCGTACGCTACTTCGGCTGGCCGGCCCAGGCGATCGCCTACAAGATTGGCGAACGCGCCTGGCTTGCGGCCAGGGCGGAAGCCGCGCGGCGCCCTGGATTCGACTTGAAGCGCTGGCACACGGCCGCGCTCAGCCTCGGCCCGATCGGCCTGGACAGTCTCGCGGCCGAGCTTCGCGCTATCCCTGCCTAGAGCGAGGTGACATCCACCCGGCGGCGGTCCGGCTTGAACGGCAGCGCGGTGACGGTGGCGCGGATCTCCCGCTGCGGCGTCCCCGGCCTGCCCCAGATGACCGTCACGTCGGTGCCGGGGGCCGCGTGGGCGCGGTCGATGACGCACAAGGAGATCATCGCCCGCAATGTGGGGCTGACGGTACGGCCCGTCGACACGCCGACCGGGGCGCCGCCGATGAGGACCTGATCGAAGCTCGGCCCGGCCAGCCGGGGCATGTCCATCTGGTCGGGCAGTTCGCCGTCGCCGAGCATCGAGGTGAGGACGCCCGTCACGTCGGCGGCGTTCCAGGTCAGGCCCGCGAGGGTCCTGGCGGGGCCGCCGGCGGCGGCGTCGGCGGCGAGGGCGTCGCGTCCGAGGAAGTCATGGCCCGGCAGGGTGCGCGGCCCCCAGCCCAGCTCGCCCGGCTTGCGGAAGTAGTCGGTGAACCCGCCCGCCGGGACGAAGCTGCCGCCGATCGAGCCGCGCTTGAACTGGCGGGGGGCGCCGGGGGTGATGGCGGCCGCGGGCAGGTAGTCCAGGCCGTTAGTCGCGATGCCCGCCTCGATGTGCTGCACCGGCTGGGAGCGGAAGCCGAGCAGGTGCATGCCGAACTCCTGGCCCGCCGCCGCGACCGCCAGCCAGGCCTGGCCGGCGTCGTCCGCCGGGCCGTGCAGCTCATAGCCCAGCTCGCCGGAGATCCCGGTGCGCAACACCCGCACGGGCACGCCGCCCAGCGATGCGGCCCGGCTGCGGTTGAAGCCGAGGTCGCGCAGCGACTCGCCGACGGCCCGCTCCAGGATGAACAGGGACTGCGGGCCCTGGATGCCGAAGATGAAGGTCTCGGGGCTGATGTCGGCAATCTCGGCGTCCCAGTTGCCCTGGCTGAACTGCCACGCCAGCCAGTCGCAGCTCCCGGCGGTGTAGCCGAACTCCTCCTCGCCGAGCCTGACGAGAACGCCCTCGGACGCGACCCAGCCGTTCTCGTCAAGCTGCACGTGGTGCCTGACCTGGCCGGTCTCGAACCGGGACAGGTCGTTCAGCCCGGCCGTGGCGAGGAACTCCAGGGCCTGCCGGCCCCGCAGCAGCACCTTGCTCAGCGACGTCCAGTCGCCGAGGTACGCCGACCGGACGTGCGCCTGGGCCTCCTGCGCCCAGCTTCCGTACTCCATCGGGAGCAGGATCTGCGCGAACCGGCCGAACCCGCCCTTGGGGTTGGCCTCGTCCTGCGCTGCCCCCGCCGGGCTGAACAGCACCGGTACCCCGGTGATGAACGGCCCGGCGTCGTCGTTCAGCATCGCCTCGTATGCCTGACGCTGCCGCGCCGCCGCACCTGCCATCGCGCACCTCCGCTGGCGCTCGTGAGTCCCCGGGCTGGGCCCCGTTTGGTAGATCGGTCTACCGATCGGTTAACCGGGACTGTAACAGGCGGGAAGCCAGCACGGAAGCACCCGGGCGGAGCAGGCCTCAGGCGGATTCCCTGACGATCACCCGGCCGGGCGCGTAGCGTGCGAGCGGCCCAGGGTCGAGGCCGAGGACCTCGCGGGCGGCCTTGCGGCCGTGCTCCTCGGCGTCGACGTGCACGGTCGTCAGCGCCGGGTCGACGAGGGCGCCATAGTCGGTGTCGTCGAACCCGATGACGGCCAGGTCGGCCGGCGCGGCCAGCCCCAGGACGCGCAGCGCGGCGAGCACGCGCAGCGCCACGTCATCGTCGTAGGCCGCCACTGCCGTCACCGCGGCGTGCGCGGCGCGCAGCTCCCTGACGGCCTGGACGGCAGCGGGCCGCGAGCGCGGCACGGCCAGCACGGCCGGTTCCCGAAGGCCCGCCCGCGCCGCCGCCTCGCGGGCGAAGCGCACCCGAACCGGCCCCAGCGGCGGGTCGCCGTCGGGGAGCGCCACCGCGATGGCGGCATGGCCGCGGTCGGCGAGGTAGCGCACCTGCACGAGGATGTTCGCGGCGAACCCGCCTTCCCAGCCGCCGTCGTCGAGCTCGTGGCCGGCCGTCAGGTAGTTCCCCGGCAGCCTGATCACCGCGCGCGGCGAGATCGTGTCCAGGATCTGCCGCTCCGGCACGGGCGCGGAGTGCTCGTGCAGCACGAGGAGCAGGTGGCCGTGCGCGGCGAGCTCGTCGTTCAGCCCGCGGGCGAAGGTGCGCGAGTAGTTGCTCTCCAGGCTGGGGTCGATGCTCAGCACCACAACCCGTGAGCTGCCCTCCCGCAGCGCCCTGGCGATCCCGTGCGGCACGTAGCCCAGGTTCCTCGCGGCCGCCCTGACGCGCTCCCGCGTCGGCTCAGGGATCGACTTGCCGTGATCGTCGCCGAGCACGAAACCGGCGAGCGCACGCGAGACGCCCGCCGCGGCGGCCACGTCCCGCAGCGTCGCCCGCTTAGCGTCCATCCCCACATTGTGCCGGTTACCTCGCGGGCGGGCCGCTTACTGGCTGTCGTACTCGTCGTGGCGGCGCCACCAGAAGCCGTTCTCGTTGCGGCCGAGCGGCGCGCGGTCGAGCCACTGGTACATGCCCCACAGGCCGTCAAGCCCGCGCGAGTACGCCGAGTACGCGTGGTAGACGGTGCCGTCCTGCAGCGCGAAGGCGCTCATGCCGGGCCCTTCGCGCCGGTAGGTCTGCCAGTCCGTGCCGACGATCGACTGGCTGAAGGCGTCGAGGGCGTCCTCCTGGCCGGCCGCCGGCCGCAGGTCCGCCTCGCCGAAGTTGTACGCGACGGTCCCCGCTTCCCACTCCTCCTTGGTGTGCGCCACCCCGAAGTCGAAGTTGAAGTCGCTGCCGTAAGCGGACGCCCACGGGAAGCTCCATCCCATCCGCCGCCGGTAGGCCTGTATCTTCTCCAGCGGCGCCCGCGACACCACGCAGAGCATGACGTCGTGGTTGGCCAGGTGGACAGCGGAGCCGTTGAAGCCGTCGGCGATCGCCGAGCAGGACGGGCACCCGGCGGTGTAGTCAGGCCCGAACATGAAGTGGTAGACGAGCAGCTGCGAGCGGCCGCGGAACAGGCCGGCGAGCGACGCCGCCCCCTCATCGGTCTCGAATCGGTAGTCCTTGTCGACCCGGACCCAGGGCAGCTCCCGCCGCTGCCTGGCCACCTCGTCGCTGCGCCGGGTCAGCTCCTTCTCCGCCTCGAGCAGCTCCAGCCGCGCGGCTAGCCACTCCTCGCGAGTCCCCGTCGTGTGACTGGTCATTGCCTGTCTCCTTCTTCCTGTCTCTTGTCCTTACATCGCTGGCGGGGTCAGCCCCGGAACCAGCGAGGGCGCGCAGACGATCACCAGTCCGAGCCCGATGATCGCCAGCGCCAGCGGAACGTCGATCGCGGCCTTCGCCGGCAGCAGCTTCTGGCCGCAGCAGACGACAGCGACCACCGCCATCCAGACCAGGCTCATCACGTCCAGCGCCACCAGCATTGCCATCAGCCCGACGCCCGAGCCCACGCAGCACAGCCCGTAGCCCAGTCCGGAATCGGCATTCTCACGGCAGCGCTGGCGGAAGTGCCGCTTGACCGGCGTCAGCTCGTAGACCCCCGCCGCGATCACCACCGCGCCGGCGGCCAGCGACCCGTGCGGCCGGTCCAGCGCGTACGCCACGAGGCCCGCGAGCGTCCAGATGGCCAGGTAGTACGTGGCGAACGACGGCGCGGCACTCGCCTTGCCGCTGAGGCGGACGTGCCTGGCGAACGCCGGCGCCGCGCCCGGCAGCATCATCGCCGCCATCATCGTCACCCACGCCGCGACGAAGAACCCGAACGGCCCTGGCCGGGTCGCGACCCCCATGTCCATGCCGTCCATCAGCCAGGCCGCGACCGCCCAGCACGCGGCGGCGAGCCCGAGCGTCGCCGCCAGCACCGCCGGCGGCGCGACGAGGCGCCGGGATGCCACGTTAACCATCAGTCCTCCTGGGATTTGCCCGCATGCTGGTCGAGGTGATCCTTCAGCGCGCCGAGCTGGCCGTCCCAGTCGCGCGCCAGCGCGGCAAGGAACTGCTGCGCCACCCGCATTGGCGCCGAGTTCAGCCGGTACCGCACCCGGCGCCGCTCCCCTGGTTCGGCCGTCACCAGGCCCGCTTCGGCCAGCAGCGCCAGGTGCTTGGCGATCGCCTGACGAGTGATCGGCAGCTGGCCGGCCAGGTCCGTGGCGGTGGCCGGGCCTCCCGAGGCCAGCGCGGCCAGGATGGCGCGCCGGCTTGGGTCGGCCAGGGCAGCGAAGACCTGTTCGGCGATTGCCTCGATGTCAGGCTGCGGCATCGAGGTAGTCGACAAGCTCGCCGAGCTCACTCGCCCACCCCTGGGTGTTGCCGTCGTACGCCGTGCGGTAGGCGTCCTCGGGAAGCTGCGCGAAGCCGGACTCGACCACGGTCAGCCGGGTGCCGGCGCCCGTCGGCTCCAGCGTGAACTCGACGTAGGTGCGGCGCGGGTCGTCCTCGGACAGCCCGAAGATGTGCCAGGTGAAGCCGAACACCGTCGGCTCCTCCACCCGTTCCACCCGCATGTCGGCGGTGTGGCCGCTGTCCCACCTCATGCTGGCCGAGCCGCCAGGGCGCAGGTCGATCTTCGCGTCCTTGCCGAACCAGGCGCTCAGCCCTTCGGCGGTAGTGAGCGCCGCCCATACCTTGGCCGGCGGGTGAGCGATCTCGACGGTTCGCTCGATGCGATCAGGAAATGCCACGATTCCCTCCACCATGTAGCAACTGTTTGGTTGCGATATTATAGCAACCAACTAGTTGCGTCAACTGCCCCCGGGGGGCCGCACGCGCCAGCAGAAGAACCCGGCGTCACCGAGTTCACCGAGATCCCGGGCCGCGGCCACGCGCTGACCATCGACAACGGGTGGCAAGAGGTCGCGGACACGGCCCTGACCTTCATCCGCCGGTTCGCTTAGCCTGCGGACGGAGACGCCCTCTTCGTCGTGCTGACCATGGTGACCGCCCGCCTGGCGTCTACTGCGATGAGGTCCGCGTTGATCGCCGCACCGGCCATCAGGCCGGCCGCCGCGGAGACAATGACCTGGGCTTGCGGGTCGGCGACGTTGCCGGCGACATATATCCCCGGCACGCTGGTCGCGCCGCTCGGATCCGCCACTATCCGGGTGGCGATTACCTGCCCGCCGAAGACCACCTCGACCGGGGCGAGGCCGAACGGCGCAAGCAGGTCCGCGTTGGCCACGAATTTCGGGGCGACGATCAGCGCGTCGAGGGCCACGCGGGGACCGCCGGCGAGCCGGACTCCGGTCAGGCGACTGGCGGAGGCCTCGACCCGCGTGACGAGGCTGTCGATGACCGGGATGCCGAGCGCGCTGAGCTGCTCGGCCTGTTCGGCGTCGAACGGCGCGGCGGTGTGGCGCAGCACAGTCACATCGCAGGTGAGCTGCCGGAACAGCAGCGCTTGGTGCACCGCGCCCGGCCCGGTCGCGAGTATCCCGACGCGCTTGTCGCGGACTTCCCAGCCGTGGCAGTACGGGCAGTGCAGGACATCGATGCCCCACCGCTCGGCCAGGCCGGGCACATCGGGGAGCTCATCGTGCAGCCCGGTCGCGACAAGCAGTCGCCGAGCGGTTACCGTCCGGCCGTTGACCTCGGCTAGAAACAGTTCGCCATCCCTGCTGAGCGAGGTGACCTGGCCGGCCTCGACGTGCCCGCCGTACCTGGCAACCTCGGCGCGACCCGCCGCATAGAGCTCCGCCGGTGGCGTGCCGTCGCGGGTGAGGAAGTTGTGGACGTGACCCGCCGGGCTGTTACGGGGCTCGCCCGCGTCAGCGACCAGGACCGAGCGACGCGAGCGGGCCAGCGCGACCGCGCCGCTCAGCCCGGCCGCGCCCCCGCCGATCACTACTACGTCATAGCTCTCGTTCATGGGTCTACCATCGGTCTCAAGCACGTCAGTTGGCAAATCTTGTTGCCGAATTAGCAACTTGAGATGGACCTCAGCGTCGTCGTGACCGGGGCGGCTGTCAGGTCAGCGGCAGGTCCACCCGCCATGCACGTACAGGGTCTGCCCGGTGACGTAACTCGAGGCGCTGGAGGCCAGGAACAGCAGCGGCCCGTCGAGTTCGCCGGACCGCGGCGGGCGTCCCAGCGGCGTATTGGCGGTGAGTCAGCCAGATCGGCTACCCCCGCGTCATGGCCGGACTGCCCAGGCGCCGGTGAACGGCGGGCAGATGACGCAGCCGTCGCATCCAGCTATCTCCGCCAGCAGCCGCCCCGCCAGCGTCGGCGGGTCCACGTCCGCCCGGGTAGCCACGCCCGCCTTCTCCATCATCGGCACCGCGGCCGACACGACGTTGGCCCAGCCCCAGGCCGGCGCGTCGGGGCCGCCCTCGGCGAGCGTCTCGACCAGTAGCCGCGGCCCGGGTAGCCCCGCCTCGCGGTAAAGGCTGAACAGCGCCGGACCGAGCCGGGGCTCGATCCCCGCTTTCTCAGCTGCCTCAAGGAGCCATGCGCGGACCTGCCCCCACAACCCCGGCTGCGGGCTGGCCCACAGGTAGCCCAGGTCGCATTCGTGCATGATGACCAGGCCGCCGGGCCGCACCCGCGCGGCGGCCTCGCGCAGGGCGCCCACCGGGTCCGGCAGGTGCAGGAGGATCAGCCGTCCCGTCACGGCGTCGAAGCTGCCCTCGATCCCGTCCAGGGTCTGCGCGTCGGCTACCCGGAACTCGACGTTCGGCGCGTCCGTGTGCTGCCGCGCCAGCTCGACAGCCTCCGGGTCCTTCTCGACGCCGACTACGGCACCGGCCGGGCCGACCAGTTCGGCGACCAGCCTAGCCACGTTGCCCGCACCGCTGCCCAGGTCGAGCACCCGCATCCCAGGCGCCAGTCCGACCGCCTCCAGCAGCCGCCTGGTGAGCGGGTCGAACAGCCTGCTCTGTGCCAGCAGCCGCTCGTGTTCCGCAGCGCGGTCCGCATTGAAGTAATCCATTTACCGTCCCTTGCCTGATTTGCCGCATGCCTGATGGCTGACGGCCTTACGGCAAGTGTCTGCAGGAGAGTCCTCCGCGTCGTTGGGCCAGAACGCGAGCTCCTTAACAATGCGTGCGGACCTGCGGTACCCGGCGCCCGGCATGCCGTGTGCCGCGTGGCCGGCTGGCCATGGAGAGCTGCGGCTACCCGGATGATGCGCTTAGAATCCCCTTTCCGCGCAGGGCAGTCGCCCCCCGCCGGCCAGAACGGAGGCGGGGCGGCGTCACGGTTCAGCGGCAGGTCCACCCGCCGTCCACGTACAGGGTCTGCCCGGTGACGTAACTCGAAGCGGCGGAGGCCAGGAACAGCAGCGGCCCGTCGAGTTCACCGGGCCGCGGCGGGCGTCCCAGCGGCGTGTTCGCGGATATCCAGGCGACCTGATCGGGATCTTCCAGCCAGCCGGTGGTCGCGCTGGGGAAGAACGACGGCGCGAGGGCGTTGACCCGGACTCCGCGCCCGCCCCACTGGTAGGCAAGCTCCCTGGTCAGCGCCACGACGCCAGCCTTGGTCGCGCCGTACCCGGCCAGTCCGTACCGGTCGAGGCTCACCGCGGCCGACGGGGACGCGATGTTCACGATCACCCCGCTGCGCTGGGCCAGCATCTGCCGGCCGACGAGCTGGGTAAGCGCGAACACAGCGGTCAGGTTCGTGTCGATCAGGTCCCGCAGGTGCTCCGGGCTCTCCTCTTCGGCCGGGCCGGAGTACGCGACGCCGGCGTTGTTGACCAGGATGTCGATCTGGCCGAAACGGTCGGTCGCGGCCCGCACCAGGGCCTCGCGGTCGGCCGGGCTGCGCACGTCGCAGCCCACCGGCAGCGCGTCCCGAAGCCTCGCGGCCAGCTCGAGGTCCGCCTGATGCCGGCGGGAGGCGAGGACGACGCGGGCGCCCGCGCCGTCCAGCACCTCCGCGAACCGCCGGCCAAGCCCGGAAGACGTGCCGGTTACGATCGCGACCTTGCCATCGAGCGCGGTCACGGGACCAGCCGGTAGAACCGCCACACCGGGTGCTCGATCGGCAGGATCACGGCATCGGCGTAACCTGCCCGGCGGGCGAGGCCGCGCATGGCCGTGGGCCGGATGAGGGTGCCCACCGGCTCCGGGTCCTGGCCGACCCGGCCCTGCGGGAGGCACCAGATCGTGCTGGCCGCGGCGAAGAACCGTTCGATCTCGTCACCAGGCGCGGTGAAGGTCTCGGCTGCCCGTTCGTCCACGACCAGGACGGTACCGCCCGGCCGCACCGCGGCGCGAGCGTGCCGCAGCGCCTCGACCGGCCGCGGGAAGTCGTGTACGCACTCGACGAAGAGCACCAGGTCGTAGCGCGGCGACCAGTCAGCCGATTCGTCCGCCAGGTCGGCCACCTCCAGGTTCACCCGGTCGGCCACGCCGTGGTCGGCCGCGTGCCGCCGGCCGATCGCGACGGACGCCTCGTCGCTGTCCAGGCCGTCCACCCGCACGTGCGGGAACGCCTTGGCCAGCTCGATCGCCGCCCAGCCCGTGCCGCAGCCCAAGTCAGCCACCCGCGCGGGACGGTCCTCGTCTCGCAGCCGGGCCAGTACGTCAGGAAGTTGCGGCAGCCAGTCGGCCACCAGTGAGTTCACGAAGGCTGGCCGGTTGAGCGCTGACTGCGCACTGACCCCGTCCGGTCCATAGGCGGCATACGGCACGCCCGCGCCGGTCCGATAGGCGTCGGCTAGCAGCGGCAGCACCCGGCCGGCCGCGGCGACCACGTCGGCCAGGCCGCCGAGGTAGGCCGGCGAGGTCTCGTCCACGAGCACCTCGTAGGTGCCCTCAGCCAGCGCGAACTCGGCCGACGCCGGGTCGGGCCCGGCCGCGGTGAGCAGGCCGGCGACCGCCTGCGCCGTCAGCCACTCGCGCACGTACCGTTCGTCGCAGCCAGTTCGTTCGGCCAGCACCGCGGAAGTCGCGGGCGAAGCAGCGAGGGACCGATAGAGCCCCAGGTGAATCCCCAGGTAGGCGGTGCACAGCTCGGCTGCTCCTACCCCCGTGCTGAAGATCCGGCCCGCCAGCGCCTCGATCGCGCTGGGCGCGACGTTTGTCGTTGTCACCCCGATCACCTCTTTCTTGTCGCGGGATACGGCATGGAGGCGTCAGTTCCCGGCTGGCATTGTCAGGTTTGCCACCTGACGGTTCCCTCGGGCTGGTAGCTGCACAGCCGCCCGGTGCGGATCGCGTTGCGCAAGTGCCTGGCGAGGGCGTCGTCCTGCTCGGCGACGGCGCTGATCGCGGCCCGGATGCGCATCGTGACCGCCTTGCGGGCGCGCTCAGCCGGATCGCCGGCGAACCTGGCCCGGCCGCCCAGGCCGAGCGCGCCCGCGAGCTCGGCGGCAAGCATTGACCGTTCGGCCCGGAGCCGCTCCAGCTGGCCGAGGTCGGCGTTCTCCTCCGCCTCGGCCAGCTCGTCTTCCAAGTCGGCAAGGCGCTGCTGGTAGGCACGGCGGGCGGTGGCGTCGAGAACCGGGCCGAGACTCCCGCCGACCGTCGCGGCCGGCGGGCCGCCGGCGGCCTCAACCAGCTCAAGCGCGGGCACCGGCTGCCCCGGATGCGCGAGCAGGACGGCCAGATCCCGGATGCCCTTGGAGTCCGGCAACGTGCTGCGGCGGCCGCGCCACTCCATCAGCCAGACCGGCCCGCTGCGCTGCAGCAGGCCAGCCGCTTCGGCGGCGCCGCCCGACTGAGCCTCCGGCCGCGGGGCCGCGAGGGCGTCCAGGCGGGTGACCAGTGCGGAGGTGCCCGCCTGCTCGTACCGGCCGCGCGCCACAGCCAGGTACCGGTGCGCCTCGTCGGGCCGTCCCAGGTAAGCGGCCAGCTTGCCGACCTGCTCGGCAACCGTGCCGAACACGGCGCCGCCGATCCCGTCCACCGCCCACAGCATTTCGTAAGGGACAAGCTCGGCCGCCAGCCGGGCCGCAGCCGCCCGGTCATCCAGGCTGACCGCGATGTCGGCCATCGCCCAGTGGCACTCCAGCCACTCGGCGTCCTTGGGCCTACCCCACGCCGGGCCGGACAGCAGGTGACGAAGCACCGCCTGGGCCTGGCCGGCGTCCCCGGCTGCGAGCAGGAACCGGGCCGGCGCCGCGTAATACATGGCCGGCATGTCAGGGCCGGCCCCGGCCATCAGCGTTTTCACGTCGGCGGCGTACTCGGCGGCGGTGCCGCGGTCGAGGTGAGCCTGCATGCGCGCGGTGAACGCCATGAGCTGTGCGTTGAGGCTGTGCGCCCGGAGGCCGATGGCCTCCGCGGCGGCCGCGTGCTCCAGCGCGCCGTCCGGGTCACCATCAAGCAGCGCGCGCATGGCGCGCCAGATCTCCGGCAGCCAGCCGTACCGTGGGATCCCCAGGCGGCGGGCCAGCCGCTCGTAGGCGACCGCCTGCTGCTCCGCCGCAGACAGGTCGCCCTGCTCCAGGAGCGCCACAAGCAGCAGCCGGCGGGCAAGCAGCACGGTGGCCTGCCGCTGCAGGCTCGCATCCGGCGGGTCACTGGCGAGGTTGAGCATCCTGGTCGCAGCCTCGGTCCGCTCCTGCACGTAGTCCGGACCCGCGATCGCGTCGCAGTAGGCGGCCAGCACGGCCGACTCGATCTGCCGGTCTCCGGCGGCGCGGGCCAGCCGGACCGCGTCCTGCGCCAGCGCCATCCGCTCCGCCTGGGATGCGGAGCCTGCCAGCGCCAGCGACAGCCGGCCGCGCACCGCGGCCCGCAGCGCGGTCTCCTCCGGAGGGAGCGCCGCATCAGCGCCCCGCAGCAAGTCCGCCTGCTCCTCGTCCTGCAGCGGGACCTCGAAGCCAGCCAGCCCGCCGCCGAGGGCGAGCGCGGCCCTCGCCAGGTCGCCGGCCCGTCCGCCTGACGCCGCCTCGCGGGCGGCGCCGAGCAGCACCTCCCTGGCCGCGGCGACCTCGCCGCACAGCTGCAGTGCTTCGCCGTACTCGACTGACACCGCGGTCGCCTCGGCCGGGCGGCTGGCGAGCGCGCGGGCATAGTGTGCCACGGCGGCCTCGAAGCCGAAGCCGGCAACCGCGTCCCGTGCCGCCCGCACCGACCAGTCGGCAGCCTTCTCGCGGGCCGAAGGGCCAGCCGCGCGGGACCAGTGGTAGGCGAGCCGGGCGGCCGCGGCAGGCGGGCTGGCCCGCTGCTCCAGCGCCTCGCCGGCCGCCGCGTGCAGCTCCCCGCGCTGCGCACCGGACAGGCCATGATCGAGCACCTCGCGAATGAGCGCGTGCCGGAACCTGTACCGCGCGGGACCGGCCGGGTCGACGTCAAGCACCCGTCCCGCCGCAGCCTCATCAAGCAGCCGGGCAGCAGCTTCCTCGCTGACTCCGCTCACCTCGCGCAGCAGGTCATCCTCGACCGTCTCCGCTGCCGTCTCAGCGACGATCGCGGCCGCGTTCAGCAGCGACACGCACGGCTGGCTGAGCCTGGCCAGCCGTCGCTGCAGCACCTCTTGGACGCCCGGTGGCACCATCAGCGTCGCCGCCGGTCCCCGCGCCGCGGCCAGCCGTGCCACCTCCTGCACGAAAAACGGATTGCCGCCGGTCCGGGCCCGCAGGGCCGCCGCATCCGGCCCGGCCAGGCCGGATCCGGCAGCACTGCTCATGAGGGCGGCGACCGCGGCCTCATCGAGCGGCGGCAACAGCACCCGCCGCACGCTGGCCGGGAGCCCCGCCAGCCGGTCACGGACCTGCTGCGTGGCCTCGTCCTGCTCCTCCCGGCAGGTGAGCAGCAGCATCAGCGGCAGCGCGGCGGCAGCCTCGGCCACCCCCCTAGCGACCAGCACCGACACAAGATCGGACCAGTGCAGGTCCTCGAGCACGATGAGCAGCGGCTGGCGCGCGGCGGCGACAGCGATCGCCTCGACGATCGCGGCCGCCATGACCTCCCGGCCTGCAAGACCCGCGGTCGCGCGGTCCTCCCGCCACGGCAACTCCAGGCCGATAGCGGTCAGCGACCGGCACCAGGGCCACAGCGGCGGCATTCCCGCCGCCGAGCACGCGCTCCTGGCGACCCGCACCCCGGCCTGCTCGGCCTGACTGACCAGCCAGTCCGCAAGCATGGACTTGCCCATCCCGGCCTCACCGAGTATCAGCGTGGCCCCGCCGTGCCCAGCCGCCGCGCGCGCCAGCGCCGCGGCCAGTTCGGCCTGCTCACGGTCGCGGCCGACGATCGCCGGGCGGACATCACCTGGCAGGTGCATGTGCACATGCAACCACACGCCCGGCAAGTGAGAAACGGACGAACGGGTCAGCCCGTTTAGTCGTGCGTTCAGGTGATTGGCGATTTCACCGCGGCTGGTGATGCCGAGCTTGACCTAGACGCGCGTGAGGCGGGTCTGCGCGGCTGTCAGTCGCCGTCCGGCTGGTCTCCGGCCGGCGGTTCGGCTAGCGGGGACCCGTCCTCCGGTGGCACGTTCGCGTCAAGCAGCGTGGTACTGCCTGCCGCCCGCAGCGTCGCATCGTCGGTGCGCTCCCTGAGGCGCTCGACCGACTCGGCATCGCCGAACGGGACGCTAGCCTCTACGCGGTCGCTTGCCTTGACCTCGGGCAGGTCCATGACCTCATCCACCAAGGCGGCTCGGTCCCCGGGCCGTACGTTCTCGTTCTTCGCGTACATCGAGGTCCGGACGGTGCCGTCCGGACCTCTGGCGGTCGTTACGTCCGCCACGGCCGCGGTGCGGTCGTCGTCGTCCTTGATCTCGACATGACGCGAGGTCTCCGGGTCAGTCATAGCTTCTCCTGTGGTTCGCTCAGAGCGGCGGCCGCGAGTCACGTAAGTCGTTTCAGCTCGCCACATGTCCGAAGCAGCCCGTCGCGGCCGCAGGTACTCCAGCACCCTGCCCAGGGCAGCGCGCATGAAACGGTCCGGCCGAGCGTGGGCCGGCCGAGCGTGGGAGGGTGTCTGGCTCCAGTCCGGATGCGCCGTTTGGGCGTCTGTGACCGGGTAGCAGAAGCACATCCAATGACAGGAGGATCTGATGGCTGCCTGGGTATGGGTCGTGATTGCCATCGTCGTAGTGGTCGTCGTCGCGCTGGTCGTGATGGGGGCAAGGAAACGAAGAACCGCCATGCTTCGCGGCCACTTCGGCCCGGAATACGACCGGGCGGTAGAGAACAGCGAGGACCAGCGTGCGGCGGAGGCCAACCTTCGCGCACGTGAGAAGCAGCGTGCCCAGTTCGACCTCCAGCCGCTGCCGGAAGCCACCCGGCTGAGCTTCGCCAGCGAATGGCGCGATCTGCAGGAGCGGTTCGTCGACCAGCCGGCGCAAGCCACAGGTGCTGCTGACACCCTCATCACCCGTGTGATGGAAGCGCGAGGCTACCCGATGAAGGACTTCGATGCGCAGGCCGAACTGGTCTCGGTCGACCATCCGGACACCGTGGAGAACTACCGGTTCGCGCACGCCGTACAGCAGCGTGCCGAGATGCAGCAGGCCAGCACCGAAGACCTGCGCGAGGCACTGCTGCGGTACCGGTCCCTGTTCGACGAACTGCTCCGCCCAGAAGGCAACGGCCCAGAACGCAACGGCCCAGAAGGCAACGGCGCGGCAGGCGTCACCGCCGACCAAGCGCAGCCAGCCAGCTACGACAGCGGGCAGCGCGTCACCGCCCGACCAGATGCCCAGGTCCCGGCGGCCAGGGCCGCCGGGCAGGCGGACGGCCTAGGAGCCGGGGAAAGCGACAGCGCCGGTCCCGCGGTTTCGGACACGGAGTACGACAACCAGCAGATAGGACGGCGAGACGGACGATGAACGACGCTGACAACAGCCAGGACCAGGGGCTGACCACCGAGCAGATCGCCACTGCCGGCCGCGCACCAGCCCAGGAGGACATTCCCGCGCCGGCCGGTCGCCCCGGCTACGATGACGACAACGCCGCCCTCGCCACGGATCATGCGGTATCCGGGCCCGACGACCGCGGTGCGCCGGACGCCGGCAACGGCAGCAGCATCGCAGCTGACCCCGGATCGCATGCCAGCCTGCTGGACGACGGCGAGCTGCAGAACATGACCATGCGCTGGAAGGACATCCAGGCAGAGTTCGTCGACGAGCCGACGACAGCGGTCCGGGAAGCCGACGCGCTCGTGGCGGAGCTCATGCAGCGACTGGCCACGATGTTCGCCTCCGAGCGGGCCGAACTCGAAAACCGCTGGGCCGGCGGCAACCAGGTGTCCACGGAAGAACTCAGGCAAGGGCTGCGCCTCTACCGCTCGTTCTTCGAGCGGCTGCTCGCCGCGTAGCCGGCTATCCGGTCGCCCACCCGCCCACCGGGCGTCGCTATCGGGGACCGGAGGTCACCGGCCCGCCATCACCCCTTGAGGAGCTGGCGGGCCATGACCATGCGCTGGATCTGGTTGGTGCCCTCGTAGATCTGGGTGATCTTCGCGTCCCGCATCATCCGCTCGACCGGGTAGTCGCTGACGTAGCCGTAGCCGCCGAGCAGCTGCACGGCGTCCGTCGTGACCGACATCGCCACGTCCGAGGCCAGGCACTTGGCGGCCGAGGAGAAGAACGTCAGGTCCCCGACCTTCTCCCCCGCCATCGCCAGCTCCGACTTGGCGGCCGCGGCGTAGGTGAGCTGCCGCGCCGCCTCCAGGTTCATGGCCATGTCAGCGAGCATGAACTGCACGCCCTGGAAATCAGCGACCGCGCGGCCGAACTGCCGGCGTTCCTTCACGTAGCCGACCGCGTAATCGAGCGCGCCCTGCGCGATTCCCAGCGCCTGCGCCGCGATCGTGATGCGCGTGTGGTCCAGGGTGCGCAGCGCGATCTTGAAGCCCTCGCCCTCGTCGCCGACCAGCCGGGAGGCGGGGATCTCGCAGTTGTCGAAGTACAGCTCGCGCGTCGGGGAGCCCTTGATGCCCAGCTTGTGTTCCGGCGCGCCGAACGAGAAGCCCGCGTCCCCGTCCTCCACCACGAACGCCGAGATCCCGTTCGGCCCGGCCGCGGGATCGGTCACCGCCATCACCGTGTAGAACTTCGACACCCCGGCGTTGGTGATCCACCGCTTCACGCCGTTGAGCACGTACCCGTCGCCTGTCCGCGCCGCCCTGGTGCGCATGGCGGCCGCGTCCGAGCCGGCCTCCGGTTCTGACAGGGCGTAGGAGAACATCCCCTCGCCGCGGGCCACCGGCGGCAGATAGTGCCGCTTCACCTCATCCGACGCGCCGAGCAGCAGCGGCATCGTGCCGAGCTTGTTCACCGCGGGAATCAGGGACGACGTGGCGCAGGCCCTGGCGACCTCCTCGATGACGATCGCCGTGGCCAGGGCGTCGCCGCCCGCGCCGCCGTACTCCTCGGGGATGTGCAGCGCGTGGAAGTCGGCCTTGACCAGCGCCTCGTAGACGTCCCAGGGAAACTCCGCGGTCTGGTCGATCTCGGCCGCCCGCGGCGCGATCTTGTCGTCGGCGAGGGCGCGGACGGCTTCCCGCAGCGCCTGCTGTTCTTCGGACAGGTCAAACGTGCTCATGCCCAGATCGTAACCGTGCCCGTCAGGTCACCGAACGGGCGCCGCACGCGGACGGGCTGTGTCAGGCGGTCTCTTCCTCGCGTTCAGCCGAATCCGGCTCGGCGTCCGTCTCCTGGACGGGCTCACGCTGGCTCGGCACCGACGCCGCGTGGGCCGGGCGGTGCGCCTCCGCTCCCGCGGCCGGACGCGACGGCCACTGGATTCCGCTGCCCGGTGCGGCGTGCTTGCCGCTGCTCCGGTATAGACCCAGCGAGCGGAATGGACGGCTCTTGGAAACAGAAAAACTCATGTCCCCCCCATGACCCATTAAGCGCAATGTGCCCGATCTCCCCATCGGCCACCTGCAGTCGTTCCCGTTCCGATTGGCGGTGCTTCTCCCAGAATGCCCTAACGCCTCAGAGATAAAACTTCCCGCGAGGAGCTACCGCCCTCAAGACCATATCCAACCATGTCAAAACAGCGAGGCAGGAGGGGCGCACGAATTTGCTGAGAGCAATGGGACGATGGGGAGACGGCCAGGCCCGTTCCGGATAACTGGCTACCGGATGGAGCGCAGAGCCGCGCCTTTCGCGCGCGCCTGTGCCGTGAGACTCGCCTGAAATTCAGCCATTTTGGCCCGCAGCGACGGGTCCGCCGCGGCCAGGA
>Ga0335072_10005330_pt1 | contig 18940 bp, 10 predicted proteins | sample Lox_Sample_21_FD_206725 | JGI IMG/M metagenome (GOLD analysis project Ga0335072, IMG submission 206725) | Soil microbial communities from Loxahatchee National Wildlife Refuge, Florida, United States - Lox_Sample_2.1 | ecosystem: Environmental > Terrestrial > Soil > Wetlands | place: USA...
AGTTCCCGAAGTCCAGCCCGCCCTTGGGGACATACAACTGGTAGAAGTCGGCCGCGGTGAACGGGGTGGCAAACCACGCCAGCGCGATGACGTCGTAGTCCTCGCCGGCCTGGTGGGTCAGCGTGGCGCCGAGGTTATTCGTGGACTCCACCTGCACGGTGACACCCAGTGCTTTGACTGCCTGCTGGAATACCTCGCATTCGGTCTCCTGGACCGCATTGCCCTCGGTGTAGCGCATCACCAGCGACGGAAGTGGCTTGCCGCCAGGCTCGATCAGCTTGCCGCCGACGATCTTGTAGCCAGCGCCGGTGAGCATCTTCTTCGCCGCCGCGACATTGCCGGATCCGAGCGAGCCTATGTTGTCGGTGTAGTAGGGCTGTCCTGGCACGAAGAGCATGTTGTGCAGCGGCGCGACCGACGGGTCAATCTGCTTCTCTGTCCTGGCCACCATCTGGGACACGTCCACGGCGGTGTACATGGCCCGCCGCAGTGCCGCGTTGTCCAGAGCCGGGTTGTTCAAGTTGAACTCGAGACTCTCGAGTTGGAGCCCGAGCTCTGTCTGATAGTGGACCCCGGTCATTGATTCGATGCTCTGCAGCATGTCGACCTGCGGCTGCGGGTTAATAACCTGAACCTCACCATTTTGCAGCGCGGTGATCTCATCTGTCGGGTCGGTAATCACCTGGAATACCAGCCGCTTCAGGTGCACAGCAGGTCCGTACCACTTCGGGTTCGGGACGAGCGTGGCGGCCTGATCGTTGACCCACGAGGTCATGATGAACGGGCCACCGGACCAGTTCGGGAACGAATTGGTATACCGGAATCCGGTGTTAAAGGATTTAGTGAGGCCGGCGGTAGTGCCATTGTCACCGTTCTGTTTCGCGATATAAGCCGGCAGGATGGGGCTGAACATTCCCTGCCAGTCCGCGAACGGCTTGGAGAACGTCACCGTGACCGTGCGGCCATTGTCGGAGCCCTTCACCGACGTCACCTGGTCATAACCGGCCGAGGTGGTGTAATCGCAGTCCGGGCAGATCGACGGATCCGAGGTCTTCCAGGTATAGATGAAGTCAGCCGCCGTGATCGGGCTACCGTTCGACCACACCGCCTTCGGATTGATCTGGTAGACCACGACCTGCGGGTTCGTGCTGATGACCTTGGCACTCCGCAGCAAGGTCGAGTTCATCGTCACTTGCGCGGTGCCGGGCCCGGTGGTGAAGGTCGAAGGGTCGAACGCATTGGCGATGTATTGCGTCTCCACGAGAGTGTCCGAGCCGAGCGGATTCCAGTCCACGATGTTCCGCTCGATCACGTAGGTCAGCGTGCCCATGCCCGTGACGTTCGCCGAATTCACCGTGTCCAGGTTTCCGGTGACCTGCCCACTGCTACTGCCACCGCTGGCTCCGGATGTCGACCCGCTCCCCCCGGCGCACGCCGCCAGGATCAGCGAGAGGGCGCCGATCAGCGTGATTGGGAGGACGCGCGCGCAATGCCGCATCATACGTTACCCCTTTACTAGTAATCACTGCTAATGAGTAGGCGCACGGCTATACCTGCAGCTTGGTTGGCTCATATCTTGGCTAAACATCAGCCCTTAACACAAGCTCGGCTTTCTGTAAGGAACCATTAAGAATCTCTAAAAGGTCAGTAAGACCGCGCAGACGCTTTGGCAGACCGCGCGCCATAATCGGTCACTGAAACGGGAGGTACCATGTCGCGCGCCCGGGTCAGGCCAGCAGAGCGCCGCCGCCCAGAGGGCCGAGTGCCTGCCGTGCGACAACTGGAGCTGGAACTTGCCGGCGAGCTCGGCGAAGGCGGCCGTTGTGTCCTTCGTTCGGATTAGCCCGTCTCTAAGCTCCGTTGCCCCGGTTAGCGATGGTTCCCGGCCTGGCCGCGGCTGGCTATCTGGAGGTCAGGCGAAGCGGCCCTCAGCACCAAGCACCAAGCACCAAGCACCTGTCCATAAGGCAATCGCATTCGTCCATGGGGTTCGATCGGCCCTCGGCGATAGACGTTCGCGCTAGGCCTCGCTGCTCGAGTCCGCCTCGCCTTGATGGTCGTGGGCGAACGCTTGCCCGCTGCTGGCTGGGTCGGCCTCACGCTCCGGGAAGCCGACCAGCAAGCCGCCACCGGATGACCCATGATGACCGCGATCCGGTTTCGGCTGGACCGGCCCGACGATGCCAGCCAGTGGGACTCAGGCGCAGAAGTCGTCGAACACCCTCTGCTTGTTGCCGCACCAGCCGCCCTCGTGTCAGGGCCGGCCATAATCGCAGGTTGTCTGCCGCCTGTTTGGCCGGATGCATGATTTTCGGATAGTCGGCCAGACACCAGCGTCCGCCAAGCCCTGCTGCTACCTGAGTAGCCCCGACCGGACATGAACCGGCGCTACCGCCTTGAAAGGCTCGCGCTGCCACCGAGCACGGTTCAGGACAAGGAGTAGTCGAAGCACAGCCTCGGACGGCCGCAGAGGCGTTGCATGGTGCCGTTTCATGCCTCTTCCGACGGCCAGCTCCGCGCTCGGAGGTCCCGTTCCGCCAGCGAACCACCAGCAAACGACCAAAAGGCCCGACCGCCGTCTCCGGCGATCAGGCCTCTGACCTGTGATTCCTTGGTAGCGGGGGCAGGATTTGAACCTGCGACCTCTGGGTTATGAGCCCAGCGAGCTACCGAACTGCTCCACCCCGCGTCGCGTCCCATAACTCTATGGGCACTTCACCACTGCTGGCAAATCGCCAACGTGATCAGCTCACGTCCCGACTCCGGCAGCGGCCGGCTCTGTCAGCCAGAGCTGGTAGTGCACCTGATCCGGTGCGGTGGGCAGCTGGGTCAGCAGGCGCGGGTCCTGCGCGGTGACCAGGTCCAGCACCCGGACCGGAGTTCCGCCGAAGGCCGCCAGCTGGCTCCTGGTGGCCGCAAGCAGCAGGGGTCGTCTGCCTGCCGCAGAGATCGACCCGATCACGCCGTCCACCGCCGCCACCGACCGAGACGACGTCCACGCCACCGGCACGCCGCACATCCCTCTGATGACCTGCGTGAACGCCGCTGCAGTCGGCCGGTCGACAATCACGACCGAGGCGTTATACGGCAACTGCGAGCACAGGCCGGCGACCGCGCTGATCTCGCCCTCGCCGGTGCGGGTCAGCGCCAGGCCCTGCGCGACCGGCGTCAGGCCGCCCGATTTCCCGGTATGGCTGAGGCCCAGGCCGAACGTCGTGGACACCGTCGGCACCAGCATCGCTGCTACGAAGAACAGGCCCGCCACCACAGACGTCGCAGGATGCGCACCACGGTCTCGCGCCCGCCGGGACAGCCACGACGAAGCCCACAACGCGCAGATGATCATCCCGGGGATTACCGTCAGGATGAGGCGCCTGCTCGCCCAGGGCTGATCCGGGTCGATATCCGGCGCCCACAAACTCACCAGCGACGCCCCGCAGAAGATGGCCAGCGGCAGGCTCCACACCCGCCAGACCCTGGTCGGGTCGCGCCAGGTGATCAGCGACCGCAGGCAACGCCGCACCAGAAGCGCGGCACCGAACGCGCCGAGCAACACCGTCGGAAGCCCGATGTACCAGATCGTCCAGTACAGCGTCTGCTCAGCGTACGAGCGCGATGGGTCAACCGGCAGTCCCTGGGCCCGTTGCAGTAGTTCGATGAAACGGTATTCCGCCAGGCTCGGGTGCCCGCGAACGGTCTGCACGTAGGGCCGTACCGCGAAGCCGATCAGCGCCAGCAGGGTAATAACCGCGCCAGCCTCCGGCAGCCATTTCAGCGGTCGCCGCGCCAGCCTGGCGGGCACCACGCGACGCACCCCCGCCATCCGCGCCAGCCGCATGATGACAAGAGACAGCGCGATCAGCCAGACGGCCGCCACGCCGGCCAGCGCGACGGTCTCCCCGACAGAGTCCAGGAACGGCCGGTCCAGCAGGTAGCAGCCGAGCAGGCCATAACAGACACCCAAAAGACATCCCACCGGGAACGCCCACGCCTGAAGCCGGTGACCAACGAAGAGCGCGCAGCAGAACGGGATCACCGCGAGCAGGTAAACCAGCGCATCGAGGCTTATCAGCAGGCCGAACGCAAGCGACAGTCCGGCGAGCGCCGCGAGCTGGCGCTCAGGTGTCAGCCAAGGTCCCCAGCGCGCCGGCGTGACGGCCCGGTGCACAGCCGAAAGCCGGCTTGCCAGCCTGTTCCGCTCACTTGGCGGCACGGGCAGCACCGCGGTCTTCTCGAATTCAGCCGAATCTGCCGGTCCTGCTGTTCCCGCGGAGCTCAGGGCAAGCGATGCGGCCGCCACCGGACCGGCCGGCCCGGCGGCTTCGCCGGCGAGAGCGGGCGAAGCCGGCCTGACGGTGGCGCGAACCGCAGCAGCAGCACGCCGCACTGCACCCGTGGCAATGCCCCGCAGCGCCACCGAGTCGGCGAGCAGGCAGAGTCCTCCGAACAGCACGATCTGCAGCGCGCTTTCGCTCAGTGTGGTCCGGCCGATGAACTGCTGCGGCAGGCTGAGCCCGAGGACAAGCGCTCCGGCGGGAGCCCACTGGGGACCGACGAGCCTTGCCACCAGGCCGGCGAAGGTGAACGCCGCCAGCCCTCCGAGCACCGGGCCCATCGCCGCAGCCCCGGCGGTTCCGTGCACCCAGAAGCCGCCAGCCAGCAGCAACGGCAGCCCGGGGTTGACTGCCGGGTAGAGAGAACCACCCTGGGCGAGGAAGCCCGTGCTGGTGAAGCCCAGGCCGGGATGCGTGCCGCCGAAGTACCTGGCCATCTCGGGTATCGGCAGCGAGCCGTGCTGCGCGATCCAGTAAGCCGCCTGCAGATAGGTTCCGGCGCTGCGGAGCACGATCAGGGCTTCCGAGCCCTCACTCAGCTGCCACGCGGTAATCCCGGCCACGACGGCCACGGTCGCCAGCAAGCCAAACCAGGTAGCCCAGGCAGGCTCAACCGTGCGGCGCCCGGAGAACAGCCGCGGCCAGCTGGCGGGGACCACCCGGAGCCCGTTCACCGCAAGCGCGACGGCCAGCGGAACTGAGATAAGCAGCATGGGCACCGGCAGGAAGTCGCCTGCCAGCAGCAGCGGCAGCCCCGGAATCAGCCACGCCAGGATCAGTACGGCAGGAAGGACAGTCAGCCTGGCGAAGAGGACGCCCGCGACCTCAGCCGACTGCGCTCGGGATTCCCCGGTCGCGGATCGAACGGGCGCCGCTCGAGGAGCCGCGGACGGGGGCCCCCCGTCTGCCGTCGGCCGGCGCCATCGGCGGGCAGGCGCTGTCAGCGCGCGGCCCACCCGCTCCGCGATTGCCGTCAAGCCTCGGCGCCCGCCGATGGCGGCTAGCTTTTCCGCGGGCTGGGCAGCGTTCGGCGACTGTGCCGCACTCGCCGACTGGGCCGGGCCAGCGGATTGCGCCGCGCTCGGCGATTGCGTCGGGCCGATTGCCGGGTCTTGTTCAGCGGGCTGTCCTCCCCCGCTGTGCGCGGCATCAGCTTGCCTCGGCACCGAAGCGTTAACGGCGGGGGCGACGTCCTCAGCCGGCCTTTCCTGACCCAGGCCGGCGCCGCTGCTCGGGCTGTCACGAGGGAGCACGGGCTCAACTCTAAAGGGGGCCAGCCGTCCTGGCCGACTTGCCGTCCGACCGTGTGTGCATTTGCCGGCCCTTGCGAGTTCCGATTCCGCCGAAGCCTGGAAGCCAAAACACACCTGACTCAGAGGTTGCTGTGCGTTGTCCGCTAACTCTGTTTACGCATGATTCGAGCCCGTAGCATGGGTGGCGGCCTGGCGTTTTACCGGGTCGCTGACCAGGCGTCAGCGTCTGATGTTGGGGAGTTCATGCGCGGCCGTGACAAAACCGGGGACCCGGCCAGCCCTACGCCTGGGTCCCGGTTCTCGCGAAGGCGCAGCGCACGGCCGGGGCGGCGTCTTACCCGCGGGCGAATTCTCGGTGGCATCGCTGTCCTGATGGCCGTCGTCCTGGTGGGCGGCGCGCTAGCGATCTATGCGAAGTACCGCTCGCTCTGGGACGGCATCAACCGCGTCGACGTATCAGCCGACCTCGGCGGCAAGCGGCCGCCCGTCGATCCGAACGCGCTCAATATCCTCGTCATCGGCTCGGACAGCCGATCCGGCGTCAACGGCCGCATCGGCGGTGGCGGCGATGGCCAAGTCGCGGGCGCGCGGTCCGACACGATCATGGTGCTCCACGTCGCGCCCGGGGCGCATCAGATAGTCGTCATGAGCATCCCGCGCGACTCGGTGGTGCCGATCCTGAGTTGCGCGCCGGAGGATAGGACGTCCGGGCAGACAGCAGAGCCAGCCAGCGACGTCGAGCAGATCAACTCCACCTTTGCGTACGGGGGTCCCGGCTGCCTCTGGAAGACCATCGAGCAGACCACTGGCATCCACATCAACGACTTCGTCGAGCTCACCTTCATCGGGTTCGAGAAGGTCATCGACGCGCTGCACGGGGTCGAGGTATGCCTGCCCGCCGCAGTGCATGACCCTGTGTCGCACCTGAACCTCACCCGCGGCCGGCATCACATTGACGGCAAGGTGGCGCTGGCGTTCTGGCGCACTCGCGAGGACGTCGGCGAGGGCGACGACCCGCAGCGGATCCAGCGCGACCAGTTCCTGATGGCGTCCCTGCTGCAGGGCATCGAGCACAGCGGGATTCTCAAGAGCCCGGGCACGATGCTCAGGGTGATCGATACGGTCACCGGCCACGGCTATCTCACTACCGACACTGGACTCACCCAGGACCGGATGCTCCAGCTCGGCGAGGACCTCCGCGGTATCTCGACGAAGTCCGTGCAGTTCATCACCGTGCCCTGGACGACCTATCTAGGCACAGCTCAGTGGATCGATTCGGCAGAGACGCCGAGCTACGGGAACACCAACTGGATCCAGTGGGTGCAGCCGCAGGCCAACGACTTGTTCAAGGCGATCTCCACCGATAGCAAGCTGCCCAAGACCACCAAGACCAAAGTCAAGCCAGTCAAGCCGGCCTCGGTCGCGGTCAAGGTGCTCAACGGGACCACCACCTACGACCTCGGCACCACCACGGCGGCAAACCTGACCAGCCGCGGCTTTGACGTGGTCGGAGCGGCAGCGGACGCAACGCGCTCCGATTACCGCGACACGGTCATCGACTACCGCACCGCCGCCCAGTTGCCTGGCGCACAGACGCTGGCCGCGCTGTTCAGCCATGTGAGGCTGCAGAATGATTCGAGCCTGAAGAATGCCACGTTGCACCTGATTCTCGGCTCGACTTTCAACGGGCTAAAGGCAGCCAAAGCGGCGAGCGGCAACTCAGGAATCTCCAACCTGGCCAAAACCTACGGCGGCATAACCGGGAGCGCCAATATCTGCAGCGATAGCGCTGCGTTCGCTGGCCCGGATGGGAACTAACCAGCTCAGCTAACCCGACTCTGCCGGCCGCCACGCTGCTGGCAGCAGTGCCTGACCAATCTGATCAAGCGACGGCCGAACAGGATTAAAACTGGCCTCCGGCGGCAATGTTTCTGTTCAGGAAAGGCACTGAGCAACTGACCGCAAGCGAGTAGCCGCCTGCCTGGGCGCTCGCCAGCCAACCTGCGGGGGTGCTGACATGATGCTCGGCCGGGGCGGCGAGCAGCCAGCCAGGATCCGATTGCGGCCAGCACGGTGGCGGCTTCGCGCGCGCCCCGCACGGCGTCAGCTGCGCGCGCGCCCCGCACGGCGTCAGCTGCGCGCGCGCCCCGCACGGCGTCAACTGCGCGCGCGTCCCGCACGACGCCGGCGCCGCGTCCGCACGCTTGTGCTGGGCGGCCTCGCCATCTCCGCGGCCTTAGCAGTAGTCGGCGGAACCCTGGCTGCTTACGCCGTCTACCGCACGGACTGGAACGCCGTTAAGCACATCAATGTCATCCCTGACCTCGGCACCCGACGGCCGCCAGCGGCTCCGCGCGCACTCAACATTCTGCTCATCGGCTCCGACAGCCGAGGTGGTCCGAACAAGAGATTCGGCGCCGAGGTCGCCGGTCAGCGCTCGGACACCGTGATGGTGGTGCACGTCGCACCAGGCGCCCGGCGCGTCATCGTGCTGAGCTTCCCGCGCGACTCCGTGGTCCCCGTCCTCGCCTGCCACCCAGAACCAGGCGCGCCGGGTCAGGTCGCGCAGCCCGCGGGGGACGTCGAGCAACTCAACGCTACCTTCGCCTACGGCGGCCCCGGATGCCTGTGGAAGACCCTCGAGCAGACCACCGGCATCCACATCAACGACTTCATCGAACTCACGTTCACCGGGTTCGAGCACCTCATCAATGACATTGGCGGCGTCAGTGTCTGCCTGCCGGTTGCAGTTAACGACCCCGATTCGAGGCTGCACCTGAGCGCAGGCCGCCACCACGTCGGGGGCGCGCAAGCGCTGGCGTTCTGGCGCGCCAGGTACATTGGCGAGGGCTCCGACTTGCAGCGCATTCAGCGTGACCAGTTCCTGATGGCCTCACTCCTGCACGGCATCCAGCGCACCGGGCTCGCCCACAGCCCGTCGAAGATCCTCAGGGTCATCCAGGACGTGGTCGGCAACGGGTACGTCACCACCGACACCCAGCTGACGCTGGGAAGGCTCATCGGCATCGCCGACGAGCTGCGCGGGCTGCCACCGCGGGCGGTCCAGTTCATCGAGGTTCCCACGATCCCTTACCCCGGCGATCCGCTGGCCTGGGTGCAGTGGGAGCAGCCGCAGGCCCGCTCCTTGTTCGCCGCGATTGCCCACGACACCAGACTCCCGTCAGCGAAGCGACGCGAGCGGCATCCGGTCGCGACCGCCGAAGCGGTCGCCGCGGTCAACTCAGCTCACGTCGACGTCACCGTGCTGAACGGCTCACCGCAGCCCGGCCTGGCCGCGAAGACGGCGGCGAGCCTGACCTCGCTCGGGTTCCACGTGGTCGGCGCGCCAGGCAACGCCGGCTCGCAGGCGTACTCGAACTCGGTCATCGAGTATCCCGCCAGGTCAGACCGGCCAGCCGCCCGCTCTCTCGCCCGGCTGATCAAGAACGTAACGCTGCAACGCGACCCCGCCCTGGCCGCTGGCACCGTCCAGCTCATACTCGGCTCGTCCTTCACCTCGCTGTCGCCGGTGAGCGCCACGCGGTCACCCGGTACCGCGGACCTCGCCCGGCGGTATGGCGGCATCACTGGGAACGTTTCGATCTGCAGCGATGCTGCCGCCTTCAGCGGGCCGGACGGCGATAGCTAACACACCACCGGAGGAAAGATCACCCTCGCTGGTGGTTAGACCTCTGCGCGGCTGGCAAGGATCCCGGCCGGGGTCATGAGCCACAACGGGGATCCGAGCAGCTACGACCGGCGCGCGCCTGAAGGACGCGCCCAGCCCGCGCGTCCGGCACGTTCCGGGGCGGGAACGGGCCCGTACGCGCTGCGCATCTTCCAATGGATCGCAGCGGGCCTGGCGATCTGCCTGGCCGTCGGATCCATCGCGGCCTACCTGAAGTTCCGGTCGGTCTGGGACAGCATCAGCCGGGTGCCGCTGACCGGGCTGGGGGCCGCGCCGCCGAAACTTAGCAACGCCATGAACGTCCTGCTGATCGGCTCCGACAGCAGGTCCGGACCCGACAGGAGGTTCGGCGCCGGGATCACGGGCCAGCGCTCTGACACGATCATCATCTTGCACATCGCGCCGCACCGCGGGGGCGTTGTCGCATTGAGCATCCCGCGGGATTCGGTGGTACCCGTCCTGTCGTGCCCGCCGGTGGCGGGCGCTTCCGGCCAAGCCGCCCAGCCCGGCGCCGTCGAGCAGATTAACGCCACCTTCGCGACCGGCGGTCCCGGCTGCCTGTGGAAGACCATCGAGCAGACGACTCACCTGCACCTCGACCATTTCATCGAACTGAATTTCACCGGGTTCGAGAAGGTGATCGATGACGTCGGCGGGGTAAGCGTCTGCCTGCCGGTTGCTGTTAACGACGCCGACTCAAGGCTGCACCTGAGCGCGGGCCGACACCATGTCGGCGGAGCGGAAGCACTCGCGTTCTGGCGAGCACGGTACCTCGGCGAGGGCTCGGACCTTCAGCGCATCCGCAGGGACCAGTATCTGATGGTCTCTTTCTTGCAGGGCATCGAGCGCAGCCACCTGACGTCCAGCCCGTCGCGGATCTTGTCGGTCGTCACTGATGCCGCCAAGTCGATGACCACTGACGCAGGCCTGAACCTGCCGACGATGATCAGCATCGCGGACAGCCTGCGCCACTTGTCATCTGGCGGCGTCCAGTTCATCGAGCTGCCAACGGAGCCGTACGGGCCTAATCCGAACTGGGTCACCTGGCCGACCAGCGACATGGCACTGTTCCGGGCCATCTCGCTCGACCGCACGGTATCTCCCGCTACCGGCAGGACGCGGAAGCCAGCCGCGGGCGGCCGGCAGCCGGATGCGACGTTGGCCCGCAGCTACGGCGGCATTACCGGGACGACGAACGTGTGTCACGACCGTGCTGCGTTCGCCGGCCCGCTCGGCGGCTCATAGGGCAGGCCGGTGAGCCCCGGCGCGCGGAGCAGCTAGCTATTGACGCCGTACGCGGTGCCGATAGCTGCGAACTCTGCCTGGGCCTTGGCGATGCTCGCGGCGTTGCGGAATACTGGGCTGCTGGCCGGCAGGAAAACGACCGGCGGCTGGAGGCCCGGCAGTGGCAGCAGCCGCCAGTACTTCAGGCCCTGGGGAGTGCGGTCCTGCAGGAACTGGGTCACTACCTGGAGGTCCGACCCTGTGGTTGTCCAGGGAGCCGAGCAGCCGATGTAGTAGGCGATCGAGGTGTTATCCAGCACGCAGGGCGCGTGCACGCCGATCTGCTCCAGTTCCTGCGCCTGAGCCTGGAACTGGCGGTCGACCACCTGATAGGCGGCCTGGTGCTGCAGGATTATTCGCTGCGAGACGATCCCCCCGAGCAGGAACACGCAGGCTGTCACCGCGGCTATCTTCCGCCAGCGCGACTCGGTGACTGCCCAGACGATCCCGTCCGCGATCAGGATCGCCATCAGGGCGTAGCTCGGCAGCAGGTAACGCGGTGCCCCGAACGGCACCAGGAACGCGTACAGCAGGAACACCCACAGCGCCGTGGCACCGGCCAGCGTCGACGACGCCTTTATCGCGCTGCGGTGCCAGCCCACCCACATGCCGAGAATGGCGACCGCCAGGAAGGCAACCCACCAGGGCGTCTCGGCCGGAACGGCCCAGCTGGTACAGCCGTAGCTGCAGTACCACGGACCGTTGAGATACCTCAGCTGAGTGCCGAGCGCGAAGTACACGTGCAGTGGCGGCGGCTCCTGCCCGGCGAGGTTAATCCGCTCGGTGAGGCCGCCGAACCACAGATAAGCCCCGACAAGCCATTCCACGAAACCGAGCGCGGTCCCGACCGCCATCGCGATCAGCACCCTGAAGTTCCGCCAGCGCCGCACCACGAGACAGGCAAGGATGGCCGGACCCATCAGGAACACGACGTTCTGCGGCCGCATCAGGACCATGACCAGGCTGGCGAAAGCGATGAGGGGCAGCACGACGCGGCCGCGCATCGTTCCGTTGACGGCGTGGAGGAACAGGCCGGTGAGCGCGAGCAGGCCGAGCGCACCCCACCAGTCGGGATAGACCTGCACGCCGCTGTTCTGCGTGATAGCCAGGCTCGCCAGGACCAGTTCGGCAAGCGCCAGCACCCACATGGGACGCAGGCCGCGCCAGCACAGCATCGCCAGGAACAAGCCAGCGGCCGACAGCACTGACATCCAGATCCGGATCGCTGTCAGCGACATCGTGAACAAAGTCACAGGGGCGGCCAGCAGCCCCACCCCTTGCCCGTGTACCGGCGGGAGGGACACGCCTGACGCGTGCACGCTGGTTCGCGCGATGTACGTAATCTCGTCCGCGCCAAGCGGCATCCGCAGCAGCGCCGGGGTCAGCTCGGCAGCCAGGAAGGCGGCTGACACCAGAACGAGCCAGAAGATGCTGTCAGGGCTGGTGAGGCTACGCCTTGTTTGGCCAGTCAGCGGTGCCTGCCGACCGCTTACCTTCAGGTCATGCACGAACGACTCCCGATTGAGGGCTATGGCAGCGCTCAGAGCCTACCTACCCGACCGGCTTGCTAACCGCATCAGGGCCGTTTGGGGCTTCGCAGCACGGTCAAGTATGTGACAACGCCTAATCGCCCGAGTCGCTCTAGACCGTACCGTATACTGACGACTGCATTTTCGCTGCTTCGCAGACTGAGGATGCGGAAATCTTTGTTACGGGCGGCTCAACGCTGCCCTACTTGGCGCCAGGATGACTCAGGTATTACATAACCTTTGCCGCAGTGCAATGCGGGCGCAGCTTAAGGAATTGAGCGTAGCGAGTGAAACCTACGGTCGGGGACAGACCTGAAGTACCGGGGGAGCGGACGATGACGAGACTTGCCACCGAGGTGGCAGAGTCGCCGCAGCCCCAGTCAGCGGCGATACTGCCCAAGGCTGGCCAGCGGCTTGCCCTCATTCTGGCGCTCTACGTTCTTGGCGGCTTCTGGGTCACGTCCACCTTGTGGGAGCATCCGACGGCCTTCCGCCAGTCAGGCGACCCTCAGGACGTCAACCAGGCGACCTGGTTCCTCCGCTACACCGCGACTGCGATCGAGCACTTCAGGCTGCCTGCCCTCAGCAGCACGGCGATGAACGCGCCGCACAGCGTCAACCTGATGTGGAATACGTCGCTGCTGCTGCCGGGCATCGTCATAACGCCGGTCACCGCGCTCTTCAATGCGCAGATCGGCCTCACCTCCCTGCTGGTTATCGGGTTTGCGGGCTCGGCCGCCAGCATGTACTACGTACTGCGCCGCTGGCAGGCCAGCCAGCTGGCGGCATTCCTGGGCGGTGCACTTTACGGCTTCTCGCCCGCCCTGGTGGACTCGGGTATCGGCCATTACTCCCTGGTCCTGGCGATCTTGCCGCCGCTCATCATCGACCGGGTGCTGCGGATGGTTACCCGGCAGGGCGCTCCATGGCGAAACGGCATCTGGCTCGGATTGCTGGTATCCGCACAGCTGTTCGTCAGCGAGGAAGCGCTGGTCGACACCGTTATCGCGACCGTCATCCTGCTGGTGGTGCTGGCACTGTGCCGCCCGCGCGAGGTGCTGAGCCGGGTCCGCCCGATGCTTGTCGGGCTGGTCACGGGCGGCGTGATCGCGCTGGTGCTGTGCGCACGGGCACTGTGGGTGCAGTTCCACGGCGTCCATGCCGGGTCGGCGGCTGCAACGGTGATCATCAACTACCAGGGTCACAAGACGAACCTCGGGACCCTCCCGTACGCGTTCATCGACCCGTCCAGCCTCGTGCTGCTGCACACGCACGCCACCGGCAATATCGCGAACTACTATCCGCAGCCGCTGCCCGAGTACCTCGCCTACCTCGGCGTGCCGCTGATCATCGTGCTGCTGGCGGCAATCGTCTACTTCTGGAACTACCTGCCGATCCGGGTGGCTGGCATCACCGTCATCCTGCTGGAGTGGCTGGGGATGGGTGCCACGCCGATCCGGTCCGGCGTTTTCACCCTCCCGGGATGGCTGCTGCCCTGGGGAGCCCTGCAGCACCTGCCGATCCTTGGCGGCATGGTGCCGGACCGGTTGTGCATCCTCGCCGACATCGGTGCTGCCGTAATACTTGCTCTCGCTCTCGACCTGGCCCGCAGCGGCACGGTCGCCCCGTTCTCGAAGTGGCGCAACGGAAGCATGATCGCTACGGCCATCGCCGTCATCGCGCTGCTGCCGCTCGTGCCCGCGCCGTACGGGAGGTCCTCGACTGGCCACGTGCCGACTGGCTATGCGGCCACGTTCAAGGCGCTGCACCTGCCATCTGACGCCAGGGTCCTGCTGGCGCCCTTCCCGTACGCAGGCACTTCACAGGTCATGCGCTGGCAGGCGCTGACCGGCTACCCCGCCACGATGATCGGCGGCGACTTCATCGCGCCGGACCAGCCCGGGAACATCGGCCGGGCCGGCCGGGCAGGCATGACGCCGACGTCTTACTACATCGACGGGCTATATAACCCCGCCCTCGGCCACTGGGCCTTGCCGTCGCAGGCGCAGATCCAGGCCAACCTCGCCGCGTGGAAGCCCAACGCGATCGTCGCGGACGCCTCTCCCTCCAGCACGCTCGGCCAGTTCCTGATCGGGCTGTTCGGTCAGCCTGATACTCATATAGGTCAAGTCCTCGGCTGGAAGTACAAGCCCGGCGCGGGGTACGGCGCCGGCTGACCATAGCTGTAGTCGCTGAGCTAGTGGTAGTGGCCAGTCAGCTGGCCACTACCTTGGCGAAATCAGCCAGCCGGCCTGCAATCTCGGCCTCAGTGAGCTGCAGCCGCTCCAGGATCGTGTAGCGGCCCGGCCGCGTCTTCGGGGCATGGCGAACAGCGGCCGCGAAGTCCGGGTCGGACATGCCAAGGTCGGCGGGAGTACGCGGCAGCTGATGTCTGCCCAGGCACGCGGCGACCTGCCCGGCTTGCGCCACATCGCCGCGCAGATAGGTGCAAAACAGGGTGCCTACCCCGGCGAGTTCGCCGTGACTCCCCGTTCCCGGAAAAAGGTCGTTGATCGCGTGCATGATCTCGTGCTCGCCCCCGCTGCCCGGGCGGCTCGACCCGGCGACGGCCATCGCCATCCCGGACATGATCAGCGCCTCGGCCAGCACCGTAAGGAACTCGTCTGACTTGGCGTGCCCTGGCTGATGCAGCACTGCCTGGGCGGCCGACCTGGCCATGGCGACGGCCAGGCCGTCAACCCTCTCCCCCAGGTCCGCGGCCGCGAGCTCCCAGTCGGCGATCGCGGACAGGTCAGCGAGCACGTCGCCGACCCCGGCTGTGGCCAATGAGCCGGGCGCGGTGCGGACCCGGTCAAGATCGACGATCACGGCTACCGGCATCGCCACGCCGTAAGAGCCGGTACCTGCCTCATGCCGGAGGGTGCTCATCGGCGAGCAGATGCCGTCATGCGACAAACTGGTGGCGACGGCGACCATCGGAATCCCGGCCATATGCGCCGCGAACTTCGTGACGTCTATGGTGCCGCCGCCGCCGATTCCGGCTACCGCCTCGTACGACCCGGCGCGCAGCTGCTGGCCGAGGGCCGCCGCAGCGGCGTGCGTATGATCTGGCACCCGGAAGATCTCGGCTGCCGTGATCGTCAGCTCAGCGGCGATGCGGTCGCCCTGCCCAGGGCCTACCGCCACAGCCACCCGGCCCTCGGTCGCGATCCGGTGGTCGGCGAGCAGCGCGCCCAGGCTGGCGATCGCCCCCCGCCGGACATCGATAAGGAGCGGCGAGGGCAGCATTCGCGCCAGTAGCGGCATATGTCTCCCTGAGCGAGCGGCGGTCTGCCGGCCCGTAAACGGCAGGCCCGACCCTAGCAGCGCCCGGCGATCTCCCTGGCCCGCGTCAGGTCACGGTGATCGTCCACCTCGACCCACTCGACGGCGCCGATCGCCGCCGTGGCCACGGCGCCGCCGCGGTCGGCCAGTTCCTGATAGCCATCCTCGTAGTACTGGCCGGGATCGGCCTTCCAGGTGGCTTCAAGCGCGTCGGCCAGTGCGTCAGCCGCTGCCGGCTGGATCAGCGTCGCGCCGATGTACTCGCCGTCGGCCTCAGCCGGGTCTATCAGCTTGCTGATCCGCCTCATCAAGCCGCGCTCGTCGAGTATGACCTTCATCTCCTCGTCCGCAAGCTGCTTGATGTCGTCCAGTGCGAGGATCAGGTCCGCTCCCGGATCGGCCGTGCTGGCGGCGAGCAGCGCCTGCTCGACGCTGACCGGGTGCACGGTATCGCCGTTGACCAGTAGCACGCCGCTGCCAAAGTGCGCCCGGGCCAGCCACAGCGAATAGGCATTGTTCCAGTCCTCTGCCCGGTCGTTGTGCACGAGCTCGATTGCCACGCCGTGGCTGCGCTCCAGTGCCGGAACGCGGTCAGCCACTGCGGCCGCGGCATATCCGACCAGCACGACGATATCGGTCAGGCCGACTGCAGCCAGGTTCTTGAGTGCGATGTCCAGGATCGTTACATCGCCGTCGACCGGCAACAGCGTCTTGGGCAGGTGGTCGGTATCAGGACGCAGCCGACGGCTTGCGCCGGCTGCCATCACCAAGCCGATCACGGGCGGGTTCCTCCTGACGCGCGACAAAGCTTGTCACGACCTTGGCACAGATGAGGAACCCAAAATAGAGCGTTAGCGCCAGGTACGCGAATGTCGCGAGGCCCATCGCCGCCGCCAGGCCAGCGATCAGGAGCCGCCCCTCCCAGCCGAGCGCGGTTCCGCGTTCGCCGACCGCCTCGCCCGGCGTCCGCGCTCTGGCCAGCATCACGGGCCGGCCGGCGACGGCCAGGTCAGCGTAGCGGAGCACCAACATAGCGCTGAGCACGAAGACCACCGGCCCGGGCACGCCGGCGCCGCGGCCGATCGCGGTGAGGTAAAGGATCTGAGCGCCGAGGAGCAAGGCCGGGACTAGCCAGTCGAACCGGCCCGTGTGCGGGTGCGCCGACCCTGGTGCCGCCAGCAGCATCACGATGACCGGGGCGATCATCAGCGGCCATGGCAGACCGTGCAACCCGAGCAGGCCGAGTGCTGAGATCGCCGCCAGGCCCAGCACCGCCGGCGGCAGCGGCAGCAGATTGCCCCGGACCAGGGCGCCTAGGCCGCGAGCGAGCGCTCCGTCGTCCCTGAGCCGGAGCAGGAACGAATCGTGGCCGGGCGGGCCCTTGCCGTCGTCGTCGGTGGTGCCAGCCACCGCCCGTCCGGCCAGGCCGCAGGTGATTGAGACGATCGCCCAGGCCAGCAGGGCTAGCAAGGCAACCCTGGCCCCCCACACCGGTGCCACAAGGCCGATCAGCAGGACCCGGCCGCCAGGCGGCATAGTCAGCGCGGCCGCGCCGGCACGGCGGATTGCGCCCTCAGGGTGATCGCCAAACCCCGGCGGGACTGAGCACGCGGTCATCAGGTTCCGGACCCCGGCCAGGCCGAGCACGGCGATGGCCATCGGCCATGCACGGCTCCAGTGCTCGGCCGCCGCGCCGGCAGCAAGGCCCGCGTAGACCACGCACTCAGCCAGGCGACTGCCCAGCTCTGTCAGCCAGTTGACAGCTGCCTCGGGCGACCGGCCGGCTGACAGTCGCGGCCCGGCCTTGAGCACCAGGTAGCCGGTCCAGAGAGCTGCGACGCCACGGAGGATATCGGTCCGGGTTCCGGCGGAGAACCAGACAGCCGCGCACGCAGTCAGGGCGAGCGCGATGCCGCAGGCAGAGCTGCGGCCAAGGCGCCGCTCGGCTGCCCAGGCCAGCGCCAGCCGGCCAGCCCGCGCCGGCAGGCCAGGCTTGCGGAGAGTGATGTCCGGCTGGCCGCTGGTCAGTTCCGGGGCGCCGGCACCCGCCAGAGCGATCCGGCCGTTTCCTGACGGCACGCCGACGGTTATGAGCTGTCCTGATTGCACCCCGTCGGGCCCCGCGGACTCGGGCTCGAAGTCCGCCGGCCCAATGCTCGCTACCTTGGCAGCGGGGTCAGCCGCCCGGCCGAGGCCTGCTTCCGTCCCGCTGCCTGGCTCAGCTTCGCCGGGCGCACTGCCGGCATACGCTCTGTCGCCTGGCCCGGCATACCCCGGCACCCAATAGGCGGGTCCGCTGTCGTCGCCATCGCCCTCGTCAGGCTTGGGGGCGAACTGGCCGGCTAGGCGCGAACGCATCCTGGCAATGGCCGCTGGCGCATCTGCCGCCGGGCCCGCGGTCGCTTCGGCCGCGGGCTTGCTCAGCCCGGCGGCGGCCTGATCCTCCGTAGTGATCGTCCTCGGAACACTAGGTAGTCAGAGTGTTACCTAGCGTACAGTCGGCCCGCCCGGCTACCGACGACCACCGGCCCGAGCGTGTCCGCTGACCGGATAGGGTCCCGCCATGCAGACCGTGGCGGTAGTACTGGCGGGAGGGTCGGGTCGCCGGTTCGGTTCGGCCAAGCCGAAGCAGCTGGGCCTGCTGGCTGGCCGGACGCTGATTGAGCACTGCGTCCGGGCCTTCGACGCGGCTCCTGCAGTGGACGAGGTGGTCGTTGTCGCGGCACCAGAGATCGAGGATGAGGTCCGGTCCGGTGCCGCCGGATACCGCAAGGTCACGGATGTCATCCTCGGGGGGGCCAGCAGGACTGACTCGACCAGGCAGGCGCTCAGCTGGCTGCGCGGCAAGGCGGCGGCCGCGGATAGCAAAGTGCTCTTCCACGATGCGGCCCGGCCGCTTATCGACCAGCGGACGATCGCGGACTGCGTCGCGGCACTCGATGACTGGCAGGCCGTCAGCGTCGTCGTGCCATCCAGTGACACGATCGTCGAAGTCGCTGCCGGTGCCATCAGGCGCGTCCTGCCGCGCGATGCGCTCGCGCGATGCCAGACGCCGCAGGGCTTCCGGCTGTCGGTCATCTGCCGGGCCTACGAGCTGGCGGACGCCGATCCGGGCTTCGCAGCAGTGCCTGCGACCGACGACTGCGGCGTCGTGCTGCGTTACCTGCCCGAGATACCGATCGGGGTAGTCGAAGGCAGCGAGCGGAACCTGAAGATCACTTACGCCGCTGACCTGACTGTCGCGCACGCACTGGCCGAGAAGTCTGAGACGGCCGGCTGACCGGTCCGTGCCATCCCGGTAACTACGGACACCGAAGCGAGCCTGACGTCGGCCGCGGCCCGTACCTACCGCGCGCCGCAGCTAGCAATCACCCATAGCACGCAAGGTGGACATGATTGGCACGCCTGCTCTGACTCTTCACGGATTTCGGTTGCGAAAAGCTCTAGTTTGTCCAATTTACTGGTTGCTGAAATCCGTGAAAAGTCAGAGTTGCGGTTGCGAAGGCGGCTCGCAGGTCCATCCGACTGACCGTTTTGAGCACTATGAGCGGCTGCTGGCCGCTAGCA
>Ga0335072_10005332_pt1 | contig 18939 bp, 20 predicted proteins | sample Lox_Sample_21_FD_206725 | JGI IMG/M metagenome (GOLD analysis project Ga0335072, IMG submission 206725) | Soil microbial communities from Loxahatchee National Wildlife Refuge, Florida, United States - Lox_Sample_2.1 | ecosystem: Environmental > Terrestrial > Soil > Wetlands | place: USA...
CTGCCTGGCCGCGCAATCCACCGAACCCTTGGACCGGACCGTGCAGATGCTCGACCAGCTCATCGCTCACCACACCCGGTGATGGCGAGAGGATGCGGTGAATTCCATCCTGTCGCAGCTGATTTACCAAACGTGAGAATAATCGGTCAGTGAGAGTTGCCTGGGTGTGTGACTTCGGCTGATGCGTGACATTTCGTCTTCGGGTGATGCCTGGCGGAGATATGTCCCGAATGTTTGTGTTAGCCAGCTATGGTTCGGCGTTCGGTGACGAAATTCGTGATGGAGACTAGGACCCCGCCGTCGTTGCGATCGGCGCACGACGCGTGTTCGGCGCTCGCCGGTGTCGACCGCCTGGCCTGACCTCCGAACTAAGCACTTTGCTTGGTCCAAATCGGCTACTGGAAGCCAGTCCCAGAGTGGTTCAAACCAATGGTTTTGGCAGGTCAGGCAGGTAAATGGGCAGGTGAGCGCAAGCCGAGAATTCTTCACGATCGAACGAACGCACGCCGAGTTTGAGCACAAGCTGCGCCAAGCCATCTTTTTCGGCAGAACGTCGGGCTACGAGTGCCCTACGTGCTTGTGGAAAGAGACTCAAGACGCGATAGACCGCATAGCCGACGAGTTTCCAAACGTCAGTTTTGAATCGGTGCCGGCCGCGCGGCAAGAGTTTGGGTGCCAGCTTGACGGCAGGCTGTCGGAGCGAAACCGACTCGTGTCTGAGGCAGTGATAGAGAAGATCGCAAAACGGCTCGGATACAAGTAAAACGCACCTCATGCGGGCACACGGTCTAGGGAGGCACACTAACCATGTCTGGACCGAGATGGCGTTGCCGTACGACAACGGCTGCGCGACAGCATCCAAGCAGCTGACGAGGTCAGTACTAACTCCAAATTGAAGCCTCTCTACAGAGGGGGCCCTGGTCAGGTTCAAGCGCAAAGACGTTACGGCCGGCACGTTTGAAATAGCAACGGCTGCAACAAAAACCATCGATGCGGCGCAACAAGCACTACCGCCGCGGATATTAGGCAGCTAACTACCTGCCGCGCTTGCGTTTTGGCGTCGCGCTGCTCTTTCGTCAGAGGATTTTGTCTCGTTTTTCGCCTTTGTCGGTCTTGTACGCTTTTCGGTTTATACGGGGTAGGCGAAATCGCTCTACCGTCAAATCGGCCTCCCCTAGAGCTAACGCAAAATGGCGTGACATGGATCATCACAAAATGGTGCCAACGTCGTAGGCTCGGTGGGCAGCCGCTCACACAGCGGCTCACCTTCGATGGAGAGGGATTTATATGCGCGCCATCCAGATTGAGCAGTTCGGCGACCCCGCACAGGTGATCCGCGTCGTCGACATCGAGGAGCCGCCGCCGCCGGGACCGCATGAGGTTCTGGTGAGCGTTGAGCTCTCGCCGTTGAACAAACACGACCTACTGGTTGTGCTCGGCGCGCTGGCGCGACCACCCCTGCCCCACATACCAGGCGCAGAGGGGGTCGCCCGCGTGCTTGCCACAGGCTCCGAGGTCGATGGAGTGCAGGTCGGCGATCTGGTCGTGCTACCCCTGTATTCCGGTGCGTGGCGTGAGCGACTCGTCGTGCCCGCCGACGGCCTGTTCGCACTCCCTGCCGGCGGCAACATCGAGCAGTACTCGATGCTGGGCAGCAACCCCCCGACGGCGGGCTTGATGCTCAGTGAATGCACCACCCTGCAACCCGGTGACTGGGTGGTGCAGAACGCCGCGAACTCCGGTGTGGGCCGGTCGTTGATCGCGCTAGCCAAACTTCGGGGACTGAAGACGATCAACCTGGTCCGTGACGACGCAACGTTCGTTGAGCTTACAGCGGCCGGGGCGGACGTGGTCCATGTGGATGACGACGATGCGGTCGGCGATGTTCGAGCAGTGATCGGCGACGCGCGAGTGGCGCTGGCAGTGGAAGCCGTCGGTGGTCCTGGGGTGGCGCGGCTGCTTGGTTTGCTGTCCGATGGTGGATGGTTGGTCAGCTATTCCTGGGCCCGGGACGAACCCATGTGGGTCGATACCCCGATACTGGTCGGCAAGCACCTCGCCGTTCGCGGATTCTTTGTCGGCGACTTCGACTACCGCGACAAGGTGGTGCCTGTCATTCGGGAGGCGGCACCGCTGGTGGCCGACGGCTCCCTTGCTGTCCCCGTGGGGGCCGTGTACCCCCTCGAACAGATCTCGGACGCAGTGCAGCATCTCCTCCGTGGCGGCAAGATCCTGCTGAACGTGGCGGGGCAATGAAGGTGCGCCGACGCCGCTCAACCAATACGCTCGCCGGCGTGGCTGCACTTTGGCATGAACATGCCGCCCTGGGACGGTGGCCGGCCATTAAACTGCCGGGGCACAAGCCCTGGCCCCCAGTCCATTTCGTCGGCGTCCGCAACCGCCGGACCGCCTAGCTGTTGTTGATCGTGAGCTGGCAGACCACCGCCGCCCTACGATGTCGCACGCCAATACCGAACCCACGCGGCAAAGAAACTGTCCTGCAGTGGATAGCCGTTCCAGTGGCACGGTATGTCCCGCACCCCTTGGTAAGCGGCATTGATGTGTTGTCGTACACCGACAGGGTTGGTGCGCCGCCAGTACCCCCAGACGCAACGACCGCAACGTAGCCGCGTGGGACATAAGTGCTTTGCAGCAACCAGGCGTTGGCGTAGGAACCCCAGACCTTCAACCCATTCCAGTCGTCGGTGCGGCGGACGCGACCGCTGAGCGAGTGTCTTAGACTTCGAATCGCTGCACAACGCGAAAGGCGTTTCCCGGATGTCAGAGGTCAAACCCCTCGCGTCTTTGCCCGCGAGACGCACCGTGCTCGTTGCGGCAGCGGGTGGTGCCAGTCAGCTCCGTTTTTGCGAACTGGCCGAGCAGACGTGCCGTCGATCATCGGTTCAACGGTGATTCAGGATCAGAAGCGTGCCGACGGTACGCAAACGTCGCCATGGGCACCGTTGCGCAATCGCATATACCGAAACCTGTTTATTGCCCAGGTCGTCTCCAACATCGGGACGTGGATGCAAAGTGTGGCGGCCCAATGGTTTTTGGTGGAAGAGCACAGCAGCGCCGTCATCGTGGCACTGGTGCAGACGGCGAGCCTCGGCCCGACGCTCCTTCTGGGATTGTTCGCCGGAGCGCTGGCCGACCTGTTCGACCGGCGTCGGTTCCTGATATTTATGCAGTCGTATGCGGTGCTAGTGACGCTAGCCCTGGCAGTGCTGACAAACCTCGGTCGCCTTGGCCCGACGTCACTATTGATGTTTACCGTGGCCATTGGCTGCGCTTCTGCGCTAGCCGGACCAGCCTGGCAGGCGATTCAGCCCGAGGTAGTCCCGCGCGAGCAGATACCGGCCGCTGCGACTCTGGCCAGCGTATCGGCAAACGCCTCTCGAGCGATCGGACCGGCAATTGGCGGCGTCGCCGTGGCATTGATCGGCCCCGCGGGAGTCTTCGCGATCAACGCCGTGTCGTTCGCGGGAATAATCGTTGCCCTAGAACGGTGGAAACGACCCAAGCAAAGTGCGCCAATCGAACGAGAGCGCCTCGGCCAGGCCATCATCAGCGGACTGCTCTATGTCGGTAACGCGCCAAATTTCCGCAGAATCTTGTCGCGCACAGCCCTTTTCCTATTTCCCGCCTCCGCCCTGTTGGCGCTGTTGCCGGTGGCTGCCGCCCATAGATGGCACCTGGGAGCCACCGGCTATGGTATGGCGCTGGGAGCCATCGGTTTTGGCTCCGTACTGGCTGTGGCATTTCCCCGACGCTTGCGCTTTAAAACGTCACACAACGTGCTGCTGGCGGCCTCCGCCGGCGCCTACGGTATTGCGACGCTGGCGGTGATCTGGCTGCCGTTCGCGGCGGCGCTGCCTTTTTTGGTGTTGTCGGGGATGGCCTGGCTGATCACGTTGACAACGTTGAACGCGGCAGCGCAGTTGTCGTTGCCGCGATGGGTTATGGCCCGCGGGTTGTCGATGTATCTGCTGGTCTCCACCGGATCTCAGGCACTTGGCTCCTACATCTGGGGTGCCGTTGCCACAGGGGCGGGACTTGACACCGCGCTGCTTTGGTCGGCGGTGGTGCTGGGCGTTGTTGCGCTCAGCGTGCCCGCGCTGCCGTTGCGGCCGTCCACCGGGACGGTCAGCGTCGAGGTTTCCACTGCCTGGCCGACACCGAGGCTCGTGTTTGAACCACGTCCTAACGATGGACCGGTGCTTGTGGCCGTCCGCTATCGAGTGCCGGCCGAGAACCTCGAAAAATTCATCGAGGCGATGAGCGCGGTCAGGCAATCACGGATGCGAACGGGTGGCCACAGTTGGCGGCTGTATCGCAGTGTCGGACAACCCGACACGTTCCTCGAAAGGTTCACCGTGGCGTCCTGGACTGAATTTGAGCGCCAGCGCACCGAGCGTTGGTTGGATTTCGATACTGACGGCGTCGCGAAGGCGATCGGCTATACCGTCGACCACACCCGACGACACGGGTATTACGTCGCTATGCGTGTGCGCCGATGAGTTCGCATCCTTAGATACCAACCGACGGTGGGGTTAGGCGCGAGGCCCTGTTAGCCCCCGTGGTGGGCCAGATCGATAGCGTACTGACTGACGAAGGTGCCCGCCGGCGGATCACCTTTGCCGCATGTTCCGTCGGACTCACCGGGGCGTTTGATCCACAAGTAGGCATCGGCGTGCGCGCCCGCGGTCGCCGCGGTCGGGGGAGTGCCCAGTGCCCGGCCGCTGGGGTTGCACCAGTTGAGTTCGGAGTCGGGTGCTGGTCCTGCGCCGTTGCGCGACGTGTCGATCACGTAGTGCGAACCATTCGTGAGCCCCGAAATCGCTTCGCCGTAACCGATTTCGTCCTCGGTGGAGAAGAAGTTCGCAGTGTTGACGCTGAAACCCCGCGCGTGGCCGACGCCGGCCTGGTTGAGCCGGGCGGCCATGTCCTCGGCGCTGTGCCAGCGCACGTGTCCGGCATCGACGTATACGGCCGCGTTCGGATCCCGGGTCAGCGTGTCGACGGCGTAGCGAATCAAGTCGTAGCGCTCTTGGCGCTGATCGGCCGACAGACAGTCGGCCATGGCGAGCGCATCGGGCTCGACGACGATCGCCACCCGCGATGCGCCCACGCCGGATGCGATGCCGTCGACCCATCCGCGGTAGTCGTCGGCCGCCGCCATGCCACCCGCCGCGAAGCTGCCACAGTCGCGGTGGGGGATTCCATAAATCGCCAGAACCGGGATGGCGCCGGCAGCCTGCGCGTCGCCGGTGTACTTCCCGATCGTGCCTGCCGACGAGCCCGGGACGATCCAGTACGCCTGCGGCGTGTTGGCGATGGCGGTCAACGCGGCATTCGGCGGATCGGCGCTTTGCGCAGCACGCATGGCCGCCGACGTCGGGTTGACGTAGAACGGCGCCCCTGCCAACGGATCCCCGTCGCTGACCAAGCGCATCGCCGGGGCTCGACCGACCCGCATCGGGTCGGAAAGAAAACCCATGCCGACAACGGCCGCAATTGTCAGGAAGGGGGCGATCCACCGCGCGACTGCACCAGCAGCTGAGAACGTCACCTCAGGAAAGCTAGTGCGCCCGAACATCGGGCGCCAACGCGACCCCATTCAGAGGCCATCAGAGGCCTATGTAGACCGCCTTGGTGTTGAAGTAGGCCTCGATGCCCTTCCTGCCACGCTCGCCGCCCCAACCCGACTGCTTGTGTCCGCTGATCGGCATCGAGGGGTCGGCAGCGAGCGAGGAGTTCACCCAAATCTGGCCGGCGCGAAGCTCATTCACGATACGATGGGCGCGGCTGAGGTTCTCGGTCCAGATGGACCCGGCGAGCCCGTAGTGCGTGTCGTTCGCGGCAGCGATCACTTCGTCTTCGTCGTCAAACGGGATCACGCAGCCGACCGGTCCGAAGATCTCCTCGCGGATGAGCCGCATGTCGGGTGTGGTGTTGGTGACGATCGTCGCCTCGTAGAAGTAGCCCTTGCGGTCCATCGGCTTACCGCCGGTGATCACCTGCGCGCCGCCGGCAACACCGTCGTTCACTATGCCTTCGACTCGTGTGCGCTGCTTGTCGCTGATCAGTGGTCCGAGCACGGAGTCGGGATCGTCACTGCCGCCCATCGGCAGCATCTGCGCGAAGCCGGCGAGGCTTTCCACCACCTGGTCGTAGATGCCGCGCTGCACATACATGCGCGAGGTGCAGGAGCAGTTCTGCCCCGAGCCGGCGAGCAGGCCCATGCCGGCCCCCATGATGGCCTTGTCGAGATTGGCGTCGTCGAACATGATCAGCGGCGACTTGCCGCCGAGTTCGAGCGTCAGCCGCTTGAGGTTGCCGGCGGCCGCCTTGACGATCAGCCGGCCGACCTCCGTCGACCCGGTGAACGAGATCTTGTCGACATCCGGGTGCGCGGTGAGCGCCGCACCCGTGGTCTCGCCGTAGCCGGTGATGACGTTCAGCACGCCGTCGGGCAGGCCGGCTTCGCGGAAGATCTCCTCCAGCTTCAGCGCGGTGAGGGGCGTCTCCTCGGCGGGCTTGAGGACGGCGCTGCAACCCGCCGCCAGGGCGGGCGCGACCTTGAGCATGGCAACGAAAAACGGCCCGTTCCAAGGGATTATGAGGCCGACGACGCCGACCGGCTCGAGCTGGGTGAAGGTGTGGTAGGTCTCCCAGGTGCCGAGCAGGCCGTCGGACACGAGGTTGGCCGACTCGCCGTGGATCTTGCCGACCCAGCCGGCGTAGTACTTCAACATGTCCACCGACACCGGAATGATGTGACGCGCGGCCGTCAGGTTCATGCCGTTGTCTTGGCCCTCGAGCGCGGCGAGCTCTTCGATGCGTTCCTCGATGATTCTCGCCGCGCGGAAGAGCACGTTCGCGCGGTGCGACGCGGGCGCCTTGCGCCAGACACCCGACTCGAAGGTCTCGCGCGCCCGGCCCACCGCCGCGTCGACGGCCGCCTGGTCGGAATCTGGGACCTCCGCGATCTGCTCCTCGTTGGACGGGTTGAAGACCGGAATGGTGGCAGTCACTGCTCTTCGTGGCCCTTCGCTTGGGGGAATGCTTCGTTGCGCGACAGAGGTTACGCGCGTAACCAATGAGTGTCTAGCACGCGGAGCTCAGGTGGACTCTCGACTGATCAGCGCCGCTCGGCTGAGGTGATCGCCGTGAGCTTCCGCGTCGGCTCGAGGAAGCGTTTCGGACGTTTTGCTCTTGTCGCTTGCTGTTCCGCTCAACCTGCGGTCAGAGGATCATGGGCGAGTGCGATTACCGCAGTCGAAAGGTTCACCGCGACGTAACGTCGGGGTGCTGTTGTCCGCTGGTGCCGGACGGCGATACGGGAAACCGAAGGTACTGGTTGACGGCTGGCTGGACACCGCGGTCGCCGCGCTGCGCGACGGGGGTTGCACCGATGTTGTCCTGGTGCTGGGGGCTGCCCAGGTGGCACCTCCGCCCGGTGTCACGGCGATCACCGCGCTGCGCTGGCAGCACGGGCTTAGCGTTTCGGTGCGAGCGGGTCTCGCGGAGGCCGAAGGCATGCAGGCCGACTATGCAGTGCTGCATGTCATCGATACCCCCGATGTGGGCGCGACGGTCGTCCAGCGAGTGCTCGACCGCGCGGTGGACTCCGAAAGCGGGCTTGCGCGAGCATATTTCGGTAAGCGACCGGGACATCCGGTGGTGATAGCGCGTCGTCACTGGCCCGGGGTGCTCGCCTCGTTATCCGGGGACCGCGGCGCGGGGACATATCTGAGCACCAGGCGTGACGTCGATAACGTCGACTGCGCCGATCTTGCGGGCGGCCAGGACATCGACCAGCCTCCGACCTTGCTCCACGAAGTTTGACCGGATGGACCGCTACGCGGCGCCGGCCCGCCCGACGCCGAGTTGAGCCAGTTGGGTTAGGGGGCGGGCTAGATTACCCGTATGCGCTTTGTTCGCCTGTTCGGTGCAGTCCTGACGATCCCCATAGCGGCATTGCTGCTGGCAACCCCCGCCGGCGCGCAACCGCCGTCCAAGCTCACGGATCACATCACCGACAGCAGCGGGGTGTTGACGGCTTCCAGTCGGGCCGTGGTCAGCTCGGCAATCGACCGGCTTTATAACGCTCGGCACATTCAGCTGTGGGTGGTATACGTCGACAACTTCTCCAGGTTCAAACCGGAGAACTGGGCCGCCCAAACCCGCGGCGCCAGCGGGATGGGCGACCGCGACGCGCTGTTGGCCGTGGCCACGAACACCAAGACGTACGCGTTCTCTCCGCCGCCGAAAGCCCTCTCCACAGGAGATTTGAACAATCTGGAGAGCGGACAAATCGAGCCGGCGGTGGGCGCCAAAGATTGGAGCGGTGCTGCGGTCGCGGCGGCTGACGGGTTGAACAAATCCGCAACCTCGCTAAAGCGGAACTGGCTGCCAATCGCGATCGGCGTCGGCTTGCTCGTGGTCGTCGTCGTGCTGATTTTCCTGCTTTATAGCGCGCGCCGCCGCCGGCGTGCCGCGCGGCGGGCCGGCCCCGGCGATGGGCAAGTGAACGTTGAAGGGCTCGATCATTCGTTGGGGCAGGCGCTATCCATCGCGGACGCCAGATTGCGCCAAATCTCCGGCTACGTCGCCAAGTATCACCAGAGCATCGGCGCCGAAGCCCAGACCCGGCTCGAAGAGGCGAAACGGCATTTGGCAGCGGCGCACGGCAAGGAAGCAAGCAACGACCGCGAAGCAATTGCATACGCCAATCGCGCATCGACGTTGGCCGCCCAGGCGCAGACGCAGGCGAACGCCGACGTTCTAGCAGCGCACCGCACGCCACGACGTCGAGGCACCGCATCTACGCGATGATCGGTGGGGTGTCGCAGACGGACACGCCGTCGGGGCTACCGCCTCTATTACTAAGCTGTCGCTTATCGTGTACTGAGCCGCCGCTCATCTCGTTGCGCTACAGCCGCCGAATCAACGAACGGTATTGACGCGCAACCAATCTGGATCACCGCGCGGACATAAGAATCACGTAAGTCCGCGCTGCGAAAGGAACCGCAGGATCGTTTGCCTCGTTGACCCTTCAACGGAGTGGCCTCGCCCGCCGATTAAGCACGTAGGACGGCACATCAACACCGAGGTCCTGACAGGGGAGACCCCAAGGGGAGGAAACCATGGCGATTACCGATGTTCCGGCCTTCGCCCACTTAACCGATGCCGATATCGAGAGTTTGGCCGTCGAGTTGGACGCGATCCGGCAGGACGTCGAGGACTCGCTTGGCGAGCGCGACGCCCGCTACATTCGCCGCACGATCGCCGCGCAACGTGCTTTGGAAGTAGCTGGCCGGCTCGTGCTGGCCGGAAGCTCGAAACGTTGGGCCCGGTGGGCGGGAACCGCGACCTTGGGAATGGCCAAGATCATCGAGAACATGGAAATCGGCCACAATGTCATGCATGGCCAGTGGAATTGGATGAACGACCCCGAGATTCACTCCACGAATTGGGAGTGGGACATGAACGCGGTCTCCAAACACTGGGTTTCTGCCCACAACGTCAAGCATCACAAGTACACCAACATCCTCGACATGGATGACGACGTGGGCTACTTCATCCTGCGGGTCACCCGCGACCAGCCGTGGAAGCCCTACAACCTCGGCAATCTACTGTTCAATACGCTCCTCGCGCTGGGGTTCGAGTGGGGAATCGGTTTGCAGACCATCGATTTGGAAAAGATCCTGAAGCCTGGCCCAGAGCGCGACTTCACCCTCGGACAGACACGCGAGTTCTCCGCCAAGGTCGGCGGTCAGCTGTTCAAGGACTACGTTGCGTTCCCGGCGCTGACCTCGCTGTCGCCGGCGGCGACCTACAAATCGACGCTGAAGGCAAACGTGGTGGCCAACGTCATCCGCAACATCTGGGCCAACGCGGTGATCTTCTGTGGCCATTTTCCCGACGGTGCTGAGAAATTCACCAAGACCGACATGATCGGCGAAACCAAGGGCCAGTGGTATCTGCGGCAGATGCTGGGCAGCGCGAACTTTGACGCCGGGCCTGTGCTGCGGTTCATGAGCGGCAACCTCTGTTACCAGATCGAACACCATTTGTTTCCCGACCTGCCCAGCAACCGGCTGCACGAGGTCTCGGTGCGGGTGCGTGCGTTGTGCGACAAGTACGACTTGCCTTACACCACAGGCTCGTTTTCGATGCAGTACGCCAAGACGTGGCGCACGATCGCCAAACTTTCTCTGCCGAACAAGTACTTGCGCGACACCGCCGACGACGCGCCGGAAACGCGCAGCGAGCGGATGTTCGCTCAACTCGAGCCCGGTTTCGCCGCGACCGACCGACTGACGGGGCGCCGCCGAGGGCTCAAGACAGCGATCGCAGCGGCGGGCCAACTGCGTGACGGGAACTCACGTCGACGCTCGGCTCAGATCTTCAAATAGCCTTTGTCGGCTGGGAGCATATGGTCGCGCGCCAGCGTTAGCAGTTCACCGTCTTGGAGCGGGTCCGGCTCACACTGAACCTGAACAGGTGCCAGGAGATGTCGGCCCGCAGGCCGGCCCGGTCCAGGTACTTCTGCCAGTCGCTACGGCGGAAGCTCCGCGCGATGGAGATGGCCCCATCCTCGCGTATGATGCGATGCCAGCGCATCATGCGCGCCAGAGCCGGGAAGCCGTAATACGGCAGCGCGTGGCGGTGCAGATCGACGATATGCCAACCGCAACCGCAGTTTTCGTCAAGCCAGGTCAAGAACTCGACGACCTCCTCGTCGGTGAGGTGATGGGTGAACTGCGAACTGACGATGAAGTCAGGCCGCCCAGCGTGCGCGTAAGAGAACACATCCGCCGGCCGGTAGTCAATATCCATCCATCCAGGCGTCGCCTCCCGTGCGACGGCTGTGCTGCGCGGGTTGACGTCGATGCCCGACAGCCGCACCTTCAGCCCGCGTCGTTTCGCCCAGGTGGCGATAGCGCGTAACAGGTCACCATGCCCGCAGGCCACGTCCAAAACGGTGACCGTGCTGCCGGCAGGGAGTGCGCGAGTCACATGTGCCAGCCAGCGAAGTGTTGGATAGTGGGTGAAGGTCATGCGATTGACGACGGCAAGCTCGCCCAGGCATCGCTGATAGGTAGCCAGATCGGTGCTCTCGCCGTCCAGCTCCTCCGGCTCCGTACTGCGCAATGCGAGGGTCATGGGCTGCTCCCGTTGGTGCCGCTGTGATCTTGATCTGCCGGGCGCAAACCGAAATGGACCGTCGCGAAACCGGTGCTCAGCGAGATGTAGCGGGCATCGACGAAGCCCGCTTCCAGCATCGTGTTGCTCAGCGTGGCCCGCGACAGCCAGGTGCGGATCGAATCGGAAGTGTAATGGTGGGCGTCGGGATGCCACGCCACCGCCCGGCCAACCTTCGGCATCAGGCCGAAGTAGAGAAAGTCGTGAACAGCTTTCAGCGTCTTCGAGTTCGGAGTGCTGAAATCGAGCACCATCAACCGGCCGCCCGGCCGCAGAACGCGCCGGAATTCGCGCAGCGCCCGGCCGCGGTCGGCAACGTTGCGCAGCCCGAAGCCGATCGTGACCACATCGAACGATGCATCCGGGAACCGCAGGTCCATCGCGTCGCCCTCCTGGAAGTCAACGGGCACGCGCTGCCGCCGCTGGGCAACCTCAAGCATCGCCACACAAGAGTCGACACCTACGACCTGGCCTTCCTGCCCGACCGCCGCCGTCGCTGCGAACGCCAGATCACCCGTCCCGGTCGCAACGTCCAGCACTCGTTCGCCGGGCCGGAGGGCGCAAAGTTTCATGGCCTGCCGCTTCCATAAGCGATGAAGCCCGAGCGTCCACACATCGGTCATCACGTCGTAGCGGGGCGCCAGCGCCGAAAACAGGTCCTTGACGTAACTGCTCTTGGCGTCGTCCGACTCGTTCCATCGCCGTGTGACCATCGTGACCCTCCGCACATGGGCCGTCGCCCGATTCGTCGAGGGGAGCCTATTCGCTTGCGCCGCTGCTCACATCGGGATTTGTGAAAAATCTCCGCGGGCGGGCTGTGGCCCACCCAGCCAGCTTGTGGCGTAGGCGGCGTGTGGCGCGCAAGTCACCCGTCAGCGGCGTCTGCTGCCGCGATCAGCGCCCTGCCCAGCTCCCGCGCTTCGTCCGGCGTGATGATCGGGGTATCGGGGCAGTCAATGATGATCTCGAGCTCAGCGTGTCCTTCGGCGTATTGCAGCCCGACGACGGTTACCACGATATCGGTGCGTTGCTCGTGGTCGGTCGTGTGCTTGATTCTCCACTCTGGGCCGTCGAATGCGCTGACGGCTGCCTCGATGATGCCCCAACCCGTCGCCCGGCCCCCCATTGAGGTCATGCCTCGATGTGCCGAAGCCTGGACAAAATGTCAGCCTGCTCGGCTGCCAGGCCTTCTATCGCCTGGGCTAGCGCCAGAAGACCTTCGGCCAGCTTCAGGCCTGCTGGATCAAAGGCGGCACTTCGCACCTGCGCGAAGCAACTAACAGCGGATTTAGCCCGCAATGCCGCGTTGGACATTCCATTTCTCCTAGATTGAGCGAGTTCGGGCGGCGCACGACGACCCTGCGCTGGAGCATGCTGCGCAGCGCAACTAGGCGCATCTCGCGACGCCTGAGCCCGCGGCACCTCCACGATGACCGCGATGTCGAGCACCGCAAAACCTAGTTCGGCCCTACGTTTTCGGGCCGGTGGTCGCCGTACCCCTCCGTCTTTACCCGCGTGAACCCAACCGACCTTCTTCAGCCATTGTTCTGTCACGCTAGGCGGGTCGGCGCCGAGGGTGAGCCAGGTCCGCCGCACTCACAGAAAATTCACAATTTACGTTGTAGTTATTTGCTGCGTTCCGCTGCCCCAGCAGCGCATTCACCATCGCCTAAGCCCAATCCTGTCCCTGCCAGTACCGGGCATAAAGGCGGCATCCCCATCCGATGTGCGTCGCGCCGATGGTTGATACAGGGCCCCGGCCGAATGACGAGTGAGAGATAGCTAGAAATGACCGCCATTATCGAGATTCGCCCCCAAGTATGGGCAGTCAAGCACGACGGGCACACCCTGCGTCAGCACTACTTCACACTTCAGACAGCACAGTTGGCCGCGCAACAGTTAGGGAGTTACCGCCAAGGCCCATCACGCTAACGGTTTCACAAACCCAAACTGAAATCCCCAGCTTTCTCTGTTCTTCATATTCGTGACGCTTTGGAACCGCACACTTACGGCATCGTCAACGCCAAGAAGAAGGGAAGCGCATCTAATGCCCTCACCTCGCTGGCTGGCCAGACTGACCGTCCCCATGGTGGTTGGCGCTGCCCTGGTTACCAACGCTGCGATTGCGACTGCCGATCCCACTAATGACGCATACCTCGGTCAACTGCGCGGCCTCGGCTTCACTTGGCCACCGGAACACGACGAGGCTCTCATCGGGATGGCGCATCTCATCTGCGACGATCTCGGATGGGGTTGGACCTATGACCAGATTGCCCAGCACGTCCACGCCACTTTGGACCCGAGAAGCGTTACGTTCGGACAGGTCACATCCATGGTCGGCCTCGCACATTCGACCTATTGCCCCAACCAGCGGTGCTGGGCACCTCACTGCTGAGCGGTCGAGGCCCAACTCAAAAGAGAAAGGAAGCACATCAAATGCCCTCATCTCGTTGGCTGGCCAGACTGACCGTCCCCGTGATGGTTGGCGCTGCCCTGGTTACTAACGCTGCGATTGCGGCTGCCGATCCCACTGATGACGCATACCTCGCTCAACTGCGCGGCCTCGGCTTCACTTGGGCGCCGGAACACGACCAGGGCCTCATCGGGGTGGCGCACATCGTCTGCGACGAGCTCCGGTGGGGTTGGACGCCAGACCATATCGCCCAGGACCTGCACTCCATCTTGGACCAGAGAAGCGTTCATTTTGGACAGACCGCAGCCATGGTGAACCTCGCACATGCGACCTACTGCAATGGGACTTAGGTCACGTTGCCCGCTTGCGCGAAGCTCGGCAGGAGGAACCTAGCGCCACTCGGCGGCACGCTTCCGTCGCGATCGCGATGTGTCAGCATTGGGACGTGAACGCACGCCGATTCGCTCGTTTGCTTGGCGCGGCGATGGTGACAACCTGCGCGGCGCTGCTGAGCGCACCGATCCTCATTACCTCCGCGTCCGCTGCTCCCTGCCCCGACGTCGAGGTGACGTTCGCCCGCGCCACCGACGAGCCACCTGGTGTTGGTGGGGTAGGACAGGCATTTATCGATTCACTGCGCTCGCAAATCGGGGGTCGGTCCCTCGGGGTGTATCCCGTCAACTACCCCGCGACCCAAGATTGGCCCCCGTCCGCATCCGCCGGCGCAAGCGATGCGAGCGCTCACGTTCAGTCGATGGCCGCGAACTGTCCCAACACCAAGCTGGTGCTCGGCGGCTATTCCCAAGGCGCGGTGGTGATAGACCTGATCACTATCGCGCAAGCATCGGTTTCGGGCTTTATCGCCCAGACGCTAACGGCGGACGTGGCTGATCACGTTGCCGCGGTCGCCGTCTTCGGGAACCCGACGACCAGATATCTGGGGGGGCCGATCAGCGCGATCAGCCCTTGGTACGGGCACAAGGCCATTGACTTGTGTGCGCCCGGCGATACGGTTTGCACTCCGAGCGGCGGCCTTTCGATACCAACGCAACCTCCGCAAGACGAGGTGCTCTCCGCGGCGCACCAATCGTATAAGCAGTCCGGGATGCCGAGTCAGGCCGCGACTTTCGTGGCGAGTCACCTCTAACGCACGGATTTCCGCCGCGGCTCGCTCAGCGAGAATTGGGTGATGCGCATAGCATCCCCGTTTGGGTGCGTCGGCATCGACGTCCTATCCAAACCGAAAGGAAATGTGATGGGCGCAATGGCAATACGAACAACGCTGTTCTCCGCGGCTGCTATCGGGTTCGCGCTGATCGGTGCAGGGTGCAGCCACGCGACCAAATCCGGCGAAACGACTACTTCAGCCACGACGTCTGTGACGTCGTCGGCTACCTCGGGGGCGGCCTCACCCACAAGTCCGAGCGCGGCCCCGAGCACAACGCAGATGACGGGCGCCAACGGCACGGCGTACACGCTCCAGGGGCCCATTCTCGACAAGTACAACTCTCTCGACGAGAAGGCGCGGAAAGACCTGGGAGCGCCGACGCACGAGCAGGTGACGAACACGGACGGCGGCCTTTGGCAACCGTTCGATGGCGGCGTGATTATCTATAAGTCAGTGCCTTACGTCGTATGGGGCGTGATCCGCGACGGGTGGATCGCGCTCGGCGGGTCGCAGGGCAAGCTCGGGTATCCGACCAGTGATGAGGTCGACACGCCCGACGGTCAGAAGAAGCAGACGTTTGAGCACGGCACGCTCACCTGGAAGCCCGGCGACGCCAAGGCGACAGTCACCTACAGCTAACCGGTCACTCGGTGGCCTAGCTTCGTAACGTCCGCATTGGATCGGGCGCCGACGCCTTTTGTGCCCGAGGCGCCCCGCTCGTCGGCGTCGCCTGAGCGACGCTGTCGCGGATCGTCACGTCCACCACGTCGACGTAAACCGGCTCGACGTGGGGTCGGTGTTCCGGTCCCGTGTGGATGACTCGCACGGCGGTCATTTCTCCTCCTTCGGTACCTGTCCTCTTCGCAGTGCCAGAGCACCTGAGCGACTGCGGCAAGGCGCCGCTGGAGGCTACGGCGGCGCCTGAGCGCCATCATACCGATGGACCACTTAATCTCGATTTTACAGACTAGAAGACTTTTTGTGAAGGCATATCAGACTTACGGTCTTCGCCGGTTTACCACTCCCGCTGCCGAAGCCACGGCGGAAAGTGGGTTGCAACACGGTCACAGACGCGTATCCATCAGCGCATCACGAATCACAGAGTGCACACAGCTAACTATTGTCACATCAGCGAGTTGCGGGACGTCGAGCGCGACGTCCCTGACTTGGAAAGGTGTGACATGTCGGCGCTTCGACGAATCGCGTCGGTATCGGCGGTGTCGGCGGCGGCCACCGGACTGATCGTGCCGCTAGGCGTCGCACCACCGGCGGCCGCCGCTCCGTGCGCGCAAACAGTTCCGGCCGCAGCACCGAACATCCTGGCGCCGACTGCGCCCGTGCCCCGGCCGGTCGAGCACCTGCCGATAGGGCGCAAGCCCATCGATGCGGACGACCGGGCGCCGCTGCCCAGGCTCGGTCCGCTGCCCGGCGACCCGGGGTCTCCTAACTCCGCGCCCCTGCAAGACCAAGGGGCGGTGATACCTTGGCCCAATCCGCCCGGGATGGGCAACCAACAGGTCCCGAACGCGATTCAGCAGAGTCCGAATGCTGCCCCGGCCCCGGCTGCTGCGGTCCCGGCGCCGACCACATCGATCGCTGGCTGGGTGGACGGGCCGGCCAGCTCGAATAACACCTTCCAACGCTTCGGCATCTCCGGCGCCGACCTCGGGATCGTTTGGGACAATGGCGATCCCGGCAATGATCAGGCGCTGATCGCGTTCGGCGATACGTATGGCGATTGCAGCGTCGCCGGCCAGCAATGGCGAAGGAACACGATGTTCCGCAGCCCAGACCGCACGCTCAGCGACGGAATCGCTGTGCCAGACGGCGCGGTCGGTCAGCAATATTCCGGCTCACCGGAAAATCAACCGAATTTTTCCAAGGAGATCATCGACAGCCTCAACCTGGTGGCATCGGAGCCGTCAGTCATTCCGACCGCCGGCATCTCCGTCGGGACAACCCAATACGTCAACTTCATGTCCGTCAAGCAGTGGGGCAACCCCGGCCGATGGACTACGAACTTCTCGGCAATCGCGACGTCGATCGACAATGGCCAGAACTGGGCGGTCAACCTTGCGACGATTCGTTCGGCCGCGCCGAACAACGTCCGTGGAGTGCCATTTGTCTCAGGAAACCAGAGTTTCCAGCAGGGGGCGTTCATGCGGCCCGGCGACGGTTACGTCTATTCGTTCGGAACCCGGGCCGGTCGCGGCGGTGCGGCGTATCTGGCGAGAGTGCCCGAGGGGTCGGTGCTGGACCTCACCCAGTACGAGTACTGGAACAAGCCCTTCTTCAAGAGCGGATCATGGGTACTCAACAAGCCTTCGGCCGCCACGGCGGTGATACCGGCACCGGTGAGCGAAATGTCGGCCCAGTACAACACTTATCTGCAGAAGTACGTCGTGCTGTACTGTAACGGTTCCAACAACGTCGTCATTAGGACCGCGCCGGCTCCGCAGGGACCATGGAGTGCGCCGCAAGTGCTCGTGAAGTCGGCGCAGATCCCGGGTGGTCTCTATGCGCCGTTCATCCATCCCTGGTCGTCGGGTAAAGACCTCTACTTCAATTTGTCCCTGTGGTCGGCGTACAGCGTGATGTTGATGCACACAGTGCTGCCCTAACGTCGGCACGGCCGCGGTCAGCGCGTATCAGACAATCGGGCCAGGCGGTTCATCCCGGTCGGCAGGGCCGAGAAGATCGAGTTGCATCCATGCGACGTCGTGCCAGCCGTTGTGTTTCCATTCGACGCGCCGGTATAGGCCGGCATCCTCAAACCCGAAGGATCGATGAAAATCGTTGCTTACCTCGTTGGGTTGGGTGATGCCGGCGAAGGCACGCCGGTAGCCGCGCTCGGTGAGCCGGCGCAGCACTTCTGCGTACAGCTTGCGTCCGCCGCCTGCACGTTGGTGGTCGCCACTGACGTAGATACCTGTCTCAACCGACCACTGGTAGGAAGGCAGGCGATTCAACGCGTGGCTGTAGGCGAATCCGATCACCTGATCGCCATGCTGGAGAACCATCCATTCGTGTGCCTTTTGAGCCGAGGCGATGCGCGAAGCCATCTCGTCTGTGCTCGGGACTTCGATTTCCCAACTGATCGCGGTGTTCTCGACGTAGGGGCGGTAAATCGCAACACAGGCGGCCGCATCTTGTGGGGAAGCCGAGCGCACACTGCTGCTGATCGCTTGCATCTCAGTAGTTTTACAGCCGCCGGAGGCTTCGCGTCGGTTGCTTCACATCCAAGCGATAAGAGCAGGCAAACGGCCGACGCTTGCGAGGTCTCGCGCTACGGGGGCGCGCGCTTCGTCAGGACGGCCGTACCCGCGCGCAAAACCTGCTAATGGGTCAGGCTTGCGTCAAGACGCAGACATCTGCGCGCGCGATGAGTAAGGGGAAGGCGGTTTTTCGGCCTTACCGGCCGCCGCCGCCTCCGCCGAAGCGGCCGCCACCGCCGCCTCCGAAGATGCGGCCACCGCCGCCTCCGCCCAGGATGCGCCCACCGCCGCCGCCGATCGTAATCTTGATCATTGCCAAACACTATCGCCGAATCCCGTGTAGCCGCAATAAGGTTCAAAGTGAACACCGGGGGGGTCGGTTCGTGAACGAAGTCAGCAATTTTGTTTAACAGACGGGGAATCTGTTGATCGCCGACGGGTCAGTTGCTCTCGTCGGCGGGCAACAGTGAGTGCGTGACGCGAGTGTCCTCGAAGCGGAATTCGTGCGCCGCACGTCGCAGCGGCTCGACGGTGGTGTCCGCGTGCACGATGACTCCACCGCCGGAGGGAATTCCGAGACCGGTGGCCGTTCCCTGAAGCAAATGAATCGTGCGCGACAGTCGCGCCCACTCGGCCCGCTCGTCGTGCGTGTCGATGACAACGGGGACGAGCTTGAACACATCGAGCAGCTCGGTCGTGGGGGATTCCGGTGTCTGGATGATCCCATAGCGTCCGAGCTGGACCGCGCCGGCGGAGATGCCCACCAGCACCGCCCCATGCGCGTACCGGCCCAGGATCACATCCTTCATGCCGGTTTGCTCAAACGTGTTCCAGCCGAGACGAACATCGCCGCCCGCGAGGACGATCAATTGGGCGCGCTCCAGGAAGGCGCGGTCGTCTGGGCCGAACCACGAATCGATCATGCGACG
>Ga0335072_10005333_pt1 | contig 18938 bp, 19 predicted proteins | sample Lox_Sample_21_FD_206725 | JGI IMG/M metagenome (GOLD analysis project Ga0335072, IMG submission 206725) | Soil microbial communities from Loxahatchee National Wildlife Refuge, Florida, United States - Lox_Sample_2.1 | ecosystem: Environmental > Terrestrial > Soil > Wetlands | place: USA...
CCGTGCGCCGTCGTGAGCCGGGGCCTCGCGCCCGTCCGCGCGCTGATCCAGTTTTCACTGCCGCGCGGCGAAGCAAAGCTCGATAATTAGATAGTAAGTTCGGTGCCGTCGTCCGCGATGGCGCACGGCCCGTGATAGACGCTGCGCGCCGCGTCTTCGAGTTCGCCCGGAGCGAACTCCGTGCCGTAGTGCGTGAGCACGAGGCGGCGCGCGCCGGCGCGCTGCGCCATCTCGCCCGCTTCGATCGCCGAGAGATGCCCGCGCACAGGCCCGGTTTCGACCGCTAAGCCCAGCGCCGACTCGCAGAGAAAGATGCTGCAGCCGCGCGCGAGTTCTTCGACGCGCTCGCACGGCGCGGTGTCGCTCGAATAACAGACGCTGGCGCCGTCGCGTTCCACGCGCACCGCGTACGCATCGATGTAATGTATCGTCTTCGCGAACGTGACCGCGAGGCGTCCGACCTCGAGCGTACCGCTCGGATCGTACTCGTGAATATCGTACACCTCGTCGAGAAAATCGCTGGGCCCTTCGCTCGCAAACGTAGCGGCGAAAGCGCGCAGCTGCGCTTCACCGCCCGGCGGCAGATAGATCGGCATGCGGTCTTCGCGCAGCAGCGGTCCGTACTTGAGGCCGTATCTCAGCGGGATCAAATCGAGGAAGTGATCGGCATGCATGTGCGTGATCACGATTGCGTCGAGGTCCGGATAGTCCATCACGATGCGCAGGTTCGCGAGCGCGCCGGTGCCGATGTCGAGCAGCAGGTTCGTACCGCGCGCACGGATCAAGTGACAGCTGCACGCACGGCCCGGTCGCGGAACGGAAGCGCTCGATCCCACGACGCGCACGCGCATCGCGGCGGCCATTACGGTAGCGATGCGAGCACCTCATCCGCGTGATCGTCGACTTTGACCTTCGGCCAAACCCTGACGATGACGCCTTTCTCGTCGATCAGAAATGTCGAGCGCTGTATGCCCATCGACTTCTTGCCGTACATATTCTTCTCGACGATGACGCCGAACGCGTTGCACAGCTTCGACTCGGTGTCGGCGAGCAGCGTGAACGGAATCTTGTACTTCGCTTTGAACTTTTGATGGGAAGCGGCGTCGTCGCGGCTGACGCCGACGATCCGCGCGCCCTTTTTTTGAAACTTCGGGAATAGATCGCGGAACTGCGACGCTTCGTTGGTGCAGCCCGGTGTATCGTCTTTTGGATAAAAATACAAGATCAGCGGACCGCCGAGAAGCTCGGCCGTTCTAACCGGCTTTCCCGCATCGTCCGCAACCGTGAGGCTTGGCAGCTTGTCGCCTTCGCCGAGCATTCCCACCCTTTCTACGCCGACTCGCTGAACTGGTCGAGAGGTACCATAAATAACAGCCGGTCGCCAGGTCTGACGTCCTGTTCAAACTTGTGTACCGGCACGGCAACACCTTTGCCGGCGCCTTGCTCGCGCCACGCGTAGAGCGGTACCCAACGTACCTTGTAGCCCGGGCGCTCGGGCGGCGCGGGCGGCGGCGAGTTTTCGGCTCCCTGAAAGCGCTCCGCAAGCTGAAAAACCCTCGCAAACGAGTGGTTCGGAAAGATCGCGAAGCGCCCGCGCGTGCTTTCGAAACGCGCGAGGCCGGCGATAGTCGGCGCGGTCAGCTCGGTCGTCGAAAAGGAAGCGATGCCGAAATGCCGTTTTATCGACGCCCCGAAGGCCAGGTCGTCGATGCGGAGCACGACGTGCATATCGGAACGCGCGTGTTCGCGCGTGCGCGTACGCGCGCCGAGCGCAACCTCGAGATTCGACGTGTCGCTGTTGGTGACGCCGACCAGCGCCTTGGCGCGCTCGGGCGAGCAATACGCGATCGTCTCGTCGTTGGTCGCGTCGCCGGTCAAAAGGTCGATCTTCCGGTCGCGCGCAAGCTCGATCAAAATCGCGTCGGGATTGCGCTCGACCACCACCACGTCTTCGCCCAGCTCGCGCAGGTAGTCGATGACCAGCGAGCCTACGTTGCCGGCTCCGCAAACGATCACGTGCCCCGAACGATGAATTCGTCTCAGTCCTCGGGTGCGGCGCGTCGACGCGGCGTTGAGCGCCGAGGTCACGGTCGCGGTGAAGACCGCGAAGATCGTAACACCGACGAGCATCGTGCACATCGCGACGAGCAGCGTGGCGATCTGAGCGGGACCCAGGCTCCCGGTGCAGTTCGTGCACGGCGTGATATCGCCGTAACCGACCGTCGTCATCGTGGTCATCACGAAATAGAGCGCCGCCAGCGGATTGATGTGCAGCGCGATAGCGAAGTAGATCGAAAAGAGCAGATACATCACCAGGCCGAGGCCAAAGACGGTGCGCAGGATCGGTTCCGTGCGCCGCGTCGCGACCCGCAGATCGCGGATCGACGCGTTCACACGGCTGCGCCACGAGGTTTCGCGCTTGCGCTCGCCGTTCGGCCACGTGCGCTTGATATTGGCAATCGGTCCGAAGACGCAGACGCGCGCATTCTCCGGGATCGGCGTACCGAGCGTCTCCGCGTTCGCGTGATCCTCGTCGCCATGGCAGATGTACGGTGGGCTTCCGTCGATGGCGACGACGCGTGCGCGCAAGCGCTCTTCCGCCTGCATCACGTCGAGACCGTCGATGCCAAACTCCTGCGCATCGCGTTCGCAAAAGCCGAAGAGCCCCGCCGTTGCGTGTTGGCTCCCGCTCTCGTCGATCGCATCGTGACGGTGTACGGCCTTTGCCACCAAGGTCTCGAGCGTCGGAAACGGCAGCGCGTAAAAGCACGAGGGGTCGACCGCCGAGGCCGCATAGGTCGCCGCCGCATGCGCCGCCGGCGAGATCGCGGTGCAGTTATACTTGAGTCCTTCCTGAATCTTGTGGCCGAGCACCGGGTTGAACTGACGGATCGTCACGCGCGTGCGCTCGTTGATGTCGCGCGCGATCAGCGCGACGCGAAGATTCAGACGGTCATCTTGCGAGACCGCCACGATACAAAAATTCGGCTGATCGGGGCGGGCGCCCGGTGATTCGAGGCCGGCCTCGCGCAGGCTCGCGGACTCGGCCGGGTCCAGGGCGTAGTGCGCGAACGTTTGCGGAAACTCCGCACGAAATTTCCGCACGGTTTGCGCGAGCAGGTTTGCAGCACGCTCTTCTTCGTGCTTCCAAACGAGCGCAACGCGCTGCCCGGCCGTCTTTAAAATCTCACGGCAGATTTCATACGCCAGGTAGTCACCGCCGACGACGATAATCAGCGTCTCGGTCGCCATAGATGACATCACATTCGCCGGAGCCCACCCCCCGTCCGCCGCACCCCCTCGCGCTCGCCCTCATCGAGCGCTTGCGGGACCGGCCGGGCGCGCGTGTGGTCGAAATCGGTGCGGGGAGCGGGCGGAACACGCGCGCGCTCCAGGCAGCAGGCCTGCACGTCTACACACTGCCCCCGGGCGAGCCGGCGGCAGCGGCGCTCACGACCCACGCGCTGCTGCACGGAAGGCTCGCCGAGATCCGGGACACGCTCGACGCGATCGCCGCGTCGCTCGAGCCCGGCGCGCCGCTCTTTGGGACCTTCGGCTCAACCAGCGATGCGCGCTTCGGCAGCGGCGACGAGTTGGAGGCACACGTCTACGCGGCACGCAGCGGCGACGAGGCCGGGGTCGCCCACGCGTATTTCGACGAACCGCGGCTACGCGCGCTGCTCGCAGCGCGCTTTACGATTGAATCGTTGAGAGAGGTCGACGTCGACGAAATCGCCGGGCGGTGGGCGCATCCGAACGATCCGCTGCGCGGAGCCGTTCACTGGTTTGCGATTGCACGCAAGCGATGATTTAGTATCTGGAAAGCGACGTGTCGATCCGCTGCGCATACGCATCGATCCCGCCATCGACGTTCATCACATCTTTGAATCCATGCGCGCGCAGAAAAGCCGCGACGCGTTCGCTGCGTCCGCCGTGGTGACACATGACGGCCGTTGGGACCGAGGGATCGAGTTCGCCGATTCGCTGCGGGATCTGTCCCATCGGAATCCAGAGGGCGCCGTCGATCTTCACCGTCGCGACTTCATCGGGCTCGCGTACGTCGAGAAGCACGAACGGTTCGGCCGACTGACGGCGGCGCGCGAGCTCCTCAACCGTAATCTCTTGCATCATGTTCCTTTGGTAACGATGAGATCGCGCATCGGGCTCGACGCATTCGCGTAGAGGCGTTTCTCCATCCGGCCCGCGCGATATGCTTCCCGTCCCGCAATGACCGCATGCTTCATCGCATCGGCCATGAGCACGGGGTCGCGCGCGGCGGCTATACCGGTATTCATGAGCAGCGCGTCGACGCCGAGCTCCATCGCAATGGCGGCATCGCTTGCGGTTCCCACGCCGGCGTCGACGATGACCGGAACGTTCGCGCGTTCTTTGATGATCGCAATCGTGTACGGATTGCACACGCCCAAGCCGCTGCCGATCGGGGCCGCGAGCGGCATCACCGCCGCGCAGCCGAGTTCCTCGAGCTGCTTGCAAACCACCGGGTCGTCGCCGACGTACGGCAGCACGGTGAAACCGTCGTTCACGAGTGCTTCGGCAGCCTCGAGCGTCCCGCGCGCGTCGGGGTGAAGCGTCTGCGCGTCACCGATGACCTCGAGTTTGATGAGATCGGTCTCGAGCAATTCTCGCGCGAGCTGCGCGGTCAGCACCGCGTCTTTCGCGCTATAGCAGCCTGCGGTGTTGGGCAGCACCCGCAACTTGGTGCGGTCGATGAAGTCCAGAAGTGTCTTGCCGCTGCGATCGTCGATATTGATCCGGCGAATCGCGACGGTCACCATCTGCGCGCCGCTCGCCTCGTGCGCAGCCCGCATCACCTCGATCGAAGGATACTTGCCGGTGCCGACGATCAGCCGCGACGTGAATTCGTACGAACCGATTTTTAGAATGTCTTGCATGCTATCCGCCTGCGACGGCCTTGATGATCTCTACCGCATCGCCCTCGGCAATCGCGCTTTGCTCGTACTCGGCACGGCGCACGACGCGATCGTTCTTTGCGACGGCGATGCCGTTGCGCGCAACGCCGAGCTGTTCGAGCAAGCTCGCGACGGTCGTGCCGTCGGGCAGGTCGCGCGGTTCGCCATTGATCGTCGCTTTCACGCTGGAAGTATTTCGCGCAGAGGCGCGATATCGCCCGTCTCGACAAAACTCGCAACCAGTTCGGCGGTGACCGGCGCAAGCAAGATGCCGTTGCGGTAATGTCCGGTCGCGAGGATCAGACCGTCGATCGCCGTCGGTCCGATCAGCGGCCGCCCGTCGGGCGTTGCCGGGCGCAGTCCGGCCCACGTTTCCGTGACGGTGAAGGCGCCCAACGCCGGAGCCGCCGCCAGCGCCGCGTGCAACAGCGCGTGCGTCGCCGCTGCGGTCACGCGTTCATCGAAACCCGCTTCGGGTTCGACCGTCGCGCCGATCAGTAAACGTCCGTCGGGCCGCGGTACGAGATAAGCGCCCGGTACCCACGTCGCGCGGCGCAAGAAGCCTTGCGGCGCGGCGAGCGCGAGCATTTGCCCTTTGACCGGCGTCACGGGCGGACGCGCGAAGTCGGGCAGACCCGGCACGAATGCCGCCCACGCACCCGCAGCATTGATCACCGTTCGAGCGGGGGTAAACCCGAGTTCGCTGCGAATGCCGAGCGCGCGCCGTCCATCGCATTCGAGCGCAACGTCGCGCACGGGAGCGTGCACGACGACGCCGCGCGCGCGACACGCTTCGAGCAGCGCACGGCCGAGTCGCCGATTGTCGACGTATCCTTGGCCGCGCACGACCAGCGCGCCGGTAACGTGTTTCCCGAGCGACGGTTCGGCGATGAGCGTCGCGCGCCGGTCCAGCAGCTCGCACGCGATACCGCGCGCCGGTAATTCGCGCGCGTACGCTGCGAGCGCGTCGAGACGCGCGTCGTCGAAGGCCGCTTCGACGATGCCGTCGAGCGCAACCTCGACACTTACACCGCCGGCTCGGCTGACGCGCTCGACAAAGGCAGGATAGCGCGCAAGCGAATCGCGGCAGAGCGCGAGCATCGGCTCATCCTCGATGCGCTCCGCGAACGGCGCGAGCATTCCCGCGCCCGCCCACGACGCACCGTGCCCCGGTTCACCGCGATCGTAGACCCGCACCGCGGCGCCGCGCTCGGCAAGCTCGAACGCGATTGCAAGACCGATCAGACCGCCGCCGACGACGAGAACGTCACCCATGCGCTACATGCCGGTATAGACCGGCCCCTCGCCGCCTTGGGGCGGCACCCACGTGATGATTTGATAGGGATCGGCGATGTCGCAGGTCTTGCAGTGCACGCAGTTCGTGAAATTGATCTGCAGCCTGCCGTGCACCGCACCTTCGTCGCCGTCTTTTTCGAACATCGGTTCGTAGACTTTCGCCGGACAAAAATACGCGCACGGGTTACCGTACTCGACGGTGCAGCGATCGCGGCAGATATTCGTGTCGGCCACAAGCAGGTGGCAGGGCTGGTTCTCTTCGTGCACCGTGCCCGAGTTGTAGACGTCGGTGAGTTTATCGAACGTCAGCACGTTGTCGATCTTCGCGCGCGGCGTCTCCTGCGGACGGTAGCCGGCCTTCTCCATGTTCTCGTAGCCCGGTTTCGACGGGAGTTTGTCGATGAATCCGAAAGCACGCCCGCCGGTATACGTAGCGAGACCCGCATTGAACATGCCCGCCCACATGCCGTGTTCGAAACCTTGATGGAAGTTACGCGCGCTGCGCATCTCCGTGTAGGCCCACGAATCGCGGAAGCGCTGCTCGTAAACCGAGAGCTGCTCGCGGTCGAAGTTGTCCGCTTGCAACGCGTCCCACGCGGTCTCGGCCGCCATCATGCCCGACTTCATCGCCAGATGCACCCCTTTGAGGCGCATGCCGTTGAGGAAACCGGCCGAATCGCCCGCGATCATCAAACCGTCGGCGTACGAACGAATCATCGCGAAGAACCCGCCTTCGGGGATTGCCTTCGCGCCGTAGCGGATCAGCTTAGCGCCCTCGAGCATCTTGCGAATCTCGGGATGCTCTTTCATGCGCTGCAGCTCGTTGTGCGGATCGGTCGTGGGATTCTTGTAGTCGAGTCCGGTCACGTGACCGATGTCGAGCACGCGATCCTTCATGCCGTAGATGAAGCCGCCGCCGAAGGTTTCCGGCGGCAACGGATAACCCAGCGTGTGAATTACCGTACCGGCCGGGAACCGGTCGTCGGGAAGCTGCCACAGCTCTTTCACGCCCGCGGCGTAGACTTGCGGCTCTTTGCCTTCGTCGAGATTCAAACGCGGGATCGCCTGCTTTGCGAGCGTGCCGCGCGGCCCTTCGCCGAGGACCACGATCTTTGCCATCAAATCGGCGCCGGGCTCGTAATTCGCTTTGGGCTTACCCTCGTGATCGAGGCCTTTGTCGCCGGTGCGCACGCCGATCACACGATCGCCGTCCCACAATAATTCTTGCCCGGGAAATTCGCCGAAGACTTGCACGCCGAGCTCTTCGGCCTGCGCGGCCATCCATTTCGTCAGACGCTGCAGTGACGAGACGTACTTGCCGTGGTTGTTGAGCGGCGGCGGAGTAAAAGGCGCTTTGATCTTGCCGCTTTTGGTGAGAAACCAGAGCTCGTCGCGTCCAACCGGCGCTTCGATCGGCGCGCCGCGCTCGATCCAGTCCGGCATCAACTCGGCAATCGCGCGCGGATCGAGCACGAGTCCGGAGAGCCCGTGGTTGCCGATCTCGGCGGCTTTCTCGATCACGAGAATCTCCAGCTCGCGTCCGGCCTCTTTGGCAAGCTGCCCCAGACGAATCGCGCCCGCCAGCGAGGCGGGGCCCGCGCCGACGAAGAGTACGTCGACTTCTAATTGATCACGCTGCGCCATGGCCGGAAGCTTCGAGCTTGACCAAAATGATCATTTCACGGGAGCCTGAGAAGCGCGAGTTTCACTGCTGCGACATGCGTCGCAACCCGTTCTTCGAACGGGCGTCGCGAAGCCGTTTCGAAGGTCAGCGCGCGCCGCGCCGCGTTGCGCGCGAGCAGCAGCACGAGTGAAAAGCCGCCGATCTCCTGCGCCTCGGCGATCGGATCTGGAGTCAAGTGTCCGCGCGCATCGATCGGCACGCCGCGAGCGGCGACGGCGTCGACGACGCTCGCGCCGATTCCGGCGCCGCCGTACTCATAGCAGTAGAAGCCGCTCGCCCCATCGTCCTCGTGCAGGTCGATCGCGAGCTCGAATTTATAGTCACGATTGGCGGTCACGATTGCGCGCGCTTCGGGCGATCCTCCGCCGCGCCCAAAGGTGCGGTTGATGTCGACGGCGTCGATGCTTTCACGCGTGCGCGCGTCGAAACCGCTCGGATTGGTGCACGGCCAAAGACGATAGGAAAAACGAGGATCCAGCGCATCGGTTTCGAGCAGTTCGAGCAGCGCGTGCGGTCCGGCCGGTTCGTCTCCGTGGACGCCGGCGGCAATCAAGACCGCAGGCAGCGCGTGATCGCCATACTCCGCACACAGGAGCGTGCGCGGCGCGCCGACGCATGCGACTTCGCGCACGCGCAAGCCGCGCGAACGCAGCCTCTTCCACCGCGCCGCGAGATCTTGGTAGGTAGCCTCTTGCATCGCCATAAACCTTACGCCCCATGAAAATGCAAATCGGTGTAATGGGTTCCGCCGGCGGGGACATTACGAAGCCCGAGCTCGAGCTTGCGCGCCGTTTGGGGCGCCGCATCGCCGAGCGCGGTGCCACGATCGTGACCGGCGCAAGTCCGGGCCTGCCGCACGCGGCGGTTCTGGGCGCGCACGAAGCCGGCGGTGTCAGCCTCGGGGTCTCGCCCGCGCTTTCGCGCGAAGAGCACGTCAACATCTATGATTCGCCGCTGCAGCCCTATACGGCGATGGTCTTCACCGGCTCGGGCCTGATGGGACGCGAGACCCAGAATATCCATAGCTCCGATTTCGTCCTCTTCATCGGCGGGCGCAGCGGCACGCTCGGCGAGTTCTCGATCGCCTACGACGAGGGAAAGTTGATCGGCATCGTGACCCATTCCGGCGGCATCTCCGACGAGTTCGTCAATATTGCAAAGATGGTGAAAAAAGAGACCGGCGCAACGATTCTGAGCGACGATTCGCCGGAGAGTCTGGTCGACCGTTGTCTCGAGCACTATCTGCGTCAAGGTTTGCCTTCATCGGTGGTGTTCAATCGTGGCTGAGCTCACCTTCGTCGGTGCAGCCGACACGGTAACCGGCAGCAAGCATCTGCTCACCGTGGGCGGCAAGCACGTCTTCGTCGACTGCGGGATGTTTCAGGGCGTCGCCAGCGTGCGCGCGCTCAATGATGCGCCGCTTCCCGTCGCCGCATCGCAGATCGCCGCCGTAATTCTTACCCACGGTCATCTCGATCACGTCGGGTATCTGCCAAAACTCATTCACGACGGATTCGCCGGTCCGGTCTACTGCACGCCGCCGACCCGGCCGATCGCGCAAATCGTGCTCGACGACTCGGCGCACCTGCAACAAGAGCTGCAAGAGCGCGGCTACGAACACCAGCGTCCGTACGCACCGCCGATCTACTACAACCAGCGCGACGTCGACGCTACGATGAAGCTCGTACACCCGGTCGCACTGCACCAGGCCTTTGACGTCGCGGGCGTCATCGAAGCAACGTACTATAACGCCGGGCACATTCTCGGCTCGGCCTTTGCCGCGCTTGCCTTCGAGGGAAAGCGCGTCGTCTTCTCCGGCGACCTCGGCCGCTACGACCGTCCGCTGCTCTACGATCCCGAGCCGATGGGCGCGGCAGACGAACTCATCTGCGAATCGACCTACGCAAGCCAGGTGCACCCGCCGCAACCCATCGAGGATCTGCGGCGCGTCCTGCACGAGGGCATCGCGCGCGGAGGCGCCATCGTCATCCCGGCTTTTGCCATCGAACGCTCGCAAGACATCCTGCTCGCCATCGCGACGATCCAGGCAAATGACGACGCCGTCGCGCGGCTGCCGATTCATCTCGACAGTCCGATGGCCGAGAAGATCGACGACGTCTTCGAGGCTTTTCCCGATGCGCACAAGCCGATCCCGAACGATACGCCCACGACGCCGTTTGGTTTACGCAACCTCACCATACACGTAACAACCGAAGAATCGAAAGCGCTCAATCACCTTACCGGCCCGCACGCGATCATCTCGGCAAGCGGCATGGCCTCGGGCGGGCGGATTCTCCATCATCTCTACAACCATCTGGGCGATCGCAAAGCAACGGTGATCTTCCCGGGCTACCAAGGCGCCGGCACGCTCGGCTACATCCTCACCCACGGCGCCGCAGCCGTCTCGCTCTACGGCGACAAAATTCCGGTTCGCGCCACGATCGCGCATCTCGCCGGTTTCAGCGCGCACGCCGACCGCAATGAATTACGGCGCTGGCTGCAGACCTGCACGACGAAGCCGCACCTCTACGCCGTACACGGCGAGATCGCGTCCGCTGCGGCACTAGCAGCGACGGCCACCGCGGCCCTGGGTTGGAAGGCCGACGTGGCGCATCGGGGAACGACGGTGCAATTGTGACGCAGCGCAGTTTTGCAAGCGACAACAACGCTCCGGTCGCACCCGAGATTTTGCAAGCGATTCTGGATGCGAACGAGGGTGACGCGGTCGGCTATGGTGACGATCCATGGACCGCACGCGCAGTCGAACGCTTCCGCGCGCACTTCGGCGCGGAGACCGACGTCTATTTCACGTTCAACGGTACGGGCGCGAACGTCGTCGCACTCAGCTGTCTCACGCGTCCCTGGGAGGCCGTGCTCGCTCCAGCGAGCGCGCATCTCCAAACCGACGAATGCGGCGCTTTCGAGCGTTTCGCCGGGTCGAAGGTCATCGCGATTCCAACCGTCGACGGCAAGTTACGCCCCGCCGACCTCGAGCCATATCTTCTCGGAGGGCACGGCGAGCATTTTCCCCAGCCGCGCGCAGTCTCGATCTCGAACACCACCGAGTACGGAGGGATCTACGAGGCGCAGGAACTGCGCGAGCTCTGCACCTTCGCGCACGCGCACGGGTTGGCCGTACACGTCGACGGCGCGCGCATTTCTAACGCGGCGGCCGCGCTCGGTACGACACCGCGTGCCATTACGAAAGATCTCGGCGTCGATGTCCTCAGCTTCGGGGGCACCAAGAACGGACTCATGGGTGGTGAGGCGATCTGCTTCTTCGATCCCGAGCTCAGCGCGAACGTCGCGCCGTTCGTACGCAAACAAGCGATGCAGCTGGCCTCGAAAATGCGCTACATTGCGGCGCAGTTCGAAGCGCTCCTCGCCGACGCGCGCTGGCTGCGCTACGCGTCGCACGCCAACTCGATGGCGCAGCGTTTGCTCGCCGGTGTGAGCGCAATTCCCGGTGTGACCATCACGCGTCCGGTGCGCGCCAACGCAGTCTTCGCCACGATGCCGCGCGAGGCGATCGCTCGCGTGCAGGAACAATTTTTCTTCTACTTCTTCAACGAGGCTCTGCCCGAAGTGCGCTGGATGACGCACTGGGCGACGACGGAATCCGACGTCGACGCGTTCGTGGAAGCGGTCAAGTCTGCGCTGTCATCCCGAGCGTAGCGAAGCGTAGTCGAGGGACGACCACAAGAACCCGGCCCTTGGGAACCGCTCGAAAAGTACCGTCGTGGGACTTTTCTACTTAACGACTTTTTTCGCAGAACGAAGTTTTGAAGTTGCCCTCCGGGCAAGGCTCAAAAAGTTCGAAATTCCCGGGGCCGGGCCCGGTGGTCGTCCCTCGACTACGCTCACTGCGTTCGCTACGCTCGGGATGCCAAGAGGAAGCGTCCCTCGACTACGCTCACTGCGTTCGCTACGCTCGGGATGACAAGGGGAAGCGTCCCTCGACTACGCTCACTGCGTTCGCTACGCTCGGGATGACAAGGGGAAGCGTCCCTCGACTACGCTCACTGCGTTCGCTACGCTCGGGATGACAAGGGGAAGCGTCCCTCGACTACGCTCACTGCGTTCGCTACGCTCGGGATGACAAGCGCGCTCGGGATGACAGGGTTACGCAGTCCAATCCAGCAGCGATTCCCACTGGGGTTTCGGGAAGCGCTCTTTGCTCTTGATCGCGTCGACGTACTTGCGTTTACCGGCGCGATTGCCTTTGCCCAACATGATACCGCCGACGAGGCGATCTTGCCAAAAGAAGAGTGCGCGGTACCAGCGTTTCTCGCGGTCGATCTTTCGTGCGATTTCGAGCTCCGGCTGCAGATCGGGTGAGAGCCCGAACTGCGTGATCGTTTGGCCCTTGAAGAGCAGCGACGAATACTCCGGCACGTCGTGGTACGTCTCGCTGCCGCCCATCATGTTCTGCGCTACGAGCTTACCGTGCGCGCCGGCATTGTTCCAGGTACCCATGCGATAGCGCATCTCGAGAATGGGATCGTAGAAATCGGCGATGTCGCCGGCCGTGAAGATGCCTTTGACGTTGGTCTCGAGGTGGTCGTCGCAAAGGATACCGTTCTTACTGACCTCGATCGGCGTGCCGGCAACGACCTCGGTATTCATCGTGAGACCGAAGCCGACGCCGTAGCAGTCGGCGGCGATCTCAGTCCCTTTTTTTGTGCGAACTTTGGTCACGACGCCGTTCGAGCGCACGAACTCCGCAACTTCCTCGCCGTAGTGCATGTGCACGCCATCGTTGCGCGCGGCTTCGTCGACGAATTCGCCCGCTACCTCGTCGAGCAAGCGGTGCAGTACGTGCGGTCCGCGGATGATCCAGTGCGTCTCGACCTTGCGCGAAGCAAAGGCCTCGGCCAATTCGTAAGCGATGAACGAACCGCCGACGGCAACCGCACTTTTGGAGCGGTCGATCTGTTCGGAGATCGCACGGGTATCGTCCAGATACTGAAAGTTATACACATTCTCCGCGCCCGTGCCGCCCGGCGCCGGCGCAGGGTTGGGTCGTCCGCCGGTCGCGATCAAGAGCGCGTCGAACGGGTACTCACGTCCGCCGGCGCTCACCGTACGCCCCTCGGTGTCGATCGCCTCGACGCGCGTTCCCAGCTTGAGTGCGATGCGACGCTCCTCGTGATCGGCGAAGTCGCGCATCATGACCTTCTCCTCGGGCAGCTGCTTGCGGAGCATCGGCGGCAGCGAGATGCGGTTGTAGAGGGGATAGGGTTCGTCGCCGAAGAGCGTGATCTCGCACGAGGGGTCGTGCTTACGCAACTGCTCCGCTGCGGTCGTCCCGGCAAACCCGTTTCCCACGATGACATAGCGTCGCGCTTCGGACATAATAGGTATATGGACGTTCGGCTGGTGCAACTCCTGGGTTCGTTCATCACCGCGCGCAACGAGTATGCGCTGGTGCGACTCGAGTGCGCGATGCACGACCCTGCCCTGCCGGCGCCGCCGTTGATCGATCGGCTTACCGACGCTTCCGAGCGAGCGCTGCGCGACGAGTGGCCGGCAATCGAAGGACAGCTCGAAGCGGCGCTCGCCTATGGGAAACATTTAGCGCGCAGCACCGGTAAACGCTGGAGCGAGGACGCCGCCTACCGGGCGTTCGACCGCGCTCTGCGCGAACTCGATCAGTACGCGCGAGCAATCCGGTGGGTCCTTACCGTTACCGAAAGCGAGGATGCTTCGTGAGTACCGATGATTTTATGGCGAAGGCGATGGAGCAAGCGCGAGAGCTCCAGGCGAAGATCGCGCAGGCGATCGGCGAGAGCGACAAACTGCGCGACGTGTTGATGGAGCAGGCGCGCCAGAGCGCAGACGCGACCAACGAACAGACGAAGGCCGCGCTCGACAATCTCGAGTCGGCTATGAAGACCGGCTCGGAATTTCTCCAGAAATTCCTGCGAAACGAATGATCGAGCTGGATTTGGCCGCAAATCTAGCCGATGAGCGCGAGTTCGATCATCATTTTGAAGCCAACCTCGAGCGCCCGCTCGTCGATGTCGTAGCGCGAGGAGTGCTGCGGCTCGATGCCTAGCTCCGCTCCGCGCACGCCGACAACGAAGTACGCGCCGGGACGCTGCTGCATCATGAACGACATATCTTCGCCCCACATCACGATATCGTGCGGGTCGACCACATTCTCGGCGCCGATGCTCCGCGCGGCGGCAGCGCGCACGACGTCGTTCATCGCCTTGTCGTTGATCGTCGCCGGATAGATCCAGAAGTACTCGTACTCGTAGTCGAGGCGTAACGCGTCGCACACGCCTTCGATCATGCGCTCCATCCGCTCGGGAATCGAACGGCGGACGTCCTCGGCGAAGGAACGTACCGTGCCCTGCAGCTCCGCGGTATCGGGAATCACGTTGAAGGTCGTGCCCGCGTGCAGCGAGCCGACGGTAATGACGGCTGGATCTTTCGGGGCGATCTCGCGGCTCACGATCGTCTGCAACATCGCGACCAGCTGCGAGGCGCCGACGATTGGGTCGACCGTCAGCTGGGGCATCGCGCCGTGACCGCCGCGGCCCTTGAGTGTGAGCGTGAAGCGATCCGACGAAGCAAAGAAGGCGCCGTCGCGCACGCCGATTTTACCGACGTCGAGACCGCTGTACAGATGCAGCGCAAAGCAGCGCTCGACGTGTGGATTCTCGAGCGCGCCGTCGTCGATCATCAACTTATTACCGGCTAGGCCTTCTTCGGCCGGCTGAAAGCAGAAAACGATCGTTCCCGCGACGAGTTCGCGGCGGCGCGAGAGCGCGCGCGCCGCGCTCAGCAGAATCGCCATGTGCCCGTCGTGGCCGCATGCGTGCATCGCGCCGCTGCGCGTCGAGCGATACGGAACATCGGCCGTCTCATCCATCGGCAGCGCGTCCATATCCGCGCGCAGCAACGTCACGGGTCCGGGACGCCCGCCTCTGAGCGTAGCGAGGATCCCCGTCTTCCCGACGCCCGTACGAATCTCGTCGAAGTCGCACGCGCGCAATTCGCGCTCGATGAACGCGGCGGTCTCGAATTCTTTGAGCGAGAGTTCGGGATTGGCGTGAAAGTGACGGCGATACCGGACGAGCTCTTCGACCGGGACTTCAATCGACGTGGAGAGCATGCCCTTTCCTTCTACCCGCCGCCCCGCAAGTCCATTTCCTCACCGCCGGTTATCGTCGATCCGGAAAAAGAAATCGTAGTAGCCGCGCACGGGGGCACAATACGATTGCGCAGGCGCATAGGTCGACCGCCGCGCGAGCGCGAGTACCGCGTTATCGAGTTGCGGATAGCCCGAACTCGCGATCACCCAGGCACCGTCGACGCCCCCGCTGTCGCTTACGGCGACGCGCACGTACACGCCGAACACGCCCACCACGCCGATGCTCGACGTATCGAATGACAAGTTCGGGCGTGATTTCTGCACGACACCGGCGAAGGGCGCGCTGCAGTCCCGCGTGAAGCCCGCCGGCGGCGCGATGGGCTGCGCCTGGAGCACCAGCGAGGAAGCCTGCGGCAGCGACAGCGCGACGGCAGGTTCCCCGACGAGGCTCGAGGCGACCCTCGGGGCGGGAGCCGGCGGCGAGTCGCAGCCAACCATGCCGCGCGCGTCCCAGCCGTAGTCCGGATCACCGGTAGCTTGCGCCTGCGCGATGAAGACGGCGAAAACATGCGCTGAGGTCGGAAGCTGCACGTAGAGCGTCGACGAGCGGAAGGTGCGGCGCGTGTACGTCGCGCCGCGAATGCCTCCGTGCACTTCGGTCTGCGCGAGCGCGACATTCGAGAAGTCGGCTTGGTACCAGCCGACGTTGCTCTCCACGAACAACGAGCCGGAGACGCTGCGCGGACCATCGGACTCCAGTTGGAGGCCGATGACGCTCGGGGCTACTACTTGCGCGGGAGCCGCCAACCCCGCCGGACAGTACTCGATAGCGTCCGCGAGAGCACGTGCGGTGCATAGGCTTGCAGAGAACAGCAAGAACGCGAACGCGACGATGACTTTGTTTCCAGGGCAGAAGGACGAGCGCGGCAAAGCCGTACGGGCCATAGCGGCGCGCTTACGCTCGCTCGCCAAGCGGGACCTGCGGAGAGGATTTCCCTTGATCCGCTAGCACTATCAATCACAGCCTGGGGACGGACTTGATGGCAAAAACCGACACGAAAGCCAAAAGCTTGGACCGTCGCGGACTGAGCGACGACCAGCTGCGGCAGATCCTTCGCAACATGCTGTTACAACGGCAGCTCGACAATCGCGGCTTTCAGCTCAATCGGCAAGGTAAAGTACCCTTCGCCCTCGGCAGTGAGGGGCACGAAGCGCTGCAAGCCGGCGCAGCGATGGCTTTCACGCGCGGTAAAGACGTGCTCGCTCCATATTATCGCGATCTGGGCCTGGCGCTTGGTGTCGGCCTTTCGCCATATGAGATCATGCTGTCGATCTTTGCCCGCGCAGCCGACCACAACGGCGGGCGTCAGTTTCCCAATCACTACAGTTCGAAGTCGCTCGGGATCATGTCGTTTTCGTCGATCCTCGCGGCGCATCTCCCACACGCGGTCGGCGCCGCCTATGCGATGCTCTATCGCGGTGAGACCGGACGCGCGGTCCTCGCCACCTGCGGCGACGGCACGACCAGCGAGGGCGAGTGGCACGAGTCGATGAACTTCGCGTCGATTCACAAACTGCCGTTCGTAATGCTCGTCGAAAACAACGAGTGGGCGATCTCGACGCCGCTGAGCAAGCAGATGGCGGAACCAGAGATTTGGAAGCGTGCGCAAGGGTACGGGATTCCCGGTAAACGCTTCGACGGTTTCGACCCGATCGAAACCTACGCGTGCGTCAAAGAAGCACTCGATCGTGCGCGCTCGGGCGGCGGCCCCACGTTGCTCGAAGGAATGTGCTACCGCTTTCTCGCGCACTCCACCGACGACAACGACATGACCTACCGTACGCGCGAAGAGGTCAGCGAGCATCGCAAGGACGATCCGGTGCCGCGCTTCGAGCGTATCATGGTCGAGAGCGGCGCCGTCACCGAATCGGATTTGCAGGCGCTCAAGAAAGACGTCTTGCGCGAAACCAACGAAGCAACCGATAAAGCCGAAGCGATGCCCTTCCCGCAAGCCTCGGATCTCTACAAGAATCTCTACGAAGGAGCATGGCAGCCGTGGCAGTGACCACCGGGTCGAAGGTACTCAACAATGTCGAGGCCGTGCGCGAAACACTTTACGAAGCGCTCAAGAACGACGATCGGACGCTCATTCTCGGTGAAGACGTCGGCTCTCGCGGCAACGTCTTTCTCATTACCAAAGACTTCATCGACGAGTTCGGCCCGCAACGGGTCATCGATACACCGATCGCGGAGGCGTCGATCGTAGGCATCGCAGTCGGAATGGCGATGGAAGGGCTGCGCCCGATCGCCGAGATTCAATTCGCCGACTTCATCTATCCGGCGTTCAACCAAATCGTCGGCGAGGCGGCCAAGACGCGCTATCGCAGCAACGGCGAATACACGTGCCCGCTCGTGATTCGCACGCCGTACGGCGGCGGCGTGCGCGGCGCGCTCTCCCACTCGGTCTCGATCGAAGCGCTCTTCTACCACGTTCCCGGATTGAAGATTCTTGCCCCCGCCTTCCCGGCCGACGTCAAAGGTCTGCTCAATGCGGCGATCGACGACCCCGATCCGGTGCTCTTCCTCGAGCACAAGAAGACGTATCGCCTCATCAAAGGCGAGGTGCCCGACGGCCATTACACGATTCCGATCGGAAAAGCCAATGTCGTGAAAGAGGGCACGAAACTCACCGTCGTTTCCTACGGTCTCTACGTGCACTGGGCGCTCGAAGCGGCGCGCACGCTCGAAGGCGAGGGAATGTCGGTCGAAGTGATCGATCTGCGTTCGATCCGTCCGATGGACAAGATGACGATTTTGCAGAGCGTCGAGAAGACGCGTAAGCTCCTCATCATTCACGAGGACAATAAGTTCGGCGGTATCGGCGCCGAAATTTCCGCGATGGTCGCCGAAGAGGCGCTCTTCGCACTCGACGCGCCGATTCGCCGCCTCTGCGGGCCAGACGTTCCCGCAATGGGCTACGCCGAGACGCTCGAGCACGAGTTCATGTCCTCGCCGGCAAAAATGGCCGACGCGATGCGAGAGCTGGTGGCGTTCTGATGGCAACGACGATTACGATGCCCCAGCTCGGCGAAACGGTGACTGAAGGCACGGTCGCGCAATGGCTCAAGAAAGTCGGCGATCCGGTTGAAAAATACGAAGCCTTCCTCGAGGTTTCGACCGATAAGGTAAATGCCGAGGTTCCCTCACCGGTTACCGGTGTGATCAAACAAGTGCTCGTCAAAGAGGGCGACACCGTGCCCGTTGGGACCGCTATCGCGGTAATCGACGAGGTAGGCGCTGCGCCGGCGCCGAGCGCGCCGGAGAGCAGCGCGGCCCCGCAGACGTACGCGGAGATGGCGAACAGCGTACAAGAAGATCCGGTGCCCGGTTTCAACATTCCGCAGAGCGATCCAAAACCGAGTGCAGCCAACGGTAACGGCCGCTCGCGCAGCGAGAACGTCGTCGCCGGCTCGTATGGCGAAGCGGACGCGTTGCGCAAAGCCTCGCCGGCGGTGCGCAAGCTCGCCCGCGAACATCACATCGACATTCGCACGCTGCGCGGAAGCGGGGCCAACGGCCGCGTTACGGCCGACGACGTGCTGACCGCGGCGCGCATGGGTCCCGCGGCCGCCGTCGGCGCTGCGATCGCGAACGCTCCGGCGCCCGCCGCTCCGGCGCCGCCCTCCGGCACGTCGACCTACGGCAATCCCATTCCGGGAACGCTCGTGCCGCTCACGCAGGCGCGCCGCATCATCGCGGAGCGCATGGTCGAGTCCATTCATACCGCGCCGCACGCATGGACGATGACCTCGATCGACGTGACGAACCTCTGGAAGTGGCGCGTGCGCGAAAAAGACCGCTTCGAACGCGAGACCGGCTACAAGCTGACGCTGCTGCCCTTCTTTATCCGCGCCGTCGTCGAAT
>Ga0335072_10005334_pt1 | contig 18936 bp, 13 predicted proteins | sample Lox_Sample_21_FD_206725 | JGI IMG/M metagenome (GOLD analysis project Ga0335072, IMG submission 206725) | Soil microbial communities from Loxahatchee National Wildlife Refuge, Florida, United States - Lox_Sample_2.1 | ecosystem: Environmental > Terrestrial > Soil > Wetlands | place: USA...
AAGGCCGATGATCGTCGACATACGTTCCGCCGTCGGTGACGCATGCATTCACAGCCGGAGCATTGGGGCTCGCGTTGTAGTATCCGTACGGATTCGCCGGAACCTGATTCAGGTCAACCATGGCTTCAAGGTCGCTGCCGTGGCTGGCCGCGTACGAGAGCCGCATCCCAACGCTGTGGGACAGGTCCTGCTCCACGGTCAGGTTCCATTGCTGAACATACGGGTCAACATAGTGAATGGGGAACGCGTAATAGAAGCCGGCCGTACCAGTCGAGCTTCCCGCGGCGGTGTTGAAGGGATTCGTGAGGGTGAGCAGCGGAGTCACGCCGTCAGGCTCGTAGGCGTTGTTATAAGTGCCCACATAGCTGGCGTCTACGGCCCAGCCGGCTACCAGCGAGAAACCCAGCGGCGTCTCGATAAACCGGCCCCATCCGCCGCGCAGCACGGTCTTGTCGTTGCCGTAGGGACGCCAGGCGAATCCAAGCCGCGGGCCAAAGTCGGTGAGCTTGGTAAAGCGCAGCCCCTCGGGTATCCCCGCCTGCCCCGCGGTCATCGTGGGTGTAGGCGCAATGGCCGAGACCAGTGCCGATGACTCCGACGCCTCAGCCTGCGCATTCGGAACTACAATCGCACCCGTCACGGGTCCCTGCGACGATGTGCCTGTATAGGTGGGATCGAAGGTCGCCTGGTTTTGATGGGTGTCGCTCACCGTCGGGTGCAGCTCGTAGCGCAAGCCCAGATTGAGCGTCAAGTTCGACGTCACCTTCCAGTCGTCCTGCGCAAACCACGCGTAGGCATAGCCAAGACCGTTCATGGTGGGATTGTTGACGGTGCTTACCTCGGTGTAATCGGGGTAGCCAAGCAGGAATGCAGTGTAAGGATCGCCGATGGTCTGCACCACAGGAGACGAGCTGTCGAAGACATACCAACCCGACCGATAGTTGCCATAGACGTTGTCGTCGTGATCCGAGAGCCGCTTCACATCGGCTCCGAATTTGAACGTATGGCCGCCGGTTGACCAGGTCACATTATCGAGCGCCTGGATGATTTGACCTCGTTGCGAACCGGGATTGCCCGCGCCCGTCGACATGAAGCCGCTGATCAGCACCTGCGGAGCCTCTGACCAATCGGTATCGGGCTGAGGCACCGTGAATCCGGTTTGAGAAAGGATCTGCGACGTGGAGTAATACTGCGTCTCTGAGGTGTGTTGCGCGTTGTAGCCGCCGCGAAACTCGTTCAACACCCGCGACGAAATCACAAAGTTGTGCGCGAATGTAAGACCCTCGTCAATCTCCGGAGTGTTGTACGCGCCCTGCAGCGGGCTGCCGGCCTCGGCGCAGTAAGTGAAGACACAGGTGGCCGAAGGCGCGGTCAGAATCTGGCGATTCTTGTACGAGAAGCGCGCAAAGATCGACTGGCGGCTGGTCAGTGTGCGATCGATGCGGATGTCGCCCTGGTTCGACGAGATCGGCGACGGAAAGTTGATGGCGTAGTTGTTTGCGTATGAGTTGGGATCGCTGCCGAAGTTGGGAGCGGGAAAAAGATACTTGATCACGTTGGCGGCAATCGGCGTAATGGCTACGTTCGATGGATCGAGCTGCGTGCCGTCAGGCCCGTAAATGGCGCTCACACCCTGGCCGTTGAGGTAATTGGTCAGATTGCCGTTGCGCATGTCGATTGACGGAACGCTCAGTACGATCGGCGTCTGGCGCGGCAATCGCAATCCTTCAAAACTGGCGAAAAAGAACGTGCTGTCGGGCTTGGTGACGATGCGGGGAATGCGCAGCGGTCCGCCCAGCGTGCCGCCAAAATCGTTCATGATGATGCGCGGCTTCGAGAGTGCGAAGGGGTTGCCTGCGTTGAAGACAGTGTTTTCGTCGTACTCGAACAGGCCGCCGTGATAATGAATCGTGCCCGATTTTGAGACGGTAGTGATGTCCGCGACCCCTGAGAACTCGGCATTGTTGTTCGACTCTGAGACGCGGATCTCTTCAATCGAGTTGAACGAAGGAAACATCTCATTTACCGGGCCGGAGTACTCGACGCCCACCGACGAGATGCCGTCGATGGTCACGCTCAGCAGCGCCGGCGTGGTTCCCAGCACGTCCAGGTCCCCGCTGTCGTCGGTCTGCACACCGGCTTCGGTGGTCAGCGTCGAGATGGGGCTGGTGGAACCAGTCGAGCGCGAGTAAATGGCAACGGGCAGGTTGACGAGTTCGTCGCCCTGCTTGGTCTCGGCCAGGTTTGAAACGTCGGTGGTCACCACCGGAATCGCGTCTTCGACAACCACAACTGTCTGGCTGGCCGCGCCGGGCTTCAGCTCGGCGTCGATGCGCCGCGTCTCGCGCGCGGTGAGCTCGATCGGCGGCAGCGACTCGGTTTCAAAGCCAGTCGCGGCAAAGGTGAGCTGATAACTGCCCACATCCACATTCTTGAAGGCATAGTTGCCCGTGGCGTCGGTGACCGTCTGATGTAATGCCGTGGTGCCGACGTTTACCAGTGTCACGTGCGCGCCCTGCACCACGGCGCCGCTCTGGTCGCGCACAATTCCCAAAATGCCGCCGAAGGTGGATTGCGCCGGCAACCGGAGAACAAACGTTGCCGTCACGGCCAGCATCAGCAGGAACCTGAAAGCAATTGGCCTCTGAGTCCGCAAAGAGCGGGGAAAACCGTCCATCGCCACTCCTTTGACCTGAATTTTTCGTTGGATAGCAACGTCTGGTTTGCTACGAATTCGCGAAAATCAATTCATAATTTACAGCTTTTTCACGGTCCGGGATCTGATTTTTTCGAGGAAAAATAGGCAGGAATCGGGAACAGCGCGAAGTGAGGCCGCTGCGTGTGACTCACCGCCCGGAAGTTGCGCTCAGGATCGCTTCTGCGCCGCCTCTTCGTACACTTGCGCGTACTGGCGCGCCGGGCCCGCCCACGAATAGTCCATCTCCATTCCGTTCCGCATCAGGGCCTTCCAGGCCTGTTTGTTTTGGAAGGCAGCGATGGCCCGGTCGATAGCCGCGAGCAGGTCGACGGGCTCGTAGCCATGGAATTTGAATCCCGTGCCGGTTCCGGCCGCTTCATTCCACTCTTCGATGGTGTCGTCGAGCCCGCCGGTGGCGCGCACTATCGGCACGGTCCCGTACTTGAGCGAGTACATCTGGTTCAGGCCGCTGGGCTCATAGCGCGACGGCATCAGGAACATATCCGCACCCGCTTCAATCTTGTGCGCAAGCGCTTCGTCGTATTTGATCAGCGCCGCAACCGTGCCGCGATGCTTGAACGCCCAGTCGCGGAAAAAGTTCTCAAAGTAAGGCTCGCCGGTGCCGAGCGCCGTTACCACAACGTCTCGCGACATCAGGTCTTCGGCGATTCGGGCAACCATGTCAAAGCCCTTTTGCCTGGCGAGGCGCGACACGATGCCGATGATGGGCGTGGTCGAAGGGACGTTCTCGAGGCCAAAGGCATGGAGCAGATCGGCGCGGCAAGTCTGCTTGCCTTCGAGATCGGCGGCCGAGTAATGCGCGGCCAGATTGCGGTCCGCGGCCGGGTCCCAGCGCGAGTAGTCAGCCCCGTTGAGAATGCCGCGAAGGTCGGCGGCGCGAATCTTCAAGACTCCGTCAAGCTGCTCGCCGAACTCCGCAGTCTGAATCTCCTCGGCGTACTTGTGGCTCACGGTGGTGATCATGTCCGCGTACACAATGCCGCCCTTGAGGAAATTGAAGCGGTCGTAATGCTCCAGTCGATCCATCTTGAATATTTCCCACGGGAAGAGAAGCTGCTCGGTGGTGTTGGGCGGAAACTTGCCCTGGTAGGCGGCGTTGTGAACGGTGAGGACGGTGGCCGCACTGTGAAATGCGGGATCGGATGCATACGTCGTTCGCAGGTAAACGGGGATGAGCGAGGCCTGCCAGTCGTGCACATGGAAGACCTGCGGAACGCCGATCTGCTTTGAAGCCTCAAGAACTGCGCGGCAGAACAAGCCAAATCGCTCGGCATTGTCAACGTATTCGCCGCCTGCGGGACCGTAGATCTCGGGCCGGTCGAACAGCTCGGGCGAATCGATAAAGTAGAACTCCACCTCATCTCGCTTGCCGCCATCCACTACGGTGACAAAGCGGTTGTAGTAACGGAAAGGAATGGTCAGCGACTTGATGGCATCGGAGCTGGTGGCGGCGATCAGCGGGCGAACACGCGTGTAAAGGGGCAGGAAAACTGAAACACGATGACCGAGGCGGACCAGTTCGCGTGGCAGCGATCCAACCACGTCGGCAAGACCTCCGGTTTTCGCGAACGGTACGCATTCTGATGCGGCAAAGATAATCTCCACTCGGGTTTTGCCTCCGGGCTATCCTGGGACCGCCGTAAAAGGCAGTCTACTATGTTCAACTGATGCACATGGGGTGTCGAATGAACATTGAACTTTCAAAAGAAGCGCGAGCGCAGGCCGTCGCTTCGCTGCAGCGGTATTTTGAAGAGAATATGTCAGACCCCATCGGCGAACTGCCGGCCGGCCTGCTACTGAATTTCTTTTTGGAAGAAATTGGCCCGGTAGTCTACAATCGCGCGATTGCCGACGCCCAGGCGCGCATGGAACAGCGGGCAGCGGACCTGGGCGGAGAGCTGTTTGCCGACGAGTTCCAGTACTGGCCGCGCGTCGACGCAAAGCGCAAGAGCCGCAAATAATCTTCAGGAATTCATCCGATGAAAAGCAAAATCAATTCCCTCGCTGCATTGATTCTTCTTACCTTCAGCGGCATTGTCTCGGCGCCATGCATGCCGCAGACGTCCTCTACGCCGGCAACCCCGCACTCTTTCCGGGTCGAAAACGGAAAGTACCTGCTCGACGGCAAGCCTTTCCAGATCATCGCCGGCGAAATGCACTACGCGCGCATTCCCAGAGAGTATTGGCGGGCGCGACTGCGCATGGCCAAAGCGATGGGACTTAACACCATCACGACTTATGTCTTTTGGAACTTCCATGAGCCGCGGCCCGGCGAATATGACTTCACCGGCCGGCACGATGTAGCCGAGTTCGTGCGCGAGGCACAGAGCGAGGGGCTATATGTGAATCTGCGACCCGGTCCCTACTCCTGCGCAGAGTGGGAGTGGGGCGGCTTTCCATCCTGGCTGCTCAAAGATCATGGAATTGTGGTGCGCAGCACCGACCCCAGATTCATGACTCCGGCACGCGAGTGGCTGCTGCGCCTGGGCCAGGAGCTTGCTCCGCTTCAGGTCGGCAATGGCGGCCCGATTATCAGCGTGCAGGTTGAAAACGAGTATGGCTCGTTCGGCAACGACCACGCCTACATGGAACAGATTCACCGCGACCTGGTCGACGCCGGTTTTGACAAGGCTCTGCTTTACACGGCCGACGGTCCCGAGGAGATCCCCAACGGATCGCTGCCTGAATTACCGGCAGGCATCAACTTCTCTCCGGGCGAAGCTCCGCAGGCCTTTGCCACGCTGCATAAGCTGCGGCCCGAAGGTCCGTTCATGGCCACCGAGTGGTGGGATGGCTGGTTCGATCACTGGGGCGAACACCACCACACCACCGACGCCAAGGCCCAGGCCAAAGAGCTTGAGTGGATTCTTGAGCAGGGCTACTCCATCAGCATCTACATGTTTCACGGCGGAACGAGCTTTGGCTGGATGAATGGCGCCAATTGGGACAACAGCCACTACGAGCCCGACGTGACCAGCTACGATTACGACTCGGCGCTCGATGAGAGCGGACGCCCTTCGCCCAAGTTCTACCTCTTCCGCGATGCCATTGCGAAGGCTACCGGCGTTACGCCGCCCCCGATCCCGGATATCCCTCCGCCTATATCGGTGCCACCAGCCGAACTGACGCAATCGGTATCGCTGTGGCGAACGCTGCCCCAGCCGGTCGCCTCAGAACAGTTGGAAACAATGGAGGATCTTGACCAGGCCTACGGCTACATCCTTTACCGCACCACGGTTGCAGGCCCGGTCGCAGGCGATCTCGTACTCGACCAAGTGCACGACTATGCGCTGATTTATGCGAACGGCAAGCTGCTGGGAACGCTCGATCGCCGTCTCGATCAGAACAAGCTGCACGTTGACCTGACCGAACCCAGCACGCGCCTCGACATTCTTGTCGAGAATTCCGGCCGCATCAACTTCTCGCTCGCCATCCGCGGGGAGCGCCAGGGGATCACGAAGCAGGTCACGCTTGCAGGCAGGCCGCTCACCGGCTGGCAGATCTACCCGCTGCCAATGGACGATCCGGGCAAGCTGCCGTTTGGAAGCGGCGATTGCACGGGTCCCTGCTTCTATCGCGGCACGCTCAAGGTGGATAAGCCTGGCGATACGTTTCTCGACACCAGCAACTTCACCAAAGGTTTTGTGTGGGTCAACGGCCACCCGTTGGGGCGCATCTGGAACGTCGGACCGCAGAAGACGCTCTATCTGCCCGGCGTGTGGCTGTACGCAGGCAACAACGACGTGATTGTTTTCGATCTGGAGGGAAAGCCGGGAAGGACGGTCGAGGGCCGACCGGCTCCAATCCTGGATTCAACAGCTGCGCATTAATGCGTGGGCGCGGGTGACGTGCGCGGAGGGGTCTAAATTTCCGGCACAACAACAGGTTCAGGCACAGGAAGCGCCACTGTAACGGCAACGGCCTCAGGAATCGAGATCGCGGCTGTCGCTCGTACCCGCTCGCGCCACACGACAACCGCGTAGATGGAGAGCATCACCATAAGCGGGTCGAGTGCGCGCATGTGATACGGCTCGGGGTGAGTGAAGTAATACATCACCGGAAACAGGAACAGCACGCCACCATAGCGAATCGCTTCAAAACGATGCCGGCGCCATGCAACAGCCAGCCCGATCAAGGTGAGTAAAGTCAGCGAGGTGGCGAAGGGAATATCAGCCAGCTCCGTGGGATCTTCCGCCAGATACCCGGAATCAAAGCTCCAGAAAGCCGTCCAAATGTAGACCGCACGGCGCACACATTTCCGCATGTACAAGCCCGGATAGGCGCGGATATATGCTTTGGCCTGTTGCATCTTTTGGTCCATGTAGGGCAGTTCGCCCATGCGATTGTAGTCGGCCAGCTCGGCCATGTTGTGCAAAGGATGAAGATCGTCGCTGGTCTGGTCCAGGCTATGGCTGACACCGTTGTTCCCCATCCAGAGTTCCAGGCCCATGCTGTCGCGTATGGGGATAAAGCGATGGAAGACAAGAGCGTTGCGAATGAACCAGGGCGACAGCGCGGCCGCCAGCGCAAGTGAAGCAGCCAGTCCGGGCGCCAGCCAAGGCATCTTTTGCCGCGCCAGTTGCCACGCAGCGATCGCCATCATGAACGGAACCACCGTCAGGATCGACGGCTCAGTGAGGCCCGCGAGGCCGGCGAGCAGGCCGAAGCCCGCCCAAAGTCTAAGCTGAGAAGAATGCTCCAGCCGCTGCGCGAGATAGATAAGCCAGAGCAGGCAAAAGATGAGGATTTGTGTAGACCACGCCCACGCGGCCGCAAAGTAGATGCCGTAGGGCGAAAATGCCCATCCCCAGGCGGCCCACCTGGCTGTGCGATCGCCAAAGCTGCGCCGCGCGATCAGTAAAACAGGGATGCACGACAGTGCTCCGAGGATGCAATCGAACGCATGCGCCGCAAAGATGGCACTCGCCGTGTGGATGCCGAAGACCTTGAAAAAGACCGCAACCACCAGGGGATAGACCGGCGGCATGATGGCCGAAGGCTGGTTTGATGCGAAAGGGCTGCCGAAGCCGCGGCCCGCCAGCAGAGCTTCTGCCACGTTGCCCGGCTCCCAGGCATGAATGTGATTCGCATCCATCAGGTCTTCAAACAGGTAGCGATTGAATGGAACTACCGCGAGACGCAGCGTCAAGGCGACCAGGACGATGATCACCAGCAACCGGACGGTTGAGCTCCGGGACTGCCCAAGGGCAACTGAAACGGCTTGTTTGCGCATCCTTGCTTTCTATACTATCCCTTGCCGTACCGAGGGCAAGCGGGTGATAACCTGCCCGAATCCGCGAAACCAACGCCGTCATTTCCGGGATTGCCGCTTTTCCCGGCCGCAGAACAGCCTTCTGAATTGACTGCGAACGCCCAAGCTCCCATTTCTGTCAATCTTTAAGCCGTCGATGGAACGTCTCGAGGTAATCCACTATCCTGAATCTGTATCCCGGAGGTCAGCGGATGTTTTCCCCCGCCGTAAAAGCCCCCGCGGCAGCAACGTCCCCTGAGCGGATTGCCGCGGCCATCGACAACATCGGCGCATTGCACGGGCTGCCTTTTGAAGAACGGATCTGGCTGGCGACGCATAGCCGCGAGGTATGCGCAGACGCGGGCGAAGTTCTATTCGAGGAAGGCGCCCCGGCCGAACACATGGTGCTCATCCTCAAAGGCGAGATTCACGTGCGCCGCCAGCACGGCGGTCCTGTGTCCCTGTTCATTGGGCGCACCGGACAAATGACCGGACTGCTTCCCTTTTCGCGGATGAAGAGTTATGGCGGGCAGGGATTCGCTGTCTCCCCGTTTTGGGCGTTACTGATCGCGCGCTCTGACTTTGCCGCCATGCTCGAAGCCATTCCGACGATGGCCCAACGGGTGGTTTCTACGCTGCTTGACCGCGTGCGCGAAGTAACCCGTATCGAGCAGCAGGCTGAAAAGCTCCTGGCCCTGGGCAAATTGGCCGGCAATCTTGCGCACGAGCTTAACAACCCCGCCTCCGCTGCCCAGCGCGCTGCGGCAACCATGGTTGAGGCGGTGCAGGCGAATCGCAGAAACCGTTTCAAGCTCATCAATCTCTGCCTGAATGAAGAGCAGATTCATGCGATTGAGGCATGGGAGGGCAAAGTGCTCAACCGGCCGCTGCCCATTCCCAAGGTCAGCGACGAACCGGCCGCGGTCGACTTTTTGAAGCGCGAGGAGACGATTCGCGGGTGGCTGACTCAAAACGACAGTGCCGAGGTGTGGGAGGTCGCGCCCGAACTGGCCGAACAGGGCATTACCGTCACCGATCTCGAAGAGCTGAACGAGATCGTTGGTGCTTCCGAGGTCTGCATTTCTCTCCAGTTCTTTGCCCGCTACCTGCGCTCTTCGAGGGCTGCCGAAACCCTGGTGAACTCGACAGCGCGCATCTTCGACCTCATCGAGGCCGTAAAGGATTACTCGAACATGGATCGTGCTCCGATCCTCGAAGTCGACATTCCCGCCGGCCTGGACGCCACGTTGCAGATGTTCCAGTCGCGCATGCAGCACGTGAAGGTCGAGCGGGATTACGAACCGGGGCTTCCCCGCATCAACGCATATAGCGGCGAGCTTAACCAGGTGTGGACGGCGCTGATCGAGAATGCGCTCGATGCCCTGGGCGACCTGCACCGCGCTGAGGCTGACGGCGGGATGACGGGCACGCTCCGCATCACCTGCCGCATGGAAGCCGACATGCTGCTGGTTGAGATATGGGACACGGGCCCTGGAATTCCGCCCGAACTGCAGGAGCGGATCTTCGAGCCGTTCTTTACCACCAAGGCGCCGGGGCGCGGCCTGGGTCTCGGCCTCGACTACGCGATGCGCATCGTGCGCAAGCACCGCGGGCACCTGAGCGTGAAATCGGAGCCGGGATCGACGTGCTTCAGGGTGCGTTTGCCGCTCGATCAGTTGCAGGCGTACTGAGGTTCGCTGACCATTCCACCTGCCAGGGAGTTGAAATGCTGCATAAAGTTGGTTCCGACACCCCCGCTGCTCTTGCACCGTTGCTTTCTGTCCGCCGGGGCAAGCAGGCATTTGAGTTCTACAAGGCTGCATTCGGCGCATCGGAATTAATGCTGGTGGAGTCTCCCGACGGTGAGATCGTGGCCGAGATGCAACTTGGAGGTTCTCGATTCTGGATTGCCGATGAGTCTCCCGAGCATAAGAACTTCAGCCCGGAGAGCCTCGGCGGAAGCACGGCGCGCATGATTCTGGTCGTAGACGATCCGGATTCGCTCTTCAATCGCGCGATTCGCGCCGGCGCCACCGTGGTTTATCCGGTAGCCGACCAAAAATATGGCTGGCGCGCGGGCCGCCTCGCCGACCCGTATGGCCACCATTGGGAGATTGGCAAGCCGCTTAGTTGAGCGCCCGGAGAGAAGCTAAGCAGCGGCTGTTCCGCCGTTCTCTTACTAGCACAGACTACGCGAATAGAAAGGCGCTGAAAGCTGTCGACTCACAGCGGAAGGCGGCAGGGGCCTCAGAAGTTGAGACGTATCCCCACCCGGCCCCCGTCAGGGCTTTGCATCGACGCGACCTTTTCGTAGGCGGAGTAAATACCCACAGCGCTTCCGCCCGTCTCGGCGAGCGACCGCGCGAAAGCAGCGTTGGCCCTTTGCATCATGTTGCAGGTTTCGGCAAGAGCATCAAGGTGGTATCGCTGGCCCCAGGCAATGGTTTTCATAATGCGCGCGTTGATGGTGAAAAAGTCCAGCCCGGTGAATTCGCTCCTGTTCAGGTAGTCGGCGGTCCCCGTTAGAACGAAGCCGTTCGCCAAATGCTGCCACAAATCCGAACCGGGTTCGGCTGAGGTATGAAGTACTCCCGTAAACGTTGCGCGGCGCATCGTGTCGCTGACCAAAGAAGAGTTCTCTCCCGTGCCAGCGCCTTGAGCGGTTGCATAGGCGTATGCAACCTTATAGCTTCCCCAATGAGTGGGCTGCTGGGTAAATGCCACCGACGTTCCCGAGTAGGTTGAAACCGCGCCGGAGCCAATCTCCTGGCCCCAGAACGTATTTCCCGCCTTGCAGGCAAGGGACGATGTGCATAGCGACACGAATTTCGATTCCGGAAGAGCCAGCTGAACGCCCCTGACATTCTGCGACTCGGCGGAGATTACGCTGGTGGCTCCCACTTTCTGCTCTACTTCAATGTCCCCATGCTCGGCGTACGAGTTCTGGATCGTCGGACTCATAGTGGTGAACAACGCTACCTGCTTCATTAACAGGCCGTCGCGACTAACGAAGCGGCCGGAGTTTAGAATATTCGCAGTGGTGTCGGCGTCGAGCGGACCGGCAACCGCCGGCAGGGGAATCTGGTCGTAATAGATCCCGACGCCGCCGCGGATTACCGTGCTCGAAGAAGGCGCCCATGCAACGCCAAGCTGCGGGGCCAAGTTGTTTGTGTCTGTGCGGAAACCTCGCAAGGTCTGAACGTCATAGCGAATTCCACAAGTCAGGACCAGGCTCGGGTTGACCTGCTTCTCGGATTGCGCGTAGAGGCCCGTGCTCCGATCGGACTGGCTGAAGGATGCGTTCCCCGAAGACACCCTGCCAAGGCCCGATTCGATGAACGAAATATTCATCTCGTTGGATATAAAATCTCCGCCCATGCGAAGCCCTTGTCCGCCAATTTGACGGTAGATATTGCTGGCAGCCTCGAAAACCTTGTCCCGCCTGGCCGTTGGCAGATTCGATTGGATGCCTATCGCCGGGGCCCCCGCGGGCAGCTGCACATCGCTCGATATGAATTGCGCTTTCGTCTCGTCCAAGGTGTTGGGAGAAATCGTCACGGTGTTGCCCACCGCAGCAGTCTGCTGACTGATCCCTATATCCGTGGCGAGACCGGGAACATTCAGTTTTGCGTCGGGGCGCAACGAGTAACTACGCAGGTTGTCGCGGTTGAATTGCGCATATGCGGAATCCCGTTGGCTGAATTGGTGGTCGGCCCTGGCCACAAAAGTGCCGGAGGCGGCCGGATTCAAATTCACCGGCAGGCTGTCGTTGCCTGTCTGGGCCCGCATCGATGTCAGGAATGACAACATCTTCCGCTGGCTCATTCCGAACTGGTCGAGACTCACGAAGTACGAACTGCGACCCCACCCGATACTGCCGCCCAGCGATCCTCCAAGTTCCGAGACTGGAAGCACGTCGCGCAGCGTTGCGTCCGGCGCAAGTATTGGAATCGAGCCGAGGAACCCGTTGACCTGACCGTGCGGCTTGCTCGTCCTGGCAGGCAATGGCGCGTCCGGGACGGCCTGGTTGGAAGATACAGTACCGGCAGCGCTAAATTCGTAGACCGGACCCGCACTCTCTACGGGCACAGGCGTCTCTTGTACCGCGCTTGGAACTGATTCCTGTGCTTTAGCGGAATTGTATTGAGCGGCGACGCAAAGCGGCCAGCCACAAAGCAAGCCGACCGCGACAGGCAATCTCGGTATCATAAGGCCCCCGGGAAGTGGTCGTATGCGGGATAGACGCCTGGCGAGTTTAAAGGTTTTTGAACTCGTGCACAAAATCCTCCGTCGGGCTAAAACGACACATCCGCCGGCTCGGTAACCCGCATCACGCTCTGGTCGCCGGTGAGCTTCTTCCATGCGCTCCGGATCGCTTCAATCTTGCCGCGATTCTCCTGATTGTCGGGGTAGTCAATGATGAGCAGCTTGGTGCGGATGCGCTCGGGCGAGGATTCGCCTTTACCCTGCCACTGTCCGTAGACGTCGATCACGCTCAGGCCGTCAGGAAACCGCGTGGTCACTTCCTTGTCGAGGAAGGCGCGCCACGCCGATTCGCTGATTCCCTTCCCGGGATCGTCTGCCGGACCCAGGCCGAAGTAAAGCTTGGTATCGACCCAGCCCGAGGTGCGCCCGGGATGGGCCGAATCACCCGCCAGCGTGGGTGCGACCGGCTGCGGCGAACCCGGCACAGGCTGATGCGCGCAGCCGCTCGCCGCAAGCGCCGATGCAAGGAGAAACACGGTGAGGCGAAAGCGCATGCGAGTTCCGCAAATCAGTGGATTAGTCAGTTGGTCCCATGAGATTCCAGCAAGAAGCTCTTCGTCCCCAGTCCCTCAGTCCCTTACTCCCTGTTTTTCTCACTTTTCCACTTCCACCCCGCGCCAAAAGGCTACATAGCCCTTGATTCGGCGGGCGGCAGGTTTGGGATCGGGATAGTACCAGGCGGCGTCCTGATTATCCTGGCCGTCAATAACCACGGTCAAATACCGTTTTTGGCCCGTATGCGGATCGGTTGAAGTGCTGGTGCTGGATCGAAAATATTCTCGCTTCAGGCTCGATTCGGGAAAGTAGACGTTTCCTTCCACTTCCTCGATCCGATCGCTCTCGGCGATAACCTTGCCGTTCCAAATTGCTCTTGCCATGGCTTTTCCGTTGTTTTGGCGCCACCACGGCGGCGTCTTGCGTATGCACACGCCGCCCAGCGACGAGACAACAGTAGCAGATGTTCCGTCGCAGGGCGAGTGCTTAAATCTGTTCGCTGAGATTTCCGGGTAGTCCTGTGGAAAAACGGCCCTATTTGGCCGCAGCGATGGAATCGATGTGGACACTCATGCTGGCCGCATCTGAGGTTGCGCTGACAACCACCTTCGCCCCGTAGAAATCCTTCACGGAATCGGGGTTATCGATCTTCCATACCTGCTTTTTTGCTTGGTCCACAAAGACCGGCTTCTCGCCGTGCGAGATGCAGCCCTTCACGCAGGCAACGTTGTCGCCCAGATGTTTGGCGCCGCAGGCCGAGTCCGATATATATCCGGTAATTTGCGTGGAATCAGCAGCCTGGGCTGTCATCCAAGCCAGGGCGAGGACGGTGACGAGTACACAAAATGCGCGCTTCATTCAGACCTCCAGGGTGTCGGGGATCGACAAGTCAGCTATTATCATGCTCTCGCACAGGAAAATGCACAAGAGACGGCTGTCTTCACAGGGCAATCGCATTTGGAATTGGAATCTTGAGGTCCAGTGGTTTTCAAAAGGGCACGGCTTCAGCCGCGCCAAAAGAATCCCCCGAATCGACCGGGCTTTAGCCTCTGGGGGACGCATTTTGCCGCACTCTGAAACCACCCCTCCGTGGCTAAAGCCAGAATCTTCCTCTTGCGCCTGCTTCGGCACGGCTAAAGCCGTGCCCTTTCAAAACATAATCTTCCCGCATCTTGAAATGCGATTGCCCTGGCTGTCTTCAAGACGCCGGAACGTCAAACTGAATCTGGTCGGGCACGCTGACCTCCCTGGGAGCCCGCTTCTTCGGCTTGGCCGCGTGAAACGCTCGCGACGCCTCAACCCGCTCCTTGATTCCCCGGTAGCGCTGGGCAGCCGATGAAAACCGTTTCACCATATCGCTGGTTTTTGCCAGATAAGTCGGGTAGCGCTCCCTGATGGCGTCAAGGATTGGCGCGAACTTGGCCAGAATGTAAAACCCCTCGGCATTGCAGTCGACGAACAGTTCCGCTGAAACGGCTCCGTGCAGAACCATGGCAGCCGCCATCTCCCAATAGGTAACCACCTGCCGCAGCCAGGGATTATGCTTGTTGCCCGGATTATCCTGAACTGCAAAAAATTCATCGGCTGTTTTGGGCCAGAAATCGCCCAACAGCCACGCGCGCGCTTTGCGCATGGTCTCTTCAGTCCGCAATTGGTATAGCTTCAGAATGATCTCGGCGTCGGCCGGCGTCGCAAGCATTCTTTCCATGAGAGCCTCTGTTGCTCATGGTACAGGATTCAGTTCGGAAGCGGGTGCGACGAATGTGTTATGGCGAGCGGTTGCTCAGTCCTCAAGAAACGCCGACCTGTGCAAAAGATTCAGGCTTGATTCGATCCCTGCCTCCAGCTCCGAGGCAGGCGTGTCTGGGAATTCGGTCCGCATCGCCTCAAGAAGGCCGTTGCGATCGTGGCTGCCGTCGATCAACTGGAGCAAGCGGCGCACCTTGACGTCTTCGAGAGTCACAAAGCCGTGCAGCAGCGAAGTAGCAGTGCCCCACATACGTGCTTCCTGGCGGCTGCAGGCACTGGCCCGGGGCCGTTCCGCAATGCGGGGAGCAACCGGGGCGCGCCAGGAACGCAGTTCGAGCATCTTGGCCACCGCCAGGCGGATCAGGAGTGCGGCTCCGGCGGTATCGAGCACAAAGCCCTTTTCCGCCAGCTTGGGTTCGAGATCGGCATAGCTGGCCACCGAGGGCCAGAGCTTCCCAAGTTCTTCAAGCAGTGCAATCACAGCGGGATGGTTCGACTCCATCCTTATGTTGCTCGGCAGAACAAAAATTTTGGAGTCGGGATTCTCGGCCGGAGCCATGGTGGTTTGAGAGGCGAACAGCAAGCGGCGGAAGGCTTGGGGGGAAAACTCGCGGTGAACCTCGCTGTCCGCGTGCACCAGCAGGGTCTCGCGGAAGGCGCGCAGACGCACGAAATCCAGCAACTGCTCTTCTTTCAGGAAATCCCCTGCCGAGGCTTTTTCCAGCACCGAGCGAACATCTTGTTTGTAGCTGGGATCCTGCGGCGGCGGCAGCACGGCTTCGTCGAGATAGGCGAGTCCATACTGAGCGGCGTGGCGAACAAACTCGAGGAAATGCACCGGGTAGAATGCATCGTTCATCTCGTCGTGACAGGTGACGCCCGGGCGGCGCGCCTCCATGCGTTTCAGCGCGTCCTCGAGGAGCGCGCGATAGATATCGTTGTCAGGCTTTGCTTTCACGATGAAGCGAAGGAAATCAAGTCCTTCGCTCACACGCTGTTCCAGATCGTCGAGGCCTTCGACGCGGAACATCATCATGTCGCGGATCATCGATCGCATGTAACCGACGGGTTGGGCGTTGTAGCTGACGAACGCGATTCCGGCTGGGGTAAGCAGTCCTTTTATGAGCTCGAAGAGCCGATCGCGAACGGCTTCAGGCACCCACGCGTAGAACCCATGCGCAATGATGTAATCGAACCGGCCCAGGTCTTCGAAAGGCTCAAGAATGTCCCTCTTGAATATGCTCACATTGCGCAAGCCCAGGTCGCGAATCCGGCCTCGAGCGCGCTCGACCGGCAATCCGGCCAGGTCGAAGCCCACAAACTCGCTCCCCGGAATTGCGTAGGCAATGGGGATGAGGTTGGCGCCCTCGCTGCATCCGACTTCGAGCACCCGGCAATGCTCCACTGGGGTGGGCGAAAGCCCGTGAAGGATCGCCATGGTGGCCAATCGATCGGGATGCGTATCGGGGTACGCCAGGGGGGGATAGGCAACCGCATCGTACGGATTTCCTGCCGTCTTCAGTGTCTTCCTCCTGAAACACGGTTTCGTGGGCGCGTGGCTCCGGTTACGCCGGCTGCAATTCGTGATTCTCTTCCCATTTCACTTAGCGGCTTAAGTGTCTTTGCTGTCGAAGTGGGAACTCGCGACCCCGCGCGCGGCGCCGTTCCAGTTTCGGTTTGAGGTCTGGAAATCGATGCTTGAGCTCGTAATCCGAGTAGTAGCGGCCCGAACGGTCCAGCTCGCCTGAGGCGAGGGCCCGCGAGACTTCGCTCAGGGCCGTCCGAATTGCACCGTGGATTTCACGAGAACTCATTCCTTGCACCGCGAAGCCCTCTTTAGTTTTGACCATCGTTCCGAATCGAGGATGACGAGCACTCCGCCTTCGCTCCTCTTGGCGATCTGAACGCGCCTGACTGAATTATCGTATACCTCCAGCTCATCTGCCAGTGGAAGGTAGAGCCTTAGAAAGTTTGACAGCCCTGCAAAGTATCGGCGGCGAATCACCTCGGGGGGCAGGCCGTGACCACCTTCCCGCACCCTTTGTGCAACGCGTCTGATGGCAGCCGAAGGGGACGGCAGCCAAAGGTAAAGCAGTGTAATGCGCCAGCCGGCGCCCTTGCATCGTTTGAGCAGATGCAGGTATGCCTTTCCTGAGAGCGTGGTTTCAAGCCCAAAACTCAGGTTCCGCTCTACCAGTTCGCGCATCCGCTCCAGCATTCTGCGTCCGGCGGAAAAAGCGGCCGCCTCGGGATCGCTGGGAGAGATCGCCCGGGCGAATTCGTCCGCGTTCAGGAACTCCTGAATGTAAGGAAACTTCGGAATAAGCTTCCTGGCCGCGGTGGTCTTGCCCGCGCCATTTGGACCGGCAAGTATGACGATTTCTTTCACCGCGGTTCTAAATACTACGCCGGCTGCAACTCGTGATTCTCTTCTTTCTTCTCGACTACCGGCCCGTGGGTGGCTGCGGTGGGCGGAGGCGGCGCATTCCCGATCCGCTTGGAGTAGCTGCAAATCACCTTGCTCTCATGGGCGGCGGCCGCAGCCTTCTTTCCACGCCTGGCCGGTGCAACTTCTTCCTCGGCGCTTTTCTTTTTATTCGGGCATTCAAGATAAATGCCTGACTTGAGCACCTTTTCAACCAGGTACGGGCTTCCGCACTGGGGGCATTTTTTGGGCACCGGCTTCAGGTTCGAAGTGAAGTCGCACTTGGGGTAGTTGGTGCAGCCCCAGAAGACATTGCCCCGCCGCGCCTTGCGCTCGGCAATGTCACCCTCGCCGCACTTGGGGCACTTCATGCCCTCAATCAGATTCTGCTTTACGTATTTGCACTTGGGATAGCCGGAACAAGACACGAACTCGCCGTACGTCCCCTGCCGCAGCACCAGCGGCTTGCCGCACACCGGGCAATCCTCGCCGGTGGGCTCGGGCGGCTTCTGCTGCTGCTTCTGGCTCAGCTTGCGGAAGGTCTTGCAGGGCGGATCGGCGTTGTAGTCCGGGCATGCCATGAACGGACCGAACAATCCCCGCCGCATCACCATTACCTTGCCGCAGTTTTCGCAGTACTCCTCGGTGTCGCCGGCCTCCTGGGCCTCTGGCGTGTTCAGGTCGGGCTTGGCTGCGATGTTCTCCTTGGTGAAGGTGCAACTTGAAGGGTCCTTCTTGTCGTATGCCGAACAGGCATAGAACGTGCCGAACTTGCCCCACTTCAATACCAGAGGCGATCCGCATACCTCGCACTTCTCGCCGGTCACCTTCTCCATGCGCTTGATGTTTTCCATCTTCTTGCCGGCCACTTTGAGTTCGTCTTCGAAGTGGTCGTAGAAGCCGTTCAAAAGATCGGTCCACTTCTCCTTGCCGTCTTCAATGTCGTCCAATTCTTCTTCGAGCTTGGCCGTGTACCTGGTGTCGAAGATGTACGGAAAGTTCTTCACCATCAGGTCGCACACCACCACCCCGATCTCGGTCGGATAGAAGCGGCCACGCGAGCCGCCGTGCTTCACCACGTACTCGCGATCCTGGATGGTGCTGATGATCGACGCATAGGTCGACGGCCGGCCGATACCGCGCTCTTCGAGCTCTTTCACCAGCGAAGCTTCGTTGTAGCGCGGAGGCGGCTGGGTAAAGTGCTGCTCCGGCAGCAACTGGTCAAGCTCCAGCGCCTTCACTCCGTCGAGATTCGGCAATCGGTTCGACGTCTCATCCTCATCGCCCTTCTTGTCCTCTGAGACCTCGTAGACTTTCAGGAAGCCGTCAAAGCGCAGCACCGATCCGCTCACGCGAAAATCGTAGGTCCTGCGCGTCTTGCTCGAAACCGCGGCAATGTTCGCCGTCGTCACGTCATAGATGGCCGGAACCATCTGCGAAGCCACGAAGCGTTTCCAGATGAGCGAGTAGAGCTTGAGCTGCTCATCCGAAAGGAATCGGGCGATCGACTCCGGCGTGCGCGAAGCATCGGTGGGACGAATTGCCTCGTGCGCGTCCTGCGCGTCCTTCTTGCCCTTGTACACGTTGGCCGACGCCGGCAGGTAATTCTCGCCGAGGTTTTTCGCAATCCACTCGCGGGCCGAGGTAAGCGCCTCAGGGGCTACGCGCGGAGAATCGGTACGCATGTAAGTGATAAGGCCGGTTGTGCCCTCTGCGCCCAAATCGACGCCCTCATAGAGCCGCTGGGCCACGCCCATGGTGCGGCGAACGTTGAAGCCCAGCTTGTTGGCTGCGTCGCGCTGCAGTTGACTGGTAATGAACGGCGGCAGCGGGCGCCTCTGCTGCTCGCGAGACTGGATCGACGTAACCGACCACTTCGCGTTTTCAAGCGCCGCCAGCATCTCGTCCATCTGCGGTTTGCCGGGCACCGCGTTGGAGATGAAAGCGTCCTTCTCGTCTTTATCCTTGCCGTTCGCCACGCGCGCCGGTTCGCCGTCGATGCCCACAAACCGCGCCTTGAATTTTTTCTCG
>Ga0335072_10005335_pt1 | contig 18932 bp, 16 predicted proteins | sample Lox_Sample_21_FD_206725 | JGI IMG/M metagenome (GOLD analysis project Ga0335072, IMG submission 206725) | Soil microbial communities from Loxahatchee National Wildlife Refuge, Florida, United States - Lox_Sample_2.1 | ecosystem: Environmental > Terrestrial > Soil > Wetlands | place: USA...
GCGCCCACAAAGATCACATCGACGTCGCTGGCGTAGTTGAGCTCACGGCCGCCGCACTTGCCCATCGCGATCACCGCCAGCCGGGCGGGCGGCAGTCCGGGGGGTAGCTCCGCGCGCGCGACGGCGAGCGCCGCTGCGAGCGTCGCCGTCGTGAGGTCGGCGAGCCCGGCCATCACCTGGTCGAGCGACAGCTCGCCGGTCAGGTCCCTGGCCGCGAGCTGCAAGAGCTGCCGGCGGTAGGCGAGCCGGAGCATAGTCGCGGGATCGCCGCCCGCCAGGGCGCGGTTAGCGACCGGCTGCGGCCCGGACGTGGCCCCGACCGCCTGCAGCAGCCCGCCGGCGAGGTCACCCTCGGCACTGCCGGCCGGAAACGAGGTCTCCTCTGCCAGCAGCCGCCAGTCGCGCCGGTGCCGGGCCAGGTGATCACCGAGCGCTGCGCTCGCGCCGAGAACGCTGACCAGCCGTATCCGGAGGCGCTCATCGTCAGTCAGCGCGCGCAGTAGCTCGTCGTCCGGTTCCATCCTCGCCAGCGCGGCGAGCGCCTGGTCGGGGTCTGCCGCGCCGGCGAGCGCCTGTAGCAGCGGGCTCTCGGTAGCGAGGTGCAGCTCGCGGACGACGTCCTGCGCCCGGGCCGTGTCAGCGAACCCCATAGCCGCCAGCTGCCCGGCCAGCGTCGCGCGAGGCATCTTCACCCCAGAACACTAGCCAGCAGGCCGCGGCGGCACTCCCCGGCACCCGTGGCCGTCGCGCCGCGACTCCACGATGCCGCGGCTAGACGATGCCGATGTACCGGTCGATCTCGAACTGCGAGACCTCGTGCCGGTAGGCCTGCCACTCTTCGCGCTTGTTGCGCAGGAAGAAGTCGAAGACCTGCTCTCCGAGCGTCTCAGCCACGAGCTCGCTGTCCTGCATGGCTGTGATCGCCTCGGACAGGTTCTGCGGCAGCGGCGCGATGCCGAGGGCGTGCCGCTCCGTGGAGGTCAGCGCCCAGACGTCGTCCTCGGCACCGGGCGGAAGCTCGTAGTCGTCCTCGATGCCCTTCAGGCCAGCCGCGAGAATGACAGCGAACGCCAGGTAGGGGTTGCATGCGGTGTCGACCGAGCGGAACTCGATGCGGGTCGCGTTGCCCTTGTTCGGCTTGTACATCGGCACCCGGATGAGGGCCGACCGGTTGTTGTGTCCCCAGCAGATGTAGGCGGGGGCCTCGCCGCCTGCGCCGGCGATCCGCTCAGTGCCGCCCCACAGCCGCTTGTAGGAGTTGACCCACTGGTTGCAGACCGCAGTGATCTCGGCTGCGTGCCGAAGCACCCCGGCGATGAACGACTTGCCGGTCTTCGACAGGTGGTACTCCCCGCCAGGCTCGTAGAACACGTTGCGATCGCCTTCGAACAGCGACATGTGCGTGTGCATGCCCGAGCCCGGATACTCGCTGAATGGCTTGGGCATGAACGACGCGTAGACGCCCTGCTGCAGCGCCACTTCCTTCATCGCGAGGCGGAAGGTCATGATGTTGTCCGCCGTGCTCAGCGCGTCGGCATACCGCAGGTCGATCTCCTGCTGGCCGGGCGCGCCCTCGTGGTGGCTGTACTCCACCGAGATGCCGAGGCCCTCCAGCATCGTGATGGACTCGCGGCGGAAGTCATGCGCGATGCCGTGCGGCGTGTGGTCGAAATAGCCCCCGGAGTCGATCGGCCGGGGCTGCCCGCCGGGCTCCGGCTTGTCCATCAGCAGGAAGAACTCGATCTCCGGGTGCGTGTAGAAGGTGAAGCCAAGCCGGGCTGCCCGGGCGAGGGCCCGCTTCAGCACGAAGCGCGGGTCGGCATATGACGGCGATCCGTCCGGAAGCATGATGTCGCAGAACATCCGGCCAGTGCCGGCTGAGTCGTTGCCGACCGGCATCAGCTGGAAGGTCGACGGATCAGGCTTGGCGATCATGTCGGCCTCGTACACCCGGGCAAAGCCCTCGACCGCAGATCCGTCGAAGCCAATGCCCTCGGCGAAGGCACCCTCGAGCTCAGCCGGGGCTACGGCAACTGACTTCAGGTACCCCAGGACGTCCGTGAACCACAACCGGACGAAACGGATATCACGCTCCTCGAGCGTGCGCAGTACAAACTCCTCCTGCCTGTCCACCGCCACAGTCTGCCCGCCGCATGTTTCGGGCTTGTTACCCGGCCCCCGCCGGCTACGCGCTCGCCGGCGAACGGGTCCGGACCATCTAGGCTGAAGACGTGGCTCAGCTTCGGATCGGTCTCGCTCAGATCAACGCGACCGTCGGCGACCTGGCGGGCAACAGCGACAAGATCGTCGAGTGGACGATGCGCGCTGCCGAGCAGGGCGCGCGCGTCGTCGTCTTCCCGGAGATGGCCCTCACCGGCTACCCGGTCGAGGACCTGGCGCTCCGGAAGTCGTTCGTGGACGGCTCGGTCGCGGCGCTCGGTGACCTCGCGGCCGCTCTCGCCGCCGAGGGCCTGGATGGCATTGCCGTCGTGGTGGGCTATCTCGACCGGCGGCCGGAAGCGATGCCACGGGTCGGCGTCCCGGCCGGCTCTCCGCTCGACGCGGCCGCGGTCCTGCACGGCGGGTCGGTCGCCATCACCTCGGCCAAGCATCACCTGCCCAACTACGGGGTCTTCGACGAGTTCCGCTATTTCGTGCCGGGCAATACGCTCCCGGTGTTCCGGCTGACGACGGGGAGCGGCGAGGCGGTCGACGTCGCGGTAGCGATCTGCGAGGACCTGTGGCAGGACGGCGGCCCGGTGGCAGTGACGAAGACGGCGGGTGCCAGCCTGCTCGTGGTCCCCAATGCCTCGCCGTACGAGCAGAACAAGGACGACGTCCGGCTCGAGCTGTGCCAGCGCCGGGCCCGCGAGGCGGGAGCCGTGCTCGCGTACGCGAACATGGTCGGCGGCCAGGACGAGCTGGTCTTCGATGGTGACTCCCTTCTTGTCGCGCCCGACGGCAACGTGCTCGCCCGCGGGCCGCAGTTCGAGGAAGCGCTCGTCCTGGCTGACCTGGACCTCGCTCCGGCCAACCCCGGCCTGCCGGCCGGACAGCAGCGGGCGAACGCCGGAGACGGCACGACGATGACCATCCAGCGGATCGAGCTTGCCCCGCTGCCGGCTCCGCAGCCCGACACGCCGCTGGCTGTCCCGATGATCTGGCCCCGGCTGCCGGACCTGGCTGAGGTCTACGGCGCGCTAGTCCTCGGCACCCGTGACTACGTACGCAAGAACGGATACGGCCGCGGCTCCGTGCTCATCGGCCTGTCCGGCGGCATCGACTCCGCGCTCACCACGACGATTGCCACCGACGCACTCGGGGCCGACCACGTCAACGTCGTGCTCAACCCCAGCCCGTACTCCTCGGAGCACTCGGTGACCGACGCCGAGGACCTCGTGAAGCGGCAGGGCATCCACGCCCGGACGGTGCCGATCAAGCCGATGATGGACGGCTTCGGCGCCAGTCTCGACCTGCACGGGCTCGCGGCCGAGAACCTGCAGGCCCGCATCCGCGGCACGATCTGGATGGCGCTGTCGAACGAGGAAGGTCACCTCGTCCTCGCATGCGGCAACAAGAGTGAGCTGGCGACCGGGTACTCCACCCTGTACGGCGATGCCGTCGGCGCCTATGCACCGATCAAGGACGTCTTTAAGACGCTGGTGTGGGAGCTCGCGCGCTGGCGCAACCAGCAGGCGGCCGAGCACGGCGAGACGCCCCCGATCCCGGAGAACTCGATCACCAAGCCGCCGAGCGCGGAGCTGTCCCCCGGTCAGCTCGACACCGACTCGCTGCCGGACTACCTCATCCTGGACCAGCTACTCGACGATTACGTCGAGAAGGACATGGGCTCCGCCGAGCTCGTCGCGGCCGGTCACGACCCGGCGCTGGTCGAGCGGGTCATCCGCCTCGTGGACCGCGCCGAGTACAAGCGGCGCCAGTACCCGCCGGGCCCGAAAATCAGCGCCAAGAACTTCGGCCGCGACCGCCGCCTCCCGATCACCAGCCGGTGGCGCGAACCGCGGATCGGCTAGCAGGCGCTACAGCTCGACGCTCGTGCCGGGGACGAGATAGCGGGCCGGGCCGTCAGCCGCCGGCGCGAGGCCGAGCAGGCTCTCCCAGAGGTTGGCGCCCTTGTCGTTGAGCAGCGCGTCGTGGATCCAGAAGCCACGCTGCGGCCGGACAGCACGCAGATAGTCGGCCGAGTCACTGAACTTGAGCCACGGTCCGCTGACTGGCACCAGGAGCACCGGGATCGGGTCCTCGGGAACAGTGAACGCGTCACCCGGATGGAACACGGTACCGTCTACGGCGAATCCGGTATTCGGCACGACCGGGATAGCGCTGTCGACCCGCGCGTGGTCGGCGCCGTACACGTGCACGTCGAACCCGGCGGCCGTGAAAGCATCGCCGTGATGCACGGCATGCACCCGGCGGCCGTAGCCCGCGAGCTGCGCCGCCGCGGTCTCGCTGGCCCACAGCTCGAGCCCGGCGTCGGCGTCCAGTGCGGCCCGGACGGACACCTCGTCGAGGTGGTCGGCATGCTCGTGCGTCACCAGTACAGCGCTCGCGCCTGCCAGCACGTCGGGCCCGGCCCAGTGGCCCGGATCGATGACGAGGCGGACGTCGTCCTTCTCCAGCCGCACGCAGGCGTGCCCGAACTTGGTCAGCAGCATGCGTCCGACAGTACAGTTCAGCGCGCGGCGAGCCCGCGCAGGAGTTCCCCGACGATCCGGCGGGAGTAGCGGGTGTCGGCCGGCTCGGATCCGTACATGCTCGCGAGAACTGCGCCGTTGAAGAGGAATGCGGCTGCCTCGATGTCGGTGTCCTCGCGCAGCTCGCCGGTCGCCACACCCCGGCGGAGCACCGCGGCGACAAGGTCCAGACGCGGTTGCATGACGGTCTCGATGTAAGTCGTCATGAGCCGCGGGTAGCGCGTGCCCTCGCCCTGAAGCAGCGCGAACAGCCGGGACCGGCGCGGATCAGCCGCCTCCCGGCAGACGGCAATGAGCAGCGCGATGAGGTCGGCGCGCACCGACCGCCCCTGCGGCTGCGGCAAGTGCGACCGCAGGGCAGCGATGGCGTCGACGAGCATGTCTTCCTTGCCCGGCCACCGACGGTAGATGGTGGCCTTGCCGACTCCGGCCCGGGCGGCCACTTGTTCGATTCCCAGCGCATCCGGGCCGCACTCGGCAAACAGGTCAAGAGCAGCCGCCAGGATTGCCTTGTCGGCCTGCTCGCTGCGCGGTCGGCCGGGCCGACGTCGCTGAGCGGCGCTGCTGTCCATTGCCTGCCTCACCCGTGCGCGAGCCAGGATGCCGGACGATGAGTTGGGCTCGCCAAAAAACGATACGAGACATGATCGTATTGCAAAATAGGCCATCCGGCCGGCTAAATGGCTTCTCCCGTCCGATCCGGATTCTGCCCGATCAGAGCAGCCGCTGCGCCCGCACAACTCCCCCTGTTCACCAGCTGGCCCGCTATGCGATCATCGGAGGGTCCGGGGACGCCACAAGGGCGCAACGAGACACGGAGGATCAGATGACTGCTGGGCAGGTCAAGGACCAGGCCGCCGCCACCACGTCACCAGCCGGCTCACCAGCTGGCTCGCAAGCCCGAACGCCAGAGCCGCTCTACGGGGGCCAGTCGGCCCGGCGCCTGACCATCCGGGACATCGCTGCCGCCAAGGGCCGGGGCGAGAAGTGGCCCATGCTCACCGCATACGATGCCCTGACCGCCTCGGTCTTCGACGCCGCCGGCATCCCTGTCCTGCTGGTCGGCGACTCAGCCGCCATGGTGGTGTATGGCCACGATTCCACCATTCCGGTCACCGTAGACGAGCTGATCCCGCTCACCGCAGCCGTCGTGCGCGGCACGAGCCGGGCTCTTGTGGTCGCTGACCTGCCCTTTGGCTCTTACCAGACGTCACCAGCTGCCGCGCTTGAGGCCGCCACCAGGTTTCTCAAGGAGACCGGTGCCCAGGCCGTCAAGCTCGAGGGCGGCTACCGGGTGGTGCGGCAGGTGGAGGAGCTGGTGGCGGCGGGCATCCCGGTGATGGCCCACCTCGGCCTGACCCCGCAGTCAGTGAACGCTTTCGGGGGCTACAAGGTTCAGGGCCGCGGCGAGGACGGCGAGCGGATCCTGCACGACGCCAAGGCCCTGCAGGCTGCAGGTGCCTTCGCCGTCGTGCTGGAATGCGTCCCTGCCGACCTGGCTGGCCGGGTCACCGCGAGCCTCGATATCCCCACGGTCGGGATCGGAGCCGGCCCCGACTGCGACGCGCAGGTACTGGTCTGGCAGGACATGGCCGGGCTGTCCCCCCGCACAGCCAAGTTCGTCAAGCGGTACGCGGACCTGGCCGGAGTCCTGCGCGACGCCGCCGAATCCTTCGCGGCTGACGTCGTCGGCGGAGCCTTCCCGACGACGGAGTACTCCTACCGCTGACCGGCGGAGGCGGCACCGGAGACCACGACAAGCCGGTCGCCCTCCTCGATGCGGTCCGCCCGCGGGTCATCGATGGCCAGGACCAGGCCCTGACGAAGTACGGCAATGAGGCCCGAGCAGGCATCTCGGGCCGGCCGGCCTACTTCCGACGCGGATGCGGCTCGCTCGGTCAGGTCGAGGCCGCCGGTCCGGTCCAGCAGGTCGGTCATGACCCGGCCTGCACCAGGCTCCACGGTCGCCAGCCCGAGGAGCCTGCCCGCTGCCGCCGAGGAGACCACAACGCTGCTCGCGCCGCTCTGCCGCAGCAGCGACTCGTTCTCCGCCTCGCGTACCGCAGCGATCACGGCCACGTCCGGCCGGAGCTGGCGGGCCGTAAGTGCGACCAGCACCGCGGTGTCGTCCCGGTCCACCGCGATGACGAGCCGGTTCGCGGTGGCGATCTCGGCGAACACGAGAACCTCGCGCCGCGTGCCGTCGCCGGTCACGCCCGCCAGCCCGATCCGGTTCGCCTCGGCGACCGCCTGCGGCAGGATGTCCACGACGACGATCGAGGACACCGGCAGGCCAGCCTCGCGCAGGGTCATGACCGCGCTGCGGCCCTTCGTCCCGTATCCGACGATCACGGTGTGGCCTGCCATTTTCGACCTCCAGCGGGAAACGCGCCAGATCGCCCTCGTCCGCTCGGCCAGCACCTCCAGCGTGGTGCCGATCAGCAGGATCAGGAAGACGACGCGGATGGGCGTCAGGATGAGAGTGTTCACGAGCCGGGCGGCGTTGCTGACCGGGACGATGTCGCCATAGCCGGTCGTCGAGAGGGTGACGGCGGAGTAGTAGAACGAGGCCAGCAGGTTCAGCGGCTGGCCCGGCCGCGCGTTGTCCCGGTAGCCGTACCGGCCCAGGTACACGATGATCGTGGTCAGCACGAGCAGCCCGACTGCAAACGCGGCCCGCATGAGCACGGCCGACATCGGCGTCCGCCGCCGGGTCGGCAGCGAGACAGGTGTTCCGTCCAGATCCGGCCCGGCGTTTCCCCGCCTGCGTGCTCGGTCGATCACAGTGAGTGACTGTACCCGGGATGGCCACTCCGCATGGCTGCCGCGGACGCAGGCTAGGCAGGCGGCGGCTCAGATATCGGTGATGCGCAGGCCGGCGTGCCCTCGGTAACGGCGGTTGACGGACACCAGATTGGCAGTGAACGCCTCGATCTGCCCGCAGTTGCGCAGCCGTCCCGCGTACACTCCGCGCGCGCCCGGAAGCTCGTCGGCCAGCGCTATCACCAGGTCGGTCGCCGCCCGGTCGTCGCCGAGCACAAGCACGTCCTGATTCAGGTCGTCGACGTCTGCATCGAGCAGAAGGTGCGCTGACACGTGGTGGAACGCGCCGACAACCGTGCTGCCGGTCAGCACCTCCGCAGCCTGCTGGGCCGCGCTGCCCTCCGGGACGGCGATCGCGTATGCGCCGCGCGAGTCGAAGGCCATTGGATTGACGCAGTCGATGACCACCTTCCCGGCGAGCGGCTCGCTCAGCGCCTCGAGCACATCCCGGTGGCCCTCGTACGGCATCGCGGCAATGACCACGTCAGCCTCCGCGGCCACGTCACCGTTAGCCGCTCCGCTGAGCAGCGGCCGACCGCCGAGCTCGTTCGCCGCGTGCTGAGCTCGCGCCGCGTCCCGCGAGCCGATCAGCACACGGTGACCGGCCGCCGACAGTCTCAGTGCGAGGCCGCGGCCCTGATCGCCCGTCCCGCCGAGGATGCCGATCACGAGCCCGGACACGTCAGGCAGGCCGGTAAACTCAGCGGCCTTCTCGGATTCCACCGTCATGCGCCGATCTTGTCAGATGCCGCGTTCTGTGCACGCAGAGGCACCGGACCGGCTCAATTGTGCCGGGCGCGCCGGCCCGTTCTGCCGCCCGCCGGGCGATCGGTCGGGCACGATGAACACCCATGGACGCCGATCAGGTTGCGATGCTCCGCGCGCTGCTGGCGCCGACCGGCTGGCTCGAGCGCACGTCGTCGTTTGCACGGGCGCTGCGGCGCAGTTCCCGCACGCCGAACGGGCTGATGGTCGTCGGCTCGCACACTTACGAGCCCTGGCATCTCGCCGCGCACTTAACCGACGAGAGCAAGCTGTCCGGCCTGCCGGAGATTGCTCCGACACTGGTGCGATGGCACCCGCAACCTGGAGGGCCCGCGCATCTGTCGGTGGGTCTTGAGCGGCTGACTTCCGCCAGCCGCGGCGAGACACTGCTGGTGGTCACCGACGAGCTTGCGCCGCCGGAGCTGCTCGAGCGCGTGCAGGACGTGCGGCGCGCGGGTGCGACCGTGTTCGCACTCGACGGCGACGACCCGGAGCTCGACAGCCTCGCCCACGAAGCCCTGCCGGTCACGCCTATCACAGCGCCGGTGTCCTTCGACGCGGCGCAGCATCTGGTGAGCGCCGCAGTCGCCGAGGACGGCGACGCCGTCGGAGTGCGCTATGCCGCCAGCCGCCTCGGCGGGCAGGCCGATCGCGGATTTCGGCCCGGTCGGGGGGACGGCACTCTGCGCACCCGGCTTGCGCGCCTGCTCGACGCCGTCAGCGGCTCACCGCCAGAGTGAGGTACGTGCGCGTACCGCCAGCCCATTCCTGCCTCAGTCCGGAGTCGACACGTCCCCCTCGATGCCGAGTGCCGCTTGCAGGAAGGCCAGGCAGTCGGCCTGCTCGGCCACTGCCGCGCTCGTCGGCTTGCCGTGGCCGTGGCCCGCACCGGTGCCCACCCGGATGAGTATCGGCGCCGTGCCGGTCTGCGCAGCCTGCAGAGCTGCCCCGAACTTCAGCGTGTGGCCGGGAACGACCCGGTCGTCGTGGTCGCCGGTGGTCAGCAGCGTCGCCGGGTAACGGCCGGGCCTGACGTTGTGCAGCGGCGAGTACGCGCGCAGCCAGCCGAACTCCTCCGCATTGTCGGGGTCGCCGTACTCGGTCTTCCACATCCGGCCCGCCGTGAACAGATGGAAGCGCAGCATGTCGAAGACACCGACACTAGCCACCGCGGCCCCGAACAGCTCCGGGTGCTGAGTCAGGCACGCGCCGACGAGCAGCCCGCCGTTGGAGCCGCCCGTGATGGCGATCCGGCTGGGCCTCGACCAGCCGGAGCTGACCAGCCAGCGCAGGCACGCGCAGAAGTCGTCGAAGACGTTCTGCTTACGCTCCAGCCGGCCGTCGCGATACCAGGAACGGCCGTACTCTCCGCCGCCCCGCAGGCTGGCCCGCGCGAGCATGCCGCCGCGCTCGACCCAGGTTGCCCAGTCCGGCTTGAACGCCGGGGTCTCCGAAGCGCCCACGCCGCCGTAGCCGTACAGCAGCACCGGCGCCGCACCGTCGCGCGGAAGTTCACGGCGTCGCGTGAGGAACAGCGGCACCCGCGTGCCGTCCGGCGAGCGCACGAACACTCGCTCCGTCAGGTAGTCCGCGGCCGGCAGCGTCACCTCCGGAGCGCGCACCAGTGATGTCTGACCTGAATCCAGATCGTGCCGCCACAGGCTGCGGGACTGGGTGAACGACTCCGTCTCGAAGAGCACGATGTCGCTTCCGGCGCTGCCCTCGATCGCCTCGTGCCGCACCGCGCTCCCCGACAGCGTCGACAACGCGGGTACATCGATCTCGCCGGCCGGGGAGCCGTCCAGTTCGAGCACCCGCAGCAGCGAGCAGGCATCGCGCAGATAGTGGCAGACCAGCCGGCCACCGAAGTGATGCGCCTCCAGCAGCGTGTCCGGCGATTCCGGGACGACATCACGCCAGTTCTCCGGCGCTGGCTCGGCGGCCGGCACCGCGATGATCCGCCTGCGGTCCGCGGCATCGTCGGTCAGCACGTAGAACACGCCGTCCTGCGCAGCCACGACCGCGTGCTCGGCCGAGCTAGCCGGGAGCAGGACGCGGAATCCGTCGCCAGGCCGGGCGAGATCGAGGATGCGCACTTCGTCCCCCGAGCCGAGGCCACGCGACAGCGACACGATGAGGTAGCAGCCGTCGGTGCTCAGCGCGATCTCCGGCCACAGCGCATCGTCAGCTGGTGCGAGCACCTCGGCGTCGTCCTGCTGGCTGCTGCCGGTCCGGTGGAAACAGACCCGGCTGCCGCGGTCGGTACCGGTCAGCTCGTGGCCCGGCAGAGGCGCCGCGAGCCGGGTGTAGAAGAAGCCCGAGCTATCCGGGTGCCACTGCGCGTTCTCGTTCTTCGACCACCGAACCTGCTCAGCCAGGTCAGCTGCTGTCGCGACGTCCCGCACTCGCCACGTGAGCCAGTCCGAGCCGTCCTCGCTGAGCGCGTACGCAAGAGCCAGGCCGTCCGGGCTGACACTCGCGCCAGCGACCGCGACGCTCCCGTCCGCAGCGAACTCAGCCGGATCCAGGAGGACGCGGTCGCAGGACTCGGCGGACTCGCCTGCGTGCCAGGCCTCCTGTTGCGCGCCGGGCAGCTTCCGGCGCTGGAACCAGCGGCCGCCTCGCTCGAACGGCACGCCGGCCGACGACCGGCCCCAGATCTCGGCGAGCCGGGACTCGATCGCCGGCCTGCCGGGCAGATCCGCCAGGAGCTGCTGGGTGAGCTCATTCTGAGCTGCCACCCAGGCGACCGTTTGAGGGCGGGCGAGATCCTCGAGCAGCCGATACGGATCAGCAATAACCACGCCGTGGAAATTGTCTTTCTGATCGCTGATCTCCGGTGCCGGGTACCTTGTCATGACGCTATCATCCTGCCGCTCATATCCGGTATCGCGAGTCCGTGAATTTACTGCGACATGTGCCTTTGACCTGCGGAGAAAACCAATTACTGGATATCAGCCGAGCGGTTATCGGGGCAACCTGATGTGCCAAAAAGACGTGAACGGCAATTCGCCGCAGTACATAAGGAGCAGGAATTCGCGTCAGCCGGGTCCCCCGCCGGGCTCCGGCGACTGAGCCGCAGCGGCCTCGCCGCCCGACTCGTCACCACCGGACTCGGCCTTCTCGCCATCAAGACCGACCGACAGCTGGCGCTCCGGTGCCTGCACCGGCCGCCGGCCGTCCAGCTTGTGAATGCCGTAGATCGGCGGCGCGGCCATCCGCGCGAACTGCGCGATCGCCGTACCCAGGATCGTCGTCTCGACCACGTGATCCTTGCCGAAGGGCACGACCGGGCAGCGGCGGTCGGAGATCCGCGTCGACATCTCGCGGACGACCACCCCTTCCGCGCCCATGCGCACGAGATCAAGCTCGAGCTCGTTCCTGGCGTCGGTCCGCATCTGGCGGACGAGATCGGTGTAGCCACCGACTTCCACGTTTCCGGCGGTGAAACGGGTCTGGCCCTTGATCAGCCAGTCATCGTGCCGGTAGCCGACCGCGACGCCGAGGGCCAGGCCGACGGGAACGAAACCGTGCGCGACGAGCTTGGTGAAGTCCTGGCCGGACAGGTCGGACGCGAACGGCTGCGCGCGGCTTGTCACGCCCTTCGCCGTGACCGCAGTGCCGAATGCGCGGAACTCCAGGATGTCCTCGTCGTCGCCGAATGGCCCGATCGTCAGCCGCACGCCGATGACGCCGAGACCGCCCAGCGCTGAGCACTCCGCCGTCATGCGGTTCAGGGCAGCGCGGCGCGCCTGATAGAGCACCGACACCAGCGGGCGAGCCGACCCGATGGCCGCGGCCCCGAACGGCGGGACGATCGAGCCCGGACCGAGCCGGGGCCCGCTCCCCGGCGGCCGGTAGGCGCGGTTGCCCTCGCCACGGTAGACGGCCAGGCCGTACGGGCACTCCTCGTCGCCGGCGTAACCCACGTTGTAGACGGCAGCGCCGAGGACCTGGCCGACAGGCTGGAAGCCGACGCGTGAGATCGACGCGAATTCGCTGACGCCGAGCGAGGAGCCCCAGCTGCGCTTGCTGCGCATCTCGTCCAGCCGGGCCTCGGCGGCTGGCGGCAGCTGTGCTCCGGACGGCTCCGGCTGGCCGGGCGCACCCGGCGGGTCTGCTGGCACCAGCGGCTCCGTCGGGGGTCAGGCGTCCAGGCTGAGCACCATGGTAGGCGTCTGGATGATGTGGTCGTCGCGCAGCGGCCGAACAGCTGTGCCGATCGCGAAGAACTCTGTCGTATGCGAGCCCCAGGTATGACTGTGCTGCCGCAGCTGGACACCGACGATGCCCTCGGCCGCCAGTTCCTCCGCCTCGGCCTGCATCCGGCTCATCGCCAGCTCACGCGCGTCGTACAGCGCCTGGGTGAACTGCTCCAGCTCGACGTTCCGGCCAACGTTGCCCATCTTGCTGCCAAGCCGCTGGTGCGCGATGTGGTACACGCACGACCCCATCACCATGCCCAGCGGCGCGTAGCCGGCCCGGATCAGCGTCCAGAAGTCCTGCCCGGACAAGTCGGAGGTGAACGGCATGGCCTTGTTGTTCCGCCAGTTCGTCACTCCGCCGCCGCCCGCGCCCGGCTCAGCCACGACGGCAGTGCCGACCGCGATGAACTCGGCGATGTCCGCGCCGAACTCCTTCATCTCCACGTCCAGCCGGACGCCCACCACGCCGTCGGCGCCAAGGGCCTGCGCCTCGGCCTCCATTCGGGTCATGGCCAGCTCACGGGCGTGGTACATGGCGTTGGACAGCACGTCCAGTTCCTGGCTCTGGCCCCATTTGCCGAACTGAAGCCCCACGTGATAGATCGAGCTGCCGAGCACCAGGCCGACCGGCCGGAAGCCGACCTCCCGGACGAGGAGGAACTCGTTGACCGACAGGTCCGAGGTAAAGATCGAGCCCGGCTGTCCCGGCCGCAGCTCGGCCAGCCGACGCATGGCATCCTGCGGTACCCCTAGCACCTCGAGATTGGTGCCCTGCTCCTCCGTCATGTCGCTCCTTGGCAGTTTCAGGTCCGGTTCCGGCCGGCTATGTTCCGGCTTGTCACATCTGGCCCGCTGGCGCAGGGCCAAGGCGCACCCGTGCCGCCTGCCGCCGCTGCGGGTCAAGCGACATGATCGCCAGCGGCGGCTTAGCGGCGGCACGGCGCTCGCCGAAGCGGGCGATCGCCGTGCCGATAATCGTGGCCTCCAGGACGTGGTCCCGGCGGCCTTCCTGCACGGGGCACTCGTGCTCGCCGATTCGGATATTCATCTCCTGCAGCACTACGCCGTCCGCGCCGTGCCGGGCGACGTCCTGCTGGAGCTGACGCCGCGCGTCGTGCCGGGTCGCGTTCACAAGCTCGGTATAGCCCGCTACCTCGGTGTTGCCTGAGCCCCAGCGAGTCTGGTTCACCGTTACCCAGTCGTCGTGCCGGGCGCCAATGGAAATCCCGAGCACCAGCCCGACAGGCACCCAGCCGGCCAGGATCAGCTTGGCGAAGTCCTGTCCGGACAAGTCGGAGGTGAATGGGTGCCTCAGCGGGACGCCGCCCGGCGCGCGCACCGCGGTGCCGATGGCCTTGAACTCCAGGCCGCCAGCGGGGAAGCCGTCGATGACGAGGCGGACGCCCACGACACCGTGGCCGCCGAGCTCGGCGCATTCGCGGGTCATCCGGGCGATGGCCTGGCGCCGCGCCTCGTACATGGTCCGGACCAGCGGGGCATAGGACCCGAGAGTGCCGGTGCCCGAGGTCGCGGTCGCGCTCGTGAACGGCCCGCCGAGCATGCCCATCCGGCCATAGCCATAGCTGGAGCCGTAGGCGGGGCACGCGTATCCGCCGGTATAGCCGAGGTTGTACACAGCAGCGCCCAGAACCTGCCCGACTGCCTCGAAGCCCGTGCTCTTAATGGCAGCGAACTCATCAGCGGTGAGTGCCGATCCCCAGGTATGGCTCTGCCGGATCTCGGCCATCCGCGCCTCAGCGGCCGCCGGAAGGCCACCGCCCGGGTCGTCCACGGTCACTTCGCGCCCCCTTGTCGCGCTGCCTGCCGCTGGCCTCAGCGTACAAGACCGGCGAGCCGCCGCCGAGCAGCGGCAGCGCCGCGCCTCACCCACCGGTATCTCAACCGCGGGAGGGGCTGGCTAGCTGTCGTCAGTCTCGCCTGGCCAGCGGTCCTGAGCTTCCCATTCCTCGTTTCGCCGCTGGACCGTCTCCAGGGCGTGCTCAGCCGCGTCCCTGGTGGGGTACGGGCCCAGCCGATCCTTACCCGGGCAGCCCGGGCCCTGCTCCACCTCGTGGTGCTTCAGGCAAAACCACCAGCTCTTGTCATCGTCCATGGCCATTAGACTTCCAGATCATGTCAGCCATCCTCCAGCCCGGCCGGATTTCTCCCCAGCGCGCCGTGCCCGCGAACATCGAGCGCCCGGAATATGTCGGCCGCCGCGCCCCCCGCCTCGGTGAGAGTGACATCAAGGACGCCGAGACCATCGCGCGGATGCGGGTCGCGGGCAAGATCGCGGCGGAGGCGCTGGAGGAAGTCGGCCGGCATGTCACGCCGGGTATCACCACCGACGAGCTTGACCGCATCGGGCACGAGTTCCTGCTCGACCATGGCGCCTATCCGAGCACACTCGGCTACCGCAGCTTCCCCAAGTCGCTGTGCACCTCGCTCAACGAGGTCATCTGCCACGGCATCCCCGACGACACGGTGGTCGCCGACGGCGACATCGTGAACATCGACATCACCGCGTTCATCGGCGGCGTGCACGGCGACACCAATGCGACATTCCTGGCCGGGAACGTGGCCGACGACTCGCGGCAGCTCGTCGAGGTGACCAGGGAGGCGATGATGCGCGGGATTCGCGCGGTCGCTCCGGGGCGGCCGCTCAACGCGATCGGCCGGGTCATCGAGTCCTACGCCCGGCGGTTCGGCTACGGAGTCGTCCGCGACTTCACCGGCCACGGCATCGGCACCACGTTCCACTCGGGCCTGGTGGTGCCCCATTTCGACGACCCGTCAGTCGGAGTGATTATGGAACCGGGCCTGACGTTCACGATCGAGCCGATGCTGACCCTCGGTACCGTCGAGTACGACATCTGGCCGGATGGCTGGACCGTCGTGACCCGGGACCGGAGGCGAACGGCTCAGTTCGAGCACACCCTCGTCGTCACTCCCGACGGCTACGAGATCCTGACCCTCCCCTGACTGCGGCCACGCCCTAGGGCGTTGTCGCGGTCCGCGCCGGGGCGGGCGCAACGCGCCGCCTGAGCGCGCGCCCGGCCGGGCTGCGCGGCGGAGCCGGAGTGCCCTCGCACGCCAGCGTCCGGCCGGGCAGCCAGCTGAGCCACCGGGGCAGGTACCAGGCCCGCTCGCCGAGGAGCGCGAGGGCAGCCGGAAGGATCACGCCGCGAACGACCGTGGCGTCGATCAGCACGGCGGCTGCGAGGCCGACGCCGAGCATCTTCACGTCGACCATTGACAGCGTTGCGAAGATCGAGAACACCGCCACCATGATGATGGCCGCGCTGGTTACCACGCCTGCGCTGCGCCCGACGCCGTCGACGATGGCGTCGCGCGCAGTCGCGCCGCCGGACCACATCTCCCGGATGCGGCTGAGGATGAAGACGTGGTAATCCATGCTGAGGCCGAAGAGCATGACGAAGGTAAACAGCGGTACCCAGGGCACAAGGGCGCCGAACGAGGTGAAGCCGAGCACGCCCTGCAGGTGACCGTCCTGGAAGATCCAGGTGACCAGCCCGTAGGCGCCGCCGACGGACAGCAGGTTGAGCAGGATCGACACCACCGGGATCGTGATGCTCCGGAAGGCGCAGGCGAGCAGGACGAACGCCAGCAGTGCCACCACTCCGAAGACCAGCGGCGTGCGCGAGTCCAGCGTCGAGCGGAGATCGTAGTTGGCGGCGGTATTCCCGGTCACGGCGAAACTGGCGCCCGGTACCTTGCCGATCGTGGCCGGAAGGATCTTGTTCTCGAGCGTCAGCAGCGCGTCTGTGGAGACCTTGCTGGTGCCGTTTCCGGCGAGGGGCACCTCGACAACCAGCGCCTTGCCGTCTGCCACCGGCGCGACACTGACCCGGCCGTCGATCGCGCCGCCGTGCGCGGCATCGGCCCGCAGTGCCGTGATCTCCCGTGCCATGGCCGGGCTGCTGAGGTTCGAGCCGCTGACCACGACGTCGGCCGGCGCTGGCTTGCCGGGGAACTTGTCCTGGATATCGGTGAGCACGCGGACGACGCCCAGATTGCTGGGCAAGTCGACGGAAGGGTTGCCGATCCGCATGCCGAGTGCGGGCGCGGCGAGTACGAGCAGCCCGGCGACCGCGATGCCGCCGAGCAGCAGCGGGCGGCGCACCACCCGGCGCGCCAGGCCAGCCCACAGCCGCGACGGCTGCGGGTGCGTCAGCCTGCGGCCGAGGTACGGGAGCTGTAGCCGGTCGGCCCACGGGCCGAGCCAGGACAGCAGCGCCGGCAGGAAGAACAGCGAGCCCAGGACCGCGACTCCGACGACCATGATCGTGCCGAAGGCGATACCGGTAAAGATGTCGATCCCGGTCAGGAAGAGCCCGGCCAGCGAGATCATGACGGTCAGTCCGGACACCAGGATGGCTCTGCCGGAGGTAGCCGCAGCGATACCGACCACGGCCTGGTTGTCGTGGCCGTTCATCCGCTCCTCGCGCTCGCGGCGCAGATAAAACAGCGAGTAGTCCACTCCGACAGCCATGCCGATGACGAGCACGAGCTCAGAAGTACCGGATCCGACGGGCAGCCACCGCCCGGCGATGCCGAGCAGGGAGACCGCGGTGACGACAGCGGTCCCAGCGAGCACGACCGGGATCCCGGCCGCGATCAGCGCGCCGAACACCGCGAGCAGGAGGATCAGCGTGAGCGGGATCGAAGTCCACTCGGATTTCCGGAAGTCCTGGCCGAGCAGCGCGTTCGCCACCCGGTCGGTGCTGGCATCCCCTGCCTCGCGGACCAGCAGCTCCGGATGCGCTTCCTGGATCTTGTGCACGGCGGCGAGATCAGTGAGCACCGTCGTGTCCGCGCGGGAATTGGGACCGGCCACGTTGAAGGTGACCAGGGCGGCCGTGCCGTTGCTGGTGACCAGGCCCCGGCTGGTGACGCCGGCGGAGAAGGGTGACTTGATGTCGTCGGCAGCCTGCGGAAGCGCGGCCAGCGCAGCCTGCACCTCGCGCGTCACTGTCCTCACCTCGGCCGCTGCCTGGCGGACGCCCAGCCGCGCATCCGCGGCCAGCTGCCGCTCATCGGTACGCGCCTCGATCAGCACGCTCTCGGCCGGCGGCGTGACGACGCCGAGACTCGTGAGCACCTGCTCACCTTTGCCTGCCTGCCCCGGGTCGTACTGCTGCACGCCGGTGCCGCTGGCGAACTGGCCGGCGATAAACGCCGCTGCCATCAGCGCCAGCCACGCTCCGACGGCGGTCTTACGATGCCGCGCACTCCAGCAGGCCATCCGCTCGACGAGGGGTCGGTGACGGACGCGGCCGGCCGGGCCGTCAGAGGGACAGGGAGGGCTAGGGAGCAGGCGCATGGGCGCTCTCTGGCTCGGGTACGGGGCATCGGGGACATCAGCGACCGCACGCCTAGGGCAGGGGGCAACTGGTCGCTGACTGCCGAAACTGTAACCCGGCCAAAGCACTGCGTGAGCCGATATGGCCTGGCCGGCCGGTTTCTTTACCCTCTCAAGCGGCAGTTCTGAGCCAACTCAGGGTTCGCCCCCGGGAAGTCGGCTCCGCGCGGCACGGATGCAGCAGCGCCCTGGCCCGATGACATGATGCTGCGCATGGGTGAGCTGATCTTGATCAGGCACGGGCAGACGGAGTGGAGCCGGGACGGGCTGCACACGGGCCGGACAGACGTCGCGCTGACCCCGGCTGGCCGGGCGGCGGCCGCTGCCCTGAAGCCTGCCCTCTCGGCCCGGCCCATCGTGGCGGTCTTCACCAGCCCGGCAAGCCGGGCGGCCGATACGGCCAGGCTGGCCGACCTGAGCGGAGCCACTACCGATCCTGACCTGTGGGAGTGGGATTACGGCGGCTACGAGGGCCTGACCACCGCTCAGATCAGAGACGAGCGCCCCGGCTGGTATCTGTGGCGCGACGGAGTCATCCCGGGCGACGCCGCGCATCCCGGCGAGACCGTCGCTCAGGTCGGCGATCGCGCGGACAAGGTCCTGGCCCGCGTCCGGCCGCTCCTGCCGCGCGGAGACGTGGTGCTTGTGGCGCATGGCCACCTGCTGCGCATCCTGACTGCTCGCTGGCTCGACCTGGCGGCGGACAGCGGGCGGCTGTTCCGGCTGGACACCGGGACCGTCAGCACCCTGGGCAACGAGCACGACGAGCCGGTGATCAGCTCCTGGAATGTGCCGCCTGCTGAAGCCGCCAGCGCGTCCTGACCGGCCCCGGACGGCACCGGTGCGGCAAGGGCGCGAACTCGCTAGCGCCGCGCGGTCCGGCACGCCAGGCTGGCAGCCATGACAATGCCCTTTCCCTCGCCCACGCTTCCAGTTGCCAGCCGAGCTGAGGTCTTCACCGGCTATCTCGACTACTTCCGGTCCCGGCTGGTCAGCAAGCTCCGGTCGCTGCCCGAGGAGGAACTTCGCAGCAGCCGGCTG
>Ga0335072_10005336_pt1 | contig 18931 bp, 18 predicted proteins | sample Lox_Sample_21_FD_206725 | JGI IMG/M metagenome (GOLD analysis project Ga0335072, IMG submission 206725) | Soil microbial communities from Loxahatchee National Wildlife Refuge, Florida, United States - Lox_Sample_2.1 | ecosystem: Environmental > Terrestrial > Soil > Wetlands | place: USA...
GCCGCGGCAATGCCCGCCTTGGTCAGCGCGTTGAACAAGGTGGATTTGCCGACGTTAGGCAGGCCGACGATGCCGCATTTGATGCCCATGAAAAACTCCGAAAAACTGGAAACGAGTAACGCGAACTATCAGAACTGCATGAAACCACGGCTACGGAGGCGGCTTCTTTTCCGTTCCCGGGGTGTGCAGTTGCTGCATGGCCTTGTCGAATTGGCCGCCCACCGCTAACGGCAACGCGTTAAGCGCGCGCGCGATGCCATCGAGCATGGCGTCTTCGTCCTTGGCGGAAGGACGACCCAGCACCCATGACGTCACCTGATCTTTGTGGCCGGGATGGCCGATACCAACGCGCAGACGATGAAATTTGCCGTGCCCCAAATGCGCCACGATATCGCGCAGACCGTTCTGACCGCCATGACCGCCGTCGAACTTCATACGCACGGTACCTGTAGGCAGATCGAGTTCATCGTGCGCGACCAAGCATTCTTCCGGCGAGATCTTGTAGTAGCGCAATGCCGACACAACGGCGATGCCGCTCTTGTTCATGAACGTCGCGGGCTTCAACAGCCAAACAGGCTCGCCGTCGATTCGCACTTTGCAGGTTTCGCCATGCAGCTTGCCGTCGAAACCAAAGCGCTCGCCCTGCCCCGCCGCCAGGGCGTCAACAAACCAGAACCCGGCGTTGTGCCGGGTTCTGAGGTATTCGGCACCGGGATTGCCCAGTCCGACGATGAGTCGCAAGCCCGCCATAGGTAGCTTCGGCAAGACGTACCCGCATCCCGAATCGAGACGCGGATACGCAGCGATTTACTTCTTGGCGTCCTTTTGGGCTTCGGCGGCGGGCTTGGCAGCCTCGCCCTCGGCACCTTCGGCAGCCGGAGCTTCTTCCACTTCTTCCCGCACGGTCACGGCGCTGACCACCGCCACGTCGTGGTCGGCGCCCAGGTGCAGCGCCGGGATGTCCACGTTCGCCGGCAGCTTGAGCTGCGACAAGTGGATGATGTCGCCGGGTTTGAGGTCGGACAGGTCCAGTTCGATGAACTCCGGCAGATCCTTCGGCAAGCAGGACACTTCCACTTCGGTCATGTTGTGCGAAACCACCACGCCGGCAGTCTTGCCAGCGGCCGACTTTTCCTGATTCAGGAAGTGAATCGGCACGTTCACGCGGATCGCTTCGTTTTCGTTGATGCGCTGGAAGTCCATGTGCAGCATCTGCTGCTTGAACGGATGCTTCTGCCAATCGCGCACCAGCACCTTCTGCACTTTGCCGTCGACGTTCAGGTCGAGCACGGACGAGAAGAACCACTCGTGCTTGGCGGCGAGCAGGATGGTGTTGTGCTCGATCTGAATGCTTTCGGCGGGTTGACCCGCACCGTAAACCACTGCGGGCACGAAGGCTGCGCGACGCAGGCGGCGGCTCGCACCTTTCCCCTCGTCTTTGCGGGCCTGTGCCGCGATTTCATGAGTCTTGGCCATGTTGGTATTGCCTTAGGTTTTTGAAAGCCGCCTCACGGCGGCCAGACTGACTCTCCCGCGACCAGAAGAGCCGGATTGCCCGCGAATGCGGGCGGAAAAGCGGGTAAGTATACAGAAAAATCAGCACCATGGCCCTCTCCCGTTCAGCGAAAAGGCCTAGGCAAGAGGCAAAACCCGCCGCGACAACCCCCGAAAGGAGTCTGCCGCAGCCCTTGCCCAAGCTCGCTCCACTGCCCGCAAGGGACAGGAAAAAACCGGATTGGCTCAGTCGATGTAAAGCGAGCTCACCGACTCGCCGTAGGCGATGCGGCGAATGGTTTCAGCCAGCAGTTCGCCCACCGAAAGCTGCCGGATACGGGCGCAGGCCTTGGCCTCTTCGCGCAACGGCAGGGTGTTGGTGACCACGAGCTGGTCGAGCTGGGAGTTTTCGATGTTGCGGATCGCCGCGCCGGACAGTACCGGATGCACGCAGTACGCGACCACCTTGCGGGCTCCGCGCTCCTTCAGCGCAGCCGCCGCAGCGCAAAGCGTACCGGCGGTATCGACGATGTCGTCCACCATCACGCAAGTTTTGCCTTCGACGTCGCCGATGATGTTCATCACCGTGGCGACATTGGCCTTCGGACGGCGCTTATCGATGATGGCCAGGTCGGCATCGTCCAGGCGCTTGGCGATCGCGCGTGCGCGCACCACGCCACCCACGTCCGGGCTGACAACGATCAAATCGTCCATGCTGTGGTTGCGCCAGATATCGGCAAGCAGGATCGGCGAGGCATAAACGTTATCGACGGGTACGTCGAAGAAACCCTGGATCTGGTCGGCGTGCAGATCGACCGTCAACACGCGATCCACACCCGAGGTGCCGATCAAACGAGCGACCAGCTTGGCGGTAATCGGCACGCGTGCGGAGCGCGGGCGACGATCCTGGCGGGCATAGCCGAAATAGGGAATGACCGCGGTTACGCTCGCCGCCGACGCACGCTTGAGCGCGTCGACCAGGGTGAGCAGCTCGAACAGGTTTTCCGCACTCGGCGCGCCGGTGGGTTGCAGCACGAACACTTCCTGGCGGCGGACGTTCTCTTCGATTTCGATCTGCACTTCGCCGTCGCTGAACTTGCCGATCAAGGCCTTGCCGAGCGGCACGCCCAGGCGATGAGCGACGTCTTCGGCGAGAGCACGGTGCGCATTGCCGGTAAACAGCATCGGGCTGGACGTATCCACGGTTGTTTCCTCAGAACCAGGCCATTGTTAGTTCAGCACTGAAAAGGGGCATGGCCGCCTTTTCAACTCACCCGTCGGGTCCCTGCCCGAAGCGGGCTCCATCGTATCGAACAGTTGCACTCGATACGCGACAATCTCTTCCCGATTGCGCAAAACAGGGGGTCAAGAGACCCCCTGTCGAATATGGCTGGGGCGGTAGGATTCGAACCTACGCATGCGGGAATCAAAATCCCGTGCCTTAACCAGCTTGGCGACGCCCCAATATCTCGTTTGTAGCTTGATCTCGTTTGTAGCTTGCTTGCACCGAGCCTTAAGCCGCTGCCGCATGGCGCGCTAACGCCCGATGCAACGACGACAATCCGACGCCCTCGACCACGTAGGCCGCAAACGATCTCGGACAATGCCGAGCAATCGCTTCGGCCCGCTCAGGCGTGGGCGTTTCCATAAAAACGCAACCGCCTGCACCGGAAAGCCGTGCGTGGCCGTGGTCGGCGAGCCAATCCAGCGCCGCAGCAACCCGAGGGTATCGCGCGCGGACGAAAGGCTCGAAGACGTTCTCCAGCGTTTCGCCGGAAGCAAAGGATGAAATTGTGGCTGGCGACGCAATGCGTGTCAATTCAGTTGTTTGAAATAAATCGTCGACCGACACATGTTCATGCGGGTCGAGCACCACATACCAGCGCCGCGGCAGCTTGATCGGCCTGGAATATTCGCCCGCGCCCGTCACCCATGCCGAACGGCCACGCACGAACAGCGCGATTTCCGCATCGAGCTCGCTCGCCAGATCGGCCACCTCGTCCACCGTTAAACCGCATTGCCACAGACGATTCAACGCGATCATCGCGCTGGCCGCATTCGAATGACGACCGCCCAAACCTTCGATGGCAGGAACGCGCGTCTGGATGTCGATGTCCGCGCCACAGCGCACATTGGCGCGATCGCGCAACAACGCTGCCGCACGCATCAGCAAATCGCCGGACCCGTCCTGTGCATCGGTTGCGCAATGAATGCCGCCATCGTCGCGCACGCGCACACGAATTTCGTTGCACCAATCCAACAGGCGGAAAACGGTTTGCCATGCCTGTTGACCGTCATCGCGCCGCTCCAGCATGCGCAAGAAAAGGTTGAGCTTGACGGGCGCCGGCCATACGGCCCACTCGCTCGCACGGGGCGGCGAAAGCGCGCGCGACATGAATACACGGAGCGTATCGGGGAACCCGTGCTCTCGATCGCGCTCGCGCGCATAGGCGTAAGCGGGATCGTTCTTGTCGACGATCGCGAAACCGTGTCTGGCGTAGAACGGTGCATTCCAAGGCACGTCGGCGAGCGTACCTAGATCGACGCGACGATATCCCGCGGCGCGCGCCCACGCACATGCATGTTCGAGCAATGCGGTACCGATACCGCGACGGTGAAAAGCGGGCAGCACATCGATTTCGGCGATGCCGATGATGTGTCCGTCCTGTTCGGCATCGAGCCAGACGAACCCCACCGGCTCGGCGCTTTCGTTATCCAGCGCCACCCACACAAAACCGCGCTGGATTTCTTCCGCCAGTTGCTCCGGCGGGATCGACACGGAGGAATAGAACCGCCACGCCGGATGTCCGCGAAACGTCTCGACGGCTGCACGCTCGATGGCGCAGAGCGCCTCGACGTGCGTGGTGGCGGCTCGTTCGATTCGAAATGACATGACAAAACGCCATCAAAGTTCGGGTTAGCGATGCATACCGTACGCGAATGCGGCGCTGGTTTACTGCAGGTTCCACGATTCGATCGCGAGCCGCACTTTGTAGGGCGGTTTCTCGGCAAACACTTTCATGGGCAGCGGCGGCTGATGCGCCGTATCCCATGCGAGGTAGCTCACCGTCCAGCCGTCCTGTTGCAGTACGGAAGGCAGCCGATCGTCGCCGAAACTCAGATCCGCTTCGGCGTCATGCGCCCGCAAGCCCAGTACCCAGGCGCGCAATTCATCCAGCGGTACCTCCCAGTGCAACGCACGCCGCATCAGCGCCTCAGCGTCAGGCCCGTGCTGAGGACCGCCATCGACACCGTCCAGCTCGGCGCCGTCGGGCCCACCGCTCAAGCGATAACTTTTTCCGGAGACGGGTGCGCGAAAAACGAGTTCGTAGCTGGCGCCGTTCTGTGTCCAGGTGAAATCGCTGCCCGGAACGCCTTCTTTCCCGTTGGAGACGGCGAGCCTGCCCTGCAGTGTCCAGTGATCGGCATTGGCCAATTGCTGCTCACGCGCCGCTTGCTGCGCCAGCGAGGCCGCGTCGCCTTGGTTGCGCACGAGTTGCCGCGGTGCGCACGCAGCCAGCAGCAGCAGCGGCGCGAGCGCTGCGATAATGCGAAATCGTGATGTCATGGTTGAAGACGCTTCAAAGTTTGTTGCAGGCTGGCATTGTGCGGATCCATGCGACGTACTTGATCGAAGATTTGCTGCGCCTGATCGTGGTCGCCTTGCTTCCATAGCACTTCGCCCAGATGGACGCCGACATCGGCATCTTTGCCGGTTTGCCATGCGCTGCGCAGCACGGCAACCGCTTCGTTGAGATGTCCGAGCCGATACTGCAGCCAACCCCAGGAATCGGCGATGGACGGATCATTCGGCTTGGCGGCGCGTGCGGTAGCAATCAATTTCTCCGCCTCCGGGAGATCGCGATCGGCGTCGGCCAGCGTGAATCCCAGGGCATTGCTGGCATCGATGTCGTTCGGCTTGACTTGCAGCAGATGGCGAAAATCGGAGACGGCCAGATCGATCTTGCCGATTTCCGCATACGCCAAGCCGCGTCCGTACAAAAGATCAGGATCGTCCGGCGCTACTTGCAGGGCATGGCTAAACGCATCGGTGGCTTCCGTATAGCGCTTGTCGCGCAGATACAGATCGGCATCCACCTCGTAGGCACGGCGAAGTTGCGCGGGCTGATCGAGGTAATCGGTCTGCATTTCGGCCAATTGCTGATGCGCCTCGGCGCTGCGGCCTAGATCCTGCAGCAGAATCGCGCTGCGAAGATCGGCATCGAAAGCGTGATCGTCGTCGTCCTGCACTTGGTCGTACCACTTCAAAGCTTCTTCTTTCTTGCCCAGCACTTCAGCCAATTGGCCCAGAAGATACGCACTGGACGTGCGCACATCCTCGGGCGCTTGCGCCAATTGGTTGTAGACCAGGCCCAGTGTCCTGTTGTCTTTGGCGTTGGCCGCCAACGCGGCGCGCAAAGCGTAGGTCTGTGCGTTCTGCGGCCCCTTTTCCAGCAGATGCGACGCTTGCGCGTATTGGCCGCTTTGACCCAGCAACGATGCATACGTCAATCGCAACCCGATGTTGTTGGGATCTTTCACCTGCGCCTGACGCAGCAGGCTCAGCCCGCCATTCCGATCGCCGTTATTGAGCTTCAGCTGTGCGGCCCACGCATAGGTTTCGGCCGTACCGAAACGCTTCAGGGCACCATCGGCGATTTGTTCGGCATACGCATGGCGACCCAACTGTTCGCCAAGTTCGCTCATCGCCAACCATGCTTTGGGATCGGCAGGCAAGTGGTCCGGCGTGGCAAGCGATTCCAGCAGATTGGCGGCAAGCGCCGGATCGCGGCTGCCGATCAAAACGCGACCGAACATGCGCCATGCATCCTTGTCGCCGCTAGTGATCAGCAAGGAAAGCTGATGCCGGGCTTCATCGGTCCGACCCTGCTCTACCGCCAACTGGGCCCTGGCCTGAGCCAGCTGGGCATGCGAGGCGCCGAGCGCCTGCCAGCGGTCGATGGCGCGCCGGGCCGCATCCGGATCGTGAATGGCGATGCCCAGCGCGGCGGCCTTGCCGGCCACATCGGGGTCGCTCGACATCGCCATGGCTTTGTCATACGCCTGGGAGGCGGCCTTGAGATCGGCCCCGGAAAGCGCCAGTTCTCCCGCCAGGAGCTGGGCGAGCAGATCGTGGTCGGCATCCGGCGTGGCGATCGTTATCTTAGCCAGCGGCTGCCGCGACGCCGTGGATGGGGGGCTCGTCCGATGCGATACCGCGGCACATCCAACCATGCCAAGCACGACCAACCCACCAGCTACAAACTGCCGCACTTGCTTGAACTTGCCCGTCCCGCTCAGCACACTATTCCTCCAACCATCTGTCGGTTCCGGCCTTTGCCGAACATGTCTAGTCTACGCCGGCCCACGCCCGTCGCCTCCATTCGCATCACGTCATGAAGCTGATCGCCCTCGGGCTCAACCATCTCACCGCGCCGGTCAGCCTGCGCGAACAGGTGGCGTTCGACGAAGACGCGGCCGGCGCGGCCTTGCGCGAACTCGCTCAAGAGCCCGGCATCGAGGAGGCGATGATCCTCTCCACCTGCAATCGCACCGAGCTTTACGTCAGCGTAACAGCCGATGCCGAAAACGTGCCGCAGGAGTGGCTCAGCCGTCACCATCGTCTGACTCCGGGCAAGCTTGACGAGTTCCTGTATCGCCATGATGACGAGGCGGCCGTGAGGCATATGTTTCGGGTCGCCACCGGACTGGATTCGATGGTGCTGGGCGAACCGCAGATTCTCGGGCAAGTGAAAGAGGCGTATCAGCAGGCGCGAGAAGCCAATGCGTTGAAGACGCCGATGGACCGATTGCTTCAGCACACCTTCGCCGTGGCCAAGCGCGTGCGCACCGATACGCGAATCGGTGCGCACACCGTATCCGTCGCATTTACCGCGGTACGGCTGGCCGAACGCGTGTTCACGGATCTGCGCCAAGCGTGCGTGCTGCTGATTGGCGCGGGCGACACCATCGAGCTGGCGGTACGTCACCTGGCGGAAAAACAGGTGCGTCGATTGATCGTGGCCAATCGCACTTTGGAAAATGCGCAAGAGCTTGCCAGCCGCCACGGCGGCTATGCCATTGCTCTGCACGATCTTCCGCAGCATTTGGCCGAAGCGGATATCGTCATCGCCTCCACCGCCGCGCGGCAGCCGGTGCTGACGCGCGCGATCGTGGAGAAAGCGATGGCGGCGCGGCGGCGCAAACCCATGTTCATGGTCGACATCGCCGTGCCGCGCGATATCGAACCGTCCGTGGGCGAATTGGATGACGTCTATCTTTACGGCATCGACGACTTGCGCCAGGTTGTCGACGACAATCGACGCTCGCGCGAAACGGCTGCGCGCGAGGCCGACGCCATTATCGATCTGCAAGTGGAACGCTACATGTCCTGGCGCCGCGCATTGACCATACGCAATCCCGCGGTAGATCTGCGCCTGCATGCCGAGTCGTATCGCGACCAGGTGCTGGAAAAAGCGCGGGCCATGATCGCGCGCGGCAAATCGCCCGACGAAGCTCTGTCGTTCCTGGCCAACACGTTGACCAACAAGCTGCTGCATCACCCGAGCGCGCGGCTGCGGGAAGCCACCCTCAACGGCGACCACGACTTGCTGCACGCCGCGGGCCGCCTGTACGGACTGGACGAGACCACAGAGACGAACGAGGAATAGCGAAAGCGGCTGGCTGCCGCGCTCGATCCACCCCTTGTTCGCGAGCACATCGCCCGCTTTCGTTTTCGGTTTCCGGTTTCCATCCATGACTCCTTCCATTCGTCGCAAACTCGAGACCACCGTCGAGCGTCACGAGGAACTAAGCCTCTTGCTCGCGCAAGCGGACGTGCTGGCCGACAACACACGCTTTCGCGACCTGTCGCGCGAATACGCGCAGCTTCAACCCGTGGCCGACGCCATGCGCGAGCTGGCGCAAGCCGAGCGCGAACTCGCCGAAGCGCGTGTCATGCTGGACGATCCCGAACTGGGCGACATGGCAGCTGACGATATCGCCCGGCTCCAATCGCGCATCACCGAGCTGGACAGCGAGCTCCAACTGTTGCTGATTCCCAAGGATCCGCGCGACGAAGCGAATCTGTTTCTCGAAGTGCGCGCCGGATCGGGCGGCGACGAAGCGGCCATCTTTGCCGGCGACCTGTTCCGCATGTACACCCGTTACGCCGAACGCCAACGCTGGCAAGTGGACATACTGAGCGAAAACCCTGGCGAGCATGGCGGCTACAAGGAAATCATCGCCCGCATCGAAGGCAAGGGCGCATTCTCCAAACTGAAATTCGAATCGGGCGTGCACTGCGTAAAGCGCGTGCCCGCCACCGAGTCGCAGGGGCGCGTGCATACCTCCACCGCCACCGTGGCCGTGTTGCCGGAACTGGACGAGATCGGGGATATCGACATCTCCCCCGCCGACCTGAAAATCGATACGTTCCGCGCCTCCGGCGCGGGCGGCCAGCACGTCAACAAAACCGATTCGGCGATCCGCATCACGCATTTGCCCAGCGGCATCGTGGTGGAATGCCAGGACGAGCGAAGCCAGCACAAAAACCGCGCGCGCGCGATGAGCCTGCTCAAGGCTCGCCTGCTCGACGAGGCCCAATCCAAGCAAACGGCCGAGCAAGCACAATCGCGCCGCCTGCAAGTGGGCACCGGCGATCGTAGCCAGCGCATTCGCACGTACCGTTACAAGGACAACCTGGTCACGGACCATCGTATCGGTCTGGATCTGCACAACCTGCCCGACATCATGCAAGGCCACCTGGACGAGCTGTTCGACGCATTGGCGCGCGAGCACCAGGCGGACGAGCTGAAGTCGCTGGCAGGGCATTGAGAGGGGTGCGCCGTCCGCAATTGGCGTTACTCTTAGGAAACTTAAGGGGCTATGTCTTTCCAGCGGTCATTCCGGAAAAAGCCGGCATGACGGTTTCGAATGCAGGCTTCTTCACTTTGCCTCTTCACGCTGCCGCCACCCGATGACCGACGCGTTACCCACCGACATTGCCGCCACTCTGCGAAAGCTCAGCGAACTGCTACAGCGGAACAACAATGAAGAAGCGGCTCATTTCGCGGCAACCGCGCGGCGCCAATTTCCGGTATCGGCCGAACTGATTCGCTTGCACGGCATGGCGTTGATGCGCCTTGGGCAGCGCCGCGAAGCGCAGGTGGCGATGAATCGTGCCGCGGAACTGGCGCCGGACAACGTCGAACTGCAATGCAACCTCGCCAGTCTTGCCATGGCCGACGGCCGCGTCGGCGCGGCAATCGAGCGCATGCACAGAGCCTTGGCCAAAACCCCCGGGCATCCCGCGTTGCTGCAAACGTTGGGCGGCGCATACATGTCTGCCGGACATCGCGCGCAAGCGCGCGATGCGTTCGCCGCGGCGTTGCAAAGCGCGCCGCAACATCCAGCCCTGCGCCTCAATCTTGCCGCGGTGGAAATCGAGCTGGGACACCTCACTCAAGCCGAGGCGCTGCTTCGTCAAGTGTTGCAACAAGTGCCCAATTCGGATTTGGCTCACGCGATGCTCGGCCATCTGTTGTATATGCAACGCCGCCCCAAAGAAGCCGCCACTTCGCTGTTGCAGGCCGGCAATTTGGCGCCGAACAACGTGCAACACGTGTTTCAAGCCGCCTTGATGCTGGCTGAAATCGGCGACCTCTCCGCGGCACAGGACGGTTTCGCCCAAGCGCTGGCACGCGCCCCCGATTCGGCAGCGACGATGAGTCAATTGCTGCTGATTCGCCGTCGCCTCTGCCGCTGGCAGGACATCGACGCGCTCAGCGAATGCGTGGTCGGCGCCGCATCGAAGGGCGAACAAGGCATTCACCCGTTCGCGTTTCTTGCCGAAGACACGGACGCCGCGCTGCAACTTCGCTGTGCGAAAAGCTACGCGTCGACCATCGAGGAACAGGCTGCCTCCGTGCGCAAGCAACTGAACTTTCGCTACGCGTTGCCGCTGCCGGATGCGCCCATTCGCGTGGGCATGATCGCCGAGGGTTTCAACGATACGGCGGCGGGTCAACATATCGTAGGCTTCGTCGAAGCGCTCGCCGAAAGCGATCTGGATATTCACCTCTTCGCCATTTCGCCTGACGATGGCAGTGCCGTGCGTCGCCGCCTTGCCGCCGCCGCAACCTTGCACGACATTTCCGCACTCGACCGTGCGCAGGCCGCTTCATTGATTCATGGTACGGCGATCGAAATATTGTTCGATCTCAACGGATACCGCGGTCGCGCCAACACGGAGCTGATGGCGCTGCGTCCGGCGCCGATTCAGGTGGGGTGGCTCGGCTATCCTGGCAGTTCGGGGGCGCGTTGGATGGATTACTTGCTCACCGATGCCATCACGCTCCCCGCCGAGCTGCGTGAGCACGTCAGCGAGAAGGTTATCCGTTTGCCGCGTTGCTATCAGCCGAGCGACCCCAATCGCTCCCATTCGGAACCACCGCCGCGCACCGCGTGCGGGTTGCCGGAGAAAGGCGTGGTGTTCGCATGCTTCAGCGACACGCATACCATCACGCCCGAAGTATTCGCGCGCTACATGCTCATTCTTCATCAAGTGCCCGACAGCGTACTGTGGTTGCTGAGCGAGCCCTCCGATACCAATGAGCGTCTACGGCAAGCCGCGCACGCCTTGGATACCGATCCTGAGCGACTGATTTTTTTGCCGCGGGTGGCATACACGGATTATCTGGGACTGTACACGCACGTAGATCTGTATCTGGATACGCTACCCATCAACGCGCGTGCCGCCGCATCGGATGCGCTATGGGCCAATCGCCCGGTGCTCACGCGCTGCGGCAACACCATGGCATCGCGCACCGTCACCAGTTTGCTGCACCACGTCGGTTTGACCGAGCTGATCACCACCGACAGTTCGTCCTTTGTGGGCATGGCAACCGCACTGGGTAACGACCCGGAGGCGTTGGCGACGTTGCGCCGTCATCTCATGCTGCAGCGTAGTCTCAATCCGCTGTTCGACTTGAAGGGCCTCGCCGCCGACTTCCGCCGCGCGGTGCGAGCCATCAGCACACGCTATCGTATCGGTCGCCCGCCGTCAGATATCGATCTATAGCAAACCGCGTTTAGGAAACGGCGAATCCTTTTTGCACCGAACTCTCGTGTTCGCGGCGCAAAACCTCATCTACCCGCGCCGCAGGCGGACCTTGCCAAAGCCATTGCTCAAGTTGGTCCAGCGCCTCTGCCGTTCCGCACGCAACCACTTCCACCCGGCCGTCGGACAGATTGCGTGCGTAGCCATCCAAGCCCAGCCGCAACGCTTCGTTGCGTGTACTAGCACGAAAGAACACGCCCTGCACCCTGCCAGCTACCAGGAAACGGGCGCCGCACATGGCGTCACTTGCCGATGGCGGCGGTCAGCGCAGCCGGCGTGATCGGCCCCATGAAGTGTTTGGCTACTTTTCCATCCGGCGCGATGAGCCATGTGGTTGGCAAACCCAACGGCTCGTCGAAATCCGTGAGCGGCTTGTCCATGGTGACTTGCGCAACCGGGTAACCCACCGGGTGCTTGGCGAGGAATGCGCGTATGTCGGACGGATCGGTATCTTCGTAGGCGATACCAACGGCGCGCACATTGGGATGCGTCGCTACAAAATGCGAAATGTCCGGCAACTCTTTGATACACGGCACGCACCAGGTTGCCCAGAAATTCACGATGACCCAATGGCCGCGTTGCGAGGCGAGATCGTACGGCTTGCCGTCAAGCGTGGTGACTTTGAGCGATGGCTGCGCCGGCATGGCCGCATACACGGGTGCCGCCAACAGGCAAGCTGCCAACAAGAGCGATGAGGCAAACAACTTCATGTTTCCGATTCCTGCGTTTGTGAGACCTGCCGAGTGTGTGCCGGCGTAGCACGGAAAGGATATACCTCGTCCAAGCGGGTACCCAGCGTGGCATCGAGCGACTCGGCCAGCCGATTGAGCAGCGACAACAGTTCCTCCGGCAACGCGATGCCGGACGCCGCGACCTGCTGAACCGGATTCAAGGGCAATTGATAGCCGCTATGCCGATATACGAGCAGAAGGTCCGTGCTATCCAAGCTACGGACCAGCGACCAGCTGCCGCCTTCGGCGCGGTGGATGAGGCCCGCGCGCACCAGGTCCTCGAAATAGGCTGCAATCGCCTCGCTGCGCAAATAAGGCTCCGCCTCACGTATGGCTGCCAGATCCACGCAACGCCCCGCGCGCTGCGCATCGACGAAATAACGCAGCACCACCAGCAAACCAAGAAATTCCGACCCTTCCGGCATGGCATCGCAGGGCTTTTGGTATTCGAACGCCGAGATCGATGCGGCAACCGATGCGCACAGAATCACGATCACCCACGACAGGTAAATCCACAACAAGAGCAGCGGAATGATCGCCAGCGCACCGTAGATTTGCTGATAGTTCTGCGCATTGCGTACGTAATGCGTGAATCCCCAACGCGCCAGTTCGAACAAAATAGCGCCAAGCATGGCGCCGATCGCCGTGTGCTGCTTGTTGACCCGCTGATTCGGAATCGTGGTGTACATCAGCCAGAGCGTGAGGAATGTCACCACGAACGGCATCGCTTTGAGCAACTCCTGCCCAATGCCAAGCTGCTCTCCGGCGTTGCGCAACATGGGTACCGCCGCGACATACGAAGTCACCGCGATGCCGCCCACCACCATGATCGGTCCCAGGGTGAGCGCCGCCCAATACAGCAACAATCGCGGCCCCCACGGACGATGATGGCGCACGTGCCAGATGCGATTGAGACGGTCTTCGATGCTGATCATCATCGACACGGCACTGAACAGCATCACCAAAATACTGATGCCGGTGAGCTTGCGCGCATTGGAGGCAAAATCGAGCAGCGCTTTCTGCACCGTTTCGCCGGCCGCCGGCACGAAATTGCTGAAGACGAAATTGATCAGCGTATCGCGCGCCTCCTCGAACATCGGAAATGCCGCGAACATCGCCAACACGGCGACGGTGAGCGGCACCAGCGAGACCAAAGTGGTGTACGAAAGGGCACCCGACGTCTCGAAGCACTTGTCGTCGAGGAAGCGTTGCCAGAGGAAATGGCCGAAGGTCAGCGTGCGGTCGCGATCGAAACGCAGGTTCATGACGTTGATGTACATCCCTGATGCCATCCGTACACTACCCCATCCCGTGTGAATGCCTCAAACGATGACCGACATTCTCGTCCTGTACTACAGCCGCACCGGCCATGTCGCCCAACTGGCGCGTTTCATCGCCCGTGGCGTGGAGGAAATCCCCGGCATGCGCGCGCGCCTGCGCCAGGTTCCGCCGGTTGCGCCGGTGACGGAGATAGCTCAACCGCCGGAACCGGAGGAAGGTGCACCGTACGTCGCCAAACAGGACCTGCATGAATGCGCCGGACTGGCCCTTGGCAGCCCAACGCGGTTCGGCAACATGGCCGCACCCTTAAAGCATTTCCTGGACACGACCGGCGCCGAATGGGCAAGCGGGGCGTTGGTGGGCAAGCCCGCCGCGGTCTTTACCGCCACCAGCACCATGCATGGCGGCCAGGAGTCCACCCTGCTGAGCATGGCGCTTCCCCTGCTCCATCACGGCATGTTGCTGCTAGGCCTTCCGTTCACCGAGCCGGCGCTCAACAGTACGACGAGCGGCGGCACACCCTACGGCGCCAGCCACGTGTCAGGTACCAAAGGTGAAAACGGCATCAGCGAACACGAACGCGAACTCGCCCGTGCACTCGGCCGGCGCCTTGCCGATACCGCACGCAAACTGGCGAGCGGCGCATGAGCGCCAGCCCGGCTGTGACGCATCGCATTGGGGTGTCGGCATGGATCGCGCTGATCCTTTTGCAGGGTGCGTGGTATGCGTGGCTTTTTCCGCCGCAACACGTACCCATGTGGCTGGCGCTGGCTGTCGCGGTCGTTCCGCTGCTGCTGCCGTTTCTGGCCATCGGCAATGTGCGTCGCGCGCTGCTTTGGGTGGGCATACTTAGCCTGTTCTATTTCTGCCACGGTATCGCCGAGAGCTGGAGCTCGGCGCAAGAACGTGTGCCGGCGTTGCTGGAAGTGTTGCTCACCTTGCTGTTGATCGGTGCGCTCGGTGCTGGCGTAAAACGCAGACCGAAGCCCACCGCACGCTGACAAAACCATCGCCCGGCTTCCTGCCTATACTGGCGACAACGGCTGGCTGAGGTGATCGACATGGGATTCCTGCAAGACGCCCCGCAACTGGCGCATCCGTATCGCAGCGACCGCCTGTTGATCGCCTTGCTCGATCGCATCTTCCCGTCAAAACGCCGCGCCGCACTGGATTTCGATCTGGACGCGCTAGGCGATTACGCGCAAATGACGTGGGAACGCAACAGCCGCAGCGAGCGCCGCAAACCGATCTTGACGCAGTGGGATGCATGGGGGCGTCGCGTCGATCGCGTGGAATTGACCCCCGCCTGGCTGGAAGGCCCGCAGCTCACCACCCGTCACGCCATTCTCGCATCCGGCCACGAACCGCACGAACACGCGCGACTGGAAGAATTCGCACGCGCGTACGTCTATCACGTCGCCAGCGAGTTCTATACCTGTCCGCTCGCGATGACCGACGGTGCGGCCACGGCGTTGAAAGCCTCCGGCAACAAAGCACTGATCGATCGCGCCGTACCGCATTTTTTAACCCGCGATGCGCATCAATTCTGGCTGTCCGGCCAATGGATGACGGAAAACGCCGGCGGCTCAGATGTGAGTCAGACCGAAACCGTCGCCAGACAAGACGCCGAGGGCCAATGGCGGCTGTATGGACGCAAATGGTTCAGTTCCGCCGTCGTCGGCGAAGCGGCGTTGGCGCTTGCTCGCCCGGAGGGCGCGAACGATGGTGCCGGGTCATTAGCGCTGTTCTTCGTCGAAACCACAAACGGCGAAGAACGCAAACCCGAGCTGATTATCGATCGCCTGAAAGACAAGCTCGGCACGCACGAACTGCCCACCGCGGAAATTCATCTGGACGGACTGCCCGCATGGCCCGTCGGCGAACTTGCCCACGGCGTGCGGCAAGTTGCACCCATGCTCAACATCACGCGCACGTGGAACGCCATTGGCGCTATCGCCAGCATGTCACGCGCGATCAGTCTCGCGCGCGATTACGCCTCTCGCCGCGAGGCGTTTGGCCGACGGCTGATCGAGCAGCCGCTGCATGCGCAAACGCTGGCCGATATGCAGGCCGAGTTCGAAGGTGCTTTTGCGTTGACGTTCGAAGTGGCACACCTGTTGGGGCGCGTCGAACAAAACGTGGCGACGTTGCAGGAAACCGCTTCGTTGCGGCTACTCACACCACTGGTGAAATTGTGGACCGGCAAAATGGCGATGAATTTGTGTTCCGAAGCGCTGGAGTGTTTCGGCGGCGCCGGTTACATCGAAAACACCGGCCTGCCCCAACTGTTGCGCGACGCACAGGTCTATGCCATCTGGGAAGGCACCACCAACGTACTATCGCTGGACAGCCTGCGTGCGCTGGCGGGCAACAACACGTTCGCCGCCTTGCGCAAAGTGATTGCCGGGTGGTTGAGCCAGGCGCACAACCAGCAAGCCAGCTTCGCCATCCATGCCGCGCTGGATGCCGCCGCCATGCATCTGGACACCCAAAAGGTCGAACGTCCCGCGCTGGAAGCCGGCGCGCGCGGCATCGCCATCACCCTGGCGCGCTGCGCGGCGGCGGCCTTGCTGGCGCGTCAGACGGTATGGTCATCCACGCGCGGCGACGAGCGTCCTGGCGCGGCCCTGCGCCGCTTTTTGGGGCATGGGCTGCTGCGTCTTTCCGACATCAGCGGGGAGGATACCCGCCTGCTGTTGGAATAATCACCTACATCGCACGGGCGGAACGGTTAAAATGCGCGCCCACCCTCCATCTCAGCGCGATCATGCAGCATCTGACCATCGTTACGACCGGCGGCACCATCGACAAGATCTACTTCGATGACAAATCGGACTACAAGATCGGCGCTCCGCAGATCGGAGACATTCTTGGCCAGCTCGGCGTCGCCTTCCAATTCGACGTAATTCCGATTCTGCGCAAAGACAGCCTGCATGTCACCGCGGAAGATCGTGCGCTGATCCGCTCCACCATCGAAGCGCAGCCCAGCCGTTATGTGCTCGTCACGCACGGTACCGACACCATGGTGGAAACGGCCAAGGAACTCGCACCGATCAAGGGCAAGGTCATCGTGCTTACCGGCGCGCTCAACCCGGCACGCTTCCAAGGCTCGGACGCGGTGTTCAATATCGGTTGCGCAGTGGCCGCCGTGCAGACGCTTCCCGACGGGGTCTACATCGCCATGAACGGCCGCGTGTGGAATCCGGCCAAGGTGCGCAAGAATCGCGATGCGAACCGATTCGAGGAAGTGAATAACTGATCGCTTCCCCATCTGCCGAGGGAAGCTCGCGGAAACGTTACAGCATGCCCGTTTCGAGCTTCGCCACGTCGGACATCATGGAGTGATTCCAGGGTGGATCGAACACCAGATCCACATCGGCCTCGAGGATCGTGGGAATCAATTCCAGCTTGGTGCGCGCATCGTCGATCAACACGTCGCCCATGCCGCAACCTGGTGCGGTCAGCGTCATTTTTACGTACACCTTGCGCTGATCCGGAGCGGTGGTTTCCAGGCTGACGTCGTAGACCAGACCCAGTTCGACGACGTTGATCGGGATCTCCGGATCGAACACCGTGCGCAATTGCTGCCACACCAACTGCTCGACATCCGCATCGGTGGCATCGGCGGGCAATTCCAGCGGCGGCGGCGGTTCCTTGCCCAGCGCGTCGGCATCGTTACCGGCAACACGGAACAGGTTGCCTTCCACGTACACCGTGAAGCTGCCGCCCAGCGCTTGCGTGATGTAACCGACCTGTCCGGCCGGCAACACCACGCTTTCACCCTGCGGCACCATGACCGCATGGCAGTCCCGCTCCAGGGTGAAGGGCTCGCTGCTAAGACTGAAACCGCTCATGCCATCTCTATCGATCGTGTAAGGAAAGCCGGCCCGCGGCCACTCGGCCCTCTATTATGCCGGTCGCTTGTAGGGCCTGTCCTCCACATCAGGCTGAATGGGCCGAAACTCAAGGGAGGTCGGCAGTCACGCTAGGGAGAGCGGCTTTGGCACGTTAAGATGCCCGCCTTGTTTTACCCGGCAGGACATCCGTGACCTTTTCCCGCTTCAACTGCAGTGATCACCCATGAGGCTGAACCAGATCATCGGCGAGTGCTTTGCGCTGTGTTGCGCCCTGATGTTGGGCCTGGCGGCTGGCGCGATCTGGCTCGTGCCTACCGTGTTTTTGCATCGCCCCTTGCCATGGCTTGCGCTCCTGGCGGGCTGGCTGCTTGCCAAAGCCATGGGCAAGTGGGTGCATACCCGAAAATGGAATGCCGCCGTGCTCGCCGCTCTTGCCGTGGTCGTGGCGAGCGTCTACATCCGCGTCTTGATCACCACGGTCAATCTTTCGGCGATGATGGGTTACGGCCTGCTCGATGCCATGCACACCGCCGGCCTGTCGATGTTGCTGGATTTCGCGCGCTTCAGCACCAGCAAGCAGGATGTGGCGTGGTGCGTGCTCGGGATGATCGTCGCGGTGGTGACGGCGCTGCGTTCGTCCACCGCGACGTTGCGTAAGGGCAATTAGCTGTCCAGCGTTTTCAGTTCCGATACGAGCTGGCCGGCTGCAGCCTGGCCGTCGCCGTAAAGCATTCGCGTGTTGTCCGCGTAGAACAGCGCGTTTTCGATGCCCGCAAAGCCGGTGCCTTTGCCGCGCTTGACCACGATCACTTGCTTGGCGTCGGCGACGTCGAGAATCGGCATGCCGTAAATCGGCGAGGTGGGATCGGTCTTGGCCATCGGATTGACTACATCGTTCGCACCGATCACTAGCGCCACATCGGTGACGGGGAACTCGGGGTTGATGTCTTCCATGTCCACGATCAAGTCGTAAGGCACGCCTGCCTCGGCGAGCAACACATTCATATGGCCCGGCATACGGCCCGCGACCGGATGGATGGCAAACTTCACCTTCACGCCGCGAGAGAGCAGAAGCTGCGCGAACTCCCATACCTTGTGCTGCGCTTGCGCGACCGCCATGCCGTAGCCCGGCACGATCACCACGCGCTCGGCATAGGCCATCATCACAGCCGCGTCGGCGGCTTCGATGGGCTTTTGGCTGCCACCGATCTCCTGCGCCGTACCGCCTGCTGCGGCGCCGAAGTTGCCGAACAACACGTTGCCGATCGAACGGTTCATCGCCTTCGCCATCAACTGCGTCAGCAAGGTACCCGCCGCGCCAACCACCATGCCGGCGATGATCATCGCCTCGTTCTGCAGCACAAAGCCTTCGAACGCCACCGCCAGGCCGGTGAACGCGTTGTAGAGCGAAATGACAACGGGCATGTCGGCGCCACCGATCGGCAGCG
>Ga0335072_10005338_pt1 | contig 18929 bp, 17 predicted proteins | sample Lox_Sample_21_FD_206725 | JGI IMG/M metagenome (GOLD analysis project Ga0335072, IMG submission 206725) | Soil microbial communities from Loxahatchee National Wildlife Refuge, Florida, United States - Lox_Sample_2.1 | ecosystem: Environmental > Terrestrial > Soil > Wetlands | place: USA...
TGCTCGGTTGAGGCCCAATGGCAAGTAATCAGCGAAACATCCATTCCGCCGGACGAGTTCGCTCGCGACACATCCACAGGAGATCATGGGACGAGTTAGCCTCGCCGAGGGTGCCTGAACTGCATTCTCGCTATCGGGCCGGTGCCAACCATTCCCGCAGTTTCAAGACAAGCGAGACGAAGAGGGTTCGATGACGAAAATTGCGGTTGCGCGAAAGCTTAAAGTGCGAGGCCTCCAAGCATGACGCCGGCTTATGCTTTTTGTCACTGGCTCACGCAAACGTATGTCGGCACGCTGATGCAAACGAACGATTATCTGTTCCCTACGGTGGAAGCCCTTCACATCATGGGCAGCGTGGCCCTGGTTGCATCCACCTCGATCCTGAGCCTGCGCCTCGCGGGGCTTTTCTTAACAGAGATACCTGTTTCGAAAATCGCAAGTCAATTTCTGCCCTGGGCCTGGTTGGGCTTTGGATGTCAGGTAGTCACAGGAACTCTGCTGTTTATGTCAGAAGCCACGCTCGCGTATGACAATGTCATCTTTCAGGTAAAAATGGCGCTTATCATTGTAGCGGGTGTGAATGCCCTTATTTTTCACAGGACCGTCTATCGCCGGGTAGAAACCTGGAATCTCTCCAAGCCGCCTTTCCTGGCTAGGTTTTCGGGCTACGCTTCGATCGTGATATGGTTTGCTGTCGTTGCCGCGGGACGGTGGCTGAATAGTTCGGTCGCTAATTCGCCGATGCCGATCCCTCCAATGCCGAAGTAGCGCTCACTCTCGGGTCTGGCGACCCGCCCGTCAGCGTCACTTCGAGCCGGCTGGCGCAAAGTTCTCTAGAACTTCACCGTTGGGGCGCTTTGCGCTGCCGAGCGTTCCACCCTTCTTCGCGGGATCCTTGAACGGGAAGAAGGTAACGGTGATCGGGTCGCCGGGTTTCAGCGACTCTCTCGTCCATCCGCGGCGGCCCAAGTAGTTCGGGCTCATTCCTTCGAAGGCATAGAGGATAATGCCTCCTTTGCCGTCCGGCACGTCGAGCCAAAGCCACGTGTGAGGATTCGTCCATTGGAAGGCTCTCACCTTCCCTGCCACGGTTTCGTGACGCGTCATGTCGTAATCCGCAAATCCGTGATGCGCCATTGCCGTGCCTGCTGCCACCATCAGTGCTGCTAAAAGGACTGCAAACAACATCGCTTGTTTCAAGTTCCGCTTCATCAAGGGCCCTCGCATATTAAGAGTCTGGCGATACCTACTTCGAATCGGGTTCCGGCGGAGGCGGTGGGGTGATATCCACCTCGGCTTTGCCGTTCCTGGTCACAGAGTTGCGATTATTCTCCTCGCAGATGTATTCATCGATCGTCCAATTCCGATGACGCTTCAAGATTCGGGTCGTCGTGTAGGGATGCGTCAAAGCGATGGGATCGATAACCGTCGTCTCAATACTCATGGTGTTGGGATCGACTAGCTGGAAGCGCTCGAGGATTCGCATCTTGTCACTGTGCGGAGTGATGCTATCGATTGTCGTGAGCGGAGAAAAGCCGACGGACTCGACCACCAGCGTGTTCCCTTCCCAATGACCGATCGATGTGCCGAAAAAAGTCGGATCGGGGTCGGTGGGAAGCGGGCGCCCATCCGTGTAGATATGACGAACGATCATGTAGGCCTCACCGACGATCGTCACCTGGCCGGGAGTGAGCAAGAACTCATACGGATAGGGTTGCCCCATGATTTCCGGCATGCCGGGCGGCAAGCAGTTCGCGGTCGTATTATCTTCCGCCGCGTGCGCCTTTAAAGCTGCTACCTTGGCTGCCCATTCGGGCGTGAGAGGCAGGCCCGGCGGCCTCGGGAAAGTCGGGAATTTGGACGTGGCCGCCGTTTTCGGTGGTCCGCTGAGATTCTGTTGGCTCGCTCCGGGTTCCAAAATCAGTGAACCCGACCCTCCTCCCAGCGGCTCTTCCCAGACGCCGGTGAAGTCGGGCAATTTGGCAATCGCAGCCCAGTCGGCGGCGGTGGGCGTCGCTTGCGTGAAAGTTTGAGCCGTGGTGATAGGAATGAACAACGCCGAAGCGAGCGCGAGGACAATGAATGGTCCGAAATGCTTCCATGGTTGCCGAGTCAATCGCGATCCCCCCTTGGAATAGACTATCAGAAACTAATCATCATTATATCGAGGGCCTGGCGATCTTGAAAAAGATCGTCCGGAAGAAACTTCAGCGTCGCGGATGATCGAGACGGATGTCTTCAGCCCTGTACGCCGCGCCCGTCCGCCGTCCGCCCTCCGCCAGATCCTCGACGCGATCCTATAATACGAGATGGTTTTGCCCATCACGGATCGGACGAGCGAATCTTAGGTCGTGCCCACGGCCAAGTCAACTTGCGGGGGACGTGTATTTCCGCGGCGCGATTCGCTCCCCGCGGGCATCCGATCGCGATCATCGCCCGAGCGCCCCGAGTTCGATCCCGGCCCCACGCAATGTTTTCGCCACGGCCGCCGCAATTTTCGGCGCGCCCGGCGTGTCGCCATGGACGCAGATCGTCTGCGCGTTGACGGCGATTTCAGTCCCATCGCACGCCAGTACAGCTCCACGCTCCGCGATGCGCAGTGCTTGCTGGCCGGCCTGCGCCGGATCGCGAATCAGCGCGTCCTCGAATTTTCGCGAGCGCAAGCTTCCGTCGGCCTCGTACCGCCGGTCCGCAAACGCTTCCGCGGCCACGCGGAAACCCATCCCCCGAGAAACGTCGAGCATCAGCGATCCAGCCAGGCCCACGAGCACAACATCCCGGCTCCAGCGACCGACGCCTTCGGCAATCGCTCGCGCTAACACGCGACTCGTCGCCGCCTGATTGTAGAGCGCGCCATGCGGCTTCACGTGCGTCAGGCGCGCGCCGCAATCGAAGGCGACCTCGCCGAGAATTCGCACCTGCTCGAATATGGAGTCGGCGATTTTCTCAGGCGGCAGGTTCAGTTCAATTCGCCCAAAATTCTCGCGATCCGCATAGCCGGGATGCGCGCCGATCGCCAGCTTCCAACGCAACGCCTGCTCGATCGTTTCCTTCATGGTTCGCTCGTCGCCCGCGTGCCCGCCGCACGCGACGTTGACCGACGTGAGATAGGGCATCAACGATTCCTGGGTGCCGTCGAAAATGGCCTCCGGCAGTTCGCCCATATCGCAGTTCAGGTCCATGCGCGTCATTCTAAAATCGCTCCCGTCGACGTCACCCGTTCCTCCTGCTCGATCAACAAAGACCGCGCGGTTTCGAAACTCACTTGCTCGAATCGGACTTCATCGCGAGGACGAAGTTGCCCGACGCGGTGCAGATCGGCGGAAATCACGTTCGCGATCTTAGGGTAGCCGCCCGTGGTCTGCTGCTCCACAAAAAGGATGATGGGCGCCCCTCCGGGCGGCACCTGCACGGCGCCGAGCGAGGCGCCTTCCGTAATCATCTGCCTGCCCTTGGCCTGCGGCACGGCAGCGCCTTCCAGCCGAAGGCCCATGCGATTCGATTGCTCGCCCACGCGATAGACGCCCGCATAGAACTCGCCGTGCGGCGCCTCGGGAAACCAATCCGCCTGCGGCCCGCGAGTGACGCGCAAAACCTCGCGCGAAGCCAGCTGCTCCGCCACTCGCCGAGCGATCGTCCGTCTGCGAAACTTCTCGGTCGCCTGCCCTATCCGCAGCACGTCTCCTTTGCGCAGCGCCCTGCCTCCAAAACCGCCCAGTCCGCTCAGGAGATGCGTCGACGCGCTCCTCAAAAAAGGCTCCACCACAATTCCACCCTGCACGCACAAATAACAGCGCGCCCCCGAACGCGTGGGCCCCAGGCGAAGCGTCGCTCCGCGGCGGACTTCAGCGGATGCGTCCGGCTGGATCGGCACATCATCGAGAGTCGCGCCAAAATCGGAGCCCCTGAGCGCCACGATAGCGCCCTCGGGAAAGAAAAAGGTCGCGCCCAGCAACATCATCTCTAGCGCCGCCGCGCCCTCCGCATTCCCGACGAGCCGGTTTCCGAGGCGCAGTGAAATCGGATCCGCCGCCCCCGATGGCGAAACTCCGATCGGGCCGAAGCCTTGTCGCCCTAAATCCTGCACGGTCGTGAGCAGGCCCGGTGACTGAACTTCGATGGATCTCACGCATTCTCCAGCGCCGCGAATTGCCCGATCGAGATCGGGGTAAACCGCACGCGATCCCCAATCGATAGAAAACTCATGTCGTCGCGGTCGGGACGGAACATCGCGATCGGCGTGCGCCCAATCAATCGCCAGCCGCCGGGCGTCGCAAACGGATACACGCCCGTCTGGTTGCCCGCAATTCCCACACTGCCCCGCGGCGTGCTGCGCCGGGGACTGTCGAGCCGCGGCGTCGCGAGCGCCTCAGGCAATTCGCCCAGATACGCGAAGCCGGGAACAAACCCCAAAAAATAGACAATGTAGGTAACCGATGCGTGCAGTTCGATGGCCTGAGCGGGCGTCATGCCATGCAACGCCGCCACGTCGTTCAAATCGGGACCAAACTCCCCGCCGTAACACGTGGGGATTTGCAGCTCGCGAGGATCCGGGAGCGGCACGCTTTCCAGACGTTCGAGGCGACCGCGCAGAATTGCTTCCAATTCTCTGTGGCTCAGTTTCAGCGCATCGAAGTCCACCAGAACAGAGCAATACCCCGGATGTAGATTTAGTACTCCTACGACGGGCTTCAGTTCAAGCGACCGCAGAAATTTCCTAACGCAATGGTGAGCATCAAGTGTAATCTGCTGGCCGAAATAAACGAGGAGCGAGTGATCGCTCGCGGGTTGGAATTGCGCGCTGTTCGTCATCGGTGTGGGTGTGGTGGGCGAAAGTATATAGCAAGGCGGATTCGAGCCGGAACCGCGCGTTCAGCTGTCCCAACCCTAGCCGCAAGGACAGGTGTTTCCCGCGCCACCTGGGATTAAACTCTTCGTCATGCTGCACGATTAGATTAGTGGGCTCGCATCGGCGGTCCACCGCACCACTGGTCACCCCTGGAACATCGAACTTCTGATCCGAATTCAGGAGGTCGCGCTTGAGGCGAAAACTCAATCTGCTCGTTGCAGTTGCCGCGCTGCTGGCCTTGAGTGCGTGCGCCGGGACGGTCGGCGAAAGAGGCAATGGCGGAGACCCAGGCTCGCGCTCGACTGCGCCCAGCATCACAGCGCAGCCTGCCGGCGAGACAGTCGGAGTCGGCCAGACGGCAACCTTCACCGTCACGGCAACCGGAAATCCGACGCCCACGTACCAATGGCAAAATGCGGTCACCGGCGCCAACATCGCCGGCGCCACATCCGCAAGCTACACCACTCCCGCCACAACACTCGCCGAAAGCGGATCGAAGTTCCAGGTGGTCGTGTCCAATTCCGCCGGCAGCATCACGAGTACCGCTGCGACCCTCACGGTCGACGCCGCTCCCGGGTTTACCACGCAACCCGCAAGCCTCACGGTCACCGCAGGCCAGCCCGCCACGTTTACAGTCGTCGCGACAGGCAGCGCGCCGCTTAGCTATCAGTGGCAGCGCGGAACCACGAACATCACCGGCGCCACGTCATCGAGCTACACATTAGCCGCCGCATCGGCGTCCGATAATGGCGCGACATTCCGCGTAGTCGTCACCAACCCTGTAAGCAATGCGACCAGCAATTCCGCCACGCTGACGGTTGACAGCGGACCAGTGATCACTGCACAGCCTGCGAATAAAACGGTGCTCGTCGGCCAGACGGCTACGTTCACCGTCACGGCAACGGGAAGTCCGGCGCCTACGTACCAGTGGCAAAACGCAGCCACCAGCGCGAACATCAGCGGCGCCACATCCGCAAGCTACACCACCCCCGCCACGACACTCGCCGAAAGCGGATCGAAGTTCCAGGTCGTCGTGTCCAACTCCGCCGGCAGCATCACGAGCACCGCTGCAACCCTTACCGTCGATGCCGCTCCTGGGTTTACTATGCAACCCGCAAGCCTCACGGTCACTGCAGGCCAGCCCGCCACGTTCACAGTCGTCGCGACAGGCGCGGCGCCGCTCAGCTATCAGTGGCAGCGCGGAACCACGAACATCACCGGCGCCACGTCATCGAGTTACACATTAGCCGCCGCATCGGCGTCCGACAATGGCGCCACATTCCGCGTAGTTGTCACCGACCCCGTGGGCAATGCCACCAGCAATTCGGCCACGCTCACGGTTGACAGCGGACCGGCAATCACCACGCAGCCCGCCAACCAAACGGTGCTCGTCGGCCAGACGGCAACCTTCACCGTCGCGGCAACCGGAAATCCCGCGCCCACCTACCAGTGGCAAAACGCAGCCACCAGCGCGAACATCAGCGGCGCCACATCCGCAAGCTACACCACTCCCGCCACGACGCTTGCCGATAGCGGCTCGACCTTCCAAGTGGTGATTACAAACTCGGTCTCCAGCGTAACGAGCAACGCCGCCACGCTTACTGTCAATGCCACCGGCCCGCCGCCCACCAACGCCCAGGTTCTCACCTATCACAACGACACCATGAGAACGGGGCTCAACCCGAACGAAACAATCCTGACCACCAGCAACGTGAACTCGACTAGCTTCGGCAAGCTTGGATCGCTCACCGTCACCGGCTTGGTCGACGCCGAGCCGCTGTACGTCCCGAATCTCACCGTCAACAGCGCGAAACACAACGTCGTCTTCGTCGTCACCGAGCACGACATGGCTTACGCCTTCGACGCCGACACACCGGGCCCACCTCTCTGGCAGGTCTCGCTCATTCCGGGCACCGAAACGACGAGCGACGATCGCGGCTGCGGCCAGGTGGAACCGGAGATCGGAATCACCTCGACGCCGGTCATCGACCTCAGCGCCGGCCCCAACGGCACGATGTTCGTGGTGACGATGTCGAAAGACTCAAGTAACAATTATCATCAGCGCCTGCACGCGGTCGATTTGACGACTGGCGCCGACCTAATCACCCCCACGGAAGTGCAGGCGACGTATCCGGGCAGCGGCACCGGCAGCTCCAGCGGAACGCAAACTTTCAACCCCGGCTCATACGAGGAGCGGTCGGCCCTGTTGCTGGCGAATGGCATCATCTACACGACGTGGACGTCTCACTGCGACGCCCCGAACTACACGAGCTGGGTGATCAGCTACAACGAATCGACGTTACAGCAGACGGCGGTGCTGAATCTCACAGCGAATGGCAACACACAGGGCGGGCGCGAAGGCGGAATCTGGAACGCCGGCTCCGGTCCTTCGGTCGACGCCTCGGGATCCATCTACGTGCTCATCGGCAATGGCACGTTCGACACGACGCTCGATGGCAATGGATTCCCGAACGCCAAAGACTTTGGCAACTCCTTTGTGCGACTATCCGTGTCCGGCGGCACTCTCTCCGTTGCCGATTATTTCGCGATGGACAATCCCGACGGCGGCGACGCGGAGTCCGAATCCTCCGCGGACACCGATTTCGGATCAGGCGGCGCGATGCTCCTTCCGGATTTGCAGGATGGCCAGGGCAACACCTGGCACCTGGGAGTCGGCGCCGGCAAAGACGGCCACATGTACATCGTCGATCGAGACAACATGGGCAAATTCACCGCGAGCGATGCAAACATCTATCAGGAAATAACCGGCGCGATCGGTGGCGTCTGGTCCGCACCGGCCTATTTCAACAACGCCGTGTACTACGGGCCCGTGGGCCAGAGCTTGCGCGCCTTTACGATTACGAGCGCCAAGTTTGCAACCTCGGCCTCGTCCTGGAGCGCCACGACGTTCGGCTATCCCGGCACCACGCCCAGCATCTCCTCGAACGGAACGTCAAACGGAATCGTCTGGGCCCTCCAGAATGGAAGCACCGGCACGCTGCACGCATATGACGCCACCAATCTCGCCACCGAGCTCTATAACAGCAATCAAGCAGCGGGCAATCGCGATCAGTTCGCGACCAACTCGAACTGCAAATTCGTCACGCCGATGATCGCCAATGGCAAGGTCTACGTCGGCACGCCCGGCGCCGTCATCGTCTTCGGCCTCCTCAGCCCGTAGCCGTTTTTTTCTTGAACGGCCGTTCGGCTAGCGGGCCTTCATTCTGAGCGAAGCGAAGAATTTCTCTTTTTCTCCGGCTTTCTCTGCGACCCCCGCGTCTCTGCGGTGAGCCTTCCACCCTCGCTTTCATTTCCCCTGCACACCGTGATTCTCACGGACCGCCGGATACGGTAGGATAGGCGCCGTCCCGATTTACATTTGGACAGCCCTTTCAATGCCACGTGACCCCGGACTCAGCGACCCCCTACTGATCAACGATTGGCTCGCTGTCGCATGGTCCTCGTCCGTGCCGGCGGGCAAGCTGTTTCCCGTGCGTCTGCTCGACCGTGATCTCGCGCTGTGGCGCGGCGAAAGCGGCCTCCACGCCTGGCGCGATCTCTGCATCCATCGGGGCGCAAAGCTCTCCCTCGGAAGAGTCTCAGAGTTCAACGGCGCTGATTGCGTCGCTTGCCCGTATCACGGCTGGGAATACAATCCGCTGGGCGAATGCGTCCGCATTCCCGCGCATCCCGATCAGCCACCTCCGCTGCGGGCGCGCGTCGAGAGTTACTCCGTGCGCGAGAAGTACGGTTTGATCTGGGTATGCCTCGGCACGCCGCGTGGCGCTCAGGCGGACGTTCCGGCGTTCCCCGAAGGCGATACCGCTGGCTTCCGTCTGGTGAAGACGGGGCCGTACGAATTTCGCGCGCAGGGCCCCCGCATCATCGAGAATCTGCTTGATGTCGCGCATCTGCCGATTACCCACGCGGGCATGCTCGGCGATTCCGCGCACGCCGAAATCGGCGAATACAGCGTCTCGACGAATCAGCAAGGCATCGTCGCGAAGGACATTCCCATCTGGCAGCCCGATCCGGATGGCACCGGCCGCCCGGGAAACGTCTTCTACACGTTTTGGGTCGAGCGCCCCCTCACCGCTCGCATGACCAAAGTCCAGAGCGACCAGCGCTTCGCGATTTTCGGCACAGTCACGCCCGTCGACGAGCGAACGAGCCTCGAGTGGATCGTGCTCGCATTCAACTACGCGCACGATGTTCCCGAGGACGACTTGCGCCGCTTTCAGGATGCCGTCACCGCACAGGATATTCGCATCGTGAATTCGCAGCGCCCCGAACTTCTGCCGCTCGATTTGCAAACCGAGCTGCATCTGCGCTCCGATCAGCTTGCGATCGCCTACCGCCGCTGGCTGCAACAGATGAGCCTGCGCTACGGGACCTCATGACGCGAGGCCCCGCCCATCGCTAGCGCGGCGCCAACGATCGATGCTGCCGGACCGCGCTGGTTCGTCCCGGGCGATCTCGACGGCTTCTTCGGTCTTTTCTTCAGTGGCTTTCCCGACCTGCTTCTCATCGCGAGCCTCACGCCTTTGTGCGGACTGCCCGCCGAGCTCATCGCCGGGCGCGTGCTCCCCGCGGTCGCCTTCTCGATTCTCTTCGGCAATCTCTTTTATGCGTGGCAGGCGCGCCGTCTCGCACGCCGCACCGGCCGCAGCGACGTCACCGCGATTCCCTTCGGCGTAAACACGCCGACGATCTTCGCGTACATCTCGCTGATCATGGTCCCCGTGTACAACCGCACGCACGACGCGACGCTGGCCTGGCACATGGGAATCTTCGCGAGCCTCGTCAGCGGCGTCGTGCAAAGCATCAGCTCGTTTTGCGTCAACTGGCTTCGCCGGACTACGCCCCTAGCGGCGCTGCTCTGCCCGCTGGCCGGGCTGGCGATGGCGTTCCTTTGCCTCGGCTTCGTCTTCGGAATTTTTCAGGCTCCGGCGGTCGCACTCTTGCCGGCGATTATTCTGCTGGCCGCCTACGCCTCGCGCATTCGCCTGCCGCTGCGTATTCCGGCGGGACTCGTGGCGATGGTCGTCGGCGCGATTTCGGTGGTCTTTCTGCGGCACATGCACTGGTATTCGCTGCCGCCGCAGCAGCCGCTGCTGCCGATCGGCCTGTATCTGCCGAAGCCGATCAATATTTTCCGCGTCTTCACGTATGGCGAAGGCTGGCGCTACGCCTCGGTGTTCCTGCCGCTGAGCTTGCTGGACACGATCGTCTCGCTGCAAATTCTGGAAAGTGTGCGCCTCGCGGGTGATGACTACCCGACCGCGCCGTCGCTTCTCGTCAACGGGCTGGCCACGCTCGCCGGCGCGGCGTTCGGCAGCGCGTTTCCGACGAGCCTCTATATCGGCCACAACGCTCACAAGGCCAACGGCGCGCGCATCGGCTATTCGATTCTCGGCGGCATCGCCAGCGCGGCGCTTTGCCTCAGCGGCCTCGTGCCAGCCGTGCTGCACATCGTCCCGCTCGAGGTCGTCGCGTTCGCGGTCGTGTGGTTCGGGCTCGCGATGGTCGGCCAGGCGTTCGAGGAAGTACCCGCGTCGCACACGGTTGCCGTCGCGCTGGGGCTCGTGCCGATGCTCGCGCAGTGGGTAACGCAGACCGTCGACCTCGCCGTGCGAACGGCCGGCAGCGATCTCGCGACCGTCGCTCCGCGTTTCGGCGGCCAGCTCGCGATCTATGGGCTGATCGCACTCGGCCAGGGCGCGTTGCTCGTCTCGATGATCTGGGCCGCGGCGCTCGTATGGATGCTCGAGCGCAAATTTCTGCGGGCGGCGATCTGGATGCTGGTCGCGGCGGCGCTGTCGTGCGTCGGCGTGATCCACGCCTACCGGTTGACGCCCCCCGGCATTGAGAACCATCTCGGCTGGTGGGTCGCGCCCGATTTTACGATGAGCTATCTCGCCGCAGCGTTTTTTCTGCTGCTCTGCCACGGGTACGCGCAGCGCCACCCGAACGCCTTCGCGAAATAATTCGCCGCGGGCCTTCGCCGCGTATCCTCATCATCGCCAGTGACTTCGCGCGGCGCGCAGGTTATTCTTTCTTGTGTCCTTCCAACACGCGGTCTTCCTCTTCTTCGCGGCATTCCTGGCGGGAACCGTAAACTCAGTCGCCGGCGGCGGCAGCTTCATTTCGTTTCCGGCGCTGCTTTTCACCGGCATGGCGCCGATCGCCGCCAACGCCACCAACACCGCCGCCGTGTGGCCGGGCACGGTCGCAAGCACCGTCGCGTATCGCAATGCGCTCACGCCCGAAGCGCGCCGCCTGATTCTCCCGCTCGTCGTTCTCGGCATTATCGGCGGCGTCCTCGGCGCGCACATTTTGCTGATCACGCCGCAGCAAACTTTCGTGCGCCTGATCCCGTGGCTCCTTCTCGGGGCGACACTGCTCTTTGTCTTCAGCGGCCGCATTACCACGTGGGTGCGCAGCCGCGGCGGCAAAAATTCCGATGCGGATCCCGCTTCGGCGCGCAAAACGCCGCCCATGTTGATCGCGCTCGGCCTGCTGCTTGAGCTCGGCGTAGCGATGTACATTGGCTATTTCGGCGCCGGCGCGGGCATCCTGTTTCTGTCCCTGCTAGCGATCCTCGGCCTGGACAATATCCACGCCATGAACGGCGTGAAGACGCTGCTCGTCAGCGTGGTCAACGGCGTCGCGATCATCACCTTCATCGTGGCGCATGTAATCGTGTGGCCGCAGGCCCTGGTGATGCTGGTCGGCGCAATCGCAGGAGGCTACGGCGGCGCGCACTTCGCGCAAAAGATGAACTCGCTGCACGTCCGCCGCATCATCATCGCGGTGGGCTTCGGCATGTCCATCTACTTTTTCATCCGCTACTGACGCAGCATTTTCTGCATCAGGCGTAGCAACGTGATTGCCGCCGTCGGGAAGTTAAACGGGCTCTAAATGGCTCAGAAAAGCCACTTTTGGCAAGTCTTGCGCAACATCACGAAGGCCGGCTCGTAGTCGCCTCTCTTCCTGCTTGCAAAGTCCCATCCCCATTGCTAGAATTAAAACCGTACTGGATTAGTGCTATATGGTCCAGTGAGGGGCTGAGGGATGGTAAGGCTTGGTAAATTAACGGATTACGGGCTGGTCTTGATGACCTTGATCGCCCGCGGCGAAGGTTTGCCGCTGCGCACCGCGCGCGACCTGGCCGTCGAATCCCGCCTGCCTCTCTCGACAGTCAGCAAGCTCCTGAAGCAGCTTTTGCAGAGCGGCTTGCTCACCTCTCATCGCGGGATCAAGGGCGGCTACATCCTCGCGAAAGAGCCGCGGGAAATTTCAGTCGTTGAAATCATTTCGGCCATCGAAGGACCGATGGCTCTCACCGAATGCAGCGCGGATGTGACCGGTCTTTGCAACCTCGAGTCCTTCTGCCCGATCAAGAGCAACCAGCAAATCATCAGCCAGGCGGTGAGGGGCGTTCTCGACAAGATCACGCTCTCGGATCTCGTGCGGCCTTTGCATCTGACCAGCATCAAAGACACGCGCGGCCGCATCGTGCCGACCATCGCCTCGGGGAGAATTCAATGAGCTCGAATAGCGACGCCACCATTCGCGAGCTGGCGCAGCAGGAATACAAGTGGGGCTTCGTCACCGATATCGGCGAAGATCGCGCGCCCAAGGGTCTCAACGAAGAGATCATTCGCTTCATCTCCGCGAAAAAGAACGAGCCCGACTTCATGCTGGAATGGCGCCTGAAGGCCTATCGCCACTGGGAATCGCTCGAAAAATCCGACGCCGAGCCGAAGTGGGCCAACGTGCATTATCCGGCGATCAATTATCAGGACATTTCTTATTATTCGGCGCCGAAGCAGAAGCCGAGCCTGAAGAGTCTCGACGAACTCGATCCCGAACTCCTGCGGACCTACGAAAAACTGGGCATCCCGCTGGCCGAGCAGAAAATGCTCGCCAATGTTGCGGTGGATGCCGTGTTCGACAGCGTGTCAGTCGCCACAACGTTCAAGGCGAAGCTGGCTGAGGCGGGCGTGATTTTCTGTTCCTTCTCCGAGGCAGTCAAAGAGCATCCCGACCTCGTGAAGAAGTATCTGGGCACGGTGGTTCCCTACACCGACAATTTCTTCGCCGCGCTCAACGCCGCTGTCTTCAGCGACGGGTCGTTCGTTTACGTGCCCAAGGGCGTGAAGTGCCCGATGGAGCTTTCGACGTACTTCCGGATCAACGCCGCGGAGACGGGCCAGTTCGAGCGCACGCTGATCGTCGCCGACGAACGGGCTTCCGTCAGCTATCTCGAAGGCTGCACCGCCCCGATCCGCGACGAAAATCAGCTGCATGCCGCGGTCGTCGAATTGATTGCGATGGACGACGCGCAAATCAAGTATTCGACCGTCCAGAACTGGTATCCCGGCGACAAGAACGGCAAGGGCGGCATTTACAATTTCGTGACCAAGCGCGGCGCGTGCCGCGGCAAAAATTCGAAGATTTCGTGGACACAGGTTGAAACCGGCTCCGCGATCACCTGGAAATATCCGAGCTGCATCCTGCAGGGCGAAAATTCCGTGGGCGAGTTTTACTCCGTGGCGCTCGCCAACAATTACCAGCAGGCCGACACCGGCACGAAGATGATTCACATCGGCAAGAACACGCGCAGCACGATCGTCTCGAAGGGCATTTCCGCCGGCCACGGGCAGAACACCTATCGCGGCCAGGTGAAAATCATGAAGGACGCGACCGGCGCGCGGAACTACACGCAGTGCGACTCGCTGCTGATCGGCGATAAGTGCGGCGCGCACACTTTCCCGTACATCGAAGTGAAGAATTCCACGGCGCGCATGGAGCACGAGGCGTCCACGTCGAAAATCGGCGAGGACCAGCTTTTCTACATCCGCCAGCGCGGACTGAAGGCGGAAGACGCCGTCTCGATGATCGTCAACGGCTTTTGCAAGCGCGTCTTTCGCGAGCTGCCGATGGAATTCGCGGTCGAGGCGCAGAAGCTGCTGAGCGTCAGTCTCGAGGGCAGCGTCGGATAGAGCAGCGAAACCGAGTTTTTGCGGCAGACATTGAACGGAGAGGACGATCAGGAAAGATGAGCTTGCTCGAAATCAAGAACCTGCGGGCTAAGGTCGACGGCAACGAGATCCTCAAAGGCGTCAACCTCACGCTGAATCCCGGAGAAGTCCATTCCATCATGGGACCGAACGGCTCCGGCAAGAGCACGCTCGCGCAAGTGCTCGCTCGCCGCGAAACCTACGAGATCACCGGCGGCGAAGTGCTTCTGAACGGCAAAGACCTGCTCGCGATGAAACCGGAAGAGGCGGCCTGCGAAGGGCTCTTCCTCGCGTTTCAATATCCGGTGGAGATTCCGGGCGTGAGCAACGCCTACTTCCTACGTTCGGCGCTGAATGCGATCCGGAAATACCGCGGCCTCGAGGAAATGGACGCGATGGATTTCCTTCCGAAGCTTCGCGCAAAAATGAAGCTGCTGGAAATGGACGAAAAGTTCCTAAACCGCTCGGTGAACGAAGCGTTTTCCGGCGGCGAAAAGAAGCGCAACGAAATTCTGCAGATGGCAATTCTGGAGCCGTCGCTCGCGATTCTCGACGAAACCGACTCCGGCCTGGACATCGACGCGCTCAAGATCGTCGCTCAGGGCGTCAACGCGATGCGCAGCCCCGAGCGCGCAATCCTAGTTGTGACGCACTACCAGCGGCTGCTCAACTATATAGTTCCGGACAAGGTCCACGTGCTGGTCAATGGCCGCATCGTTCGCAGCGGTGGTCCGGAACTCGCTCTGCAGCTCGAGGATAAGGGTTACGCCATGATCGAATCCGCGGCGGGCGCGGCGTGAGGAATTGAAAGTGGCAACGGCGACACAGGCACTTCAACATTACCTCGAGGGCTTTACAAGCCTGGAGAAAACGGCGCCGAGCCGCCAGCATCCCTGGCTGCGCAAACTGCGCGAGGACGGCTTCGCTCGCTTCGCTGAAACCGGCTTCCCGACGATCCGCGACGAAGACTGGCGCTTCACGAATCTCTCGGCAATCGCGCAAACACCGTTCCGGCTGGTTCGCGAGACGCATCACCTGCCGTCGCAGGGCGATGTCGCGCCTTACCGGATCGCGGGCGCAGCCTGTCAACTCGTCTTCATCGACGGCCGCTTTGCCTCCGAGCGTTCTTCCGTGGGCATCCTGCCCGGCGGAGTGACCGTCGCAAGCCTCGCCAATGCAATCGCGAGCCAATCGGCAGGCATCGAAACGCACCTCGGCCGCTATCTCAATATCCAGCGCGATCCCTTCTCCGCTCTGAATACCGCTTTCATTGAAGACGGCGCGTACGTGCACATCCCGAAGAGCGTCGTGCTCGAGGGCCCGGTCCACCTGCTATTTATTTCGATGGGCCACGACTCACCGTCCGTGAGCCATCCCCGCAACTTGATCGTCGCCGAGGAAAACAGCCAGGCCACGATCGTCGAGGACTACATCTCGCTCGGCGGCAGCGGCGAAAAGGCTCTGTGCAATACCGCGACGGAGGTCGTCGCCGGCGATCACAGCGTGATCTCGCACTACATGATCGAACGCGAGCAAGGCCAGGCGTTCAACATCTCGACGCTGCGTATCCAGCAGGGCCGCGCCGCGGATGTTTCCTCGCACTCGGTCCTCATCGGCGGCGCGCTCGTTCGCAACAACGTCCACCCGGTGCTCGCGGGCGAAGGCGGCGAATGCCTGATCAATGGGCTCTTCATCGGCAGCGGGCGGCAGCATCTCGACAACTACATGCTCGTGGAGCACGCCAGCCCGCACTGCGGCAGCCGCCAGTTCTACAACGGCATTCTCGACGGCCACGCGCACGGCGTGTTTCACGGCCGCATCATCGTTCACAAGGACGCGCAGAAGACAGACGCCAAGCAGACCAACCGCAACCTGCTGCTTTCCGATACCGCCCAGATCGATACGAAGCCGCAGCTTGAAATCTACGCCGACGACGTGAAGTGCACTCACGGCGCCACAATCGGCCAAATCGAGGAAGACGCGCTCTTTTATCTGCGCTCTCGCGGGATCGACGAAACCTCGGCTCGACGTTTGCTTCTAATGGCGTTCGCGGGCGAGTGTTTCGATCGCATGAAGGAAGGCCCCGCGCGAACGCACGTCGAGAACCTGGTCCGTCAGGATTTGCGGCGGATTGCGTATTCCTCCGGGCCCGGGGAGCAACCCGCATGAGCATCGCTGCAAAAGCCACGTCGAATGTTTTCGATGTCGAGCGCGTCCGCGAAGACTTTCCGATCCTGCAGCAGAAAGTCCATGGGAAGCCGCTCGTCTATTTCGATAACGCCGCGACATCGCAGAAACCGCGGGCGGTGATCGACGCGATCTCGCGCTACTACGAAGGGACAAACGCGAATATTCACCGCGCCGTCCATCACCTTTCCGAGCAGGCGACCGAAGAGTACGAGGCGGCGCGCAAGACCACGCAGAACTTCATCAACGCCCCAAGCTTGTCCGAGATCATCTTCGTGCGCGGCACCACGGAAGGAATCAACCTCGTTGCGCAGACCTACGGCCGCGCCAACGTTCACGCGGGCGACGAAGTGATCGTGACGGATATGGAGCACCACTCGGATATCGTGCCGTGGCAGCTTCTGTGCGAAGACCGCGGCGCAAAGCTCCGGGTCGTTCCGATCAACGATCGCGGCGAGCTCGTGCTCGAGGAATTCGAAAAATTGCTCGGCCCAAAAACGAAACTCGTCTGCGTCACGCACGTCTCGAACGCTCTCGGGACCATCAATCCGGTCCGCCAGATGATCGAGACGGCTCACGGCCAGGGCGTTCCAGTGCTGGTGGATGGCGCGCAGGCCGTGCCGCACTTGAAAGTGGACGTCCAGGCACTCGATTGCGACTTCTATTCCTTCTCCGGACACAAGGTGTACGGGCCGACTGGAATCGGCGTTCTCTACGGCAAGAAAGAGCTGCTCGAAAAGATGCCGCCGTATCAGGGAGGCGGCGACATGATTCTCTCGGTGACCTTTGAGAAGACCACCTACAATCGCCTGCCCTACAAGTTCGAAGCGGGCACGCCCGATATCGCGGGAGTGATCGGGCTGGGTGCGGCGCTCGAATACGTCGGAGGACTCGGAATCGAGGCGATCGGCGCCTACGAACACGAACTGCTGGAATATGCGACCGCCGCGGTTTCAAAGATTCCCGGCCTGAAAATAATCGGTACGGCAAAGGAAAAGGCCGGAGTGCTTTCGTTCACCCTCGAGAATATTCATCCGCACGATATCGGCACCATCCTCGACCGGGAAGGAATTGCCATCCGTACCGGACACCACTGTTCCCAACCGGTGATGCGGCGCTTCGGCGTCGACTCGACAGCGCGGGCTTCGTTCGCGATGTACAACACGAGACAAGAGGTCGACGCCCTGGTTCGCGGCATCGAAAAGGTGAGGGAGGTATTCGCCTGATGTCCGAACTGCGCGATCTCTATCAGGACGTGATCCTCGAGCACAGCAAGGCGCCGCGGAACTATCGCGAGCAGCCCGCCGCGGATCACAAAGCCGAGGGCTTCAATCCGCTCTGCGGCGATCACTTCACGATCTTCGTGAAGCTCGATGGCGACAAAATCCAGGACATCAGCTTCCAAGGCACCGGCTGCGCGATCTCGAAAGCCTCCGCCTCGATGATGACTCAAACGCTGAAGGGCAAAACCAAGGCGGAAGCCGAACAGCTTTTCACCCGGTTCCACGATCTGGTGACGGGGCACGAGGAAGACAGCGCGAACACGGGAACTGAGCTCGGCAAACTGGAGGTTTTTTCCGGCGTGTCCGAGTTTCCCGTCCGGGTGAAGTGCGCCACACTCGCCTGGCACACGCTGAACGCGGCGCTCGAAGGCAAACAGGAAGCCATCACCACGGAGTAGCGAAGCGATCCATGAACTACGGCCAATCGATTACGCTGAGCCGAGAATGCGACGCGCTCGAAATTCCCAGCGGCGAGCCCATGAAGCTCCCCGCCGGAACTGGCGTCCGCGTGATGCAGTTTGCCGGCAGCAGCTACACGATCACGAGCGACCACGGAATGTTCCGGATCGATGTGAGAGACGCGGACGCCCTGGGCCTTACGGCTCCGGCGAACGGCGCGGGGACCAGCGGAGCGCCGGACAATCGGCCCTTCAGCGAAGAGCTCGTCTGGGAGCAGCTGAAAACCGTCTACGATCCCGAAATTCCCGTCAACATCGCCGATCTCGGACTGATCTACGTCTGCACCGCCGTCCCGGTGCAAGGCGGCGGCCATCGCATCGACATCAAAATGTCCATGACGGCGCCCGGCTGCGGCATGGGCAACGTCCTGAAATCCGACGTCGAGACGAAGCTCGCGCGCCTGCCGGACGTGAAAGAAGTTCACGTTGAAATTGTTTTCGATCCACCCTGGGGCCCCGACCGCATGTCCGAAGCCGCGCGCCTTCAACTCGGCTTCGACCTCTGATACAGCAATCCCTTCACGCGTACTAAGGCCCCCACTGGATTGCAACCATGGCCGCGGGTTCCTAGCCTAAATGCGGAGGGCTGCACAATCATGAACGCGAAGAAAATTACGCTCGCGGCCGGGCTTCCGGCGCTGGCACTGTTTCTGGCGGGTCCCGCGCTCGCGCAGATGGGGGGCGGGCCGCCCAATCAGAATCCCGCCGGCGGCGGAGGTTACGGCCAGCCGGGTTACCAACAGCCGATGCCCGGCACCACGCCCGGGTCGATGGATCAGCAGACGATGCCGACAAACACCGTGGACGACGCCGACTTCGCAAGGAATGCGGCGGAGGGCGGGCTTGCTGAAGTGAAGCTCGGAGAACTGGCGCAACAAAAAGGCGCGAGCGACGCCGTGAAGGATTTCGGCAAGAAGATGGTGGAAGACCACACGCAGGCGAACGACCAACTGAAACAAGTGGCGTCGCAGCAGAACATGAAGCTGCCTACGGAACTGAACAAGCACGATCAGCGCGTCTACGACAAGCTGTCTCAACTTTCCGGCGCGCAGTTCGACCGCGCTTACGCGCGCGACATGGTTCGCGATCACAAACACGACGTCGCGGCGTTTCAGGAGGAAGCCAA
>Ga0335072_10005339_pt1 | contig 18927 bp, 15 predicted proteins | sample Lox_Sample_21_FD_206725 | JGI IMG/M metagenome (GOLD analysis project Ga0335072, IMG submission 206725) | Soil microbial communities from Loxahatchee National Wildlife Refuge, Florida, United States - Lox_Sample_2.1 | ecosystem: Environmental > Terrestrial > Soil > Wetlands | place: USA...
GTGGTGGAGCGTACCGGCGTCGGCCGACGTCGCCTGCTCGGCCGGGGTGACGAGTGCTCTGCGCTGGACGGACTGGTCTCGGCGATTCGGCGCGGTGAGAGTCGGTCGCTCGTTCTGTGGGGTGAGGCGGGGATCGGCAAGACGGCGCTGTTGGACTACCTCGTGGCGTCGGCGTCGGAGCTGAAGGTCGTGCGGGCGGCAGGGGTGGAGTCCGAGATGGAGCTCGCCTACGCAAGTCTGCAGCAGCTGTGCGCCCCGCTGATCGATCGGATGCAGAGCCTGCCCGGTCCGCAGCAGCGCGCCCTTGAAAGCGTCTTCGGGCTGAGCGCCGGCGCAGCGCCGGATCGGTTCCTGGTTGGGCTAGGGGTGTTGACCTTGCTCTCGGAGGCGGCTGAGGAGCGTCCGCTGTTGTGTGTCGTGGACGACGCGCAGTGGGTTGATCAGGCGTCGGGGCTGGCGCTGGCGTTTGTGGCTCGGCGCCTGCTGGCGGAGCAGGTCGGGATCGTATTCGCCGCGCGCGAACCGGGCGAGCAGTTCCAGCACGTGCCGAATCTCGAGGTCCGCGGTCTGCGGAACGGCGACGCGTGCGCGGTGTTGGGCTCCGCGGTGCAGTTTCGGTTGGATGAGCGCGTCCGCGACCGGATCGTCGCGGAGACGCGCGGGAATCCGCTGGCGTTGCTGGAACTCCCGCGCGACTTGACGGCGATGCAGCTAGCAGGCGGGTTCGGGCTGGTGGAGGCCCAGTCGCTGACCGGGCGGATCGAGGAGAGCTTCGTTCGTCGTTTCGAACCCCTGGCTGAGGACACGCGGCTTCTGTTGCTGGTCGCGGCCGCGGAGCCGGCCGGCGATCCGCTGCTGCTCTGGCGGGCGGCCGAGCGCCTCGGGATCGAGAACGCGGCAGCAGATGAAGCGCGCGCTGCCGGCCTGGTTGAGGTCGGCGGCCGTGTGACGTTCAGGCACCCGCTCGTGCGCTCGGCGATATACCGCGCAGTGACCGCGCGCGAGCGCCGGGCGGTTCACCTGGCGCTGGCGCAGGTGACCGACCGGGAGGCCGACCCGGACCGTCGTGCTTGGCATCTGGCCGCGGCTGCGGCGGGAGCGGACGAGGAGGTCGCGTTGGAGCTCGAGCGCTCGGCCGGCCGGGCGCAGGCGCGTGGTGGCCTGGCCGCGGCGGCCGCGTTTCTGCAACGTGCGGTCGCGCTCACCGGCGATCCGACTCGACGGGCGGACAGGGCTGTGGCGGCCGGACAGGCCAGCCTGCAGGCGGGCGAGTTCGATGCCGCGCGCGGGCTGTTGGCCACCGCGGAGGCCGGGCCGCTCGGTGAGCTCCAGCAGGCCCGGGTGGAGCTGTTGGGGGGACAGATCGCGCTCCTCTCCACGTTCGGTGGCGACGCGCCTGCGCTGCTCCTGAACGCCGCCCAACGCCTTGAGCGACTCGACATCCACCTTGCTCGTGATACCTACCTCGACGCGTGGGGAGCGGCGCTCCTCGCCGGGGGTCTGAGCGCCCGAGCCGACCTGCTGGATGTCTCTCGGGCGGCGCGATCCGCCCCGCAACCGGACGGCGTTCCGCGCCCATCCGATCTGCTGCTGGACGCGCTGGCAACGCTCGTCACCGATGGCGGCACGGCGGCGATGGCGCTGCTCGAGGAGGCAACGACGACGCTTGTCGAGGGTAATGGCTCTGAGGAAGCGGCCCTCCGCTGGGGCTGGCTGAACGTGGTCCCGACCTACGCACTCTGGGACGAGGAGAGCACCTACGCGATCTGCGCCAGACAGCTGGGCGCGGTCCGTCACGCCGGCGCACTCGGCCGGCTGCCGCTCGACCTTGCCACGTTCAGCTTGCTGACCGTGCGGTGTGGCGACTTTGCCAGCGCCGAAGGGGCGATCGCCGAAGAGGCCGCGCTGACCGAGGCGGCCGGAACCCCGCGGGCGGCCCATAACGAGATGACGCTCCTCGCTTTTCGCGGACGCGAGGCGGAGGCACGCGCGGTAATTCAGTCGGTAGCGACCGAAGCTTCCGCGCTCGGCCAGGGAGTCGCGGTCCAAGTCGGTCGGTGGGCGTTCGCGGTTATGTGCAACGGCCTCGGCCGCTACGACGAGGCGGTGGCGGCCGCGCGGGACGCGAGCTACGACGGTTTGGAGCTGGTTGCAGTCTCGGCTTGGGCGGCCGTGGAGTTGCTCGAAGCCGCAACCAGGAGTGATGACCCGGAGGTGGCCGACATCGCGCTCGAGCGGATCGTTGCGGCCACGGCCTTCTGTCGTACCGACTCGGCAAAGGGGATTCTCGCCCGCTCCCGTGCACTCGTCAGCGAGGGGGAGGCCGCCGACGCCCTGTATCGCGAGGCGATCGATCGTCTCGGCCGCACCCGGCTCCGCCCCGAGCTCGCCCGCGCGCACCTCCTCTACGGCGAGTGGCTGCGCCGCGCGAATCGCCGGGTCGACGGGCGCGCCCAGCTGCGCACCGCACACGACCTGTTCGTCGCGATCGGGATGGAGGCGTTCGCCGGGCGCGCGCAGAAAGAGCTCCTCGCGACCGGCGAGAAGGTCCGCAAGCGGACGGTCGAGACGCGAGACGACCTGACCCCGCAGGAGCGGCAGATCGCCGGACTGGCCTGCGAAGGTCTCTCGAACCCGGGCATCGGTGCGCGGTTGTTCCTCAGCCCGCGTACCGTGGAGTGGCATCTGGGCAAGGTGTTCGAGAAGCTCGGGATCCGTTCGCGTCACGAGTTGGCCGCGGCACTCGCGGGTTCCGGGTCCGAGCTCGTTCGGACCTGACTGAGCGAGGGGCCGATGCTTAGAAATTCGGTTGGGACGCGGGCTGAACGCGCTGCATGAGGTCGTTGAGCGAGATGCTGTCGGTGAGCGCGGTCATGTCGATGACCTTGCCGTCGCGCATCTGCATAAAGAAGGCATAGGTGTTCTCGTAGGGCTTGCCGTCGAGGGCGATCCCGCGCCCGTCCCAGAGGACGATCACCGTGTCTCCGTCGGCGTGGACGGCACGGATCCTGGTCGGGCGGAACCGGTCGGAGGGTCGGAAGCGCGCGCCGAAGGGTTTGACGAACTCCTCGATGTACTCCTGCTTGCTGGCGTACTCCTTCGAAGCGACCGAGTGGCCCTCGATTCGCCACACCATGTCGTCGGCCCAGGTGTGAGGGAACGGCTCGGCTCCGTCGCGCCACTCCTCAAACGTCCTTGTCATGAGTTGGCGGTCCGCCTCGGTCTGAGTGTCGTTTGTCGTCGTCATTTCAATATGTCCTTCGCTGTGGTTTGAGGTCGTGTCTGTTGGGATCTGTGTCCCACCCGCTCAGGCGCTCCCGGCCGACCAACGCGCGGGAGCGCCGGGGCGCTGGGATGGGAGTTCAGCCGGTGGCCCGCGCGGCTCGGGTGATCACCCGGGCGACAACGCCTGGGTTCGAGATCATCGACAGGTGAGGCGCGTCGATCTTCGTGATCTGAGCGCCTGCATGGGTTGACATCGCAAACTGTTCGGCCGGGGGAATTACGTGATCTCGGGTTCCGATCACGGACCACGACCTGATCGAGGTCCAGGCCGGACGGCCTGAGGGCTCCTGCAACGCGCTCAGGGCAAGCGGTCGCTGAGAAGCGGCCAACTCTCCGGCCAGCCTGGGGGACAGGCCGTTCGCGAACGCGTCGGGGAACACGCTCGGCAAGACGTACAGGTCGACGTCCCCGGCATCAGGCCCGAACGGCACAAAGTTGAAGGTCGTCGAGTCGGGGTGGAGGTACGATCCGGGTTGGGCGGACACGAGTTGCAGAATCGTCTGGCCCTTGTCGGGAATGAACGCATCGACGTACACGAGCGCCTTGACCTCGGGGTCACTGGTCGCGGCGTTAGTGACCACCGCTCCGCCGTAGGAGTGTCCCACTAGCACAATCGGCCCCGGGATTGTCTTTAGGAATCTCGCCAGATACGCCGAGTCGCTCGCGATCCCGCGGAGGGGGTCGGGCGGGGCGTAGACGGTGTACCCGTCGGCCTGCAGCCGCACGATCACCCGGCTCCAACTCGAGGCATCTGCCCAGGCGCCGTGGACGAGAACGATCGTCGGGTTAGCCGGGGCGGCCTTGCGGGCGCGGTTGACCGACCGCGCGATTGCCGGTGAGCTGCCAAGCAACACCACCAGGATCGCGACCGCGGTCGCTGTGAGCACTCCGAAGAGGCTTCGCTTGTGGATGGGCAGGGAGGTAGACATCAGATCTCCTTCCGGAGGGTTGGGAAGCCGGCTCGGTTTGGTTCGCGCCGGTTGGAATTGGCCTACAGCCTCGTGCGCGCAGCGCGCCGTCGCGCCCGGCAGTCCCGGGTCGATCCCCCGGCGTCGGGCACCCGGTCACCGAACCGGGGAACTGACCCGGGACTCCCGGGCGCGACCCGTCAACCGGCGCGCCAAGCTGCTGCCGATACCAACCGACCGACGGAGGTCACCATGAGCAACGACGTCAGCCACATCGAGAACGGCCAGACCCCGCTGATCTTCATTCACGGGGCCTGGCTGTCGGCACGAAGCTGGGAGAACTACGTCGACTACTTCGGCGAGTGCGGGTTCGCCGTGTCCGCGCCCGAGTGGCCGCGAAAGCAGGGCGACGTCGAAGGGATACGCGAGACCGCCGACGCGTCGGCCGGCCTCGGGGTGCAGGAGATCGTCGACCACTACGAGCAACTGATCCGCGATCTCGACCACCCGCCGGTGCTGATCGGGCATTCATACGGCGGGCTGTTCGTGGAACTGCTGCTCGACCGCGGTCTCGGACTTGCCGGGGTGGCGATGAGCCCGGCGCCGCCTAAGGGGATTCTCGCGCTGCCGTTCTCGACGCTGAAGTCGGCCGCGCCCGCGCTTGCACACCCGTCGAAGTGGCATGGCGTCGTCACGCTGACACGCGAGGAATTCACCTATGGGTTCGTGAACACCTTCTCCGAGGAGGACGCGGCCGCCGCCTACGAGCGCTACGCGGTTCCCGAGACCGGCCAGATCTTCTACGAAGGCGGGTTCGCGAACTTCCACCTGCACCCGCCGACCGAGGTTCACTTCAAGAACCAAGACCGGGCGCCGTTGCTGCTCGTCGGCGCGACCCAGGACCACACCGTGCCGGCATCCCTGACCAAGGCGCAGTACAAGCGCTACGAACGTTCGCCGGCAAGAACCGACTACCTCGAATTCGAAGGCCGGCCGCATCTGCACATGGTCGCCCCCGACTGGCAGGAGGTCGCCGGCGCGATCGACGGGTGGCTCGACGGCGTCTTCCACGAGCTTGCCGGCGCCACGCGGCAGGCCTCGTGAGGTCGACAGGGGTTCAGGCGAGATGGACGCGTCAGGCACTCACATCCGCTTCATCGAGGCGCCGCCAGGCCCGATCACGCCGGGTCCTGCATCGGGAGCCACCCGCGGCTCCGTGCTCGGGGCCGGGAGTGACAGACCACCCCGGCCGCGATTGCTCTCGCCGGACGATCGCAAACTGCTGGTCGGATTGCTTGGCGTCCTGCTGGCGGTCTTCGCCCTGGTCTCGTCGAACGTAGCGGCGAACCACTCGCCGAAGCCTCACGACCTTCCCGTCGGGATTGTCGGGACGCCGGCGCTGGTCGATGCCGCCCATGCGAAGCTCGCCCGGGCGGCGCCGGCGTGGCGCTGATCGCCGACCGAGTCCGCACCCACCCCGGACCGGTCACCGCGGCCGTCTAAACCGCACGAGTGTTTCCGTGACGGGCTCGAGGTTCGGACGGACTCGGCCACGTCGGATGGACTGCCCCTCGGCGTTCTGCTGGAGTACGGCCGGTGCACGAGGAGGTCAGCGAGAGGTCTGATCGGATTGCTGGTCGTGAGTCGGAGCTCGCGGCAGTGTGCGACTGGTTCGGTGGTGAGGCGTCCGCGCTGATCCTGTGTGGCGCCGCCGGGATCGGGAAGACGACGTTGTGGGAGGCTGGAATCGCGGAAGCGCGTGAGCGGGGCCTTCGTGTGCTCGTCGCCCGCCCGAGCGGTGCGGAAGCGCAGCATTCGTTTGCGGCGTTGATCGACCTGTGTGACGGGGTCGACATCGGAGCGCTAGTGGACGTACCCGCTCCACAGGTCCGGGCGTTGGAGGTGGTGTTGCTGCGAGCTGATCCGCGCGGGGCTGCCCCCGCGCCCCAGGCAATCGCCCTGGGGTTGCTCAACGCGTTGCGGGTTCTGTCCACGGGGGCGCCGCTGCTGGTCGCGATCGACGATCTCCAGTGGCTGGATCAGCCCTCGGCGGACGCGCTTGAGTTCGTCGCGCGTCGCCTCGAGAGCGAGGCTGTCCGGTTTCTGCTCGCGCGGCGCGGCGGCCGTCGCTCAGCGCTGGAGCGCTCGCTCGAGCACCGATCGTTAGTGCGCTTGGAAGTCGGTCCGCTGAGTTTTGGCGCGACGCGGCGCATCCTGTCGAGCCGGCTCGGCCTGAACGTCTCGCGGTCACTGTTGCGGTGGATCGTCGACTCGACGCTCGGCAATCCGCTGTTTGCGCTCGAGTTCGGACGAGCGCTCGTCGAGGACAGCTTGCCTGGGGTCGGTGAGGAGTTCTCGGTACCGGACGGCGTCGAGGAGCTGCTCGAGGTCCGGGTGGCGCAGCTTTCGCGGCCAGTGGGGCGGTTGTTGCTCGCCGTCGCGCTGTCGGGTGACCTCCGGGTCTCGCGCCTTCCCTCATCCATCGAGCTCGACGCCGTCGAGGAAGCTGTGGAGGCGGGTGTGCTCGTGATCGAGGGCGATCGGGCGCGTGCGTCGCATCCGTTGCTCGCGGCGGCGGCACGAAAGCGCTCCAGAACCCGTCAGCGGCGGGAGCTTCACCTCGAGCTGATGGAAGTGGCGGCCGATGAGCAACTGAGTGCGCGTCATTTGGCGCTCGCTACGAGCGTCCCTGACGGGAGGGTCGCTGAGAGGGTGGCGGCGGCTGCCCTGGGCGCGGCCGCTCGTGGCGCCCGTCGCGAGGCGGTCGAGCTTGGTGAGCACGCGCTGCGACTGACGCCGGCCGACCGTCCCGAGCGTGTGGATCGGCTGCTCGCGTTGGCGGCGTATCTCGAGGCGGCGGGAGAGTTGGAGAGGATGACGGATGTGCTGAGCGCCGAGCTCGAGGCGATCCCACCGGGGTCGCAGCGTGCCCGTGCCTGGCTGCTTCTGGCCGAGGGCGCGGATGTCGATCATCTCGGCGTGTACCGGGCGCGCCTGGAGCGGGCGCTCGAGCAGGCTCAGGACGATCCGGCGTTGCGCGCGCGTGTGGTGGCGAAGATGTCGAGCGCTGTAATCGCAGTCGAAAGGATCGGCGACGCGGAGGCGAGCGCGCTCGAGGTCTTGCCCGGCGCGCGGAAGGCCGGTCCGGAGGTCGAGCGGCCCGTGCTGTTCGCGCTGGCCTGGGCGCGGGGTCTGGGGGGACGTTCGGTCGATGATCTGTGTGAGCGGTACGCCGCCGCGTCGGATTCCGCCGGCTACCTGGCGGAGTCGCCAGAGCGGGTGGCGGGGCAGCGGCTTGTCTGGCGCGGGGAGATCGAACAGGCCCGGGCGCGGTTGCAGCGACTGCGGGTCCTGGCCGACGAACGCGGCGAGCTGCCGTCCTACGTCTGGGCGCAGCTCCACCTGTGTGAGCTCGAGCTGCGGATCGGGCACTGGGCGGCGGCGGAGCGCGTGCTCGGGGAATTGGCCGAGACGTTGGAGGCGGAGCTGTTCGTGGTTCCCGTCGTCGACCGCTGCCATGCCTTGCTCGCGGCGGGTCGGGGGTTGCCGGAGGAAGCGGAGAGGTGGGCGGGGAAGGCGATCGCCAGGGCGGAGGCGGTGGGAACGCAGTGGGACTGGCTTGAAGCGCTCCGGGCACGCGGGATCGCCGCTCTGCTGGCACACAACCCCGGGAGGGCCGTCGGCAGCCTGCGTCTGGTCTGGGAGCACACGCTCCGCGAGGGAGTCGACGAGCCCGGCGTGTTCCCGGTCGCACCGGAGCTCGTCGAGGCGCTGACCGAGATCGGCGAACCCGGAGAGGCGCAAGCCGTCGTCGCGCGATTGGGTCGGCTGGCCGAGCAACAGGAACACCCTTGGGGCCTCGTGACCGCAGCACGCTGCGACGCCCTCGTGCAGCTCGGGTCGGGTGACGGTTACGAGAACGCTGCCGCCGCGCTCGCGCAGGCGGCCGAGGACTACGGGCGGATCGGCCTGCCGTTCGACCGGGCGCGGTCGCTGCTCGCTCTCGGTCGGGCACAGCGGCGGCTACGGAAGTGGGGTGCCGCACGGAGCTCCTTGCAGCAAGCGGTCGCGGCGTTCGAGCAGCTCGGCTCCCCAGGGTGGGCGGAGGAGGCGCGCGCCGAGCTCGCTCGCGTCGGCGCAAGACGGCCGAGCCCGCGCGGCCAACTGACCGGTGCCGAGCATCGGGTCGCGACGCTCGCCGCCGACGGGCTGTCCAACAAGGAGATCGCCCAGACGTTGTATGTCACTGTCAACACCGTCGAGGCCCACCTTTCACATGCCTACGAGAAGCTCGGTGTGAGTTCGAGAACGCAGCTCGCCACCCGGCTCTCGCGCGAGTAGCGGCGCTAAAGATTAGGGGTATCCGGGATTTCGCCCGCGCCGGCACGTGCGTAGGTTCCGTGCGTGGCCAAATTCCTGCTCGAGCTGTATCTGGCGCGTTCGGACAGCCGCGCGGCCGTCGACGGCGCTGAGCGCGCGGCCGTTGGCGCCGAGCGCGCGCGGCGGGATGGCGCCTCGGTCCGCTATCTGCGCTCGATCTCGGTGCTCGAGGACGAGACGTGCTTTCTCGTGTATGAGGCCGAGTCGGTCGAGGAGGTCAGCCGCGCTGCCAGCCTGGCGGGACTTCCCGCCGACCACATCGTCGAAGCGGTAGAGACGGAGGCATGATGCGAGTCAAAGATGCCAAGCGGATAGCGGGGCGGGTCAAGGCAACGGCGGCCGTCCTGGCCGTGCTTCTCGGTCTGATCGCGCCCGGCGCACGGGCCGCGACGGTCACGCTCGGGCAGCTGTTCACGCCCACTGGAGCCGACACCTGCACGGACACCGAGCTGCAGGGGGCGGTTGCGGCCGGCACGTCGTATGTCGTCTCCGCTCCGGGCGTGATCACATCGTGGTCGTTTCACACCGACACGACAACCCCGACCGGTCTGAAGTTCAAGGTAGGGCGCAACGACATCGGCACGAGCTACACGATCGTCGGCGAGGCCGCTGCCGGCACCGAGACGCCAAACGCGGTGAACACGTACCAGGCGAGCATCCCGGTACGGGCCGGAGACATGATTGGCGTGTACGCGGCCGACGGCGACTGCGCCACGTTCACCTCGAACGCCGGCGACTTGCTCGAGGCCCAATTCGGGGACATCCCCGCCGGGGTACCAACGATGTTCGTGTCGAGCAACGGGGCGAAGGTGCCCGTGTCCGCGCAGGAGGTCCTCGCGCCCGGAATCGGCTCGCTCTCCTCATCCGCCGGACCGGACGCGGGCGGGACGACCGTGAGTATCACCGGTCACGACTTCGCGGGCGCGAGCGCGGTCAGCTTCGGGGGCACTCCCGCCCGCTTCACGGTCGACTCGGATAGCACGATCACGGCGGTGGCTCCGGCTGCCGCGCCCGGGGTGGTCGACGTAATCGTCGGCACGCCCGGCGGTCAATCCCCGACCTCGCCGGCGGACCAGTTCACCTACGTTCGCCCTCCCACCGTGACCACGGTCACTCCCGCGCGCGGTCCGAGAGTCGGAGGCACAACCGTGACCATCACCGGAAGCGGCTTCACGGGCGCGTCCGCGGTCAGCTTCGGCGGTCTCCCGGCGCGCGGCTTCGGCGTCGTCTCAGACACGCTGATCACCGCGATCGCCCCTGCCGGTCCAGCCGGCGTCGTAGACGTCAGTGTCACCACTGCCGGCGGCTCGAGTTCAACCACGGCAGCCGACCGCTTCACCTTCGCTCAGCTATGCACGGTTCCGGCACTCAAAGGTAAGAAGCTCGGCGCCGCCGAGCGGGCACTCCGACGCGCGCACTGCAGCCCGGGCAAGGTCAGCGGGCCCAAGAATGGCAAGGTCAAGCGCCAGTCGCGCAAGCCACACACGACCCTGCCCGCCGGCACGAAAATCACCATCACGCTCGCCTAGGAGGAGAGAATGAAACCGGCTACCCACCGCGGGCGCGCCATCGCGCTGCTCGCAGTCCTCGCAGTAGTGGTGTTCCTGGCGGCCGGCGGGGCCAGCGATGCCGCGACCGTCGCACACTTCCTGGCGCTCGGCAAAACGACCAAGACGAGCAAGGCCACCGGCCTCAGCTCGCGCAACCCGGGGCGCCCAACGCTGGCCCTGGCGAACACCGGCGGGCAGCCTGCTGCCAGCTTCGGCACGCTGAGCAGCACGCCCCCGTTCAGCGTCAGCTCGACGGCAAAGGTCGTGAACCTCGATGCCGACCTGCTCGACGGACTCGACAGCTCCCAATTGCAACGGGCGATCACCGGGTCCTGCACGGGCGGCTCGGCGATCCAGACGGTCGGCGGCAACGGGACCGTGTCCTGCGTGACGATCCCAAGCCTGAGCGCAGCCCCGGCCTGGGACCTGGCCGGCAACGCCGGTACGAATCCGGCGAGCGATTTCCTGGGAACCTCCGACGCCGAGCCGCTGATCGTCAAGACCAACGGGAACGAGGCGCTGCGTGTCACCGCCGCCGGCAACGTGGGGGTCGGCACGTCGCTCCCGGCCGCGCGGCTCGAGGGGTTCGCGGGAGCGGACGAGACTGGCGTGAGGGGCGTTACTTCGAGCGGCACGGGGGTCGCGGCGGTCAGCACGTCCGGTCCCGGAGTGACCGGCCAGAGCGACACCGGCGACGGCGTGTTTGGGAACAGCGGCGCGCACGGCGTTGTCGGGACGCTGAGCGGGGTTCCGTGCCCCGATAGTAACTACGGGGTTGCCGGTTGCGCCGGCGCGAACGGTGAGGGTGTCCTCGGCGACAGCAACTCGCGCGGCGTGATCGGCACGCTTGGCGGAACCTCATGCCCCGGCACGTATGCGGTCGGCGGCTGCGGGGCCGGGACCGGTGCCGGCGTCGTCGGATCGTCGAGCACCAACGGCGTCATCGGATCGTCGAGCACCAACGGCGTCGTCGGCATCAGCAGCCACCCGTTCGGCGGTGGTACCGCGGCCGCGGTCGTGGCCGACAACACGGGCAGCGGGGATGTCTTCCTCGGCGAGGGCGAGGACGGCCGCGTGGCCCGGATCGACAGCGACGGCGTTGGCTATTTCGACGGCGGCACCCAAGACAGCGGCGCCGACTACGCCGAGTCGATCCGCGCCGTCGACCGAGCCGCGCTGCACCCCGGGATCGTGCTCGCAATCGCGCCCGGTCACGGGTACGCGGTCGACGCCGCCCGAGGGCGCTACTCGCCGTTGCTGATCGGCGTGTACTCGACGAAGCCGGCAGTGCTGGCGGTCGGCGACCACGGAGTCGACGCAAACCTCGCCGGCGAGGTGCCGGTGGCGATGATGGGCGTGGTGCCGACCAACGTCACCGCGATCAACGGGGCGATCCGGCCCGGCGACCTGCTGACCAGCTCGAGCATTTCCGGCTACGCGATGCGGGCGAAGCCAACGGTCGTGCATGGCGTCGCGATCTACCCGACGGGGACGATCCTCGGCAAGGCGCTCCAGCCGCTTGGGACCGGTCGGGGCCAGATTCAAGTGCTGCTGATGTCGCGTTGATCCCGCTTCGCCGGCTCCCGCGCCTGGTCACGAGACCGAGATGAGCCGCATCAAGGCAGTGCTGGCGCCACTGTCTCAGGGGTGAGAGCACATATTCCGCAGGTTGGTCGCGCACCAGTCGAAGGCGTGCACTCCGTGCGGGAGGCCTTTGACCTTGATCGTGACCCACCGGAGGCCGTACGTGTAGCCCCTGTCCCATGGGCCAAGCCCGTAATTGAACACGAGTCGCGTGTAGCGACCGCCGCGCACGCGCCAGGCTTTGACGGTGACCTGCAGGGCGATGTACTTCTGCGTGCAGTACTGGATCACGTCTCGAAAGGACGAGCAGGATTGGCTGAAGCTCGTCCCCTTGCCGACGGCGTCGGCGCCCCAGCGGATCCAGCGGATGCGGCTGTTTGGATGCTTGTGCCAGGTCTTCAGGGTCAACCCCGGCCCGTCGACGAAGTTGCTCGTCCCTCCCGGGAAGTTGGTCTCGTCGAAATCCATGAACGGCGGACGCACGGTGAAGGTCGTGCTGGGCTCGGTGTTCAAGAGGCGCGGCGCGCGAGCCACCGCCGACGCCGGCGCGGCGGCGATCACCACCACCGCCACCAGCAAGGTTCTCCCGATCATCTCTTCCTCCGGGTCAGACTGTCCGGACGGCTCAAGGTAGTCGATCGCGGCCATGCCGGCGCCATTACCGCCGGCCGTGGCATGCTGGGGGCGTGGGTGGTGTTGACGGTGTTCGGCTCCGGCTTGATCGGGTGCGCGCTGCGGTCGGCGAGATCGATCCGTCGTTCCTGGACACGCCGACGCTGTCGTGTGCGTCGCTCGGCCGCGAGCTTGGATGTCTGACGACGCTCAAGGTCGAGACGCTCAACCCGGTCCGGAGCTTCAAGGGCCGGGGCACGGAGACCGTCGCGGCGGTGGCCCGCAACAAGGGGGCATCACGACTGGTGTGCGCTAGCGCCGGGAATCTGGGGCAGGCGCTGGCCTACAGCGGCCGGGATCGAGGCCTTGCCGTCACCGTCGTGGCGGCGCGAACCGCGAACCCGCTCAAGCTGCGCCAGATCGCCGCGTTCGGCGCGGATCTGCGGCTCGACGGCGAGGACATCGAAGACGCCCGGCTGCTCGCGCGGGAGATCGCCGAGACGGGCGACGCCTATTTGGTCGAGGACAGCTTGGACCTGGCGACGTGCGAGGGCGCCGCCACGATCGGCCTCGAACTCGTCCGCGACGATCCGGATCTCGAAGTCGTGCTCGTGGCCGTCGGCGGTGGAGCGCTTGCGAGCGGCGTGGGTTACGTTGTTGGCTCCCTGGCCGGGCGCACGGAGGTGATCGGAGTCCAGCCGGTTGGTGCGCCCGCGATGGCGCTGTCGTGGCGTCAGCGGACGGTGGTCGAGACCGACCGCATCGAGACGATCGCCGACGGCGTCGCCGGTCGGTGTCCGATACCAGAGGTGTTGGACGACTTGCTCGTCGTGCTCGACGACGTGATGCTCGTTCGCGAGGACTCGATCAAGCTCGGTATGCGGATGCTCCACGAGCACGCGGGGCTCGTCGTCGAGCCGTCGGCCGCGCTTGGAGTCGCCGCCATTCTCGAGCAGCCTGAGCGCTTCGCCGGGCGGCGGGTCACCACGATCCTGTGCGGGAGCAACGTGGATCCGGCCGACTTCGCGCGCTGGGTGCTGGAACCCGCCGCACACTAGCTCCGCGCGCGCGTAAACGGCTGGTTTAGCGGTCGCGGATCGCCTAGGGTTGGGCGCCGATGGTAAGGAAGCGCCTACCGTGACCAGGTCGTGGGCCATCGCCGTCGCCGCGCTGACAGCCGGCACCGTGTTTGCCGCGGGAGGGTGTGGCGGCTCGAGCCGCCAGGTCGCCTCGACCGCGCCTTCGCCGCCGAGTCCGCCCCACAAGGTCGAGCTCGGCGGTGCGCCGATCGGCCTGCTCGCCTACGGAGGGCAGCTGTGGGTGGCGGATGCCCAGGGCAATCGCCTGCTCCGCGTTGCGCCGGAGTCGGGTCGGGTTACGGGCCGGGTTTCGGTCGGGCGGACGCCGTTGCGGATGGTCGCGTTCGGGGGCAGCATCTGGTCGACCGACTTCGACGGCGGCACGGTCAGCGTGGTGTCGCCAACCGAGCTTCGGCGCGTAGCCTCTGTGCCGGTCGGTCCGCAGCCCGAGGGGATCGTGCCGTTCGGCGGAGCCGTGTGGGTCGTATCTCAGCAGGGTGGCTACCTCGCCCGCCTCGTGCCCGGTCACGCGGGCGTGGCGGATCGAGTCCCCGTGGGCCACCAGCCGCGCCAGGTCACGGCCGGCGGTGGGAAGCTGTGGGTCTCGGTGTTCGGCGACAACTCGGTGGTCGAAGTCGACCCGCGAACCCGGCGGGTCGTCGCCCGTATCCGGGCGTGTCAAGGCCCACAGGGCCTCGCCTACGCTGCCGGCCGGCTCTGGGTCGGCTGCACCGACGGCAACCAGCTCGCCGCCATAGACCCGGCCACGCGCCGCGTCGTACGCCGGGTTCGCTACGAGGCGGCGGACGCCGTGACCCGGACGGGTTCCTCCGTGCTCGTCACGAGCGACAGCGGACCGTCCGCCGGCCGGCTCGATCCGCACACCGGGGCGGTCTCGGACCAGGTTCGGCTGTCGGACATCTTCATCGGCGACGCCAACGCCGACGTCGTCGCCGTCGGAGGCGGCATCTGGGTTTCGTCACCCGATGAAGGGATCATCTACCGCATCCCGATCCGCTGACGGCTACGCCGCCGGCGATCAGCACTGGATTCACGCCTCGGGCCGGCCCGGGCCGGCGCCCAGCTGGCGCGCCACCCAGTCGACGATCGTCAGCGCCACCGGGCCTTCGCCCATGTGCCCGCCGTCGAACACGCGGGCGGACTTGGGGTCGCCGTGGTCGAGCGACAGATAGATGTCCTCGATCGAGTTCTGAACGTCATCGCGGCCGTTGACCAGCAGCAGCGGTGCCGAGGGCTGGTCGAGTAGTCCCTGGTCGAGCAGCGACAGCGCCGGGCAGCGCGCGACATAGTCCTCGAACGTCGCGCCGCCGAAGATCCGCGCTCGGGCGGCCATCAGATCCATCAGATAGGAGGAGGCGTTGCGCGAACGCTGCTGCCACTCGGGCGTGAACGTGATGTGCACGCCGCCTCCCCAGTTGACCGCGCACGCCAGCCGGTCGCGATGGGTGTAGGCGAGCTTCATCGCCCAATAGCCGCCGAACGAGCCGCCGATCGCGGCGCAGCGAGCGCCGTCGAGGTCGTCCCGGGTCTCGAGCCAGTCGAAGATCGGGGTCCACTGGCGCTCGGCGTCCCCGGTGGCGAGCACCGGCGACTCGCCGACCCCGGGCATGTCGACGAGCAGCACCGCGAACCCGCGCGAGCGAAGCAGCGCTCCCAGGCGCGCGTGCATCTCCTCCTTCCAGGTGTCGATCCCGGCCCACACCATCGCGACCGGCGGCCGGGGACCCTCGGTCGCGGGGAGAGCGACGTAGAAGCGGAGCTTCGAGCCCTCGAACGGAAGCTCGACGACCTCGACCGGCGGGTCCTCGAGCGCGGTTGCCTTCAGGAAGAATTCGCGCGCGCGGTCATACTCGCGCTGCTTGAGCGGGTGGTTTGGTACCGGGTAGCGCCCGATGAACGCGGCGCGATAAGCCTGGACCCACAGGTCGCGCTCGGTCGCCGGGTCGGTCGCCGCCCGTGCGCGGGCGGCGAAGGCATCGGCGAGGCTGCCCCACGCCGCCGTCCACGGCACAGGATCGAGCCCGGTCAGGCCGTCGATCGTCGCGCGGGCCGCGTCGGGGTCGAGCCCGTCGAGCGGGTGCGCGCCTCGCCCGAGCCGCGCGAGCAGCCACGCCTTGCCGGCGGCGAGCGTCTCGTCGGCTGCGCTCATCAGACGAACAGGCCGGTCTTGTCTTGCGCCTCGCGGTCGTGCTCGGGCGGCGCCTGCACGTGCGGGAACGACTCGAACATCGACGGCGGCATCGCCAGGTTCTTGTAGAACACGTTTGAGCCCTGCTGGGGCTCGAACCGGACCGGCTCCCAGTCGGGCTCGTAGTTGCGGTAGCCGCCGGCGTTGATCTCGACGCGCATGCCGCTCGGGTCGCGCACGTACAGGTAGTCCTGCTCGCCCATCCCGTGCCGGCCCGGGCCGAACTCGATCGCCACGTCCTGGTTGAGGAACACGTCGGCGGCGCGCAGCAGCTCCTCGCGCGAGTCGACGAAGTAGGCGAAGTGGTTGATCCGCCCCGGAACGGGTGTCGGATCCCAAACGATCCCGAGGTCGTGCGAGCGCTCGCACACCGTGGTCATGCAGAACACGGCGAAGTCCGGGCGGTCCGGGATCACCGTGTACTCCATGAACCGGTGACCGAGGGTGTCGCGGTACCACTCGGCGTCGCCCTGGGGGTTGGCGGCGGTGATCGTCACATGGTCGATGCAGCGCGCGGCGATCCCGCGGGGGACATACCGCTGCGGGCGGTTCGGAAACGGGGACTCCATGCCCGGCGGCGGCGTGTAGCGCTCGACCTCCCAGAACACCTCGTGGAGGTGGCCACCGGGCGCGCGATACCGGAACGCGCGTCCGTGACCGACCGAGTTCTCCACCCACGCCTCTCCGGCGCCCGCCGCCGACAGCCGCGTCACCGCGGTCTCGAGTTCCTCCGGTCCCGCGGCGCGCCACGCGACGTGCCCGAGCCCGACCTGCGGGCCCTCGGTGAGCGCAAGCGTGTGGTGGAAGCGGTCGCCCCAGCCGCGCAGGTACACCGACTGGCCGGCGCGAGCCGTCTCCTCGAGGCCCACCACCTGCGTCCAGAAATCGAGCGACTCCTGCGGGGTCGGGGTCGTGAGCTCGACGTGGGCCAGCTGGGACAGAAGGGGTAGAGACATATCTCTTCTCCTCGATCAGGACGTGGGGGAGTGCCAGACCAGCAGGTAGGCGGCGCACGCGTCACCGATCTCGTCGACCAGCCGCTTCCAGCTGATCCGCCGGTCGGACTCGAACACGGGGCCGTACATCACCCGCCGGGCCAGCGTGGAGTACGCGATCCGGAAAGCGACGTCGAGGGCAACGTCCGGCTGCGGATGCCGGAACTCCTCCGCATATGGCTTCAGCGAGCGCTTGAAGTCCCTGCTCAGGGCGATGCTCGCCTGTGACCCACGGGAGGAGATCACCTCGTCGACGGCGCCCAGGTGCATGAACGCGCGCAGGGCCTTCCGGTTGTCGTTCATGACTCGCGCCATCCCGGCGACCGCGGCCGCGATCGCATCCGCGGTGTCCTCGAACAGTTCGGCGGCCGCCTCGGCCGCCGCGTTGGCTTCGGACATCGACTCCATCAACCGCGCGTGGACCGAACGGAGCAGGCTCTCCTTGTTGCCGAACCGCTCGTAGATCGCGCCAACCGATACGCCCGAGCGCGCCGCGACCTCCTGGATCGTGAAGCCGTCGAAGCCGTTCTCCTCGAGCAGCGTGTGCGTCGCTTCCAGGACCCGCTCGTAAGACTCGCGGCTGCGCCGCTGCTTGGGTGGCCGGACCGCGCTCATGCCGCCGCCGATCGCGGCGCGCGGCGGCCGGTCCGGGCCGGCGGCAGCGCGTTCGGCGGCGTGCCCGCGACCACCGCGTTCGTCAGCGTCCCGATCCCCTCTACGTGGAGCGAGACCACGTCGCCGGGCCCGAGCGGCGCGTGATAGTCCCGGCCGTGCCGGCCCCACAACTCGAGCAGGCAGCCGTTGCCGCACGTTCCCGAGCCGAGCACGTCGCCCGGGCGAACCCAGGTGCCGCGGGACGCGTAGGACACGAGCTCCGGAAAGCTCCACGCCATGTTGGCGAGCGTGTCGGTCCCGAGCGCGGTCCCATTGATCTCAGCTCTCAGCTCGAGGTCGAGCCGGTCGCCGTCGGCGTAGTCCTCGAGCTCGTCGACCGTGACGATCCACGGCCCAAGCGTGTTCGCGAAGTCCTTGCCCTTGCACATGCCGAGGCCGAGCTTCATCTCCGCCATCTGAAGATCGCGAGCGGACCAGTCGTTGAAGATCGTGTAGCCGGCGATGTGCTCGCCGGCATCGCCGGGCGCGAGATTCCGGCCCGAGCGGCCGATCACCGCCCCGACCTCGAGCTCGAGGTCAAGCCGCCGGCAGCCCGGCGGCACCGGGATGTCCTCGCCGGGACCGGTCAGCGCGTTCGGATTCGTGAAGTAGCAGAACGGCGACTCGTACCAGACGGGCGGGACCGTCGCGTCCGGGTTCGCGTCCTTGATGACGCCCGATATGTGCTGCTCGAACACCGAGAAGTCGCGGATCGTCGGAGGCTCCACGGGAGCGAGCAGCGCGGCCTCGCCGAGCGGCACCTCCGCGTGCGCGCGGCCGGCGATCCGCTCCCGCTCGACGGGGTCCACGCCGAGCACGTCGACCACCGAAACACCCAAATCCAAAACCCTGACCGCATCGCCGTCGATCACCGCCGTGCGCGGGTGCCCGTCGTGGTCGACTCTTCCGATCCGCATAACGATCTCCTCTGGTTCAGATGGGCGCCGAGGCGGTGATGATGACGGCGTTCCGCGTGGCGTCGGGGTCGATCGGAAGCGAATGGTCCTGCTCCCACTGGCCGACCTTCTCGGAGCCCTCGACGATCGCGCGGCAGCGCTCGTAGCGGCGCGCTGCGAATGCCTCGAGCGCGTCGATCACCGGCGCGTCCTTGGCGAGCTCTTCGGCGAGCACGATCCCGTCCTCGACCGCCTGGGCCGCGCCCTGGCCGCAGTGCGGCGTCGCGCCGTGGGCGGCGTCGCCGATCAGCACGATCCGGCCGCGGTGCCACGGCGCGGGCACGATGATGTTCTCGATCGGGCGCACCACGATCGCCTCGTCGTCGACGATCCGCTCCCGCGCATCGGCCACCGGCCCCGCGAACGGAGCCAGCCGCTGCCGGTAGACGGCGGCCGCACCGTCGCGTTCGATGGCGGCGCGCCAGTCGGGGATCGGCGTCTCGATCGTCAGGATGTACATCAGGTCCTGCCCCAGCGGGACGAACCCGGCGCTCCCGTCCGGACCGAACCACATCCAGATCTCCTCGAGCCCCTCCAGCCGGGGGAGGTTGTAGCGCCAGCACACCTGGCCGGTGAAGCGAGGCTTGAGGCCGGCGCCGAACACGCGCTCGCGGACTTTCGAGTAGAGCCCGTCGGCGCCGATCACGAGGTCGTACCGGCGACGCTCTCCGTCGGTGAACGCCACGTCGACGTGGCGCTCGGAAGATTCGAGGTC
>Ga0335072_10005340_pt1 | contig 18927 bp, 17 predicted proteins | sample Lox_Sample_21_FD_206725 | JGI IMG/M metagenome (GOLD analysis project Ga0335072, IMG submission 206725) | Soil microbial communities from Loxahatchee National Wildlife Refuge, Florida, United States - Lox_Sample_2.1 | ecosystem: Environmental > Terrestrial > Soil > Wetlands | place: USA...
CAGGTGCGCCGCGTGACGGTCCCCGTCAGACCGAGCGCTACGGCGCGCCCGCGCCCGGCGCGAACAGCCCGGATCCCCCCGGACCGCCCGGAAAGCCGCCTTGCCGGGCGGCCTGGATCCGTCCCTGCCACACCGCTTTGGCGCCGAGGTCGCCGGTCCTGAAGACCATGTAGCCGGCGGCGATCGACAGCAGCACGAGCACCACGCACAACGCCGTATACACGGGCTTTCCCGACAGCACACGATCGGCGATCCCAAGGCCCGTCGGCATCCCGCTCGAGATGCGCAGCGACGCGAACGCGACGATCAGGGTCGCGGTGAACAGCACGTAGATGTAGGCCAGGTAGTGCGCGGCCTGCGCGTGTTCGGAGATCAGCGTCGCGGCCTGCCCCTGCAGGTGCAGCGCGGCGCGTAACGCGGCGCCGGCCTGCATCGTCAAAAAGATCGAGCTCATCGCGACGATCGACACCACCGCCAGCGCGATCCCGTAGCGCGCGAACCACTCGCGCTTGAACACAAACACGACCGCGGCCACGACCGTCGCCGGAATCAGCACCACCGGCACGTGCACGAACAGCGGATGCGCGGGCAGGCCGCCGTAGATCGTAGTGATGCGGATCCCCACCGTGACGAACCCCAGGAACGCGAGCGCCGTGAGCACAAACTCTGCCCGCCGCCAGTCGACCCCGGCGCGGGGCGGCGCTGCGATGGTCTCGGTGCTCATCGCTCGGAAGAGTAAGGGCAAGTCGTTAAGCGACCGCTAAAGGTAAGCGAGCTCTCATTTGAGCGAGCATCCCGGGTCGCCAATCCGCTCGGATTGGCGCGGGTGACGGCTACGTGAGCTTGGCTGCTACCCGCAGCAGGCGTTGCTCGAAGGCATCGGCCGCGGTGCGTGCTCCGCCGGTGGCAGCGTAGGCGGCGGCGATTCGCCCGGCTCCCTCGGTGCAGTCCATCGCTTCTGTGATCTTCGCGCGGAGACGATCGGGACGCAGGCGGCCGGCGGGCAGTCGTGTTCCGGCGTGTGCGACCTGCACGCGCCTGGCGACCTCGAGCTGGTCGCGCCCGAATGGGACCGCGCACACGGGGACGCCGTGCGCGAGCGCCTTCTGTGTCGAGCCCATCCCACCGTGGGTGACGGCGCAGGCGGCGCGTTCGAGTATGGGCGTATGGGGGATGAAACGCTCGACGTGAGCGTTGGCCGGGATCTGCAGACCGGCCGGATCGCCGGTGGGCAGGGTCGCCACGACGGTGATGGGCTCCTGCGCGAGGGCCTGTAGCGCGACCTGTACGAGCCGGCCGTCGTCCTGGAACTCCGTGGAGGTGTTCACGAGCACGATCGGCCGGTCTGTCTGGACCAGCCACGGTGGCGGCTCAGCGGGCGGGTCCCAGGCGCATGGGCCGATCATGACCACGTTCTCGGGCCAGTCGCGCCGCGGGTACTCGAACGGCTCGGCGGTCATGTAGAGCAGCAACGGCACGCGCCCAAAGCCCTCCTCCATGCTCGCGACGGACTCCAGGCCCATCTGTTCGCGGATGGCGTTCAGCTGCGGTCGCACCAGCCTTTCGACCGTCCCGAACACGAGCGGGCGCACCAGCCGGTCGCGTGCTCGTCCGAGCGGTCCATAGGCGGGCGCGAATCCCGGGCCGAACGGTGGCGCGTCGTCTGAGGGCAGCGCGAGAGGGTAGGGGCAGAACACGGCCCACGGTCCGCCCCACGCCTCGGCTGAGCTCATGGCGCCCCACGTGTTGATGTCGATGAGCAGCGCATCGGGATCGGTGTCGGCGATCGCTCCTTGGAGGTCGGGCGCGTCGTGCTCGGCGCGGGCGCAGAAGACCCGCGCGTTCATACGGACAGATTGCAGCGGGTTGCGCGTTCGCCAGTCATCGTGCTCGATCGCCTCGATCCGCTCGTCCATCGGCTCCGCGTCAAAGCCGCGCGAGCGCATAAGCGCGATCTGCGAGGCGAGCGTGCGCAGCACGATCTGATGGCCGCGGCGATGGAGCTCGTCGAGGATCGGGGTGAGCGGGAACAGGTGGCTGCGCCCGGGCGAGGTGTAGGCGAGGATACGCGCCATCTGTAGTATTTGACTTTAGCTCATATCAAATGAACATGTCGAGCTCATCGCAGAAACGCCCCTACCGGATGACCGCCCGCGCGCAGGCCGCCGCGGCCACCGGCGAGCGCCTGCTCACAGCGGCGTGGCGGCACTTCGCCACCCGCCCCTACGAGGAGGTGCTACTGCGCGAGATCGCCGCCGAGGCGCACGTCACCCCGCAGACGCTGCACGCCCGCTTCGGCTCCAAGGAGGAGCTGTTCGTCGCCTCCTACGCCTGGTTCGGCCAGCAGGAGATGACCGAGCGCCCAGCCATCCCCAGCACGGACGCGCCCGGGGCGATCGCCCAGCTCTATGACCGCTACGAGACACACGGACAGGCGATCCTGCGAATGCTCTCCCAGGAGGAGCGCATCCCCACCGTCCACCAGATGACCGATGCCGGGCGCGCCTACCACCGCCACTGGGCAGAAACGACCTTCGCGCCACTCCTGCACGGCCTGCGTGGGCCGATGCGCGAGCGGCGCCTGACCGCGATCGTGGTCGCCACCGACCTGCTCGTCTGGAAGCTCCTGCGCCTGGACATGAAACTAAAGCGCGACCAAGCCGAACGGATCGTGGTGGAGATGGTGCAAGGCTCGCCACGAGCCGGGCGGTGAAGCTACCGGCCCACCTCCGACACTCTGAACGTACGCCTGCGACTCACGGCACCCCGTTTCGAGCATGCCCCGGACCGCTCTGGTAGCTTGCGCTCACACGGGCAGCCGGGGGACAGGCCAGCCCGAAACCGTGATGTGAGCGCACGGAGACACGCATGCCCAGCCGACGGCGGATCACAGTCATTTTGACGACGATGGCGGTATGCGGCTTGGCGGCCTTTGCCGCCATTTACGGGGCTTCGCGCGCGCACAGGCAAGCGCCCTCTCTGACGCCGACATCCGTGGCGCGGACAGGCGCGTTCGCTCGCACACCGGACCTCGCCGATCCTCAGCGGCGCGAGACCGTTGCGGACAGGCGCTCCATGCGGGGGCTGGTGCGCCTGAGGGGAGAGATCGTTCCCGGCCTGTCCGGAATGGCGACACCTGTGACCACGACGGCGGCCGACCTGCGCCAGCCGCTGACGGTCACGGTGACGCTCAACCGCTCAAATCAGCCCGGCTTCGAACGCCTCGTCAAAGAACTGGGGAATCCCGCGTCCGCGGACTACCGGCACTATCTCACCCAGCGCCAGCTCACCGAGCGTTTCGGACCGAGCAGGGCGTCATACGGCTCGGTGCTCGGTTGGTTGCACGCTCAAGGTCTCCGGCTCGTGATTGGCTCGGCGAATCGACTCACGATCACCGTGAGCGGTACCAGAGCTCAGGTCGACCGAGCCTTCGGCGTGAGCGTCGGCGACTATCGAGCGGGCTCGCGCGCCATCTACGCAAGCGCTTCGAATCCCGTCGTCCCCGCCCGGATCGCCCCCTACATCAAAGCCGTCGGCGGACTCTCCGATCTCGCCACCCCGACCGCCTCGCTCGCCACTCAGCCGGCCGGCAGCGATGCCGGCCCCTTCTTCGGCCCCTTCTCGGGTCCCTCGAGTCCCTCGGATCTGGCCGATCCGGGCGCTAGCCAGTTCAGCTCGCTCTCCGGCGCGTCGCCGCAGGTGGTCAAGACCTTTCAGGTCGCCTGCCTTGGTGGCATTCCGTCGGCCGTGGGGACCTACATGTACTGGACCGGCAACGGCCTGAAGGCGGTGCTCGAAGCGCTGTTCAACAACAGCGCCGAAGCACTCAGGCGCATCGCCGTCAGTCCGTTGAGCGGCGCCTACCTCGGCTTCTGCGCCGGCACCGGGGTGGCGCTGGGCGCTACGTACTTCTCCTGCCTGAACTCGGCGCAATTGACTGGCGCCGAAGCCTGGTCCAAGGACAACTGCAGCCAGTTCACGGGCTTCCCCAATTTCGGGAGGAACTTCGGACATCCCCCCAAACCCAAGGCCAGCGCCGCCGCAACGCCGAGGAGGACCGTGCGCCAGGATTCTGCGGACCCCGCGGATCCACCTGCCGCCGCCAAGATCGGCCTGCTCGAGTTCGCCGGCTATGACCCGCAGGACGTCCAGGAATGGCTGCAATACGCTGGCTCTGCCGCTGATTTTGACGCTCTGAGCACGGTAAACGTCAACGGCGGCGCTCCACCCGTGGGCTCTGATCCCGACGGAGAGACGGAGGCGCTGCTCGACATCGACACCGTGATGGGACTCAACCCGCTGCCCGGAACTTCCTACGTCGTCTACGACGCACCGCCCGGCACGAGCTTTCAGACGATGTTCAACGCCATGATCGACGACGGCGACACGGTCATCAGCAACTCGTGGTCGCAATGCGAGGATCAGACCAGCCTGGCCGAAGCACAGAGCATCGACTCGATCCTCGCCCAGGCGCAAGCGAGCGGCATCACGGTCGTCAACGGCGCGGGCGACAGTGGATCGTCATGCCTCGACGGCTCCCCGAACACGATCGGCGTGCCCGCCGACTCGCCGCACGCCATAGCCGTCGGCGGGACCTCGGTCGATCAGAGCGCCGGCGCTGCGAACAGCATGGACTATCCCGGCGAAACCTGGTGGAACGGCGCCAGCCATACGCCTCCCACCGGCTCCGGCGGCTACGGGGTCAGCCGCTACTTCGCTCGACCCGAATACCAGGACGGCCTGAACCCCTCCAGCATGCGCTCGGTGCCAGACGTGGTCGAGCCGGCCGACCCCGCCAACGGCATGCTCATCTGCCAGGCCGATGACGGCGGCTGCCCGACCGCTTTCAGCGTCGGTGGCACAAGCATGGCAGCGCCGATCTTCGCGGCCCTGGCCAGCCTTGGCTACGGCATGACACCCGCGTCGCTGTACTCGATGGCGGGTGTGCCCGGCGTCTTTCACGAAGCCGCGGCGATGGGCAGCGACTTCGAACACGTCGGTCTCGGCGCCATGGACTTCCAAAATCTGCTCGACTACGCCGAGGGGACCGCGACCGGGACCCCCGACGCAGAACAATCGATCGCCGTCGGCGTGGGGCCCGACGAGACCGCCACCTCGCCCCAGGAAGTGCCCGCCGACGGGTCCACCGAGGGCCTCGTTCAGGTCACCGTGCACAACGCCAGTGGCGATGCGGTCCCGAACGAGAAGGTGACGATCGCACCGTCGCTGGGGAGCCATGCCGTCCTGTCGGCGAGCGAAGCCACGACCGACGCTGACGGCAACGCGAGCTTTACCGCCACCGACACCACGATCGAGAAAGTGACTTTCACGGTCACCGCCGGTTCGGTGACGCTGACCGACCAGCCGACCCTCGACTTCGTGCCGCCGGTCGCGGCCGGTGCTGAGATCAGCGCGATCCCCACGACCGTCGACGACAACGGCATCGAAAAGACCACGATCAGCGTCTATCTGGAAAACGCCCTCAACCGTCCCGCCAGTGGCAAGGTCGTCAGGCTGGCGACGGCCGGCGGCAGCGCCGCGATCGCACCGTCCGACGAAGTCGAAACCAATGCCGAAGGCATCGCGACGTTCACCGCAACCGATAACTCGCCGGAAACGGTGGCGTTCACCGCGACCGACGTGACCGACCACAAACTGCCGGTCCCGGGGTCGGCGACGGTCACGTTCGAACCTGGAGGCTCCTCGTCCTGCGCAGACACGCCGCCGACCCCGGCGGGCGGCTACGCGGTGACGCCCTGGGCGTCCGGGCTTGCGTACAACCCGCAGCCGCTGGGCATCGGCAGGGTGACTTTGCTCGCCTGCCAGGGGCCGGACCAGCCGGCGTTCGACGCGTCGGGCAACATGTACGTGCCCGACATCGTCTCCGGCCAGATCTACGAGCTCGGACCCGCGGGCGGGCAGGCGGGGACCGCCGATGCGCTGCCGGACGCGCAGTTCGCGCCGGGACAGCTCGGCGGCCTGACGTTCGGCAAGGACGGCGAGCTGTATGCCGCGCTGGACACGACCGACGGCAACTATTCCGAACCCGAGATCGTGCAGCTCGATCCGACGACGGGGGCGATCGTGCGGGTCCTCGCGACGGCCGCCGACGGTCTCGGCGAATGCCCGTCGGCGATGGCGACCGATCCGCTGAGCGGCGACCTGTTCGTGACCGACGACTGCAACTTCGGAAAGACGACGAACCTGGAGCGGATCGCCAACCCGTCCAGCCCGAGTCCGACCGTCGACCAGTACGCGACGAACCTCCCCTACAGCGGGGGCCTGGCGAGCGTGGGGATCGCGTTCGCTCCCGACGGGACGATCTACGTGGCGATGCCGGGGAGCAAGGTCGTCGTGTCGGTGACGGGGACCGACGAACCGGCGCCGCCGGTCGTGGAAACCGTCGCGACGCTCGCCCACGAACCGTACGGCGTCGCGGTGGCGAGCACCGGCTCGACCCGGGCGGCCAGCGCGCTCGACGTCGTCGATGACACCGGGACGGTGACGCACGTCGACCTGACTCATCCAGTCGAAGAAACCACACTCGCCACCGGCGCCGCCGCGCTCGTGAGCAACACGGACGTGCTCGGTCCCGACGGCTGCGTGTACGCGACCGACCTCGACGAGATCCTGCGGATCTCCAGCGGCTCGGGCTGCACGGGATCGAGCTCCGACACGCCGGAGATCTCGCTCACCTCGAGCGGACCCTCGCCGGCGCCGACTGGCACATCGGTCACGTTCACCGCACAGCTGCACAACCTCTCCACCCCCGCGGGCACGCCCGTGAGATTTGTGGTCACCGGCGCCAACGGTCAGGTCAAGCTGGTGGACGCGAACGCCGCCGGCCAGGCAACCTTCAGCTACTCGGGCGTATTAACCGGTGTGGATACAATCACAGCGTTCGCCGACTCTGGCCGGGAACAGGTGGAATCGGCGCCGCTGCGCGTGCGCTGGAGCGCCGGGAGGGACGTGACCTTCCTCTCGTTGAACGGCAGCCAGGAAAGCGGCGTTCTCGGCCAGCCGGCGACGTTCACGGTGAGCCTCGCCGACATCAGCACGAGCGAACCGTCGCCGATCGCAGGCGCAAGCGTCCAGATCGCCGTCGGCGCTCAGAGCTGCGTCGTCACGACGGACTCCTCCGGGGTGGGCTCGTGCACGCTCACGCCGCCCAGTGGGCAGGCGCTGGACACGGTGACAGCCATCTACGAAGGCAGCGCCAGCTACACGCCGAGCACCGCGTCCAACCTCTTCGCGGCCGGCGGAGTGGGTCTGGAAGCGATTGTCACTCCCACACCCAGTCCGTCGCCAAGCCCGTCTCCCTCCCCCTCTCCAACACCCACGCCCACCCCGACATCGACGGTTGTCAAAAAAGCGGCTGTGCGCCCCCTGGCCGAAGTGCTGGGACTGCCGCCGGTCACGCAGTGTGTCAGCAAACGCGAGCTCGTCGTGCACGTGCACGCGCCGCCGGGCCAGAAACTGCTCAGCGTGAAGCTGTCGCTCCGCGGCAAGGTGCTGCGCGATGTCAAGTTCACCAAGGGCCACGGCCACAAGATCCCCAGCACCGTCGTCGACCTCAAAGGACTACCCAAGGGCACCTACACCCTGAAGATCGTCGTCCACACCAAGTCCGGCAAGACCTACACCGCGACGCGCACCTACCACACCTGCATTCCCAAAAAAACCAGGCACCAAAAAGGGCACGGTCGTGATCGCCAGCCCTGAACGGTTGACGGGCACCCAAACCAGGGGCACACCAACGTGCCCACAAAACCGGGGCCGGCCCATCGTGACATGTGGCTAGATGATCTACTCCGGTCCGTCCGCCCGGGCCAGTGAAAACCACGGAGCATCGGCCGCACTGCGCACGGATGCCGTGCATGCTCACATGGTTACAGTAGGCTCGCGCAGAGGCGAGTGAGCCAGAGCCAAGGACATCCTGGAGCGCAAGAAAAGAAGTTGGGCGCGGCCGACGTAACCGTCTCCACAGTCGCCAACATCGGACCGGGCATCGATTTTTACTTCGCGTTTGGCGTGATCGCGGTCACCGCGGGCATTGCCGCCCCGCTGACGATCGTCGCCGCCGGTGTCGCCGTCTTCTTCCTTGCGTTCGTGGTCGCGGAGTTCACGAAGATGGAGCCTTCGGCGGGCAGCTTCATCACTTACGTCGAGACGTCCTTGGGGCCAAGGGCGGGCGTGGTCACGGCGCTGCTGGTGTCCGTCGGCTTCACGGTGGCGATCGCCGGCGTGTTCACGATGTCCGGGGGGATGATCTCGCTCACGCTCGAACACTACGCCTCGTGGCATCCGTCCTGGCTGCCGATCGCTGTGGTCATGACCGCGGGCGCGATCGGGTTGACATTGCGCGGCGCCAGCCTCTCGACGACGGTGATCGGTATCGCGATGGTCCTGCAGCTGCTGGTCATGGTCGCCGTTTGCGTTGTCGTGCTCGCCGACCAAAGCGGCCACCTCTCCAGCGCGCCGTTCTCGTGGTCGCACCTGCACAACGGTCTCGCCGGACTCTCGGCCGGCTTTCCACTCGCGCTGTACATGATCATCGGGTGGGAAAACGCCCCGGCGCTCGCCGAGGAGACGCGCGACCCCCGCCGCACCATCCCCCGAGCGCTCTACGTCGCGCTCGCATTCACCACCGGCCTCTTCGTTCTCTTCTCTTACACGACCATCACCGGCTTCCACTACGACACCGCATCCATCGGCCGTGCCTCCGTGCCGTTCCTGGAAATGGCCGACCGTTATCTCGGCGACGCCGCGGTGTTGGCCTGGCTGGTCGGCATCGCTTCGGTGCTCTGCACGCTCGTCGCCGCGGTCAATGCGCAGGCACGAATGATCTTCGATGGGGGGCGTTCCGGGCTGTTGCCAGCGCGCCTCGGCAGGTCTCGCCCGCCGGGCGAGACGCCGGTGAATGCGCTGCTGACGATGGCGGTCATCGGCTTGGGAATTGTCGTGATCTGGTGGCTGTGTCACGTCACTGGGCTCCTCGGCGGAGGCACCGATCCGGTCAACCTGTACGCGGAGTCTTCGACCATGGGCACGATCCTCGTGCTCTTCGTATACGTCCTGACCGCGCTTGCGCTGCCCGTCTTCATGTGGCGCCACCACCGCGAGTCGTTCTCGATAGCCCGCCACATCGCGATGCCCACGCTCGGCGTGTTGGTGCTCGCGATCCCCTTCGTGGAGCTCTTTGCGCCCGGCCAGCCGATGCCCTACAGCGTGTTTCCCTACCTCTCCGTGGCCATCCTCCTGGTGGCGGCGCTGATTGCGAGATACGTCCTCAGACGTAATCCCGAGGCTGGCGCGAGCGAGGGGACCACTCCGTCCGGGGCGTGATCGCAGCGGATGGATGAGTCCGAGATGCGATCCGAGCAATACCCCAAATCCCAAATCTTCGGTCGCCGATCCATAGAAAAACTCGTCTGAGCGACAGTCCCAAGCCGGGAACGTTCTCCTTATCGGTTGGAGCGGGATACTCGATGCTCGTCGCTGTCGATCATCGTCTGCGTGCTCATCCTCGATCACATCGGGAAGATCAGGCGTATGCCGGAAGCAGGCGCAGTGGCTTTCCGTTCGCGGTCAGGACGCGGAAGTGTCGCTCGTCGAGCGTCAGGACATCGCGCACTCGGTGACGCTCTGCGAGTACCACGATGGACGCATCGGCGAGACTGATCCCGAGGTCGGCGTGTCGCTTGATAATTCTGCGGGCGCGCGCGACGTCGGCGCCCGTTATGGTCTCCAGCAGGTAGGCGTCGCGCTCGACCTCCTCGAGCAAGCTGGCGCGAGCGGCGGCACCGACGCGTGAGAGGAGCATATAGTCGAGCTCCGCAAGAACGAAGGGCGAGAGCAGCAGCGGTGGGGAGGCGTCAGCGAGACTGGCGGTAGCCTCCTCGTGCTGGCGCTGGTCAGAATCGAGCGCGGCCAGCAGGCCGCTTGTGTCGAGCAGGATCACTCGCCGAAGCCGCGAGCGAGCTCCTCATCGACGCGCTCGGCGAGCGTCGAGTCGCCGCTGCTGAACAGCGGCAAGCGCGGCGGCGGGTAGACGTGCTCGGCCGTCGCGCTCACCAGCGCTGAGCGGACCACTTCAGCCTCGCTGCGGCCCTCTGCCGTGGCGGTGCGCTCAAGGGCCACCTTCAGCTCATCCGGGAGGTAGATCGTCGTGCGTCTCATGCCATACATCATGCCATATATAGACTCTGATGAGCAACCAACGATCAGCGGGCTGGCCACTTATCGCCGGGCACACGCAGAGCCCGCGGCGAGCCTCCGAGACGCTCGCATCCGCCCCGCAAGCGCCGCGCCGCCGGCAGCCGTCAACGACATGCTCAACGACTCTGTGTTGACCTTCCTGCGCCGGGTCGACCGTCATCACCTCGCTCGATCAACTCGCGCGCGATCAACGCGACCGCCTCACGCACGAAATCGCCATGCTCGCCAGCCATCACCTTGGCAACGACATCAGCAGTGGTCATCCTTTGCCCTCCGGCCATCGTAGTGCTCCCTTCCTCATCGATTCTTGGTGGACCGACGAGTCTGGACGCCGCGGTGGCCGGAAAAACCGCTCCCGGCCCACCCGCCGCCCGTTACACCACTTCTACCGACACGACCGCGCATCCGCATGAGCAACGGCTCTTGGTGGGGCAGACTACGTACTTGCATCCATCGCTCTGGCCAGTCTCAGCTGCCTGCGGCGTCGCGGCGAAGGCAACGTCATGCGGTGCGTGACGTGAGCCGAACCGGTAGAAGACCGCGCCGGACACCGTAATGAGGCCCGATGCGACCTCGTTTGCCAAGCCGTACGGTCTCCCACATGGGAAATGACCGGCATGGTGAGGACTGTGTGTGATGACGGCGCCGGTCGTGGGGGTTGGAACGCTTCGCCGGCTGAGCGAGCTCGACACTGACGGGCATCTAGTTTTGAGTGTGTACCTCAATCTGGGCCCCGCGGATGCTCAGACACCTGCTGCGCGGGCAGCGGCAATCGAGGCTCTGGTGAGCGATGTGGGGCAGCCGGCCGGTAGGGCTGACGCCGATCGCGTGCGGGAGTTGTTGTGTTCCACGTCGGGGTTTGCATATGGGACCCGGGGTCTGGCCGCGTTCCTATCGGTCGCGGGATCGACCTGTGAGCTGGTCCCGCTGCCCTGCGAGGTCAAGACGATGGCGGTGCTCGATACCACCCCGTGGCTCGAGCCGCTGGTTGGACTCGCGCGGGGGCAACATGCGTCCCGTACGCCCGATCGACCAGCGCTCGCGGTCCTGATGCGCGCAGGCTGGGCGAACCCGAAAGAGGGGGCAGCGGCGGTGTCGAAAGGGGAGAAGAAGGAGGAGGCGGCAGTGTGGGAGGAGGAGGGGATGGCGGCGGTGTGTCCATGACGATCGAGCGGCCGGACGAGCGTGGGACGGGCGCCGTCGCGTCCCTGGAGGATCCTCCGGTGTTCGTACCCAGCGCGGTCCGCTTCTGGAACCGTCGTGACGCGGGACGACGACTGGCCGCGCTGCTGGAGCCGTTTCGCGATGAGCTGCCGGTGGTCGTAGGGATCCCCCGGGGCGGCGTACCGGTCGCGGCCGAGGTCGCTCATGCGCTCGGCGCGCCTCTCGATGTGACCGTCGTGCGCAAGATCGGCGCGCCGCAGAATCCCGAGTTTGCGATCGGAGCTCTCGCCGAGGGCGGTGTGCACGTGCTCAGCGACCGAACGGTGCGCGCACTGGGCTTCTCCGATGCTGCCCTGCAGGCGCTCATCGCACGGGCTGAAGGCGAGCTGGTCGAGCGGGTCCTGCGCTACCGTGGCGCGCGCGAACCCGCCCGGCTCAGCGGGCGTACGGTGATCGCGGTCGACGACGGTCTCGCCACCGGTCTCTCCGCACTGGCCGCCGTGCGGTCGCTGCGCGAGCGCGGCGCGAGTCGCGTGATCCTCGCGGTACCCGTCGCCGCGCCCGAATCCGCGCAGGAGCTTCGCCGGTACGCGGATGAGGTGGTGTGCGTGGAGGAGCCCGCCGAGCTGTGGGCCGTGGGCTACTGGTATGAGGACTTTCGGCCAACGACCGACGAGGAAGTCACGACGCTGCTCGAGCTATACGGCGAATCGCCCCCGCGAACGGCCGCCGTCGAGGAGGATCTACACACGCGAACGGCCGATGACCTGATTCCATCCCTGGACTCAGTCCCGGCCCCGTCGGAGCGCTGCGAGCCGAACGCGCCACAGGCGGTCGTCATCCCCCTTGCCCCGCATCTGACGCTGAGCGGCGACCTCACGGTCCCATCGCGGGCGAGAGGTGTCGTTGCGTTCGCTCATGGCAGCGGCTCGAGTCGCCTCAGTCCGCGCAACCGCTCTGTCGCGAGGGCGTTGAACGAAGCCGGTTTCGCGACGTTGTTGTTCGACCTGCTCACCCCGAGCGAGGAGCTCGACCGCGGCAACGTCTTCGACATCGGATTGCTCGCCGACCGGCTCATCGCGGTCAGCGCCTGGCTGGCGGAGCGCGAGGATGTCGGAGGCCTGCCGCTCGGCTATTTCGGCGCCAGCACGGGAGCGGCGGCCGCGCTGACTGCGGCTGGCGAGCTCAGCGGCCGGGTGGGCGCTGTCATCTCGCGCGGCGGGCGTCCCGATCTGGCCCGGAACCTGAGCGCGGTGCGAGCGCCGACGCTGCTGATCGTCGGCGGGGACGACCGGCAGGTGCTCGAACTTAACCGCGAGGCCCAGCGACAGCTTCGCTGCCCGAGCGAGCTTGCGATCGTACCCGGCGCGACCCATCTCTTTGAAGAGCCTGGTGCGCTCGAGCAGGTGAGTCGGCTGGCGATCGACTGGCTTCACCATCACCTCGCGCTGGTGCGCCCGTCCGAGGCGGATGTCGTAAACCCTTGACACCGACATTGAGGTCCGGCCGCGCAGCACGAGTCCATTACCGGTCCGTGGCGCCGATGGCTCTCAGCGCGTGGGTATGGACGGCGTAGCCGGATTGCGGTGTTACACGGACGCGGTGGGAGCGTTGGTCGCCTAGCGTCTGGCGCAGGCCACGACCGACGGGCCCGCAGGCCAGATTCAGACCAGATCACACACCACGACCGCAGACCGGGAGGAGCACAGAGAGATGGACACGATGCGCGCATATCAGCTCGTTGCCTGGCAGCAGCCTCCGGAGCTGCGCGAGGTTCCGATTCCCGAGCCCGGTCCCGGTGAGGTCCTGCTGAAGGTCGCCGGGGCGGGCGCCTGTCACTCGGATCTGCACCTGATGGAATGGCCACCCGGCCAGATGCCGTTCGAGCCGCCGTTTACGCTGGGTCACGAGAACGCCGGCTGGGTGGAGCGCGTCGGCGCGGGGGTGGATGGGGTGCGGGTCGGCGAGGCGGTGGCCGTGTACGGACCGTGGGGTTGCGGGAGCTGCCGGGCGTGCCGGCGCTCGAGTGAGAACTACTGTGAGCGCCAGGCCGAGATCGTGACGATGGGCGGCGGTCTGGGACGTGACGGTGGGATGGCTGAGTACATGCTGGTGCCCGCGGCGCGCCTGCTGATCGGGCTGGGTGAGCTCGACCCTGGCGAGGCGGCCCCGTTGAGCGACGCCGCGCTCACCCCCTATCACGCGATCAAGCGCTCACTGCACAAGCTCACGCCTGGTTCGAGCGCGGTCGTGATCGGTGTGGGCAGATCCTGCACGCAGTCTCTCCGGCGCGAATCGTGGCCGTGGACAGCTCCCCCGAGAAGCTCGCGCTCGCCGCGGAGGTCGGCGCGGAGGTGACGGTGCCCGCGGGGCCGGACGCGGCGGAGACGATCCGCGAGGCCACCGGCGGGCGCGGCGCGGAGCTCGTGCTGGACGTCGTGGGTGGCGACGACACGCTCGCGCTGGCGGCACGGTGCGGGCGCTTTGAGGGTGATGTCGCACTCGTTGGTCTCGCCGGTGGAACGCTGCCATTCTCGTTCTTCTCCCAGCCCTATGAGTGCTCGATCTCGACCACCTACTGGGGCAGCGCGATCGAGCTGATCGAGGTGCTCGAGCTGGCACGCGCCGGCAGGATTCACGCCCATGTCGAGCGCTACCCCCTGGAGCGGGCGGCTGAGGTCTATGAGCGCCTGCGACGGGGTGAGATCTCCGGGCGCGCAGTGGTGTGCCCGCACGGATAGGGCATGTCTATGGCGAGCACGTCATTGACCCTTCCACTCGGTGAGCGCGAGGTTCTCGCCGCGCTGCGGCGGGAGGCGCATCCGCTGACCGGCGATCACCGCGATTACGACGCGCTGCTGGCATTGATCGGGGATGCGCGGATCGTGCTACTCGGCGAGGCCAGCCACGGTACGCACGAGTTCTATCGCGAGCGTGTTCGTATCACCAAGCGCCTGATCTCAGAGTGCGGCTTTACAGCGGTCGCGATCGAGGGGGACTGGCCTGACGCTCACCGTGTTCACAGCTTCGTATCGGGTGCCAGGGCGGCCGATCCCGATGCGCAGGACGCGCTCGGTGGGTTTCGCCGCTTTCCGACCTGGATGTGGCGCAACGCCGATGTGCTCGACTTCGTTGGCTGGCTGCGCGCTCACAATCAGGGGCGCCATCACAGCGCGCGCAAGACCGGCTTCTACGGTCTGGACCTGTACAGCCTCGGTGCGTCGATGGAGGCTGTGATCGCCTATCTCGATCAGCAGGACCCCGATGCCGCGACCCGCGCACGAGCGCGGTATGAGTGCCTTCAACCCTATGCCGGCGAGGGCGCCGGCTACGGTCAGGCAGTGCTGCTCGGCGTCGGCGAGCCGTGCCGGCGGCGGGTGATCGAGCAACTCGTTGAGCTGCGCCGGCGCGCCGGGGAGTACCTCTCCCGCGACGGGCTCCTCGCCGAGGACGAGTACTTCTTCGCCGAGCAGAACGCCGCGATCGTCGCGAACGCCGAGGAGTACTACCGCACGATGTTCGGCGACCGCGCGGGATCCTGGAACCAGCGCGACCGGCACATGGCGGACACACTCGACCAGCTGCTCGCTCACCTGGACCGTCACGGCGGCACTGCACGGGTGGTGGTGTGGGCACACAACTCACACGTCGGTGACGCCCGCGCGACCGAGATGGCTCAGCGCGGCGAGCTGAACATCGGCCAGCTGCTGCGCGAACGCCACGGCCACGACGTCGTCAACGTCGGCTTCACGACCTACACCGGCACCGTCACCGCTGCCTCCGAGTGGGGCGGTCCCGCTGAGCGCAAGCGCGTGCGTCCCGCCCTGCCTGACAGCTATGAGGCACTACTGCACGCCGCCGGAATGCCGGCCTTTCTGCTGTGCCCGCTGGCCGTGGGCGACAGCGGCCGCGCGCTGGCAGAGCCGCGTCTGGAGCGCGCGATCGGCGTGATCTACCACCCTCAGACCGAACACCAGAGCCACTGGTTCGCCGCGAGCGCCGCCCGGCAATACGACGCGCTCGTGCACATCGACACCACACGCGCGGTCGAGCCATTGGAGCGCGCCCCTGACTGGGAGCTCGGCGAGCCCCCGGAGACCTACCCGAGCGCCCTCTGAAGCTCGGGGTCGGGGTCGGCTATCCGAGCGCCCTCTGAAGCTCGGGGTCGGGGCCGGTCTCGCAGGCGGTCAGGAGCTGGACGGCGCGCTGCGCCTGGCGATGGCGGCCGGCTGCTTGAACGCCACCCGGCACGGACTCGGCACCGGGACTCGCGGACAGATCGACCAACTGAGCCACCACATCGAGATCACAGAGCTGAGCGAGATCACGCAGCTGAGTACCAACAAAAAGAGAGCGTGAGCGCCGTCGACATTGCGGCTTCATGCCGCTGGCCGGTTTGGCGGTCGTTCCTCGCGGAACACTCACACTCTCTACCCCGCATCCTGACCCTCCGCGGCGAGCATCACATCCCGGCAAACTGCGCGAGCGCATCAGGAGTTGACCGCAGGCCCGCAAGATCAACCGTCAACCGCTCCCTTCGCGCTCAGACCCTATGGCTGGAGGAGCACGAGGACCCGAACCATCCAATCGTCGCGCTCGCCAGCGAGCGCATCATGGAGCTGAGTACCCGCAAGGCAGCCGTCACAGACGCGCTCCAAGCGCTCGAGGACAAGCGGCCAGCCGGCCACCACCCCGACGAAGTAGTGACGATGCTGGACGCCGTGCCCGACCATCGCGACAGCCACCGAGGTGGAACTGACCGAGATCTTCCAAGCCTTCAACGTGGAGATCACCTACGACCCCGACCACCAAGTCCTCAACCTCGCCGCGACAATCACGCCCGAGCTGCTGCCCGACTTCGAGCCCAACGAAAACGACCGCCCCGAGGGACTCGCAGATTAACGGCATAGCGGGGGCGGGATTCGAACCCGCGACCTTCGGGTTATGAGGTCGAAATAGGGGGTTTCGGTGGGGTACGATTTGGCTTGCTAGAGCCATTTTCGTGTGGCTCCGTACCCCTGAGTTTCGCTCAAATTGTGACCCAAATTGTGACGCGCTCAGAGCCGGCTCGTGTCGCTGGGAGTCGTCAAGCGGAGGCGACTCTCCGGCGACCCTGTCGACCCTGTGTCAGAGGTCCACGGTGTCGCCGGCCAGGGCGTCTTGCAGACCCTCTCGGGCGCCGGGCTGAGCGAGCGATCGCTGGTCGACCGCTTCGCTCAGCAGCTGGGAGTAGCGACGCTCATCCTTGGCGATGGCACGCAGCTTCCCCAGGCGCTCCTTGAGCCGCTGCACGCTCGCGAACGTCACCCGGCGCGGTGAAGTGTCTGCGATCACGTCCAGCAGGCCCTTGGCGATCCAGCTGCGCGCGGTCGGGCGACTCACGCCCAACTCGTCTGCGACCTCGGGCACCGTCAATGCCGGCGCATCCGTGTACACAGTCCGCTTCGCCTGCTCGAGCGCGCGCTCGGCAACCGCCACATCGCCGCCCGAAAGAGCATCGCTGGCGCGCGTAATCGCATCGTCCAACGTCACGAAGCTGGCCACAACCTGTCGGTGCTCGCTCTTGGTCATGGCGCACACGATAGCAGTGCCCTTTCCAAAAGCGGCCAGAAAGGGAAGGCTTATGCCTGGGCGGGGTAGCAGCCCCTTCAGTTGATGCGCCGGGCGAGTTCGGCCTTCGACACGCCCAGGTCGATGCGCAGCTCATCGAGGGCGCGGATGACCCGATCGGTCTGCTCGATCTCCTGGGTGGCACGCTCGTAGGCCGCCCGGAACTTGGGGTCCTTCATCAACCGCGTGCGACGGCGCTCGTGGAAGCTCGTGTCAGGAATACTCTCGGTGGGCATCAACCGCTCGCTCTATAGCGTTGCATAGAAGATACGCCAGGAGCTCGGGCTCGACGGCTCAAGTGCGCTCACGCGCCGTTTGAGCGCCGACGATCTGTGTGGGCTGCCGCGCCAAGAGGCTGGCCGGACAGACCCACCAAGCGTACACCCGGATTCAGGCTGTCAGCACGCGATAGGCCGCGCGGGCCGCGCGCAGGCGGGTTGCCTCGAAGCTCTCGCGGAGGGCGGAATCGTCGATCGAGAGCCTGCCTGAGATCGACCGCAACCATCCGCGCTCCTTGCTGGTGATCTCTGCGCGCGCGGCGCGGGGATCGTCGAGGAGGCTCAGGAGAGTGATGAGGTCGTGACGCTGGTCCTGTGGGCGTGAATGGACGCGCAATGCGCGCGCCTTGAGCAGGATGGCTGCGATGAGCTTCGGTCGCCAGAGCGTCACCGCCAGATCCTCGACGACGATCTCCACGAGCTCGGCGCGGTTGAGGGCCTGCGTCCCTCCGGGAATCTGGATCGTCTTGAGCTTGCCCGTCGTGGTCGCACCGGAGGGACCCAGGCCGTCGGGCGCGAGCACATCGACGATCTGACCATCGAAGTCGAAGCGAAAACCGCGCTCCAACTCCGGCTGTTGGGCGGGATCACGAAGGCTCGCGCCGAGCGCTTTGAGGCGTCCGGTGGCCCAGGTCGTCCCGCTCGGACGCGCTCGGGCGTCCGCGAGGATGTCGATGTCCGTCGTCACCCGCTGGGTCTGTTGCGCCTCGATGGCGAACAGAGCGACCATGAGGCCCCCGACCAGACACCAGCGCCTGTCTTCGCCGAAAGCCGTGGCTACCTTTGCCACGGTACGCCACAGCTCCATTGCATCAGGATCGATCAGCTCGATGCGAATCGACGCGACAGGCGCCTCATCCTCAGCATGTGGCGCCATCACACGTGCCTCATGTCGCGATCGATACCGGCGATCGTCTCAGCACCGACGCGCGCCGCTCGTGGATCGGCGTATGAGCAGAGATCGACGGCGACCGCCGCGAGTGGAGCGCATCGCCGGCCGTTCAGAGACCAGGCATCGTCTGCGACCGCACGCAGGATGACGTTTGCCTCGGGTCCGGACATGCGCTCCAGGGCGTGCTCGCGTTGCAGTTGCGCGAGCAGGCGCGCTGGCACGTAGGCGTCAACGGCCTCCGAGCCGGCGAGACCGAGATCGTACGCGGCGGCCGCCGACGGGCCGCTGAGCACAAGCTCGGCGCGATCCCGCAACGCTCGCAACTCGCCGGCCAGCGCCCAATACGAAGATGGCTCGGCGCGTCGCGCAAGACGCGGCCGCAAGCCATCCAGACCGTAGACCTCGAGCGCATGGCGAACCCGCCAGCGCGCCGAGGAGCCGAACTCTGGTGGCAACTCCTCGCCGGATGCCGCGAACAGCAACGCCCAAGCATTGCCCGGCGACAGCGGACGGCCGGCCGCGACATGCTCACGACCGCGGCCGGCGACGCTCGCACGATCGACCAGCCAAACGCCGCCCACCTTCTCGGCCATCAGAGCACCGGACGCGATCAGCGCCCGCACCCGCGACGGATGCACGCTCAGCTCATCGGCGGCGGCAGCGACGGAGACCAGGTCGGGCATACCGTATTTATAGCGCTTACAATAGGTTTTTGTAATTAGACTTGTCTGTGCTCTTATTCCGGCATGCGGTCTGGGTGTGACC
>Ga0335072_10005341_pt1 | contig 18926 bp, 18 predicted proteins | sample Lox_Sample_21_FD_206725 | JGI IMG/M metagenome (GOLD analysis project Ga0335072, IMG submission 206725) | Soil microbial communities from Loxahatchee National Wildlife Refuge, Florida, United States - Lox_Sample_2.1 | ecosystem: Environmental > Terrestrial > Soil > Wetlands | place: USA...
GCTTGTCGCCGCGGTCGTAACGCGGCAGGAACGCATCCACCATGGCTTGGCCCGGCACCTTCACGATCGCCTGCGAGTGCGTCAGGAACGCGCCGTCGCAGCTTATCGCGCAGGGCAGGAACACGCGCTTGTCCTCTGCCACGCGATAGGCGATCAGCGCGGTGTCCAGCGCTTCCTGCGCGGTGGAAACCCAGGACAGCATCCAGCCCAGGTCGCGCACCGCCAGCGCATCGTTATGCTCCACGCCGAATGCGCCGGGATCGTCCAGCGCGCGGTTGCCGACCATGGCAACCATCGGCAGGCGCAGGCCGGCGGTGACCGCCAGCGCCTCATAGGCGTACAGCCAGCCGACGCCGCTGGAGCCCACGAACACGCGCGCACCGACGGTGGAGGCGTGCTTGACGATCTCGAACTGCGAATGCTCGCTTTCGGCGACGATGAATTCGCAGTCAAAGTCGCCGTCGGCGATCATCTTCGACACGTATTGCATCACCGTGTCATAGGGACGGATCGGATAGGCGGTGATCACGTCCACATCCGCCAGGCGGACAGCGTGCGCGATGGCTTCGCTGCCGCTGATCAGCTCCTCGGTTTCCGCCCGAGGCGACAAAAGCCCGGCGAAGGACTTTTGCGGGGCGAGATCAACGGCGCTCATTGGCGATCTCGGCATACTGGCCAACATGGTGGAAGCCGTGGCTGCGCACCGGCAGGGCCTCGGTCTTCTCCTGCCGCCATTCGGCGTACGAGGCGGCGTCGTTGCGCCACATCCGGTACTGGCTGTGGTTGTCGGTGAACGCTTCCTCGTTCACCATGCTGATGCAGTTCTCCACCGGGCAGACCGCCTCGCAGATGCCGCAGCCGACGCAGGCCTGCATGTTCGGGTCGAAATAACCGTCCGGCATGACGTCGAACGCGGTGTCGGGGCATTGCAGCCAGCAGATCTGGCACTTGTTGCAGGTTTCGAAATTCACCACCGGCCGCATCGTGCGGGTGGAAAACTTCTTGTAGTTCGGATTGCGGCCCGGCACGTAGCCGCCTGTCATGCCTGGCACATCCTCCCGCACCTTGCGGGCGCGGATCACCAGGCATTCCTCCATCTCGTGCCAGCCCGGCATGGCGAAGCTGAACGGCTCGGCGTCGTTGCCTTGCTCGGCGCCGACCGCCGTGGTGCCCACCAGTTCATAACCCTGCTTCGCCGCCGCGGTCTTCTGCTCATTCTTCTTCGGCTCGTTGATCGCGGCCAGCATCGCGTCACAGGTGACGATCTGCGGCGCCACTTTCGCCAGTGCGCCGAGCAAGCGCATGTCGGTCTGGTCGTCGCGATACACCCACATGCCGGAGAAGCTGGCCGGCGCCTTGACGACCGCGAGGCTGTAGGGTGCGCCCTTGCGATGAATGTCGCGGATCAGGCTGTTGGCGGAGCGGAGCGAGGTAACCAGCAGGGTGCCGCCCGCCTTGAGCAGCCGGTTGACCGGCTGCAAGCCGTTCCAGGCCCAGGATTCCAGGCCCTTGCACAGCGTGTCGTCGCACACGATGGTGACGTCGTTGTTGTCGGGCTCATAGCGCGACAGGTACTCTTCCATCTCCTCTTCGGTGTCGGCGACCACGGCGAATTGCTTGGCCGGAATGCCGTTGCGTTCCGGCGAATCGCTGTAGCGCCCGAAGGCGATGCCGATCTTGCCCTGTTTTCTCGCGCCAAAGACAATTCCGCGGCAGATGTTCTTTGCCAGGTTTTTCTGGAACACCCCGCGGTAGACGACCTCCACGGATCCGGTGGCCATTGCACGTACTCCCTCACTGCGTCGATGCCTGCGCATCGCAGTCTCTGCGAGACGGTCTTGCCTGGAATTGCTGGTATGCCAGAGATCGCAAACGCGCTTTGATCTGAGTCAAAGCTTCGCAGTTGCGGAACGAATATATGCGGGGTGCCAGACTTGCCACGCGCGCGCGGCGGGAAGGTCAGAACCCGCGCCGCGTGCGCGGGAAGGTCAGAACCCGCGCCGCGTGCGCGGGATTGTTCGGACCTGCCTCGCGCGCGCGGCCGGAACATCAGCCATGGCCCGCGACGTCACGCTGGCCGCGCGATCGGCGGCCGGCGCGCACGGCCAAGCCGCGCCGGCACGGTGCTGTGCCGGCCCCTGTGCAGCACGGTGCTGTGCCAGCCCTTGCGCGGGCCGCGATTTACCGGTCTCCCGTCACCGGCAACCGCGGCGGCTACACCACCTGCCTCGCCCGCAGGCTTTCGATCTCCGCCGCGGCGTAACCGAGTTCCGCCAGGATCGCATCGGTATGCTCGCCCAGCTCCGGCGTGGCGCTGCGCACGCTCCAGGGCGTGCGGCTGAGTTCCACCGCCTGGCCGATCACCTCCACCGCGCCCAGCACCTGATGCGGCACGGTGCGCGTGATGTGCAGGTGCCGGACCTGCGGATCGGCGAACACTTCGTTCATCCGATAGATCGGTCCGCACGGCACGCCTGCGGCGTTCAGCCGCTCGATCCATTCCGCCGAAGGCCGGGTGCGGATGATCGCCCCGATCGCCTCGTTCAGCCGGTCGCGGTTCTGCGACCGCGCGGTGCCGGTGGCGAAGGCCGGATCGGCGATCAGTTGCGGCGCGTCCACCGCCTTGCAGAACCGGCGATAGATATCCTCTCCCGACGCGGCGATGTTGATGTGCCCGTCGGCGGTGGCGAACACGCCGGTGGGGATGCTGGTCGGATGGTTGTTGCCCGCCTGGCCCGGCACCTCGTGGCCGATCGTCCAGCGTGCCGCCTGGAAGTCGAGCATGGCGATCTGGGCGGCGAGCAGGTTGGACTGCACCCACTGGCCCTCGCCGGATTGCTCGCGTTCCAGCAGGGCGATCAGGATGCCCATGGCGGCGAAGATGCCGGCGGTGAGGTCTGCGACCGGGATGCCGACGCGGACCGGCCCCTGACCTGGCAGCCCGGTGATCGACATCAGCCCACCCATGCCCTGGGCGATCTGGTCGAACCCGGGCCGGTCGCGGTACGGCCCGTCCTGGCCGAACCCGGAGATCGACGCATAGACCAGCCGGCGGTTGATCTTGCGCAGGCTTTCGTAATCGACGCCGAGGCGGAATTTCACGTCGGGGCGGTAGTTCTCCACCACCACGTCGGCGCGCTGCACCAGGCGGTGCAGGATTTCCAGGCCTTCCGGCGCCTTCAGGTTCAGCGTCAGGCTGCGCTTGTTGCGGTGGATGTTCTGGAAGTCCGGGCCGTGCCGTTCACCGCCGAGTCCGGCGTCGCCGCCGGGCGCCTCGATCTTGATCGCGTCCGCGCCCCAGTCGGCGAGCTGGCGCACGCAGGTCGGCCCGGCGCGGACGCGGGTAAGGTCGATCACCTTGAAGCGGGCAAGCGGTCCCTGGCTCATCCGGTCCTCTCCTCGACGGCAGCCGCGCGGACGCAGGCGGCGATGCCGCGGCACGATAGGTCCCGGCCGGTAACTTGGCGAGCCGGCGCGCGGCCGGCACCCGTGTGTGCGCAGCCGGCACCCGGGTGCGCGCGACCGGAGTCTGGGCGCGCGCGCCCGGCGCCCCGATGCGCGCGGCCGGCGCCAGGACAATGCGTGGGCAAACCGCGGCGCGGATTGTCCCTGGGCAAATCGTCAAGCCGTGTCACCGCAAGGGACCAATTTATCTGGCACGAGTTTATAAAGAATTTTGAGACTGCGCTCCGGCAACGTTCGCGCTTTTGTGACTTATTCGCTGCACCGGTTATCGTTAATGCGCCACCAAGCCTGACGTAGCAGTGCTATGCAACGTCTTCCCGTCCGGGCTGGGTGGCGTCTCACCGCGCCCGGGTTGCTGTTACATCTGCTCTTTCGGCGGAGCTCTCGTCGGACGCATGTACGAGATCGAGACCTTGCGTGCCAAGCTGGGCGGCGCCCCGCCCCCCACGATCCTTATCGTCGATGACGAGCCGGAAGTGCGGACCGTGGTGGCGGAGTTCCTGGAAGATTTCGGCTACCAGGTGTTGCAGGCAGAGGGCGGAACGCAGGCGCTTGGCCGATTGCAGGACAATCCGTCGGTGCAGTTGCTGATCACAGACATCCGTATGCCGGAGATGTCGGGCATCGAACTGGCCGACCTTGCCACCGCGAAGAAGCCGGAACTCAAGGTGATCCTGATCTCCGGCTATTTCATCGCCCAGCAGGTTCGCCGCCGGTTCCTGCGCAAGCCATTCCGCATGAAGGAGCTTCAGGCCGCGGTGCGGGCGGAACTCTGCACCGGCGGCTGACCGGCGGCATCGCCGTGGCGGCATGGCGCCGCGGCTTTGCGGTTGACAAAACCGTCGTGGAACCGTGCTACGATAAGGGACGATGATCGACCGTCACCTCATGTCGAACGGTTATCTGTCGGCCGCGGTGAAGCCGGACGGCGCCGAGCTTTGTTCCCTGCGCGACGCCGAGGGAACCGAATTGCTCTGGCAGGCGGACCCGATCTGGCCCCGCCACGCGCCGGTACTGTTCCCCATCGTCGGGCGCTTGAAAGACGATACGCTGGTGCATCACGGGCGTCCGTATCGCATGACGCAGCATGGCTTCGCCCGCGATCGCCGGTTCGCCTGGCTGAACCGCACCGCCACGTCGTGCCGCCTTGTCCTGCACGACGATGGGGAGACCCGGGCGATCTACCCGTTCGCCTTCCGCTTCGAGATCGCCTTCACCCTGGATGACGACGCGCTGCAACAAACCTTCACCGTGGTGAACACGGGCCGCGAGGAGCTGCCTGCCTCGGTTGGCGCGCATCCCGCCTTCGTCTGGCCGCTCGCCGAGAGGGTGGACAAGTCGGCGCACGAGCTGACGTTCGAGCAAGCGGAACCCGCGCCGATCCGGCGGCTGGACGGCGGCCTGCTGCGTCCGGCGCCCGAGCCCACCCCCATTGCCGGCGACACGCTGTCGCTCGCGCCGTCCCTGTTCGCGGCGGATGCGCTGGTGCTGGACCAGGTGGCCAGCCGGTCGGTGCGCTACGCGGGGCCGGGCACCGAGGCGATCGAAGTGAGCTGGGACGGGTTCCGCCAGCTCGGCATTTGGACGCGCATGACCGGGGATGGCGGCTGCGCCGATTTCCTCTGCATTGAGCCGTGGCACGGCACTGCGAGCCCGGCCGAGTTCGCCGGCGAGTTCCGCGACAAGCCCGGGCTGATGCTGATTCCGCCAGGGGAGCGGCGGGTGCTGACGATGCGCGTCAGGCTGTGCTGACCGTGGCACCGGAGCGGGCAGCGCCGCGCGGGGCGGCTGCCGGCGGATCGGCCGCCGCCGTCCCATCGCCGCCGATGGCGTCCAGTTCCGCGATCAAAGGCCGCAGCAGCCGCTCATAGGCCCGCCAGCGGCCGACCGAGCTGCTGTAGATCGGTTGCCGAACCTGCACCGCGCTCACGGTGCGAACGGGACGCCGGGCCAGGTGGAACGCGAGACAGGCGTCGTCCCAGGCCAGCCCGCAATACGCGACGATGCGGCGCGCCTGACCGGCCAGATCGGCAACCACATCCTCATAGCGGACCTCGAGCATCGCGCCGGGCGGCAGCACAGCGCGCCAATACGCCATCAGCCTGGCATAGCCGCGGTAATAGCGCCCCAGTTCCGCCAGGTCGTAGCTGAACGGCTGCCAGGATGCGAACAGGGTGGCGAAGCAGGACAGGCAGGTGTCGACCGGGTCGCGGGTGACGTGTATGAGGCGCGCGCCCGGCAGTGCCAGCCGGATCAATCCGGCGAAGCTGGAATTGCCGGGCATCTTGTCGGTGATCCGCAGCGCGCCGGATGCCAGCCCGGGCAGCGCGGCAAGGTAGCGCGCGCCAAGCTGGCGCAGTTCGCTATCGGACGCGCCGGCGATCGCCTCGGGAAACGCCAGGCCGGGATCGCGTGCCACGCGCAACGCGCCGCCCAGCCGGGGAAACTCGGCCCGCTCGCCGCCAGCGAACACGCGCGGATGGCTTGCCAGGATTTGCTCGACCAGCGTGGTGCCGGACCGTGGCATGCCGACGATGAAAACCGGCAGCGAGGAAGGATCGCCGCTGCCCTGCCGCGCACGCATCAGCCCGGCGCTGAACGCCGCCTGGATGCGGTCGAACAGGCGCAGTGTTTCCGCCTCGTCGTAGACGAAGCCCTGGCGTGCGAGCGCGTTGCCCTCCAGCAGGTGGCGGAATCCCCGCTCGTGCTCGCCGAGATCGGCATAGGCCTTGCCGAGGGCGAAATGCAGTTCCTTGCGGTCGTCGACGGGCAGCGCGTCCATGTCTTGCGCCAGGGCCTGCATCGCCGCGAAATACGGGTCTGCCGCCGTGGTCCGCCGCAGGTGGAACAGATTGCGGTAGAAGTCGCCGCTGCGCGGTTGCAGCGCGATCGCCTGCTCGAAGGCGCGGGCTGCCTCCGCCAGATCGCCCAGGTCGCGCAGCGCACAGCCCAGATCGTTGTGGGTGCGCGCGACCTCCGGCCGCAATGCGATCGACCGCCGGTACTCCGGCACCGCCGCTGCCATCCGGTCCTGCTCGGCCAGCACGTTGCCCAGGTTGGCATGCATCCCGGCATCGTCCGGACTGAGTTCGAGCGCCCGCCGGAAATACTCTTCCGCCGCCGCGAGCTGGTTCAGCCGTTGCAGCACGCAGCCGAGATTGTTGTGCGCCTGGCCAAAGTCCGGCCGCAACGCGATGGCCTGGCGGTAATGCGCCGCGGCGTCGTGCAGCTCGTCCAGCTCCACCAGGACATCGGCCAGGTTGCGATGGATCGCGGCGAAGGCGGGATCGCATTGCAGCGCGCGGCGGTATGCGGCCGCCGCGTCGGCGAGCCGCCCCTCGGCGTGCAGCGCGTCGGCCAGGTTGTTGTGATAAAGCGCGACATCGCCACGCAGGCCGATCGCCTGGCTGATCAGCGCGATGGCATCGGCGTGGCGGCCGCTGTGGCGGGCGATGACCCCGAGCAGGTGCAGGCTGTCGGCATGGCGTGGATCGTGCGCGAGCACCTCGCGATAGCCGCGTTCGGCCTCGGCGAGCCGGCCGGCCTGGTGATGCTGCAACGCGTCGAAGAACAGATTGCTCAGCCGCGCCATCCTCCCATCCGGCAGATGCGGTCCCAGTGCGGCTTGGCGACCGGCAGGACGGACAGCCGGGACTGCCGCACCAGCGCCAGGTCGGCGAGCTTGGGATCGGCCTTGATCTGCGCCAGCGTCACCGGGTTGGGCATCGGCCCGACCGCCTCCATGTCGACGCACACCCAGTCACCTGACTCGGCCGTGGGATCTGGATACGCCTCGCGTGCGACCCGCACCACGCCGACGATCTCCTTGCCGACGTTGGAATGATAGAAGAAAGCCAGGTCGCCGCGTTTCATGGCCCTCAGGTTGAGCCTGGCCGTGTTGTTGCGCACGCCGGTCCAGGGTTCGACCTTGTTGGCCACCTGCTGGTCCCAGGAGAACGCATCGGGCTCGGACTTCACCAGCCAGTACTGGGTCATGATGCAAGCGATCCCCCTCGGCCGGAGTGTGCACCGGCCGCGAAGGCCCCGGGCCGCACACCGGGCGGGTGCGGAACGCCTCGGCCGGCCGGAACCTGGCACGCCTGACGCACCTGGCGCGTCCGGCCCGCTTGGCACGTTCGACCCGGTTGGCACGTTCGACCCGGTTGGCACGTTCGACCCGGTTGGCGGGTTTGGTACGTTTGGCGGGTTTGGCGCGTTTGGAGCGTTCGGCCCGCGTGGCGCGCCTGGCACGTCTGGCGCCCCAGGTCCGCAAGGCCGGCCGGCGTCCCGGTGGCGCATTGATCCACCTCAATGCATCGGATCGCATGCGCCGCAATGATTGCCGCGAGCATGAATGTTTCTCCAGGGTCTCCCGGGGGCCGGGTCGAGCCCCAACACTAAGCGGCAATGCCGTCCGCCTTCAAACTGCGGCGGGGATGCGATAGGTTGACCGAGTGGACGCGCGTTCTGTCGTAGCCCCTCCCGCGGGAGCAGGGCGTTCCTTGCATCGGTTTGCCAACCCGGGGCAGTTCATGCGCCTGTCGGGAGCGCTGGTGCCTTGGCTGGCGGCCGGCGCGCTTGTGCTCATCGCCATCGGCCTGGTGTGGGGTCTGTTCTTTTCCCCCGCCGACTGGCAGCAGGGCGACGCGGTCCGCATCATGTATATCCATGTGCCCGCGGCGTGGCTGGCCTCCGCGGGCTACGCCGCGCTGGCGATATGCTCGGCGCTGTCACTGGTGTGGCGGCATCCGCTGGCCGATCTCGCGGCGGTGGAGATCGGGCCGGTGGGCGCGGGCTTCACCGCGCTGTGCCTCGCCACCGGCAGCCTTTGGGGCAAGCCGATGTGGGGCGCGTGGTGGGTGTGGGACGCGCGCCTGACCTCGGTGCTGGTCCTGTTCTTTCTGTATCTGGGCCACATCGCCTTGGTGCGGGCGTTCGACGATCCGGTGCGCGGCTATCGCGCCGGAGCGATCCTGGCGCTGATCGGCGCGGTGGACCTGCCGATCATCAAGTTCAGCGTCGACTGGTGGAACACACTGCACCAGCCGGACACCATCACGCTGACCGGCGCGCCGCACATGTATATCGGCATGCTGTGGCCGCTGCTGTTCTCGACGCTGGGCTACACGCTGGCCTTCGCCGCGATCGTGCTGACCCGCACGCGGGCTGCGGTGATGGAACGGCGCATCCGCGGGCTGCTCATGGCGCGCGCCTCGGCACAGGAGCCTGGCTGATGGACCACCTGCCCTACATCGCCGCGTCCTATGCGCTGGGCGTGCTGATTCCCGGCTGCTTCGCGGTTGCCGCGTTCCTGCGCGTGGGCGCCGCCCGCCGACGGCTGGCGGCCATCGACACCCGGTCCCGCCGCGGAGCCGCGCGATGACCCGCAAACGCCGCCGCCTGTGGATCCTGGTCGCCTGCGGCATCGGCTTCGGCTCGGCGACGGCGCTGACGCTGTCGGCATTCAGCAGCAACCTGGTGTTCTTCGTTTCGCCGACCCAGTTGGCGCAGCAGGCGCCGAACGGCCGCATGGTGCGGCTGGGCGGGTTGGTGGCGCAGGGCAGCGTGCATCGCACCACGGTTGACGGCCAGCCGACCGCGACCTTCGCCGTCACCGACGGCTCGCACTCGGTCAAGGTCAGCTATGTCGGCATCCTCCCCGACCTGTTCCGCGAAGGGCAGGGCGTGGTGGTGGAAGGCGTCATGCAATCGGGCGGCACGTTCCACGCCTCCGACGTGCTGGCCAAGCATGACGAGAACTACATGCCGAAGGATGTCGAGCAGGCGTTGAAGAAATCCGGCCATTGGAACCCGAGTTCCGGGGAGCCGCCGGCGGCCGCGACCTGGGACACCATGTCGGTGAAGCGCGCCGGGGGCTGATGGCCGGCCAGGCCGGCGCGGACAACGCGGCGGCCGGGCGGGCGGACGGCTCCGGTTGCGCGCCTATTGCCTCGCGGTCTGCCGCAACAGGACCAGCGCCCGGCGCAGGCGCAGGATGCCGCCACGCGTCTTGCCCTGGTTGCACATGCGCTGACCCTCGGCGGAAAGGCTGGTCGCCTCCTGCGGCGGATTGACCGTGATCCGCGCCAGCTCACTGATGCGGTCGAGCAGTTGCAGGCAGTATTCCGGCGTATCGGTGGTGACCTGCTGTGGCGCCGTCTGGCCGGACACCGGCCGGGGCATGACCTCCACGCCGAGCCCGATGGCGAGCGGGACCGCAACCAACGCGTACAAACGGCCGGAAAGTTTCATCCTGCCAAGTATGGGGATCGCGTCTCACGGTGTGCTGGTGGTCGCATGACAAGAACGTCAGAAACCGCCGGAACAACCTGGGCGGGTGCATTTCGGCACGGTCAGTGGCCAAAAGGCCAGTTCAGGCGTTGCAGCGCGTGGACGAGGCGCTTCGATCCCGGCGAGAACAGTTTGGCAACGAACAGGCTGCCGGCGGCGCGCTTGGCGGCTTCGGAGCGGGTGGGGTAGGGCACGATCAGGCCCGCCAGGCGCGACACCGGCACGCGGCTTGTGATCGCCAGCGTCCAGGCGGTGATCATCTCACCTGCCCCGGGAGCCAGGATGCCTGCCCCGACCACCCGGCCACGCGCCACCACCAGCTTCACCAGGCCGGCGGTATCGCATTCCGTCACCGCGCGATCGTTCCCCGCCAGCGGCCAGCGCAGCACGGAGACCGCAAGGCCGGCGGCGCGGGCCTCGGTCTCGGTCAGCCCGGCCTGCGCCAGTTCCGGGTGCGTATAGGTGACGCGCGGCAGCGCGGCATAGTCCAGCCGGGCAGGCAGCCGGAACAGGGCGCGGCGGACGACGATGCCGGCGTGGTAGCTGCCGACATGGGTGAAGGCGCGCGGGCCGATGCCGATCGGATCGGCGATATCGCCCACGGCGAACACCCGGCGGTTGCTGACCGACCGCAGGCCGCGGCCGGTGACGATGCCGGCGGGCGAGGCGCGGACATTGCCGGCGGCCAGGTCCAGTGCCTCGAGGTTCGGCCTTCGCCCCACCGCGACAAGCAGATGGCTGCCCTCGATCCGGCTGCCGTCGGACAGGTGCAGAACCGGCCGGCCGCCGCCACTGCTCGCGGCAGACGCCACCGCGACGCCTTCGCGGATCGCGACGCCGCGCGCGGCCAGGGCGGAACGGAGGCCGGCTGCCAGTTCGGGGTCCTCACGCCCGGCGATGACGGCCGTCTCCACCACGGTGACGCGGGCACCCAGGCCGGCAAACGCATCCGCCATTTCCAGGCCGATCGGACCGCCGCCGACGACCAGCAGGTGCGCGGGTTGCTCCGCGAGGTCGAACAGGGTCTCGTTGGTGAGAAACGGCACGGCATCGAGACCGGGGATCGGCGGCACGGCGGCACGGCTGCCGGCCGCGATGACGATACGGCGGGCGGAAATGCGCTGGCCGTCCACGGCCAGGGTATCGGGCGCGGCGAACCGGGCGGTGCCGCGCAGCACGGCCGCGCCGAGGGCACCGAACCGCGCCTCGGAATCCATCGGCGCGATGGCGGCGATGGCGCCGTGCACGTGGGCCTGCACCGCGGGCCAGTCGATCGCGGGTTCCGGCACGCGCAGACCCAGCCGGCCGGCGGCGCGGATCGCGTTCGCCGCGTGGGCCGCCGCGAGCAGGGCCTTGCTGGGCACGCAGCCGGTGTTCAGGCAATCGCCGCCCATGCGGTTGTGCTCGATCAGGGCGACCTTCACCCCGAGCTGCGCGGCGGCCGCGGTGACCGACAGGCCGGCCGCGCCGGCGCCGATCACCGCGAGCTCGAAATCAGCCATGGCGGCGCTTCCACTTGCGCCACGCGACCGGCAGCAGCGACAGCGCGCCAAGGGCAAGCAGGGGTCCCAGGATCGGTGGGGAGAAGATCAGGCTGAGGTCGGGTGTGTTGCCGGCGGCGAGCACGTCGCCGACTCCGGCGCCGATGGAGGCGAACACGAACGTGGCGGGAATGATGCCGATCAGCGTCGCGGCGGCGAACGACCAGAGCCGCATGCCGGCAAGTGCGGCCGCCAGGTTCACCAGCCAGAAGGGGAACAGCGGGATCAGCCGGATCGCCAGCAGATAGTGGAAGCCGTTGTGGTGCAGTTCCGCGCGGATGCGGGCGAGGCGGCTGCCGGCGCGTGCCACTCGGGTGGCGCCGAAGGCCGAGCGTGCGGCGAGGAACAACACGATCGCCCCGGCGGTCGAGCCGATGACCGCCAGCACGCCGCCCAGCCAGATGCCGAACAATAGGCCGCCGGCGACGGTGATGATGGCTGCCTCGGGGACCGAGAGGGCAGTGAGAACGGCATAGGCCAGGACGTAGATCAGCGGGGCGACCAGGCGGTGGCGGGCGATCCACGCGGACAGCACGGCCTGATGGCGTCCGATGGCAGCCCAGTCGAGCTTGCTCGCCAGCCCGGTTGCCCAAAGTGCGGCGAGCGCGGCGAGCAGGACGGCGAGCGGGGCGACTCGGCGGAGGGGGGAGAGCATGGCGGGACCATCGCATAGCCCGCCGGGCGGCGGCAGGCGATCCGGGGGTGGTGTTGGTTATGTGGTGAGGGTTGCCAATCCCGCTCGTGTCCTGACCTGCACCCTCATGGCAACAGGGCGGCATGCGGCCGTGTTGGCGCCCACGCGCGGGTCAGACTTTCACCAGCCGCGCCGCGAAGAACCCATCCATCCCTCCCAATCCGGGCCACATCCCCGGATGCGTGCGCAGGTGGCCTTCATCGGCCAAAGCCTCCGGCAAATCTTGCAGTTCGCGTGCCGTGAATGGCTGCGGCTGCAGCCCGCCTTGCGCCGCCGCGGCGGCAATCCGCGGCGCGCCCTCCTCCGGCTGCAGGGAACATACCGCGTAGACCAGCCTGCCGCCCGGACGCAGCAGTCCGGCCGCCGCCGCCAGCAGCCGGTCCTGGGTTTCCGTCAGCGCCTGCACGTCGCGCGGGCGCTTGATATACGGTACGTCCGGGTGGCGCCGCATGGTGCCGGTGGCGCTGCATGGCGCATCGAGCAGTACGGCATCGAACGCGCCCTTCGCCGGCGCCCAGGCCGCCGCGTCGGCCTGCACCAGCGTCGCCGCCAGCCCCCATCGCCGCAGGTTCTCCGCCAGCCGCTGCAGCCGACGCTCATCGTGCTCCACCGCGGTGACCGCGGCACCGGTGGCGGCGAGTTGCGCCGTCTTGCCGCCGGGTGCGGCACAAAGGTCGGCGACGCGCTCGCCCGGCTGTGCGGCGAGAAGCCGGGCGGGCAGTGCCGCCGCCGCGTCCTGCACCCACAGCAGGCCCTCGGCGAAGCCGGGTACAGCGTCGGGATGGGTGCCGGCCGGATACCGCACCGAGCCGGTGGGCAAACGCAAGCCCCCCTCCGGCGCCGCGGCGCCGGGACGCAGGGTCAGGTCCAGCGGGGCGGGGTTCTGATGCGCGATGGCGATCGCCCGGGCGGCGGCGCCCCAGGATTGCCAGAGCCAGGCCGGGGTATCCAGGCGGGGTCCGTCCAGCTCCGCCAGCACCGCGGCGCCGCCGGTGGCGACCCGTCGCAGCACCGCGTTCACCAGCCCGGCGAACGGCGCCAGTCCGCGCGACCGCGCGAGCGCGACGGCGGTGGCGACGGCCGCGTGCGGCGGCGTTTCCAGCAACAATACGCCGGCCGCGCCGAGCCGCAGCACGTGCCTTACTGGCTCGGGCGGCTGCTTGCGGAGGTACGGCTCCAGCACCGCGTCCAGCGTGCCCATCCGCCGCAGCACGGCCGCGGCGAGCCGGTGCGCCGCGGCGCGGTCGCGCGGGGCCAGGCCGGGCGGCAATGCGTCCAGCGCCTCCTCCAGCGTGCGGCGGCGGTCCAGTACGGCGGACAACAGGTCGAAGGCGGCGTCTCGGGTCGGATCGGTCATGGCCGGCCGGATTTGATCCAGCGCCGACGGGCGGGCAACCACCGATAGGTATAGTTCCTAATAGAGCGGTTACCGGGAAGCGGAATAAATCCGCGCCGCGGGTCGAGCGGCTGCCAACCGGTTGGGAAGGGTTCGGCGTGGGACAGGGTTCAGGCGAATCTCCCAGCGGCGCCGGCGGCGTCGAGGAGTCCCCCGGCGGCACCCCCGCCCCCGCATCGGCCACCTTCGAGACGGTCAATCTGTTCGGGCGCAGGACGGGCCACCGGGTCGCCGTGCGCCAGGGCGAGACTCTGCCGGCACTGCCGCGCGGATTCAGCTGGGTCGTGGTTGAGCCGGACGGCGGAGCCGTGGACCGAACGCCCTGAGGCCGCCTTGCGGCGTTGCGGCCGTGGCGGCGCGCGTGATCGCGGGGGCGGGTGCGACGGCGTTCACGCTCTGTCGCCGATGCGGGCGCGACGGCGTTCGGGCTTGGTCGCGGATGTGGGCGCGCCGGAGTTCGCGCATGATCGCGGCGCGGCGCGACGGAGTTCGCGCATGATCGCGGCGCGGCGCGCCGGAGTTCGCGCATGATCGCGGCGCGGCGCGACGGATTGCGCGCATGATCGCGGGCGCGGGCACAACAGACTCTACGCATGATCGTGGACGCGGGCACGACCGCTTCCGGCAAGCGCCCGGCACTCCGGGGCCGGCCGCAGGGCAACGGCCACGCCGCGCTATGGGTCGATGGGCAGCGTCCTGGTCACCTCGAGGGGTTGGTCGATCAGCGCCTGCACCTGCCGGAGAAATGTCAGCGTATGGGGCAGGGTGGCGTGGGTTTCGAACGCGGCCTCACCGCGCCAGCACGAGTGGAGATAGAACAGGCGGGGATCGCGGACCGAGCGAAAGGCGTTGATGGCGAGGCAGCCGGATTCCGCGCGGGTGGGTGCGATGACCGCGCGCAACGCCGCGGCAACATCCGTTTCCCGGCCATCGAGGGCGTGGAAGCGGGCGAAAATGAACAGGTCGGGAGGCGGCATGGCGGGAGGTTCCTCGTTGGACCGGAGGGCGGGGACGCGGCGAGCGGCGGAGCGGACGCGGTGAGCCGCGTGACAGGTGAAAAGGCCGCAGTGACGGGTGAGGCGGCCGCAGTGACTGGTTGTGGCAGTCACCCCGCCAAGGCGAGCCGCGCGATGCCGGCGCAATGCCGGTCATGGTCAAGTCGAACATCACGCGTATGCCAGTGGCGCTGCGCGTGGCCTCGCACTCCCACCAGGCGTTGGAATCAGGCGTTGCGGCCGTCGGTGGCCTGCACCTTCGCCCAGGTGTCGCGCAGCCCGACGGTACGGTTGAACACCAGGCGTCCCGCGTTGTCAGGATCGGCGCAGAAATAGCCCTGGCGCTCGAACTGCACCGCCTCGCCCACCGGGGCGCCGGCGAGGGCCGGTTCCACCAGGCAGCCACGCAATGTCTCCAGCGAGCTCGGGTTGAGGTCGGCCATCACATCGCCATCGGCACCGGGATCGGGCCGGGCAAACAGCGTGCTGTAGAGCCGCACTTCCGCCGCCATTGCATCCGCCGCCGCGACCCAGTGCAGCGTCGCCTGCACGCGCCGCCCATCCGGCGCGTCGCCGCCGCGCGTCGCCGGGTCGTAGGTGCAACGCAGTTCCGTCACCTCGCCGGCGGGATCCTTCACCACACCAACGCAGGTGACGAAGAAGGCGTAGCGCAGCCGCACCTCCCGCCCCGGCGAGAGGCGGAAGAACTTGCGCGGCGGGTTCTCCATGAAGTCGTCGCGTTCGACGAAGATCTCACGGCCGAATGTCACGGTGCGGGTGCCGGCTGCCGGGTCCTCGGGATTGTTCACCGCTTCCAGTATTTCCGTGTGGCCCTCGGGCCAGTTCTCGATCACCAGCTTCAGCGGCCGCAGCACCGCCATGCGGCGCAATGCGGTCTTGTTCAGCACGTCGCGCACCGCATGCTCGTACTGCGCCAGATCCACCACGCTGTAGGCACGCGCCACACCGACACGGCGCACGAATTCGCGCAGCGCCGCCGGCGGCACGCCACGGCGGCGCTGCGCCGCCAGCGTCGGCATGCGCGGATCGTCCCAGCCGGAGACATAACCTTCGTGCACCAGCCTGGTCAGCACGCGCTTGGACAGCACGGTGTAGGCAATGTTCAGCCGCGCGAATTCGTACTGGTGCGGCCGCGACGGCACCGGCAGGTTCTCGATCAGCCAGTCATACAGCGGCCGATGGTCCTCGAATTCCAGCGTGCAGATCGAGTGCGTGATCCCCTCGATCGCATCCGACTGGCCGTGGGCGAAATCGTAGGTCGGATAGATGCGCCAGGCATCGCCGGTGCGCGGATGCGTCGCATGCAGGATGCGGTACAGCACCGGATCGCGCAGGTTCATGTTGCCCGAAGCCATGTCGATCTTCGCCCGCAACACCCGCGCGCCGTTGGGAAATTCGCCCGCGCGCATGCGCCGGAACAAATCGAGATTCTGTTCAACCGAACGGTTGCGGAACGGACTTTCCTGGCCCGGCTCGGTCAGCGTGCCGCGCATGGCGCGCATCTCGGTGGGCGTCGAATCATCCACATACGCCTTGCCCGCGCGAATCAGATGCTCGGCCCATTCATAAAGCTGCTCGAAATAATCCGACGCATGATAGAGATGCCGGCCCCAATCGAAGCCGAGCCATCGCACATCCTGCTCGATCGAATCGAGAAACTCCTGGTCCTCCTTGGTCGGATTGGTGTCGTCAAAACGCAGGTGGCAACGGCCGCCGAATTCCGCCGCGATGCCGAAATTCAGACAGATCGATTTGGCATGACCGATATGCAGATACCCGTTCGGCTCGGGCGGGAAACGGGTAACGACCTCGGTCACCCGGCCGGCATCGAGATCGGCCTGGATGATGTCGCGGACAAAATCGCGTCCGGCTTCGGCTGTCGTCGTATCGGTGGCCACCATTCCCTCGGCTCCGGCGCAGGTGCGGGGCGCAAACTACACGCTGGGAGGAATTTGACCAGAACGCGCAAACGACGTGATGGCCGGCGACAATCGCGGGCTGGTGATAGCGCGCGGCATCCGCTAACATGGCCGCTTCCCTGAGCGGCGGTAAGACGATGCGCGTGATCCTTGCAGTCATCGTGGCTTGTTTGGTGGCCGCCTGCGGCCTTGATGGGCAGTCGAGCGCGGAACGCGCCTTCATCGACAGCGGGTCGGGGCGGTCGATGCACGCGGTACAGGCAGTGGTGGACGCACAGGCGATCATGGACGGCATGCAGCAGGCCCGCGATTCCGACGAACGGGTGGCGCGCGATGTCAACCACCCGGTCCCCGAGACGGCCTCGCCCTCGGTTACGCGCTGACCCCTACGCCGTAATCAGCCTGGCCAGCGCGTCCGGCTCGGTCAACATGGGATAGTGGCCGGTATCCAGTTCGAACCAGCGTGCCTTCAGCCTGTCCGCCGCACGGCGCTGGTGGGCGACCGGCGGATTCTGGCTGCGCCGGCACCAGATCACCGTGGCCGTCCAGTCCTGCTCCCAGAACCGGCCGAGTTGCACCGGCTCTTCCATCGCCGCGATCGGGTGCGGCGTGTAGCGGGCCAGCGCCCACTCCAGCGTGGCCGGATCGAGCGAGGCAAACATGCGATTGCGTGCGTCCTCGGGCGACGGGCCGGTGGTCAGCGCAGTGGTGACGCGGGCGGTGCGGTTGACGATCTCGTTGATCCGCTCGCCGGGCAGCAAAGCGAGCGCGTCCGCCAGCACGATGCGGCCGATGCGCTCGCGGGCGAGTTCGGCGGCACGGCAGGTCACCATGCCGCCGGAACTGGTGCCCACCAGCACCACGTCGTGCAGGTCTTCAAACAACAGCAGGTCGGCGATTTCGCCGGCGTGGGTTTCGGTGGTAATGCCGGGACGGAGCGCATGCCGGCGCTCGGCGCAGCCGTCGAGCGACGGCGCGAACACGGTGTGCCCGGCCGCGCGCAGCAGCGGCGCGACTCGCGTCCAGATCCAGCCGCCTTGATAGGCCCCATGCACCAGCACGATCGTTGCCATTGCGTTTCCCCTTTGCCGTGTTGTCGCGCATCACGCCGCCACGGTGACGGTCTACACCGGCTCCAGCGGGGCATGCGTGCGCGTGTCAAAGCAGATGATGCCGCCGCGATCGCCGATCGTCACGCTGCCGTAGCGCTCGGCATAGGCCGGCGGCAGTGGACGCGCGCCCGGCGCGGCCAGCCACAGCCGCAGCAGGTGGCGCTTGCGGTCCGGCTCCGGCCAGTCCTCGAACGCGGTGCGGTCGTGCAGCGTGGTGTGGTTGTGCACGAACTGCATGTCACCGGGCTGGAATTCCATGTCCAGCCGCAGCTCCGGGTCTTCCGCCAGGCGGTCGAACATGTCCAGCGCTGCCATGTCCTCGGCGGTGAGGCGCCGCGCGTCGGGGAAGCGCTGCGATGACCGCACGTAGTGCGGCGCGTAGATCGCCGAGAGATAGCCGGCATGGTGGTTGAACACCGGCAGATCGAACCACGGCAGCTTGCCGTCCGGTACCTCGCCGCGGCGATCGGTGGCGAAGGGGATCAGCAGCCGGCGCAGCAGGTCCGGGCGTTGCGCGGCCATCACGTTGTACACCGACATCGAGCTGGTCAGCGACGACAGCCCTCCCCGCATCGCCGTCTTCAGGCACAGCAGGGCGACGATGTCGCAGGAATCGGTGTGGAAATTCTGCCGTTCGGTGGTCTGGTAGATGCGCACCCGCGGATCGGTGGACGACAGCCCGAGGTCGCGCACATGCCCGAGCACGTGCCCCTTGGCATTCTGCGACCGGGCGCTGCCGAAATATGCCCCGATGCCCCAGTAGGCGGTGGCGCTATCGGCGATGGGGCGGCCCTCGACCGGCAACCCGCGGATCAGCACGAAACCGCGGCCGTTGAGGACGTCGTCGCGCAGGCCGTCGAGCACCGGCCCAAGCGTGGGCAATGGAAAGTCGGCGCGGCGGATGTCGGCGATGTCCAGGCCCCGCGCGCGCACAGCGGCGGTCGCCGTTTCGATTTCCGTCAGGTCGGCCGGTGACAGGCGACAGGTCCAGGCCTCCGGCCGGCGCGCGAGTTCGGCACCGATCCAGGCGGACGGACCTTGTATGGGCGGCGGCAGTGGCTGGGTCTCGGCGTTCATCCCTTGCGCCTTGCGTTGCTGTGAGTGGCGATGGGCGGGCGGCGGCGACCGGCGAAAGCCGGGACCGTCGACCTCCGCCGGCGCGCCGGCACTGGTTGGCGGCAGGCTAAGCACGGGCAGCACTGGGTGCCAATGGTCGGGGTAGTCGCCGCCTGACCCGGTCGGGAAGCTGGGCGATATCCTGGCTCGCCGATCCGACCCGCTGGCGCCGTATCGGCAGGGCAGGCCTATCCGGTCAGCGCAGGGCCGCGACGATCGTCGGCCCCGCTTTGGCCGGTCCCGATGCCGGCCGCGCCGGCATCTTGCGCTAAGGCCTCGCCGAGAAATAAACGAATCAATCGGATAGCAAGAACGCAGGAATAGAATCGTAGAATTTCTGGACACGACGCGGAGCGGTGATGCAAGTGCCGATGCG